>Ga0308167_1003254_pt1 | contig 13237 bp, 10 predicted proteins | sample PhyCR1_2_FD_202138 | JGI IMG/M metagenome (GOLD analysis project Ga0308167, IMG submission 202138) | Phyllosphere microbial communities from UC Gill Tract Community Farm, Albany, California, United States - DLSLRC.R1 | ecosystem: Host-associated > Plants > Phyllosphere > Unclassified | place... | reverse complement strand
GTGGAGTAGCACACCTATGGCACGCGTAACCGTTCAGGACGCAGTAGAAAAAGTTGGTAATCGTTTTGACCTGGTGTTGGTCGCTGCACGTCGTGCACGTCAGATGCAGGTAGGCGGCAAAGATCCGCTGGTTCCCGAAGAGAACGATAAACCTACCGTTATCGCCCTGCGCGAAATCGAAGAAGGTTTGGTCACCAATCAGATTTTAGATGTGCGTGATCGTCAGGAACAGCAAGAGCAGGAAGCCGCTGAATTACAGGCCGTTACCGCTATCGCTGAAGGTCGTCGTTAACAGCCACCTGCAGGTCACCCTTGTATCTGTTTGAAAGCCTCAATCAACTGATTGAAAAATACTTGCCAGAGGAGCATATCAAGCGCCTCCAGCAAGCTTACCTTGTCGCACGTGATGCCCACGAGGGACAGACACGCTCCAGCGGTGAGCCTTATATCACCCATCCGGTTGCCGTGGCCTGTATTCTGGCGGAAATGAAGCTCGACCATGAAACATTGATGGCCGCGTTGCTGCATGACGTAATCGAAGATACGCCCGCCACTTACCAGGATATGGAACAGCTCTTCGGTAAGAGCGTCGCGGAGCTGGTCGAAGGTGTTTCTAAGCTGGATAAGCTGAAATTCCGCGACAAGAAAGAGGCACAGGCAGAGAACTTCCGCAAGATGATTATGGCGATGGTGCAGGATATCCGCGTCATTCTCATCAAGCTGGCTGACCGCACTCACAATATGCGCACCCTCGGCGCATTACGCCCGGATAAACGTCGCCGTATCGCGCTGGAAACGCTGGAAATTTACAGTCCTCTGGCGCATCGTCTGGGTATTCATCACCTCAAAACAGAACTCGAAGAACTCGGTTTCGAAGCTCTTTATCCGAACCGTTATCGGGTGATCAAAGAGGTGGTGAAGGCGGCACGCGGTAACCGTAAAGAGATGATCCAGAAGATTCTTTCTGAGATCGATGGCCGTCTGCAGGAAGCGGGCATTCCCTGCCGCGTCAGCGGTCGTGAAAAGCATCTTTACTCGATCTACCGCAAAATGACGCTGAAAGAGCAGCGTTTTCACTCGATCATGGATATCTATGCCTTTCGCGTTATCGTGAAAGATCTGGATACCTGCTATCGCGTTCTGGGCCAGATGCACAGCTTATATAAGCCGCGTCCGGGCCGGGTCAAAGATTACATCGCCATCCCCAAAGCGAACGGCTATCAATCGCTCCATACCTCAATGATCGGTCCACATGGTGTGCCGGTTGAAGTGCAGATTCGCACCGAGGATATGGATCAGATGGCGGAAATGGGGGTCGCTGCGCACTGGGCTTACAAACAGGCGGGCGAAAGTGGCACCACGGCACAGATTCGTGCTCAGCGCTGGCTGCAAAGCCTGCTGGAGTTGCAACAGAGCGCCGGCAGTTCGTTTGAATTTATTGAAAGCGTGAAGTCCGATCTCTTCCCTGATGAGATCTACGTCTTCACGCCTGAAGGGCGCATCGTTGAGCTGCCGACAGGCGCCACGCCGGTGGATTTCGCCTATGCGGTGCACACGGATATTGGCCATGCCTGCGTTGGCGCTCGTGTCGATCGCCAGCCTTATCCGCTGTCGCAGTCACTGGCCAGCGGCCAGACGATTGAGATCATCACCGCACCGGGCGCCCGACCTAACGCCGCCTGGCTTAACTTTGTCGTCAGCTCAAAAGCCCGCGCCAAAATCCGTCAGTTACTGAAAAACCTCAAACGCGAAGACTCGGTCAATCTGGGCCGTCGCCTGCTGAGCCATGCGCTGGGCGGTAGTCGTAAACTGGCGGAAATCCCACCTGAGAATATCAGGCAGGAGCTGGATCGCATGAAGCTGACCTCGCTGGATGATCTGCTGGCGGAGATTGGTCTTGGCAATGCGATGAGCGTGGTGGTGGCGAAAAATCTGCTGCAGGCTGACAGCAAAGCGATTAGCAACAGCAAACGCGGCAAGCTGCCGATCAAAGGCGCTGATGGCGTGCTGATCACCTTCGCCAAATGCTGCCGACCGATTCCCGGCGATCCGATTGTTGCGCACGTCAGTCCCGGCAAAGGCCTGGTGGTGCATCACGAATCCTGTCGAAATATTCGCGGTTACCAGAAAGAGCCGGAAAAATTCATGCCGGTTGAATGGGACAAAGTGACTGAGCAGGAGTTTGTGGCCGAAATTAAGGTCGATATGTTTAACCATCAGGGCGCGCTGGCCAACCTGACGGCGGCGATTAACACTGCCGGTTCTAACATTCAGAGCCTGAACACCGAAGAGCGCGATGGCCGGGTTTACAGCGCCTTTATCCGTCTGACCGCCCGCGATCGCGTCCATCTGGCCAATATCATGCGTAAAATTCGCGTGATGCCGGATGTGATCAAAGTTCACCGTAACCGTAATTAGTGCATGAACGATCAACGTTTTGCCCGAATTCAGGCGATGCTGGCGCTGCGCCAGCACGATCTCACGGTCTGCATGGAGCAGGTGCATAAACCACATAACGTCTCCGCAGTGATCCGCACCGCCGATGCGGTGGGTATTCATGAAGTGCATGCGGTCTGGCCGAGCCAGCGGATGCGCACCCAGGCGTCCGCCTCTGCCGGCAGCAACAGCTGGGTAAAGGTGGTGACGCATCGCACGATTGGCGACGCCGTAGCACAGCTTAAACAGCAGAAGATGCAGGTTTTAGCCACGCATCTGTCAGCCGACGCCGTCGACTTCCGCGAGATTGATTATACCCGCCCCACCTGCATCCTGATGGGTCAGGAAAAAACCGGCATTACCGATGAAGCCCTGGCGCTGGCCGATCAGCAGATTATTATTCCGATGGTCGGTATGGTGCAGTCGCTGAACGTCTCGGTGGCCTCCGCCCTGATCCTGTATGAAGCCCAGCGCCAGCGGCAGAACGCCGGCCTTTACCAGCGTGATTACAGCCTGCTGGATGAGGATGAGCAGCAGCGTCTGCTGTTCGAAGGCGGTTTTCCGGTGCTGGCGCGCGTCGCCCGGCAGAAAGGCTTGCCTTATCCGCGCATCAACGCCGAAGGTGACGTTGAGGCTGACGCCAGCTGGTGGGCCACTATGCAATCAACCGGTAAAAGTAAAAGATGAAAGGCCGCCTGCTGGATGCCATTCCGCTCAGTACCCTGACCGGCGTCGGTGCCAGCCAGGCAGCAAAGCTGGCCAAAATTGGCCTGCACACCATTCAGGATCTGCTGCTTCACCTCCCGCTGCGTTACGAAGATCGTACCCAACTCTACGCCATTGATGATCTGCTGCCCGGTATCTGGGCCACAGTAGAAGGCGAAGTGCTGCATTCCGACATTACTTTTGGCCGCCGCCGGATGATGGTGTGTCAGATCAGCGATGGCAGCGGCGTGCTGACTCTGCGCTTCTTTAACTTCAATGCCGGCATGAAAAACAGCCTGGCACCGGGACGTCGCGTTACCGCCTACGGTGAGATCAAACGCGGCCAGCGCGGTGCCGAGATTATCCATCCTGAGTACCGTATCCAGGGCGAACACAGCAATGTGGCGCTGGAGGAGACGCTGACGCCGGTCTACCCCACCACTGAAGGCATCCGACAGGCTACGCTGCGTAATCTCACCGATCAGGCGCTGACGCTGCTGGAGAGTTGCCCGATTGCCGAACTGCTGCCTCAGGAGCTGAGCGGCGGCTTAATCAGCCTGCCCGATGCGCTACGCACGCTGCATCGTCCGCCCCCCGATCTCAAACTGAGCGAACTGGAGAGCGGTCGCCATCCGGCACAGCGGCGTCTGATTCTGGAAGAGCTGCTGGCGCATAACCTCAGCATGCTGGCGGTACGCGCCGGTGCGCAGCGCTATTACGCCTTGCCGATGCCGGCGCGCCATGATCTGAGCGATCGCTTGCTGGCCGCGCTGCCGTTCTCGCCCACCGGCGCGCAAAAGCGGGTGGTGGCAGAGATCGAGCATGACCTGGCCAATGACTTCCCGATGATGCGGCTGGTGCAGGGCGATGTCGGCTCCGGTAAAACGCTGGTGGCGGCATTATCAGCGCTGAACGTAATTGCGCACGGTAAACAGGTCGCCCTGATGGCCCCGACTGAACTGCTGGCTGAACAGCACGCCAGCAACTTCCGCCAGTGGTTTGCGCCGCTGGGGATTGAAGTCGGCTGGCTGGCTGGAAAACAGAAAGGAAAAGCACGTCAGGCTCAGCAGGATGCCATTGCCAGCGGACAGGTTGCCATGGTGGTCGGCACCCATGCGCTGTTCCAGGAGCAGGTGCAATTTAACGGTCTGGCGCTGGTGATTATCGACGAGCAGCACCGTTTTGGCGTCCATCAACGCCTGGCGCTGTGGGAAAAGGGCGAGGAACAGGGCTTCCATCCGCATCAGTTGATCATGACGGCAACACCGATCCCCCGCACCCTGGCGATGACCGCCTATGCCGATCTCGATACCTCGACGATTGATGAGCTGCCGCCGGGACGCACACCGGTTACCACGGTCGCCATTCCCGATACCCGCCGCGATGAGATCATTGCGCGGGTCGAGCATGCCTGTCGCGAAGGCCGTCAGGCGTACTGGGTCTGTACGCTGATTGAAGAGTCGGACCTGCTGGAGGCGCAGGCGGCGGAAGCCAGCTGGGAAGCCCTCAAAACCGCACTGCCCGACCTCAATATCGGTCTGGTACACGGCCGGATGAAACCGGCTGAAAAGCAGGCGGTGATGCAGGCGTTTAAAGCCAATCAGCTGCAACTGCTGGTCGCGACCACGGTGATCGAAGTGGGCGTAGACGTGCCCAATGCCAGCCTGATGATTATCGAGAACCCGGAGCGGTTAGGCCTGGCGCAGCTGCATCAGCTGCGCGGACGGGTCGGCCGTGGCGCGGTTGCCTCGCATTGCGTGTTGCTCTATAAAGCCCCGCTGAGCAAAACCGCCCAGAAGCGATTGCAGGTGTTACGTGACAGCAATGACGGCTTCGTGATTGCGCAGTTTGACCTGGAGATTCGCGGGCCTGGCGAGCTGCTGGGCACCCGCCAGACCGGCAACGCCGAGTTCAAAGTGGCGGATTTACTGCGTGACCAGGCGATGGTGCCTGAAGTCCAGCGCGTGGCGCGACATATCCACCAGCACTATCCGGAACAGGCCAGCGCCCTGATTGAACGCTGGCTGCCGGAGAACACCCGTTACACCAACGTCTGATCGGCGTTTTTTATCCTCGCCGGGCAAACGATTGCTTTTAGCCGGCAGATGATTACAATCGCCACACTATTTTTCGGGAACAGTAGAAGATGTCCACCAATCCGCAGCCAGATCAACCCTCTACCCATCACAGTGAACTGATCTATCGTCTTGAAGATCGCCCACCGCTGCCGCAAACGCTGTTCGCCGCCGGTCAGCATCTGTTAGCCATGTTTGTTGCCGTGATCACTCCTGCCCTGCTGATTTGTCAGGCTCTGGGCTTGCCCGCCCAGGATACCCAGCACATCATCAGCATGTCGCTGTTCGCGTCGGGCGTGGCGTCGCTGCTGCAAATCAAAACCTGGGGACCAGTGGGTTCAGGCCTGTTATCGATTCAGGGCACCAGCTTTAACTTCGTCACGCCGCTGATTATGGGCGGGATGGCGCTGAAAAATGGCGGTGCTGATGTGCCTGCCATGATGGCGGCGCTGTTTGGCACGCTGATGGTCGCCTCCTGTACTGAGATGGTGCTGTCACGCGTTCTGCATCTGGCGCGCCGGATTATTACGCCGCTGGTCTCCGGGATCGTGGTGATGATTATTGGTCTGTCGCTGATTCAGGTCGGACTGACGTCGATTGGCGGCGGCTTTAGCGCCATCGCCGACCACAGTTTTGGTGCCCCGAAAAATCTGCTGCTGGCAGGTGCGGTGCTGCTGGTGATCGTGCTGCTGAATCGCCAGAAAAATCCCTATCTGCGCGTCGCCTCACTGGTAATCGCGATGGCGGTCGGCTATTTGCTGGCCTGGGCGCTGAATATGTTGCCCGCCGCCAGCACGCCAGCCGATCAACCGCTGATTGCGGTGCCGACGCCGCTCTATTACGGGCTGGGCTTCGACTGGAACCTGCTGATTCCGCTGATGCTGGTGTTTATGGTGACCTCGCTGGAGACCATTGGCGACATCACCGCGACGTCGGATGTCTCCGAGCAGCCGGTGAGCGGTCCGCTCTACATGAAGCGTCTGAAGGGCGGCGTGCTGGCTAACGGCCTTAATTCCTGCGTGTCAGCGCTGTTCAACACCTTCCCCAACTCCTGCTTCGGCCAGAACAACGGCGTCATCCAGTTAACCGGCGTCGCCAGCCGCTACGTCGGCTTTGTGGTGGCGCTGATGCTGATTGTGCTGGGCCTGTTCCCGGCGGTCAGTGGACTGGTGCAGCATATTCCTGAGCCGGTGCTGGGCGGTGCCACCATTGTGATGTTTGGTACCATCGCCGCCTCCGGCGTGCGCATCGTGTCACGCGAGCCGCTCAACCGTCGCGCAATTATGATTATCGCGCTGTCGCTGGCGGTAGGACTGGGCGTATCGCAGCAGCCGCTGATCCTGCAATTTGCGCCTGAGTGGTTGAAAACCCTGCTCTCTTCCGGCATTGCGGCGGGTGGGATTACCGCTATCGTGCTTAACCTGATTTTTCCGCAAGAGAAGTAAGGCTCACGACGGGCTTCGGCCCGTCTGCTATTTAGTCGGATTTACATCCAGGCTGTTGAGCTGTAACGGTAATTCAGGCATAACAACCTCTCACCGGATTTAACTCGGGAAGGATGCTATGAAATTTCTTGGAAAGTTTTTCCTCACCTTACTTTTGCTGCTGCTGTTCATCCTGGTGGTGATCTATGTGCTGCTGCAAACACAGTGGGGTGCAGGCTGGTTTAGCCGATGGGTGAGCGACAAAACGGAGTGGCATCTCTCCCTGAGTAAAATTGAGCACAACTTCTCCTCACCCTCTCACGTCATTCTGGATGACTTCAGCTTTGGTCACGATGGTCAGCCTGCGGTTCTGGTGGCAAAACGCGTTGATCTGGGCCTGGCACTGGTGCAGTTCAGCGATCCGCTGCACTTCAGCAGCATCGAACTGCGTGACGGCGAAGTTAATCTGGCCAACCTGACGCCCACAAGCGCGTTGCCGATTCAGGCTCAGCGCCTGCAACTCAACAACATGCGTATCGACAGCCCCAACAGTGCGCTGCCGCTGTTCGCACAGCAGGTGAACGGCGGTATTCTGCCGTGGAAACCCACCGCCAGCGATATGCTGGGCCGTGATGCCCGCTTCCAGATGAGTGCAGGCAGCATGACGCTGAATAAGGTGCCCGGCGAAAATGTGCTGATTCAGGGAAGCGTCTCGCAGGGCCGGATGGTGTTCAACAATGTCGGTGCCGACCTGGCGCGAGGCTCGATGACCGGCAACGGCGAGCGTGACGCGCAGGGCAACTGGAAAATTAACCAGCTGCGGCTGAATGATATTCGCCTGCAGACCGCCAGCAGCCTGAAAGAGTTTCTGCGTAATGCAGACGCGGTACCGTCGATTGCGATTACCCGGCTGGATGTTACCGATGCGCGTCTGCAGGGGCCTGACTGGGCGGTGACCGATCTTGATCTGACCCTGCGCAATCTTAACTGGCAGGGCAATGACTGGCAGAGCAATGACGGTTCGCTGGCGCTGAATGCCAGCAACTTTATTAACGGCGGGCTGGAGCTTAACGATCCGATCGTCAATCTGGACTTTTCTCCGCAGGGTATTGCGCTGACACAGTTCAGTTCACGCTGGGTCAACGGTGTGATCCGGGCAGAGGGTGACTGGTCGCGCGCCGATAAACGCCTGACGCTGAAGACCCTTGCCGTCGCCGGGCTGGAGTATACCCTGCCGCAGGACTGGCGCGATCGCTGGCAGGCCCCCCTGCCTGACTGGCTCGACAGCGTGCTGGTGACGCGTTTCACCTCAAACCGTAATCTGATTATCGATATTAACCCGGCGTTTCCTTTCCAGCTGACGTCGCTGGATGGCAGCGGCGAGAACCTGTTGCTGGCTCGTCAGCATCAGTGGGGCATCTGGTCCGGTAAACTGAGCCTGAATTCGGCGGAATCGACCTTTAATCGCACCGATCTGCGTCATCCTTCGATTACGCTGAGTGCTGACCCGCAGCAGATTCAGGTAACTGAGCTAAGTGCTTTCAGCGATAAAGGATTGCTGGAAGGGCATGCGACAGTTGGCCAGCAACCCGATCGTCCGCTGGCGTTACAGCTGACGGGCCGTGCCGTGCCGGTGAATGTGTTGCAGAACTGGGGATGGCCGGCGCTGCCGTTAACCGGTGACAGCAACCTGCAGTTGCAGCTGAATGCCGCGTTAAAAGCCGGTCAGCCGCTGCGGCCGACCACCAATGGCAGTTTGTCGGTGACCACCGACAGCCAGCAGTTACAGCAGACCCTGCAGGCTGGTCAGGTGCGATAACAAAACAGGGCCGGTTTTACCGGCCCTGTTCATCAGTTAATCCGCGCGCCGGAACCGCCCTCTTCCAGCGGTCCGTCAGGATCGGCCGGCAGCACGATGTAAACCCCTTCAAACACCGCCCCGCGCTCTTCATCCCCGAACAGCTCCACTTCAAGCTGCACACGCGCTTTACGGCCTCGCGCCAGACGATCGAGATCGCCGCTTAACGAGCCGAGATCGGCGATGGCGCCCGGACGACCGCTGATCGGCTGGCTGTAACGAATATGCGCATCCGCCAGAATGATGGTGCCACCAAGATGACGTTCACGCAGCAACAGCCAGATTAATCCCCAGCCGGTGAGCGTCGCCAGAGAGAACAGGCTGCCCGCGAACAGCGTCTGATGCGGATTCTGGTTGCCCGCTTCCGGCATGGTGGTGATAAATTTCTGGCCGGTATACTGCAGAATGCGCACCCCCATTTTTTCGCTTAGCGGGATATGCGCGTACCAGGCCTGCTGCAGCTGACCGCACCAGTCGGCGCGATGCAGAATATCGTCCAGCGTCACCACCGGCTTGATCATCAGAAAATGGCGTACCGGCGTGGTCTGTGGAGCGGTAATCTCACCCTGGTTGACGTAGCCCAGCTTGGCGAAAAAGGCGACGGCGTCTTCACGTGCGCTACAGGTAACGCGCTTAGCCCCTTCCTGACGCGCCACCGACTCCAGCGTCATCGCCACCAGCGTACCCAGACCTTTGCCCTGTACCGAGGGATGGACCGCCATAAAGCGAATCGCCGCTTCATTGTCGGCATTGATATACAGACGTCCTACCGCGACCGGCTGCCCCTGTTCATCCACCACCATCTGATGATGGGCTAAGGCATCCCAGGCATCCCGCTCGGAACCCTGCGGCTGACGCAGCGGTTTTCGTAACATTTCCCAGCGGAACTGGTAATAGATATCCAGCTCTTCCGCCGTCTGGGGCACGCGAAGATGATACATAAAATGTTTCTCTCGTTCGGAGCTTGCGTGGCTCATCCCTTGCCGCTCGGCTGACGATCTCACACCTGCAACCAAAACGTTACAGGACCATCATTCACCAGCGCGACCTGCATATCCGCAGCAAAGCGGCCATTTTCAGTGGTGATGCCCTGCCGACGACAGCAGTCGCTGAAATACTCATACAGGCGTTCAGCTTCCGCCGGTTCCGCGCCGCCGGAAAACGAGGGACGCATCCCCTTTTGCGTATCCGCCGCCAGGGTAAACTGCGAAACCACCAGCACGCTGCCGCCTGCCTGTTTGACGCTCAGGTTCATTTTGCCCTGCTCATCACTGAAGATGCGATAACCCAGTACGCGTTCTGCGAGACGTTCCGCACGCTGTGCGTCATCGCCTTTTTCCACGCCCAGTAACACCAGTAATCCGGCACCGATTTCACCTGTCACCACGTGATCGACGCTGACGCTGGCGCGCTGCACGCGTTGAATCAATGCAATCATGTTTCCTCGCGTTCTTTTTCTCTGTGCTGTTGTTTTAACTGACGATAGTCGGCTAATGCGACAGTAATTTCCGCACCTAACAACACAATACACCAGGTCCAGTAGACCCAGAGGAACAGAATCGGGATCACGGCCAGTACGCCGTAGATCAGCTGATAAGAGGGGAACATAGTAACATAGAGCGCGAAAGCCTTTTTACCCAGCTCAAACAGCGCGCCCGCCACCAGCGCGCCAATCAACGCATCGCGCGGCGGCACCCGTTGGGTAGGAACGATACTGTAGAGCAGCCAGAAGGCGAACCAGGAGAGCAGTAACGGGAAGATGCGCAGTACCTGATCGACCAGGCTGGTCACGCCGGTGGCGTTTATCCAGCGCAGTGACAGCAGATAGGAACTGATGGCCAGGCTGGCGCCCGCCAGCAGCGGGCCGAGCGTCAGGATCATCCAGTAAACCGCAAAAGAGTAGACCATCGGCCGCTTCTTATCGCTGCGCCAGATGGTATTGAGTGCAGTATCGACCGAATGCATCAGCAGCAGCGCCGTGACGATCAGGCCGACTGCGCCGACCGCCGTCATCCGATTGACGTTGGCCACAAACTGCTCAAGGTAGCGCTGCAGCGTGTTACCCGCAGCCGGCATCAGGTTAGTAAAGATGAAGTGCTTTAACTGCACGCTGATATCGGAGAACACCGGAAACGCCGCAAACAGGGCGAAGACCACCGCAATCAGCGGCACCAGCGCCAGTAATGAGACGAAGGCCAGATTCCCGGCCTGGGTCGTCATGCCATCCTCATCAACCCGTTTCCACAGCAGTTTGAGCCACAGCCAGAACGCATGTAGCCCGGGACGAAATTTACGTGACGTCATGGGTTAAGGCTGACCTGCGAACCAGTCAGGCACCGTTTTGCTGTCAGTAACCAGCACGCTTTTAATCCCCAGCGCCCGCGCCGCGTCAATATTCTGCTGGTTATCGTCAAAGAATACCGCCTGGTCGGCGCTGACGCCTTCCGCTTCCAGCACGTGCTGATAGATCCGCGCTTCGGGCTTACGCATTCCCAGCTCCTGCGACAGATAGAGCGCATCGGCCGCTTGCTGTACGTCCGGGTACTGAGTCGGCCAGAAGGCGCAATGCAGCTTGTTGGTATTGGAGAGGATCACTACCCGATGCCCCTCCAGCCGCAACCGGTTCATCAGCGCCAGCGTTTCAGGCCGCACGTCGACAAACACCGCCTGCCAGCCGGCGGTGAACTGCTCGTAGCTCAGGGCTATCTCCAGCTTTTCACACAGCGCTAACGCGAAATCCTCATCGCTGATTTCACCCCGTTCATGCTGTTCAAAGGCCTCATCCATCTCGAAATGACTTTGCAGTGACGCCAGCGGCACGCGGCTAAGGTCACTCCAGACACCTAACACGCGGTTAAAATCGATATCAATGATCACATTGCCCAAATCAAAAATGTACAACATGGTGCGCCTCCTTCGGTTCCCTGGAGTATTCACTCTAGCGGCAAAAGTGCAGGCTGAACAGCTAACCTCAGAGAGAAAAACGCAAACGCTGACCGGCGCGTGATGCGCCTGTCAGGCAACACCACTTATCGCTGGCCTGGTGGCAACAGGCAGGAATAGCAGGCAAAAAAAAGCCCCGATAACGGGGCTTTTCATCAATTAAAGGCGCAGATTATGCGTCTTTAGGACCACGTGAAGCACGTTTACGGTCGTTTTCAGTCAGGTGACGTTTACGGATACGCACGGACTGTGGCGTAACTTCTACCAGTTCGTCATCATCGATGAACTCGATCGCCTGCTCCAGCGTCATCTTGATTGGCGGCACCAGAGTAGTCGCTTCATCCGTACCAGAAGCACGCATGTTGGTCAGCTTCTTACCGGTCAGACAGTTGACTGTCAGGTCGTTAGAACGGCTGTGAATACCGATGATCTGGCCCTCATACACTTCTGCACCGTGACCCAGGAACAGCTTACCGCGGTCCTGCAGGCCGAACAGCGCGAACGCAACGGCTTTACCCTGACCGTTAGAGATCAGTACGCCGTTCTGACGCTGGCCCACTTCGCCCGGACGAATATCGTCGTAGTGGCTAAAGGTGGAGTACAGCAGACCGGTACCTGAGGTCATGGTCATGAATTCGTTACGGAAGCCGATCAGGCCACGGCTTGGGATCACGTAGTCGAGACGTACGCGGCCTTTGCCATCCGGATCCATGTTTTTCAGATCGCCCTTACGCTCACCCATGGCTTGCATGACTGAACCCTGGTTGTTCTCTTCGATATCCAGCGTTACGTTCTCGAATGGCTCTTGTTTACGGCCATCGATTTCGCGGAAGATAACTTTCGGACGGGATACCGCCAGTTCGAAACCTTCACGACGCATGTTTTCGATCAGAACAGACAGGTGCAGCTCACCACGACCTGATACGCGGAACGCGTCAGCATCTTCGGTTTCTTCAACACGCAGCGCCACGTTGTGTACCAGTTCTTTGTTCAGACGCTCAAGGATCTGACGTGAAGTCACGTACTTACCTTCTTTACCGCAGAACGGTGAGGTGTTGACGTTAAAGAACATGGTTACCGTTGGCTCATCCACGCTCAGCGCTGGCAGCGCCTGAACATTTTGTGGATCGCAAATGGTGTCAGAGATATTCAGCTCGCCCAGACCGGTGATGGCGATGATGTCGCCCGCTTCAGCCAGGTCGCTGTCGATACGCTCCAGACCCAGGTGAGTCAGCACTTTACCGACTTTACCGTTACGGGTTTTACCTTCGCTATCGATAATGGTGACTTGCTGGTTAGGCTTCACTTTACCGCGCTTGATGCGGCCGATACCGATAACACCCAGGTAGTTGTTGTAGTCCAGCTGCGAGATTTGCATCTGCAGTGGCGCTTCAGCTTCAACCTGTGGTGGAGAAACGTGGTCAACAATCGCCTGATACAGCGGAGTCATATCGTCCGCCATATCGGTGTGCTCCAGACCTGCAATACCATTCAGCGCCGAGGCGAAAATGATAGGGAAGTCGAGCTGCTCGTCAGTCGCGTCGAGGTTAACGAACAGGTCGAATACCTGATCAACAACCCAATCCGGACGCGCGCCAGGACGGTCAACTTTATTGATAACCACAATCGGCTTCAGACCATGCGCGAACGCTTTTTTGGTCACGAAGCGAGTTTGCGGCATAGGGCCATCCATCGCATCTACAACCAGCAGCACCGAGTCCACCATGGACATGACGCGCTCAACTTCACCACCGAAGTCGGCGTGTCCTGGGGTATCAACGATGTTGATACGGTAG
>Ga0308167_1003253_pt1 | contig 13243 bp, 10 predicted proteins | sample PhyCR1_2_FD_202138 | JGI IMG/M metagenome (GOLD analysis project Ga0308167, IMG submission 202138) | Phyllosphere microbial communities from UC Gill Tract Community Farm, Albany, California, United States - DLSLRC.R1 | ecosystem: Host-associated > Plants > Phyllosphere > Unclassified | place... | reverse complement strand
AGCTACGCAACTGGCAACCGATTGGCTGTGTCTGGCTTAACCCGCAAACACATCATCAAACGCAACATGTGCAAGAAGTGGTAGATGCCGCATAACTCACGTTCCAACTACCTTGACAGTCACCGCGTGCGAAGTTGTATGCCTGAGTGAAGTCGTGAAGATGGATCTCGAGCTGACTGTGGGTTTCGTAGTGATAGCGTTTGACGGTTGCTTCCTTGATGGTGCGGTTCATCCTCTCGACCTGACCATTCGTCCAGGGATGCTTGACCTTAGTCAGTCGATGTTCGATACCGCTCTCCCTACACGTACGGCTGAAGATGTGCTCGAAGGCGAAACGGTCCCGAGCACGATTCGTGAACTGAATGCCGTTGTCGGTCAGTACAGTGTGAAGCCTGTAGGGAACAGCTTTGATGAGATTTTGCAGAAACTGGGCCGCCTCCAGCTTCCCCGCCTGTCGATGCAGTTCAATAAAGGCAAATTTGCTGGTGCGGTCGATCGCAACGAACAGATACAGCTTCCCTTCGGCTGTCTGTACCTCGGCAATATCGATGTGGAAATAGCCGATTGGATAGCGCTTGAACTTTTTCTTCGTGGGCTTGCTGCACTCGACCTCAGGCAAACGAGAGATGCCATGGCGCTGAAGGCAGCGGTGCAGCGAAGATCTCGTCAAGAGCGGGATTGTCGGCTGGAGCGCAAAAAGGCAGCCATCGAGCGGCAGCAGCGTGCGCTGCCTTCACTCGACGATGATTGCCTCGTCCTGCGTCGAAAGGACGGAGGATTTTGGATTCCGGGGACCTGTTGGAAGATCAGCGACTGAGGGACGCTTCTTCCACTTCGCAACAGTCTTCTGGTTGATTCCATGGCGCCTGGCCAACTTTCTCAGGCTCTCTTGACTACCCTGTATTGCTCGACGGATCGCCTCTGTCGTTGTGGCGCTTCCGTGAAGAACTTGGCCCATAGTGCGTCTTTCCATTCAGAAGAGAGAATTGCACCATGAAAATTCGGGACCGTACACCTAGCACACTGCCTCAACCGTTGCCGGCCACATCCGAATAACGAAAGCGAGTGCCGCGCCCAAGGTAGACAGCGCCACGACTGCCGGCCAGCCCCCCACTGCCAGCAGACTGCTGCCAAGCACGGCTCCCAGCGCCATGCCCAGGAACATCGTCACGAACAACACCGCGTTCAGCCGGCTCCGCGCGGCCGGTTCGAGACCGTAGACGATACTTTGGTGCGATACCAGCGTGGCCTGCACGCCTAGATCGAAACCAATCGCACTGAGCGCAAGGAGGATCAACTGTCCGTGCACGGATAACAACGGCATGCAGAACATCGCGGCAAAGGACACGGTCGCGATCAACGTTCCCAGGCGGGTACCAAAATGTGCGCCACGACTATCCGCGATCCGGCCCGCGATGGGCGCGGCCAATGCGCCGGCAGCCCCCGCCAGTCCGAATGCCCCCGCGCCGGCACTGCCGATATCAAACGGCGCGGCATGCAACATGATCGCCATCGTCGACCAGAATGCGCTGAATGCGACCTGCAATGCCCCCTGCGCCAACGCTGCTCGACGCAGCGCCGGATGACGGTGCCAGAGGCTGACCAACGATGCGAGCAGTTTCAGGTACCCCAACTGCGTCGTTGGTGCGAGGCGCGGCAGTTGCCGCCAGGCGATGACGGTGAATAACGCGATGCTGACCGCCGCCACCACGAACATCGCGCGCCAGCCGACATTCGCGGCCATGATGCCGCTGACGACGCGCGACAACAGGATACCCAGCAACAAGCCGGTCATCACCGTGCCGACGACCCGCCCTCGCCGTGCCTCCGGCGCTAGTGCCGCGGACGCCGGCACGATGTCCTGCGCCAGCGTGGCGGACAAGCCTACGACGAGACTGGCGAATAACAAGGCATGGACGCCTGGGGCGATCGCAGCCCCAGCCAGCGCCAGCGCCAATACCACCGCCTTCGAGAGAATGATCGTGCGACGATCATAGCGATCTCCCAACGGCGCCAACAGCAGAAGGCCCAGCGCATAACCCAACTGCGTCAGCATCGGCACGAGTCCCACCGTGCGGGAGTGGGCGTGCAGATCGGCGCCGAGGATGCCGAGCATCGGCTGGTTGTAATACAGCGCGGCGACCGCAAGACCGGCGCCTGTCGCGAGAAAAAGGATCAACATCGACGAAGGTGTCGGATGGGAACGAGCAGAAATGGGGGACATGATTAAAAAAAACCGAAAAGTCGATTGCGACGAAGTGGAAGCAGTGTCGCAATCTTCTCGTGATTTGCGTAGTGGCCTCGCAAGCAGAATTGTTATACGCTAGACGTATGACCAGACGCGACATTCATACCTCACGGCCGATACTCGCAACCGACCGAATCGAGATCATGCAGACCTTCGTCAGGATCGTCGAGGCGGGTAGTCTGTCGGCTGCCGCGGCGCAGTTGGGTACGACACAACCGACGGTGAGCCGACGCCTGCAGTGGCTGGAAAAAACGTTTGGCGTGCGACTTTTGCAGCGTACGACCCATGCGATGAAGCTGACCGATGACGGCGAACGCTGCTATGACCGCGCAAAGCAATTGCTGGCGGACTGGGCCACCTTCGAAGCCGATGTACGTGGTGCGGATGCGGAACCTGCCGGGTTGCTGCGTGTCATCGCGCCGCACGCATTCGGACAGCAGCGCTTCATTCCAGGACTCGCGCGTTTCATGCAGCGCTATCCCCACGTGCAGATCGAATGGCTACTGCACGACCGCGCCGCGGATTTCATCGCGGAAGGCGTGGATTGCGCGATCCATATCGGCGAGTTGCATGACCCGTCTCTGGTGGCGATTCTGGTGGCGCATGTGCCACGCATCATCGTGGCCGCGCCAGCTGTGCTGGCGGGTCACCCGATTCCGCAGGATCCGGAGGCGTTGACTGCCCTGCCCTGGCTGTCGTTGCAGCAATTCTATCGCAAAGACCTGACGTTGACGCATGCACTGACGGGTGCGACAAGGCACATTACGTTTCGCCCGCGAATGACAACCGATAGTCTTTATGCGGTGCGCTCGGCGGCACTGGAAGGTCTGGGTGTCTGTGTCGCGTCGTCATGGGTCGTGGGGGAAGACATTGCCGTGGGCGCGCTGGTGCAATTGGCGCCGCAATGGCAGGCGGCCCCGCTGCCGGTCTACCTGGTTTATCCTTATGCGCGTTTTTACCCCGCGAAACTCCGGCGATTTACCGAGATGATGCGGGAATCCATCACGCACCAGATCGACGATCCGGATCGCACCGGCCTGTATTCGCCGCTCACGCCGCCGACACGGGTCATTCGTAAGCCGGATAGGACATGAAATGCATGGCATGCCTGATCATACTGCGCAACCGATTCTGGATGACTCCGCAGTGGATCAATGCCCACGGATTCCGATCACGCAGCGCAAGTTCAACCGGCATGCGGCTAGCGCGCGGAACCGTTTTTCGGTGCTAGATCATCGCCAACAACACGTACCGGCTCTTCGTCGCCGCGCAAAATCTTGCCGATCGCGATGGCCTCGAATGTCTTTCGGTATTTGCTCAGTATATGATCGCGACCACCTAGCACGCTCAGTGCGTCCGCATGACGATTCAGAAAATCGTCCGTCACTAATACGCGGTAATGCCGACCCTGAAACAGAAACGAAAACTGAAAAGCCGGGATGGCCTGTTGGCCTATGGGGAACAACCCTGCCGCCTCATCGTTGATAGCGCTTACCACGTGGCCGTCTATCGTGGCGTGTGAGGATTGCCGTTGCAACAAGGACGCAACGGTATCGATCAGCAACGGCAAGCGATAGGGCTTGTCGAACACCGCGTCAAACAGATCCTGCCTTTTGCGCGCCTGATCGCTCTGCACCGCGCTGGCGAGGATCACGGGAATCGTAGCGAACAAGGGATCGGATTTCAGCGCTTCCGCAAGCTCCTGACCCGACATCACCGGCATCATGAAATCGGTAATCACCAGCGCAGGCAACACGGCCTTGATCAGGTCGAGCGCGGCCCTGCCGTTCGATGCGGCGTACACCTCATAACCTTCGTCCTCCAGTACGAACGCCAGGGACTCGACAATCAACGATTCATCGTCGACGATGACGAGCTTGGCCTTGGGCGGACGGTACGCGAGAGAGTCGGCCATCACGTTCCAGCGTTGTCAAGGCCGCCGGATGGCGTCTCGTGGTTCCGCTCCCCCTCGAGGAAAGGCAAATCGAGCAGGCCATCAACGAACAGGCCACGATCATTGAAGAAAAGCTTACGCGCAGATGAGTCAAATACGCTATCGCGCACTTTTACAGGAATCATGGCGCGCGCGATACCTTGCGGCGTTTCACGTTGTCGAATCAGTAACAGATTGTCCATCACCGACGACAAGGCCGGTGCGGCCGCACCATAGCCCGCCCCGGATACCACGCGTGATTCAAGTGTGGCCACCGTTGTCACACGCAGAGCGCGCAATTCGTTGCTGAGCGCTGACAGGAACTCCGGCAGACGCCCCCCATTTCCGGCGGCCCGCTCAAACCCACCAAAACCATCGATTGCCACACGATGAACGCGAAACTGCCGCACCGCCTCAAGCAATTGATGGCCAAGCGCATCGAGAAGGTTTTCAGTCAGCGGATTCCACATGATATAAACCGCACCCGATGCGATCAGTGCCTCCAGATCAATTCCGAACGCCGCGGCTTTGAGCGTCAGACGCGCACGCGTCTCATAGAAGCCGAAATACAGCGCTGGATGTTCGGGCGTTGCCGCTGTCAGGAAATTGAGGCAGCATGTCGTCTTGCCACTTCCCGACGGCCCCAGCAACAATGTGACCGAGGAAGCTGGCAGACCGCCACCAATCAACGGGTCCAGACCGGTAATACCGCTTGGAACACGCAAGGACTCGGGAGACTCCAGATTGCTCGGTCGCGCCAGCACCGCCTCGAGCCTGGGATAGACGGATATCCCATTCGAGGCAATGTTGTATTGGTGCATGCCGTTGATCGCATCGCTGCCGCGCGATTTCGTCACCTTCAATTGACGAATCGTACGCGACCCTACTTCCTCGCTCTGCAATTGGATCACACCATCAACCATTGTGTGTTCCGGGCTGGCGTCATCGATTCGTGCGCTAGTCAAAAACAGCACCGTGCAATGCGTAAATGCCGCGTGGCCTTGCAGTTCGGCTACGAAAGATTTGACATCCAAATCGGTGTCGCCCCGATCGCGTGCGTTCAGCAGCCCATCCATGACCAACATCGAGCATTGCTGGCGAGACAGTTCCTTGCGCAGCACGGCCACCAACGCTGACAATCCTTCATCGCGCAGTGTCTGGAACAAGCTGATGTAGACGAGTTCCGTGCCGATGACCGAAGCATCGAAGAAATCGAGCGTCGACAAGGACTGGAACAACCGGTCGTGCGACTCCGCCAGCAGCGTAACGTAGAGGATCTTACTTCCTGCACGCGCCTGACCGAACGCCACTTGATTGGCCAGGATCGTCTTACCTGCCCCGGGCATGCCCTGAATAATGTATGACGATCCGGCGATCACCCCCCCGCACAGGATGGTATCCAGGCCGGGCACGCCGCTCTGCACGCGCTGCAGTTGTTTTCCCATTTCAATCTTTATATGAGCCGCCTGATGAACTTGCATTGGCCGATAGCGCGGGCGCGCACGGCCCGCGCATGACCGTCGACATTATGATACATGATGGACCTGCGAGTTCGCATCGGGGAGCAATCCTTTCTCCCTCGGTGCCCGGCGTGGCTAAAGATTGGCACGGCACACCCTGGACAGGATGCGTCGCGCTGGCTGTTGCATGAAAGTGTTTTGTAAGACGAATTAACCTTTCCGACATCGATCATGAACGGCGCCGAAAGTCGCCGTTCTGGTTTTGCTGATCAATGTTTCGCCACCGGAGAAACCCGTTTTTGCGCCGCTTCCGTTGGCGTCGCCGGCAGGGTCTGGCGGACCTTCGCGACCATGTCCGGTGTGACAGCAGGCGCATCGTTGCCCCAACCGGAACGAACAAAGGTCAGCAGCTCGGCGATATCGCGGTCGTCAAGACGCGACGCAAATGCCGGCATGGCGTAATGCGTCGGAGCGGACGTTGTCCACGGCATTTCAGCGCCGGCGAGCACGATGTGGATCAATGACGTCGGGTCCTGGGTGTTGACCGTCGTGCTAAGCGCCAAGGCCGGGAACGTTTCTTTCCAACCCAGCCCATTCGTTCGATGGCATGCCGCGCAGTTGTTCAAGAACTGGATGGCGCCGTTGCTGCTCGCCTGGCCGTTATGGAACATTTGCTCGGTGGCGTTGTTATAGACCAGGGGAACCTGATCTGGATGCACGGCCTTCAGCGTCTTCAGATACGTTGCGATAGCACCAAGATCATCGTCGGTCATGAACTGTGTGCTGTTCTCGACCACTTCAGCCATGCCGCCGAATGCCGCGGAATGGGCGTTACGCCCCCCCTTGAGGAATGACACGATATCGGCCTCGGTCCACTTCCCCAGGCCATCATTGACATCACCACGCAGGTTCTTCGCGAGGTAGCCGTCGATCACCGCACCTGACAGGAACATCGATCCGTCATCAGTCAAGGCGGATTCCTGCATGGTTACCTTGCGTGGCGTATGGCACGCCGAGCAGTGTGCCAACCCTTCGACCAGGTAACGGCCACGTGCCACCGGGTCGGCGTCTTGGATCGGCGTGTCCTCGGTCACGACATCGGGCGCGTACAGTTTGCGCCAGGCGGCCAAAGGCCAGCGCATTGACATGGGCCAGGGAATATCCGGTGCCTTGTTGGCTTGCGCCACATTCATGAAGTAGGCATACAGCGCCTTGATATCGGCCGGCTTGACCTTCGCGTACGACGGATAAGGCATCGCCGGGTACAACGTATTACCATTTTTCGCCACGCCATGTCGCACGGCGCGATCGAAATCCTCGAGCGTATAGGTGCCGATGCCGTTGATCTTGTCCGGCGTTATGTTCGACGAGTAGATCGTACCGATGGGTGTCGCCATCGGCAGGCCTCCCGCAAACGACTTACCGCCCTTGGCCGTATGGCATGCAATACAATCACCGACCCTCGCCAGATACGCCCCCTGCTTGATCTGTTGCGCCTGATCACCGTCCGGGGATGATTGCGCCGTTTGGGCATGGACTGTGGCAGGGGCACCGGTCAATCCCATCATCGCCGTGAGCACCAATGACGACAGAACGACCGATGCGCGCATCCTACGGACCGGTGCCGCGGCGCGTTTGGTATTTTTTTTCATCATCGACCCCTTATGCCTGCACCAGCGGACCCGGGCTCTTCAGGTACTGTTCTCGGATAGCCTTCGCCGACCAATACGCCAGCGCCGTGACCAGACCGGTAGGGTTATAGCCCATGTTTTGCGGGAACAGGCACGCACCCGTGACGAACACGTTCGAGACGTCCCAGCTCTGACAGTAGCGATTGACAGCGCTTTCCATCGGGTTCGCGCCCATGATGGCACCACCGGTCAAGTGTGTGCTCTGGTAGACCCGGGTATCCCAATGCGCGCCCTTCTTGCGAATCGCACGATAGACGCCATCGTTCGGAATGGCCCTTGCAACCTTTTCCATCTCGTCGCCCATATGGCCAAGCATCGCGAACTCGTTGTCATGCCAGTCGAACGTCATACGCAATAGCGGAAGTCCGTACTTGTCCTTGTAGGTAGGGTCGAGATCCAAATAGCGGTCCTTATAAGCCATCACGGAGCCGGAGATACCGATGGTCATATAGCGCTGGTAGGCATCTTGGACACCCTTTTTCCAATCGCTTCCCCACGACGGCGTGCCCGGGACGGTTGGTGCCTGACCGATTGGTCGGCCACCGGTGCTCAAGGTACGGATGCTGGCACCACCAACGAAACCCAACGGCCCATGGTCGAATTGGTCGCCATTCAAGTCGTCCATGCCGACGGCACCCGCGCCCGTCCCGGCGAAGCGGTTCAGCGCTGTACCCTTCGGCAGCATGACATTGATACCGCCGTTCATCTGATAGGCGAAATTGCGGCCGACCGTGCCGTCTCCTGTCAACGGGTCGTATTGCTTGCCGATACCGGACAACAACATCAGTCGCACGTTATGCGTCTGGAATGCGGTAAGGATCACCAGATCGGCAGGCTGCTCGACTTCGCGCCCTTGCGAATCGATATACGTCACGCCAGTGGCTTTCTTGCCCGTATTATCGAGATTCACTTTCAGGACGTGGGATTCGGTGCGTAATTCGAAATTCTTGCGCTTCAGCAGCACCGGCATGATCGTTGTTTGGGGAGATGCCTTCGAGTACATATAGCACCCGTAGTTCTCACAAAAACCGCAGTAGTTACACGGTCCGATCCGTACCCCATATGGGTTTGTATAAGGCTCTGATGCATTGGCCGCAGGTGCCATGTAAGGGTGGAAGCCTGTTTCCCGAGCGGCTTTCTCGAACAGCATGCCGCTATATTGCTTCTGCAGCGGTGCGGTCGGGAATTCGTCGGTGCGCGGGGCTTCCAGCGGATTGCCCCCATCAGCCCCCGTCTTCTTGCCGTCGATGTTGCCGGCCTTGCCAGACACCGCCATCAGTTTTTCAGAGAAGTCGTAATACGGCTCCAGGTCGGCATAAGTAACGCCGTGATCCTGTAACAACATGTCATCTGGGACAAACTTCTTGCCATAACGCTCGGTGTAACGCGTCTTCATCTCCAGTTCTTCGGGCAGATTGCGATACATCATGCCGTTCCAGTGGAAACCCGCGCCCCCCACGCCGTTACCCAGCAGGAAAGAACCATGTTGCCGGTAAGGCACTGCGGTCAACTGCATGTTGTGACGAATCGTACAGGTTTCGCCGGACAGTTGTTGGAACAGCTTGCCACGAGTGGAATACGCCAGTTCGTCGATGACCTTCGGGTAAGCGGCGTCGGTGGGCGTATCGCGAAATTCGCCGCGCTCCAGCGCCAGAACATTCATGCCGGTATCCGTCAATTCCATACCCATGATCGCGCCGGTCCACCCGAAGCCGATCAGCACAACATCTACTTTGTCTTTTTTAATCGCCATCTCAACCCTTCCTTCCTGAAATTGACACCGGCCCATACGGATACCTCACGTTCGGCTTGTCGATCCAGTCCAGAAAGTCGGCGCGTGCTCCAGGGAATCCCACCATCTTCCAGCCGCCCATATCTTTATTGCCACCATAAATGGGATCGGCGAAATAGCCCTCTTTCGTGGTTTTCAATAGGAACCCAAAGAATGTTTTGGCAGGTACCTTGTCGAATTGGGGCTTGCCTGCCTCGATATCTTTCAATACCCGCAGTTGCTGGTCCTTTGTCAGATGCGCGAATGCATGACCTTCGACGCTGTTCGCGTATGCATCCGCTTCCGCGATGCCTAAACGAAAAATCTGACGGGGTGTCAAATTCAATTGATAGCCCATCTCCGGCGGCTGATCCGGATGAAACGGGCCTTGCATATACCAAAGCTGACCATGACCGTAAGGCGTTTCCATTTGCTTGTCGATAAACACCGGGACATCCGCTTCGATCGCACCTGCCCCGTATTCATCGGAGGGAATCAGATGATCCACCGCGGCTTTGAGAAAGGCGTATTCACCCGCGGTGAAATAGGCCGGCTTGTACGACGTGTTCGCCAGCGGGTGCTGCTCCTTGCCACTATCGACGGACTTGGTGTCGTTAGGCATTGAACACCCGGTTTGCGAGATGGCCGCACCGGTAGCCAGACTTGATGCGGGGACGATCGCCAAGACCTGGCGCAAGAACCGTCTGCGCGGCTCCTTTTGTTCAGACATGCTGCCTCTCCGGGTTTCGCGAAGGTCGTAAGGGAACCTTTCAACGAGCGGAATTATAGAGACAGATAGCGACTAATTGTCGCAGCAATTTATTTATTGACGCTTTTGAGACGGAATTGTTGCTTTAATATTCCACAAATATCTTTTTTTGTAATCCATGAACACGTGCGAAACGGGACGGTCGATCGTTGATCACATTCGCGCATATGCTGCTCCCAATATCACTGATCTAGATAACATTTTGAGATATCGAAGATTTATTCAATACGCATTGCTAGGACACCACATGCTTGGCCAGTTATAACCACAATGGATTCTTCGCTCATCACGACAGATGTCATGACGTCCAGGGAATTCCCCCGAGTTGACTTTCGATCGACTTGTTAGCCCGTGTAGTTACAGGGATGGCAAATCCTGGTGGTATGCCATACCCATACGGCATAGCGAACAATCGATACACAAGCAGGCTTCCATGATCGGCAATTAGTTGCCTAGCCAATCATATATCGTATAATTGTGGCAGTTGCTAACGCTGGCGCTGACATGCGCATCCGTCGTACGCCGTAAGCGCTTGCGCGATTCCCTGATGTGCATGCCAGCGGACATGCACATCACTCGGGCGTCGTCCCGCTTGCTCGGGATCGGCGTGTGTGATTTGCGAAAGACGATGAAGCTCACGTGAGAATAAATTAGATGAACGTGTCGGATGGGAAGCCCGGAACACGCTCGACAGACATTGCAGCCCCCCTTCGATCGACCGTACCGAAAGCGCCATTGTGGCTGCTGGTGATGATCACCATCAGCGGCACGCTGGCGATGCATATCTTTGTACCTGCCTTGCCGGACGCCGCGCATGCGTTTGGTGTCGGGCCGGCGGCGATGCAAGCGACGATAAGCGTCTACATCATTGGTCTGGCGTTTGGACAACTCGTTTATGGCCCGCTCTCGGACGGGTTGGGACGCCGGCCGATGCTGCTATTTGGACTGGCGCTTTATGGCGTCGCAAGTGCGATCGCGATGTGCGCGACCAGCGTTCACGTCTTGATCGTCGCGCGTCTATTTCAGGCGCTGGGCGGCTGCGCGGGTCTGGCGCTAGGCCGCGCTATTGTGCGTGATACATCAGCCAGCGACGAAGCCGTACGCGCGCTGGCGCTCATGAACCTCATGATGATGGTCGGACCCGGCTTCGCCCCGCTCGCCGGATGGGGGCTGGTGAGCATCGGCGGTTGGCGCCTGGTCTTTGTTGTCTTGACGGTACTCGGCACGGCAACCCTGTTCCTGACATGGCGGATGATCCCCGAGACCGGATCACCGACCGGGAACGTCAGCGCCGCGAAACTGCTGCGCGATTACGGCACCTTGCTGCGCGTGCCGGCTTTTCTGGGATACGCCATCGGCGGAGGATGCGCGACAACGTCGATCTATGGCTATATCGCGGCAGCGCCTTTCATCGTGACGCAAGTACTGCATCGCCCGTTGGGGGAGGTCGGAATCTATCTTGGTCTGCTGATCGTGGGCATGTCGATCGGCAACGCGACCACGCGGCGCTTGATTCGAGGTGTCTCTCTGACACGTTTGTTGATTGCCGGGAATATCGTCAGCCTCGCTTCGGCTGTCGCGCTCTTGTTGATCGTGCTTGCCGGCACGCTCACCGTAAGCTCGGCGGTGGGATGTACGTTCCTGTTCGCTTTGGGCGCGGGCTTGTCGAGTCCCGCGGCATTAAGCAAGGCATTGGCCGTCGACAATCGCCTGATTGGTTCGGCCGCCGGACTCTATGGTTTCACGCAGATGGCGGTGGGATCGCTCTGCACGACGCTCACCAGCCTGGGCGGACATCCGGCGCTCGCGGCGGCCGTTGTATTGACGGGCGCGGCGCTGATTGCGCAGGGCGGTTTTATCTGCGCGCTGCGGTACGAACGACGCAATGCTGCGTGAAGAGGCTACCCGTCGATTTTCAGCGCTTCCGTGGCTTGGCGCAAACCGGCAATTTGGTTGCCCTGCTTTTCCGCCGCCGTCACGATGGCATCCATGGACGTGGCCATCTCTTTGACCGCCGAGACCACATCCACGATCGTCTTTCCAGCATCTTCAACGAGTTCGACGCCGTGGTCGACCTGTCGCGATGAACGATCGATCAGCGCGCGGATCTCGCGTGCCGAATCCGCGCTGCGTTGCGCGAGATTGCGCACTTCTCCCGCCACGACCGCAAACCCTTTCCCGGATTCGCCTGCGCGTGCCGCTTCGACGGCTGCATTCAACGCCAACAGGTTGGTTTGAAACGCCAGACCGTCGATCACCTTGATGATATCGCCCATTGCTTTCGCGCCATCGTGAATGGCGCGCATCGTCTCGACCATCTCATGTACGGCGCTTCCTCCATGCTGCGCCATCGTGGCGGTACGCTGCGCGAGGTCATTGGCCGTACGCGCAAACGAAGCGTTGTCTTGCAACGCGGTCGACAAGCCGCCCACGGCATTGCGCAATGTTTGCGTCGCGTCCATTCGAGAGGTGATATCAGTTGCGTACTTGACGACCTTGACCAGGTCGCCGTTCATATCGCGGATCGGGTTGTAGCTTGCCTGAATCCAGATGGCACGCCCCTGCTTGCCAAAGCGTTGGTATATACCGCTGTTGTAATTACCTTCGCCCAGTTTTTTCCAGAACATCGCGTACTCGGCCGATTTGCGATAGGTCGGGTCCACAAACATGCTGTGGTGACGTCCCAGGACCTCATTCGCGCGAAAACCGAATGCCGTGAGGAAGTTCTGGTTGGCCGCAAGTACTGTCCCGTCCAGCGTGAATTCGATGACCGCCTGCGCGCGGCCGATCGCATCCACCTGCCCGCGATGGTCGGCGTGGCGCAATTCATCCACGGTGACATCGGTCGCGTACTTGATGACCCGCCGAACTTTGCCGTCGGTATCGACAATCGGGTTATACGTCGCCTGGATCCATACCTCACGGCCGTCCTTGCGCAACCGCTTGAAAACGCCCCGGTGAAACTCGCCGGAAGACAAATTGTTCCAGAATAGGGTGTATTCGCTGGAACCACATGTCGCTGCGTCGACGAACATACAATGATGCTGCCCGACGACTTCGTCGAGACCATATCCCATCAGGGACAGGAAATTCGCATTCGCGGAGAGAATTGTCCCATCCGCCTTGAATTCGATGACTGCGTTAGTACGATCCAACGCCTCCAATCGCCCGTTCACGGACGAATGATGTCCGCCGAAGTGGTTCAGCCGACTCAAGCGGTTCATCAGCTTCTTCATTTCTTCACCTAAGAGGCCGTTTCAAAAAGACTGCTCGGCAGGTCTGAAGATGTTCCAGCAGACGAGCGCGCAACCAAGTTTAAGGAATGCCTCGTGAATGTCGGCTCGACGCTCGAAGCGAATGCGAAGACGACG
>Ga0308167_1003251_pt1 | contig 13250 bp, 9 predicted proteins | sample PhyCR1_2_FD_202138 | JGI IMG/M metagenome (GOLD analysis project Ga0308167, IMG submission 202138) | Phyllosphere microbial communities from UC Gill Tract Community Farm, Albany, California, United States - DLSLRC.R1 | ecosystem: Host-associated > Plants > Phyllosphere > Unclassified | place... | reverse complement strand
CTAGCAATGCGTTTGAATCTTCGCTTTGCATGACAACCACTAACTTGCCTTTTTCTTGTTCTGTCGCTGCCACTTCAGTTTCTGGCATGGCGGCCAGAGCTTCTGCGACGGCGGGTACGGCTTCCGGCTTGGCTTGAACAACCAATCCACATACGTGCCACATCTCATTGCTCATACTTCATTCCTTGCTACCGCGTCGCGCGTTTCAGGTCGCGACGCTGGCGTTATTCGAATAGCATCAACCGGGCAGCCGCGAACGCATTCGCCACAGCCAGTGCATTTATCTAAATCAACCGTCGGTTTTGCAATTCCGCTTAGATGAGGCGCAAAGCGGATCGCATAAGGCTCGCAAGCATCCTGACAGCTGCGGCATTCAATGCCTTTTTGCGTTAGGCAGTTCGTCTGGATTTCTGCCTGAATCGTCCAAGGCTGTGTGCGTTCAAGTTCAAAAAGAGGTAATTCACAGGCATCAGCACAGCGATGGCAGAACGTGCACTCTGCGCGATGGAAGTCGATAGCGGGAAATCCGCCGTCGCCCGCGATTAACACACCGGTTTCACACTGCTCAATGCAGGAATGGCAACGCGTGCAGCCTGCGATAAAAGCAGGCTCTGGGATTGTCCAAGGCGGACGCTGTGCACTAGCAGGCTTGCGCCAACGAGCACTGAGTAGATTGCGCCGAGAAAGCGTAGTCATGGATACTCCGGTGACATTGCTCATCCATCCTGATGAAAAATACGTACCAATAAAAATGAAAGATATTGCTGGTCAGCGATATTGTTTTAATTTGTTGTTAGTAATAATTCTTATTTAACTAATAACCAGAAATATAGGTTTTTTCTAAGCATAAAGTATGCGGATTAGAGGATGAGTTATAATCCCCCTAAATAGGTAATTGTGGGTATCGATTGCGCGAGATCAAACCTTTTGCTGAGTTTTCGCGCACTGTATAGACCCTGCAATCACATTTCGTTATTTACTGATTTATATAACGATTGTTTGGGCGCCCTGTTATCAATAAAGAGAACGGTACTAATAACCCATTTATTAAGCACCTGCGTAAAATGATGACGCCCTACCGCCCTTTTTATCGCTGTCATACGAAATAGGTATATTAGATTGCTCGTAAAACGTTCGGTTACCAGCACCTTGGCTAAAACGCTGGCCGCTATTGTGATCCTCTCGGTTCTCTCGACCGGCATCGCACTTGTTACCGTTGCTAGCAGTTTAAGCGATGCCGAAGCGGTGAATATCGCAGGCTCACTGCGCATGCAAAGCTATCGTCTAGCCTATGATTTAACTAATCATCCTGATGATGTCGCCCTGCATCTCAAGGAGTACGAGCAGTCTATGCAGGCTCCGGCCTTGAAAAAACTCGACCGCTTTTATGTTCCATCCTCTGTTCGTGAAGAGTATAGACATCTACTGGAAACTTGGCTTTTATTAGACCAACAGCTTAAAGCGGGTAACAGTGACCAGTATCTTGCCCATGTCGCCCGTCATGTCAGCCAAATCGATCATTTTGTCTTGGTACTTCAACACTATTCTGAACAAAAAATGCAGCAAGTGGCGGCGATCAGTTTGCTAGGCGTTTTGATGATCATCGGGCTGGTTTGGTTTGCGATTCGCACCACGCGTCGCGAGGTTGTTTCCCCGCTCAATAAGCTGCTGAATGCCAGCCAGCGTATGCAGAGTGGCTATTTCTCTCCGATGCAGTTGGACGTTAACCTTCCCAATGAAATTGGTGTGTTATCAAAAACCTTCATCAGAATGTCGAGCGAACTTGAAAAGCTTTATCGCTCTCTTGAGGACAAAGTTCAGGAGAAGACAGAGAGTCTGACACAGGCGAATAAATCACTCGGCGTGCTATTTGATTGTTCTCAGGCGCTGACCGTCAGCGAAATCACTCAGCCCAGCTTTGAGAAAGTACTTAACATCGTGCGCACCAGTGAAGCCTTAGATTTTCTAGAATTAGAAGTTCATGACAGCGGTAACGGTCGTTGGCTATTACACAGTGGGCAACTGGATGATTCAGTTCCCACGTCAGCCATACCACTGACGCTGGATGGACATCGGTTGGGGGAATTACGCTGGCCTCAGCATCAACATCCCCAGCAGCAGTTGATGCAAAACGTCGCTAATATGCTTAGCCGAGGGGTCTATTTCAACCGTGCGCAAAAGCAGCAGGTTCAGCTATTGTTGATGGAAGAACGCGCGACGATTGCACGAGAACTGCATGACTCGCTAGCCCAAGCGCTCTCGTTTCTGCGTATCCAGATAACGCTGCTCAAACGTTCAATTCCTACCGAGAACACCCAAGCGCAGGCAATCATTCGTGATTTTGATCAAGCACTGTCTGACGCCTATCGCCAACTGCGTGAATTATTGGCCACTTTTCGCTTAACTATTCAGGAAGCTGATTTGCGCGAAGCCTTACATCAGCTATTAGCGCCATTAAAATTGCAAACTGATGCCATTATTACGCTAAACTGTGCCCTTTCTTCGCAGTCACTCAACGCTCAGCAGCAAGTTCACGTCTTGCAAATTGTGCGCGAAGCCGTGCTCAACGCCATCAAACATGCTCAGGCAAAACACATCGAAATACGCTGTCACTACGGGCCAGAAGGCGAAAGTGTGATCAGCATTCAAGATGACGGCGTTGGGATAGCCAGCCTTGAAGAACCCGATGGACACTACGGCCTGACGATTATGGCCGAGCGAGCGACACGACTGGGTGGTGAACTTACCATCCGCACGGTGGTTCCGGCAGGTACAGAAGTTTCGTTGATTTTTCAGCACTGATGGCCAGCGACAACGGGTATTTAATTAAAATTTAACGGTAATAGGTAACGGTTAACCACCCTATTATTTATTTCGGAGCATTTTATGGAAAATGAAAGCTACGCAGTTATGATCGTGGACGATCATCCGCTTATGCGCCGCGGAATTCGTCAGCTACTCGAGCTCGATCCTGCCTTTAACGTGGTCGCAGAGGCCAGCAGCGGCAGCGAAGCGATTGCATTGGCCAGTCGCGCCCAGCCAGACGTGATCTTATTAGATCTCAATATGAAAGGGTTGTCAGGCTTAGATACGCTGAAGGCACTGCGTAATGAGGGCGTTGATGCGCGCATCATTATTCTCACCGTTTCGGATTCACGCAGTGATGTTTATGCTTTGGTTGATGCCGGTGCAGATGGTTATTTACTGAAAGATAGCGAGCCAGAAACGTTGCTATCACAGATCCATCAGGCAGCAAGCGGTAAAAACGTCTTTAGTGACATCATCAGCGAATACTTAGCGTCACGCACTGAATTGACCGATCCTTTTGCCGATCTGACTGAGCGCGAACTCGATGTGCTGCAGGAAGTCGCTCGTGGCCTGTCTAATAAGCAAATCGCTTCACAGCTGCATATTTCCGAAGAGACGGTGAAAGTACATATCCGCAACCTACTGCGCAAGCTCAACGTACGCTCGCGCGTGGCAGCAACCGTTTTGTATTTAGAACACAAAAACCAATAATACCGACAATGGGCGATAACCAAGGGTTGTCGCTCACCCTTCTCAACCAAACCATGAATTAAATCGCTGCCAGCAGTTGTTCAGCATGCTTTTTAACCCACATTTCGTTTAGCGGCCCCCAGCTTTTTAACTGATAGTAACCGTCGTTGTTACGTACGCCTTCTTGGACAAAATCCAGTTCAATACCCATTCCCGGCAGTGCTTTGATCACATCCTGTAAGGTTCTACGCGGCCAGCCGGTCACCTGCATAAGGTGAGGAACATTCGGCTTCTCCAGATGGCTAATCAGCCAACAGAGATATAAACGTCGCGCAAACACGGGGTTAAAGTCCATTTGTTCTCCTAATTTACCCACCAGTGGCAGAAGTTAGAGCCAAAAATGATTAATGACATTGGTATTGTAGGTAATTTAGCAAGAAAGAAAAGGAAGCAAGGCACAAATCAACACCACGCTACTAAGAATCCAGTCCCCAAAAAAAAGTGAAACCATTGGCTATTATTAGTTAATTTGTAATGTTACTTTTTATTTAAATCATATTTAATAATGATTTATTTTCGCGCCAATTAACCAACCAAAAGATCAATTCATTAAATATATTAATATCATTTCATTATAAAACATGATCATTAATGATAAAAATCACTCACGTGGTGCAAAAATAGATAATTACTCAATTGATATGCAGATTTCTGTCTAAAAAATATTCACAAGGCATTATTGCTATATTGCCGAAAATGAATTACAAAGAGCATTCAATAGCATTGCTTATATATTTAATAACTTCGAATCCGAGTAAGGATTCAACTTTAACTGCATTGCAGTAAAAGCAGATCTATTTTAATGAGAAAGGCGTGAGCATATACGCTAATAAAACTGATATATTTCACGATTTGATTGCATCATTTTTATTAATTTTAAATATGTCATTCAACTAATTTATTACGGAGAATAATATAGTGAAACGGAATCTATTTATCGCCATTATGGCACTCTCATCGGCAACTGCATTTTCCGCTGAGATGAATGCGGGTAAAATTCATTTTACCGGCGAAATCATTGAACCAAGCTGTGTTATCGAAGGCGATAGCGGGACAGACTCTACGGTTCCACTAGGAACCTACCCGACTTCGCTTTTCACCAGCAATGGAGTTGAAACCGACCTAGTACCACTCTCTATCACCCTTAAGGACTGCCCATTGACTAGCGATGGTCTTGCAGCCGTTCAACTAACCTTTACGGGCAGCACCGCATTAACAGGTTCTAATACCTTGTTGGATGTCAGCAAGATAACCACCAGCGGTACAACGGCTGCAACAGGAGTTGGGATTGCGCTTAGCCCTGATGGACACAACACCGAGCATCTCAAATTTGATGGTTCTGAAGGGCAAGTTTATATTCCATTATCTACAAATGCCTCAGACAAGATTAGTGCATCATTTAACGCACGCTACATATCATTCGCCCAACCTGTCACCGCAGGCCCTGCGGATGCTGATTTAACGGTGAATATTCTTTACCATTAATTTTTATTATTCCATCCGGCGTGTTATTAGCGGTTTTCCTATTACACGCCAATAGTTCAAATATGAGTAAATCAGATTCAGCGTGAATTTTTACACGGTGATTTTCACTTATTAAAGGGCTCTTATATGCGAATTATCGTGCTAAAGGCTTGCGCTGTCATTCTCGCCTTCACCTCCTTTAGCCATGCTGCAGGAATTCAAATTGGGCGAACACGTGTTATTTATGACGCTAGCAAGAAAGAAGTGGCCCTTTCACTCAAGAATACAGAAAAAGAGCTACCGTGGCTTATTCAGTCATGGATTGACACCGGTGATGGAAAAACGCGCGGCCCTTTCATTGTGACCCCACCGCTTTTCAGGCTTGACCCACAAAAAGAGCAAAACCTGCGTATCACGTGGTCAGGCCAAGTATTGCCTACCGACCGAGAATCTTTGTTTTATATGAATGTACGCACTATCCCCGCGATGGAAAAAAGTGACGATGAGAAAAATGTTCTCCGGCTGATATATAAAACACGCTTGAAATTATTTTGGCGCCCATCAGGGCTAAACGGCACACCTATTGACGCCTGTAAGAATCTAAAATTTAGCCGACAGGCGAACCAGTTGCATATAACCAACAATGGCGACTACTACAGCGTTTTCGATACCTTAAAACTGAATACAACATCAATAAAAAATGCCGAAATGGTGGCACCGAAAGCAACGGCACAATTTCTGCTTCCCGACACGGCTAATGGTTCGAACGTGACATGGCGCTGTATTACCGACTACGGCAATGCGTCAGATGAATTTACATCAAGTTTAACTCAGGACTAATGGTGCTTAATGGCTGCTAACGGATTGCGCCTGAACTTCTCCCGCTCTATTTGGCGTTCCCATCCAATGTTAAGAACCTTAAGCGGTTTGCTTATGGTTGCCATGGGTAACGTCAACGCACAAGAATTTTACTTTGCGCCCTCCTCCCTTGAGGGGGATGGATTGTCACGGCAGGATATCGATTTATCGTTATTTTCAAAAGAGAATGGACAGTTACCCGGTACCTATCAGACGAAAATAAATATTAATAAACAGAATATCGATGAGGAATCAATCACCTATATTAGCAGCAAAAGCGGTGCACTACTGCCACAGCTAACACCGCAGCAGCTACGGAAATGGGGCATCCGCGTAGATGCCTATCCTGAACTGACAAAACTCACCGAAAACGAACCACTGCACAAATCTATTGGCGACTACATTCCTTTTGCCTCCGCAGCGTTCGATTTTAATGCCATGACATTGCGCATCAGTATGCCGCAGGCGGCCATTGATGAGCATCATAATGAAAATATCGCCCCCTCGCGCTGGAATGACGGCGTCCCCGTACTGTTTGCTGATTACTCATTCTCTGGCTCTCAGCGTGAAAATGGGGGAAGCGACAGCAACAACGGCAGCAACAATAGCCAATACCTTAACCTACGCAGCGGCGCTAATCTGGGAGGATGGCGTTTACGCAATTATTCAACATGGCGACAATCCGATGATTCACAGTCTTGGCAGACGATTAATACCTGGATCCAGCATGATATCCATCAACTAGAAGCTCAGTTTATTGCGGGTGAAAACAGCACCCGAGGTGATGTTTTTGATAGCCTGCAGTTTCGTGGAATCAACATCGCTTCTGACGATCAAATGCTCCCCTATAACCAGCGCGGCTTTACGCCAATCATTCGTGGTATAGCCAGTTCTAATGCTGAAGTTTCAATACGGCAAAACGGCTACGTTATTTATCAAGCCAACGTGGCACCGGGTGCCTTTGAAATTAGGGATCTATACTCGACCACCAACAGCGCAGACCTTGAAGTTACCATCAAAGAAGCCGATGGAACCGAACATCGTTTCACTCAGCCCTACTCAAGCGTGGCTGTTATGCAACGTCCGGGCAATATTCGCTACGAAATGACGCTCGCCCGCTATCGCGCTGATGATAATCAGGCATCTAATGAACCGCTATTTGCCCAAGGCAGCGCAATTTATGGCCTTAATAATTATTTCACTCTTTTCGGTGGTTCCACCCTTTCCTCAGACTATCAGGCTTTTGACGGCGGTATTGGCGTCGTTCTGGGCGACTTAGGCTCAATTTCAACCGATGTAACATGGGCGCGTGCACGTTTAGATAATGACGAACAGCACGATGGGCAGTCTTGGCGCTTGATGTATACCAAGAAGATAGAGACCACGGACACTAACTTTTCGCTGGCGAGCTATCGCTATTCCACAAGTGGTTACTATAACTTTGCCGATGCAAATGAAAAATATGATGACAACGATAACAACATCGACTGGTCGTACCGTTACAACAAACGCAGTCGAGTTCAGTTAAATATTAATCAGACCTTGCTAGATAGCAGTATATACATTTCTGCTTATCAACAAGATTATTGGCGGACCAATCATAAAGAACGCAGCATTTCGTCAGGTATCAACCGGACAATAGGCGACGTCAGCGTTAACCTTGCGTACACCTATAGCAAAACCAGCAATGACTCGGCCGATCAGATGCTGTCGCTAAGCTTTAGCGTCCCGTTATCACGCTGGCTACCTAAAAGTTGGGCCAGCTATAATCTCAGCACCAGCAAACAGGGCGACACCAGCCATAGCGTTGGGCTTAACGGCACCTTGCTTGACGACGACCGGCTGAGCTACTCATTACAGCAGAGCCATACCAATCATGATGGTACTGACAATAGTAGTATTTATGGCAGCTACCGATCTCAATACGCCAATTTGAATGCAGGTTATTACTACGGATCCGACAACTCTCGGCAGCTAACCTACGGAGTGAGCGGAGCCGTTGTGGCTCATCCAGCAGGTGTTACGCTCTCTCAACCGCTTGGAGATCAGTTTGCGATTGTCAGCGCGAAAGGTGCGTCCGGCGTGCGTTTTACTAACCAGCGCGGCGTACAAACCGACTACTTTGGCAATGCCATCATCCCTTCTCTGACGCCTTATCAGGAAAATACAATCTACATCGACACCACCAGCCTGCCAGACGATGTCGATACAGATGAAACAACTATGACGGTTGTTCCAAGCCGCAGTGCTGCGGTCAGCACGCAATTTACAGCACATGTGGGTTATCGTGCGCTGATCGCATTAACGCGACCTGATGGCCGCATTATTCCCTTTGGTGCAGTGGCCAACGTCGATGGGTTAACGCTCAGCGGTATCGTGGATGACCGTGGCGTTTTGTATCTCTCTGGCGTGAGTGAAAGCGTGCCATTAACCGTGACATGGGGCAGCTCAGCAGAACAGCGCTGCCATGCCAGTGTCACGCTCTCCCCCTCTTCTGACTCGGCACCTAACGGTATTCGCCAGACCAGTGCACTCTGCAAGCCGGAGGCAAATCATGCAGAATAAAACCCCAACTAGCCGCATGCACCGTTTGCGAATGAAGAGCGTGCTTGTACTATTAACACTTTTCCCCCTGTGTGCTCAGGCAGCACCCACCGTATTGCAAGGATGTTTCTCCACGATTGCTGATTACGCAATTAACATTAATACCGAAATACCGTCTGCGCAGAATAGGAATGGAAGCACAATTGTTATTAATAATCATATTATCGGTGATGGACCGTCAATAACCGCCAACTGCGCGTGCCCAAGGAACCTATACTCTAACACTACCATTTATGAAACTACGGCGGCTGGTAGCCCACTTCCCTCTGGACGAACTGGTTATGGCTATTTAACCGATCATCTCGATGTAGATATCACCGGCTATACCGACTCAATAAACTCACCCGACGGTAGCGGCCTACAGCCAATCAGTATCAGTACCTATCCAACACCATTCTCAAGCATGGCGAAAGTGAATGATTCCTTGCTCAAACCAACTGAAGGTACTGACGACGTTTGCAGTGACGCAACACGGCCCACTGGTGGTAGCACAACGAAAAGAGGTTTCAAATGGAATGTCATCGCCCTAAGTATTTACGTTAAAATAGCGATTTTAGGCGAGGAGATCATTCCATCCACTATTGTTGCCCAAAACTACTCGTGTCTCGCCATGGGTAACTATTGCTCTCTGAGTGATACTAAACAGGTCTCCAATATTCGAATAGCCGGTAAAATCACCGCACCACTTACCTGTACGATTAATGCAGGCAGCACAATTGAGATAGAATTAGGCAATATTGTGACTTCCCAATTCGTTTCCCAAGGTCAGCCTCCCGCGAGCTACACGCTAAAAAACGTTGATATTGCCTACCACTGCGACGATCCTGCCGCCGCAAACTCAGGGAAAATCAAATTTAGCCTTAGCGCCGATCAAGGTGTTGCGCCAGACAGCAATAATCTAATTGCCCGCATGCTTAATCGCAATGATGTCGGCGTACGCATGTATGATCAAAATAATAACGATGTTGTATTAGATGGTTCGCTTGATTTACCGGTCACGCTGGACACTCAGGGAAATGGCAAAATCAGCATGAAAGCCGCGCCGGTCAGTACCACTACAAATCGTCCACAACCTGGAAAATTTGAAGGCAACGTGACGGTCAAGATGGAACTGCGCTAAAATTCGTCGTCTTGTTTCGGCAGGGCGACACTATATTTTTGTTTGAATTTTACGCAAACATACAGTCAGAGAGCGCAACTGCAGTAAATTCATGCTATGCGAAAAAATATTTACTATTTCTCCTTTTTTTCTCCACGTTTTGAACCCGCCAACAGGATAAAGTGCGTTAGCATGGATCGGTTTACGTCTAGACTTCCACTTTCAAGCATAAGAGTAAGCGTTATGAGGGTATTCACCCGTGGCTAATTTCTTTATCGATCGCCCAATTTTTGCTTGGGTTATCGCCATTATTATCAGCCTGACCGGGTTGTTAGCAATTAACTCACTGCCCGTTGAGCAGTACCCCAATCTAGCGCCACCGACGGTGCGTATCAGCGCATCTTATCCTGGCGCATCAGCGCAAACGCTTGAGAATACCGTCACCCAGATCATTGAACAAAATATGACGGGATTGGACGGCTTGCTCTATATGTCCTCACAAAGCAGCAGCACCGGCAATGCCACAATTACGCTGACATTTCAGGCGGGTATAAACCCTAACGAAGCCATGCAGCAGGTGCAAAATCAGCTGCAAGGTGCCACACGTAAGCTGCCACAAGACGTGCAACAACAAGGGATCACGGTTTCCAAATCGGGTGATAGCAGCCTGATGACCGTTGCATTTGTGTCAACAGACCACAGCATGACGCGGCAGGATATCGCTGATTACGTCGCCAGCAACCTGCAGGATCCTATTAGTCGTATCGACGGCGTCGGCAGCGTCGATGCCTTTGGCTCTCAGTACGCAATGCGTATCTGGCTCGATCCAAACAAACTTAATAGCTATAACCTCACCAGCCAAAATGTGGTGAATGCGATTGAAACCCAGAACAACCAAATCGCCGTTGGGCAAGTCGGCGGTACACCGTCGGTGAATGGTCAGGCGCTGAACGCCACCATGAATGCTCAAGCCCAGTTGCAAACGCCGGAACAGTTCCGGGATATCACGCTCAGAGTCAATGCAGATGGTTCTTACGTTACCTTAGGTGACGTTGCTACTGTAGAACTCGGGGCGGAAAACTATGACTATTTGAGCCGTTACAACGGAATGCCAGCCTCTGGGATGAGTATTAAACTCGCGTCTGGCGCCAACGAATTAGCCACCGACAAGCTGGTTAAAGCTAAGCTCGGCGAGCTTGAGCAGTATTTCCCCCACGGCCTGAAGGTTGAATACGCATACGAAACTACGCCGTTTGTACAAGCATCGATCAAAGACGTGGTAAAAACGCTGTTTGAAGCGATTTTCCTCGTGTTCTTGGTTATGTATCTGTTCTTGCAAAATTTCCGCGCTACGCTGATCCCAACCATCGCCGTTCCGGTCGTTTTGCTGGGCACGTATGCGGTGCTTTACGCCTTTGGCTACAGTATCAATACGCTCACGATGTTTGCCATGGTGCTCGCCATCGGACTACTGGTCGATGATGCGATAGTCGTTGTCGAAAACGTCGAACGAGTCATGGCCGAGGAAGGCCTCTCACCAAGAGAAGCCACGCGAAAATCCATGGCGCAGATCCAGAGTGCGCTGGTCGGTATTGCGCTGGTGCTGTCTGCGGTGTTTGTACCGATGGCCTTTTTCGGTGGCACCACCGGCGCCATTTACCGCCAATTCTCAATCACCATTGTTTCCGCGATGGTTTTCTCTGTTCTAGTCGCGTTGATCCTTACCCCAGCGCTGTGCTCTACCCTGCTTAAACCAATTAAAAAGGGTGAGATTCATACGAGGCGAGGCTTCTTTGGCTGGTTTAACCGCGTATTTGATCGCAGTACTCGCCAATATGAAAATGGTGTTGCTCGCGTCATTCGCAACAGCGGTAAAACCATGCTGCTGTATCTACTGATTATTGTTGGTCTAGCACTCGCATTCACCCGCTTGCCAACGTCATTCTTACCGCTCGAAGACCGAGGGGTCTTCATGACACAGATCCAGTTGCCTGTGGGTTCAACCCAGCAGCAGACGCTCAAAGTGGTCGAGAAAGTTGAGAACTATCTGTTGCAGGATGAAAAGAAAAACGTTGTTTCCGTCTTCTCAATTATTGGCTCTGGGCCTGGGGGTAATGGTCAGAACGTGGCGCGTATGTTTGTCCGTTTAAAGCATTGGGACGAGCGCACCGAGCCTGATGACACGTCGTTTGCCATTATTGATCGCGCAACAACGGCATTTGGCAAAATTAAAGAAGCGAGAGTGTTTGCCAGCAGCCCGCCAGCAATCTCCGGTTTAGGCAACTCTGCCGGTTTTGATATGGAACTGGAAGACCATGCGGGCCTCGGTCATGCTGAACTGATGAAAGCGCGTGATACGCTGCTAGCTGCCGCTGCGAAAGAACCGCTCTTGACGCGAGTTCGCCATAACGGTTTGGATGACAGTCCACAACTACAGGTAAACATTGACCAACGCAAAGCACAGGCGCTTGGCGTCGATATTGACGATATCAACAGCACCCTAAAAACGGCGTGGGGTTCGACCTACGTTAACGACTTCCTCGACCGAGGCCGCGTTAAAAAAGTGTATGTTCAGGGGGCGGCGCCTTATCGTATGCTGCCAGATGATATTTACCGTTGGTACGTGAATAACAGCAGTGGTGCAATGGTGCCGTTCTCCGCTTTCGCTAACAGTACATGGACATCGGGCTCACCACGACTCGAACGCTATAACGGTAACGCAGCGCTGGAAATCGTTGGGGAAGCGGCTACGGGTGTGAGTACCGGCACGGCAATGGATATTATGGAACGCCTTGTCAGCCAATTGCCGAATGGTATCGGTTTGGAATGGACGGGGATGTCTTATCAGGAACGCCTCTCCGGTGCGCAAGCGCCAGCGCTTTACGCCATTTCATTGCTGGTGGTATTCCTGTGTCTGGCGGCATTATACGAAAGCTGGTCGATCCCCTTCTCCGTTATGCTGGTGGTACCTTTGGGCGTATTAGGCGCGGTATGCGCGACGTGGATACGAGGTCTGGAGAACGATGTTTACTTCCAAGTCGGTTTACTCACCATCATTGGACTTTCAGCGAAAAACGCGATCTTAATTGTTGAATTCGCCAACGAGCTACATCGTTCTGGTAAAGATTTATTAGAAGCTACACTGGAAGCCTGTCGGCTACGACTACGCCCAATTTTGATGACCTCATTGGCATTTATCTTTGGCGTATTGCCAATGGCAATCAGCCACGGCGCAGGTTCAGGCAGCCAACATGCCGTCGGTACTGGTGTATTAGGAGGGATGTTCACCGCGACCTTCCTTGCTATCTTCTTCGTACCAGTGTTCTTCATTTTGGTTCGTCGCCGTTTCCCAGGAAAAACCGCGTCTGCGATTGAACCTGAAGAAATCGTCCCGCCGAATGAATAGTCATTAATGAGCAAAAGGCAGCCGCTTGGCTGCCTTTTTTATGGGATATGACCCTTGGTGTTTGGCTTATCACAAAGTTATTAATGATATGGGCTTAAAACGATCTCTTCATTGCCGACTGCCTCAAACTCACTACCGATAACTAGCTTACTGCCCGACCAGTTTCAGAATTACTGGTGCTTGTTTTGCAACATGGCGTCAATAAACGCTTTCCAGTTGCTCAGTTCTGTATCAATCATATTTACGTCTTTTGTGGCCTAC
>Ga0308167_1003249_pt1 | contig 13255 bp, 9 predicted proteins | sample PhyCR1_2_FD_202138 | JGI IMG/M metagenome (GOLD analysis project Ga0308167, IMG submission 202138) | Phyllosphere microbial communities from UC Gill Tract Community Farm, Albany, California, United States - DLSLRC.R1 | ecosystem: Host-associated > Plants > Phyllosphere > Unclassified | place... | reverse complement strand
GCAATCTTGAGTCTCTTAAAGAGGTGAGCAGCAATCCACGCTATACCTTTAAACAGATCGATATCTGCGACGGTCAGGCTATTACTAAGGCTTTAAATGAGTTTCAACCGGATGCCATCATGCATCTTGCCGCAGAAAGCCACGTAGACCGCTCGATCACCGGTCCGGCTGAGTTTGTTCAGACTAACGTGGTAGGCACTTACGCTCTGTTAGAAGCAACCCGTCAATACTGGAGCGCGTTACCTGAAGAACGTAAAGCGGCATTCCGTTTTCATCATATCTCAACGGATGAAGTTTATGGTGACTTACCTCATCCGGATGAAATGGAAGGCGAACTCCCGCTGTTCACCGAGGAAACGCCTTATGCACCCAGCAGCCCTTATTCTTCTACCAAGGCTGCCAGCGATCATCTGGTTCGCGCCTGGGGCCGCACTTACAAGCTACCGGTGATTGTCACCAACTGCTCGAACAACTATGGTCCTTATCATTTCCCGGAAAAACTGATCCCACTGATTATTAGTAATGCGCTGGAGGGCAAACCACTACCTATCTACGGTAAAGGCGATCAGATTCGTGACTGGCTGTATGTTGAAGACCACGCGCGCGCGCTTTACACCGTAGTTAAAAATGCGAAGACTGGCACCACCTATAACATCGGCGGACATAACGAAAAGAAAAATATCGATGTTGTGATGAAGGTTTGCGAACTGCTGGATCAGTTGCGTCCAAAAGCGACTCCGTACAGTGATCAAATTACCTATGTTCAGGACCGCCCGGGACATGATCGTCGCTACGCGATTGATGCCGCTAAGATTGAAAAGGATTTGGGCTGGAAACCGGAAGAGACGTTTGAAACGGGCCTGAAGAAAACCATTGAGTGGTACCTTAACAATTCACAGTGGGTTGAGCATGTGAAGAGTGGCGCGTACCAGAACTGGATCGAAGAAAATTACGAGAAGCGCAGCTAATGAATATTCTTCTGTTTGGTAGAAATGGTCAGGTGGGCTGGGAATTACAGCGTGCACTGGCTCCACTAGGCAATTTGATTGTGGTCGATCGTCAGTCTACTGACTATTGTGGCGATTTTGAAAACCCAAAGGGGCTGGCTCAGACGGTTCGCAGGATAAAACCAGCTGTAATCGTGAACGCGACAGCTTACACCGCTGTTGATAAAGCTGAATCAGAGCAGGATAAGGCTCGCCTGGTTAATGCCACTTCGATGAAGTCACTGGCAGAGGCCGCTGAGGAAATCGGCGCGTGGTTGGTCCATTACTCTACCGATTATGTTTTTGACGGCTCGGCCGATCGTCCCTGGTGTGAAGATGATGCAACAGCTCCGTTGAATGTCTATGGACAGACTAAGCTGGAAGGGGAGCAGGCAATCGTCCGCACCATGACGAAATACCTTATTTTCCGTACCAGCTGGGTTTATGCTGCCAGGGGCAATAACTTTGCTAAGACGATGCTGAAGCTTGCTAAAGATCGGGATTCATTGTCAGTGATTAATGATCAGTTTGGTGCGCCAACTGGCGCTGAACTGATCGCAGACAGTACGGCACATGCAATCAGAGTGGCATTGAAAAATAGCAATGTCGCAGGTCTGTATCACCTCATTGCAGCAGGTGAGACGACCTGGCATGCCTATGCCACTAAAGTTATAGAGTTTGCGAAAGCACTGGGTGTCGAACTGCAGGTGCAGACGATTAATGCTGTGCCAACCAGTGCGTTCCCTACACCGGCTAAACGTCCGGCAAACTCGAGACTCAATACAGAGAAGTTTCAGCAGGCCTTTGGTCTGAATTTGCCCGACTGGACGGTCGGCGTTGAACGTATGTTGCTTGAAACTCTTATTTAATAGAAACAGGCCGCATTAGTGGCCTGGCCAATTAAGGTGAAATAGTGAAAAAGAATAAAGGTATTATTCTCGCTGGTGGCTCAGGAACGCGACTCTATCCGGTAACCATGGCTGTCAGCAAGCAGTTGCTCCCGGTATATGATAAGCCAATGATCTACTATCCGCTGAGTACTCTGATGCTGGCAGGGATCAACGATATCCTGATTATCAGTACACCACAGGACACACCGCGCTTTGAAAGCTTATTGGGTGATGGCTCTCAGTGGGGTATCTCGATTCAGTATAAAGTGCAACCGAGCCCGGATGGCCTGGCTCAGGCATTCATAATCGGCGAAGAGTTCATCGGTGACGATTCAGTCGCGCTTATTCTGGGCGACAATATTTTCTACGGCCATGACCTCTACAAGCAATTGGAAGCAGCGTCTAACAAAGATGATGGTGCAACCGTCTTTGCGTATCACGTTAATGATCCTGAGCGTTACGGTGTTGTTGAGTTTGATAGCGAAGGTAAAGCCATTTCACTGGTAGAAAAACCTGAAAACCCGCGCAGTAATTATGCGGTGACTGGTCTTTATTTCTATGACAACAGCGTTGTAGAAATGGCAAAAAACCTTGCGCCATCACCACGCGGGGAACTGGAAATTACGGATATAAACCGTATCTATATGGAGCAAGGAAAACTCTCTGTTTCCATCATGGGACGTGGTCATGCCTGGCTTGATACCGGTACGCATCAGAGCCTGATGGAAGCGAACAACTTTATTCAGACTATAGAATCACGACAGGGCCTGAAAGTAGCTTGTCCGGAAGAAATTGCCTTCAGAATGGGCTTCATTGATAAAGCACAACTACAGGAACTGGCTAAGCCGTACCTTAAAAATGAATATGGCAAATATTTGATGGCGCTGGTGGAAGGGCGTTTATAATGAAGATTATTGATACGAAAATTACTGATGTAAAAATTATTGAGCCAAAAGTTTTTGGTGATGAACGCGGGTTTTTCCTGGAAAGCTTTAATCAGGAAATATTTGATAAAGCAGTAGGCCGACATGTTGAATTTGTTCAGGATAATCACTCCATGTCTAAAAAGGGAGTATTAAGAGGACTGCATTATCAATTAACTCCTCATGCGCAAGGCAAGCTTGTACGATGCGTTGAGGGTGAGGTATTCGATGTTGCCGTTGATATAAGACACTCGTCGCCAACATTTGGCCACTGGGTTGGAGTAAATCTAAGTGCTGAAAACAATCGTCAGCTTTGGATTCCTGAAGGATTTGCTCACGGATTCATAACATTGTCAGATCGTGTACAGTTTATCTATAAGACTACTAATTATTATGCTCCGCATTCCGAAAGAAGTATTTTGTGGAATGATCCACAAATTAATATCGAGTGGCCTGAAGTTGAAGAGATAACTTTATCTGGAAAAGATAAAGATGGCGTATTACTTAATAACGCAGAATTATTCGATTGAGATGAATAGAAAATATAGTATCGCCGTTCTTTTATGTTCCTATAATGGTAGTGTATATATACAAAAACAGATTGATTCTATAATTAATCAGACTGAAACTGAGTGGACGATTTTTGTCTCCGATGATGGATCAATTGACGGAACTGTTGATATATTACAGTCTTATCAGGATAACTTAGGCAGTGAACGTTTTGTCATAATTAATGGTCCAGGCAAAGGGTTTGCATGGAACTTTTTGTCATTGTTGGAAAAGTGTGGTGATACCTATGACTATTATGCATTCAGTGATCAGGACGATGAATGGAAGCCTGATAAATTAGCCAGGAGTGTATCGGTACTATCGGGTTACAACAGCAGTGTTCCATCAGTGTATTGTGGGCGTACATCATTGGTTGACGAGGATGGTCAGCATCTGGGAGAGTCACCGCTATTTATTAAACCGGCTTCATTTAAAAATGCCCTGATCCAGAGTATTGCCGGTGGCAATACAATGGTATTAAATGGCACTGCCAGAAATTTTATTAATAAGACCCCCAAAGATGTAACTATCATATCTCATGATTGGTGGATATATATAGTCATCACCGCTGTAGGGGGGCAAGTTTACTATGATCCGCATCCATTTATATATTATCGGCAACATACTAATAATATTGTTGGCTCGAACTTAGGTTGGTTAGCAAGGTTTAAACGCATTGCGGGCCTTCTGGATGGTCATTTTAAAAAATGGATCGATTCAAATATATACGCTTTAGAAAAAGCTGATATCAATGTCACCCCTGAGAACAGAATTATTCTTGATAGATTTAATGATGCTAGGAATAGTAATTTATTTAAAAGACTTAATGTATTTAGAAAGCTAGGAATGTACCGACAAACCTTTTTAGGTACTTTGGGACTGTATGTTGCTATTTTTCTGAAGAAACTATAAACGATAAATAAATTTACTCGTTAAAGGTGAAATTTTGCAGCAAAATACTAAATACGATACATCTCTATGGTCGTTAAGCAAGAATACTTATAAAAACAGGCATATCATTTTTGAAATGACCAAGCGTGACGTTATAAGCAGATATAAAGGCTCTGTAATGGGGATTTTTTGGTCATTCATAAATCCTGTCTTTATGCTTGCTGTGTATACACTGGTGTTCTCTGAAGTTTTTAATGCGCGCTGGGCAAATGCTGCAGCAAATGAGTCAAAGGCACAGTTTGCGATTATTCTTTTCGCGGGTTTAATTATACATGGCATCTTTGGTGAGGTTTTGACTAAATCTCCAACCTTAATACTTAATAATGCTAATTACGTAAAGAAGGTCGTTTTTCCACTTGATTCGTTTCCAGTAATAGCATTGTTATCCTCATGCTTTCAGGCGTTAATCAATGTCTTTGTACTATTACTGGCTTTTTTACTTGCCAATGGTTTTATTCACTGGACAGTAGTACTGCTTCCTGTGGTATTTATCCCGGTTTTGATACTTATTCTGGCATTGAGTTTTCTGATTTCTTCCCTGGGTGTATTTATCAGAGATTTGGGTCAGTTTATAACTTTGTTAATCACAGTTATACTTTTCCTTTCACCTGTTTTTTATCCACTATCTTCCGTGCCTCAGAAATATCAGGTCATCATATTATCCAATCCATTAACATTCATTATTGAGCAAACTCGAGAAGTTGTTATTTGGGGTAAACTTCCTGATTTTACCGGGCTGCTAATTTATGCTTGCATCTCCACAGTAATATTATGGCTTAGCTATTTCTGGTTCCAGAAAACACGTAAGGGATTTGCTGATGTTATCTAAAGACAATGCATTAGAAATTATTGATGTTAGCAAATGCTATCAAGTTTTCGACAGTCCGGTCAGACGACTTAAGCAGTTTATCGTACCTAATATTGAACGCAGGCTGGGCAAAGTACCCAGGGTATATCATGAAGAGTTTTGGGCACTTCAGGATATAAGTTTTGACTTACCCAAAGGTGAAACTCTTGGTGTGGTAGGTCGTAATGGATCCGGGAAGTCGACATTACTTCAAATTATAGCGGGTACGTTATCCCCTACACAAGGTTCAGTTAATATTGAGGGACGTGTCGCTGCCTTACTTGAGTTAGGGGCGGGATTTAATGGGGACTTTACCGGGCGCGAGAATGTCTATCTCAATGGTGCATTATTAGGTTTAACCAAAGAAGAAATTGATAATAAACTAGATGATATCTTAGCTTTTGCCGATATTGGTCATTTTATTAACACACCAGTTAAGACTTATTCAAGCGGAATGATGGTTCGTCTGGCATTTGCAGTACAGGCTCAAATCGATCCGGAAATTTTGATTGTTGATGAAGCGTTAGCTGTAGGTGATGCAAAGTTTCAGGCCAAATGTTTTGCTAGGTTGAAGCAACTTAAAAATGATGGTACATCAATTCTTTTTGTGTCCCATGCGACTGAACAGATTATTACGCATTGTGACAAAGCTATATTGCTGAATGATGGGTCGATTGTTGATAACGGCGCCCCGAAAGATATCATTAATCAGTATCTCGATCTGCTATTTGGTAAGTCATCCTCTGCTAATATAAAAAGAACGAGAGAGGATGATCATCTCAAGACAGCTAGTAAAATTGAAAAAGACCAAGGTGAAAGATTCGGTGAAAGCCAGATAGTAAAACCTGTCGTTTATTTAGAAGAAAACGGATTTGAGAGGCGGAATAATTACAATCCTAATGAATTTCGATGGGGTGACAGAGCGGCTGAAATTTTGGATTTCTCACTTATACAGGGTGAGTATCTCTATCCATATAGTGTCTCAGTAAATTCTGATCTTAAACTAACTTTTCTGGTGAAATTTAACGCTACTATTTTCAGACCCATTTTTGGTTTTGCGGTTAAAACCAAAGATGGAGTAACAATTTATAACACTAATACGAATATATCAGAAATCCCTTTTATTGACGTTGGAGAGGAAGGGAAGGCATACACAGTTAATGTTGAGCTACCTATGCGTCTTTTTCAGGGGGATTATTTTATTTCAATAGGCCTGGCCAGCTATAACGCGTCCGGTGAAGTGATTCCACATGATCGTCGATATGATTCAATTCATATTACTGTCGAACCTACTCCCGAGTTTTTAGGTCTGGTGAATTTAGAGGCTTCAATTAGTTATGAATAAAGAAAAATTATCAACAGTACTGCTATCATCCGATTTTGTTTATGAACCTGAATTGAATATCTGGGTCGAAAAAAATCAGCAGGCCTTCAATTATAATGACGGCGATTATCATGAAAACTACATATTAGAAGTAGTAACAAAAGCTCAGGACTGTTCCGTGCTTTCACAGGAACTCGCTGGGTATATAAAAGACTGGCCTTCTCAGTATCATTTGACTTCAAAAAGATCAAACTTGCTCAGACCGTTTGCGGGAAATTTTAAAGGTAAACGTGTTCTGGAAATAGGATGTGGATGTGGAGCAATTACCCGCTTCATCGCTGAAGCGGGTGCTGACGTGGTTGCAGTTGAAGGCAGTAAAAGAAGAGCCTGTATCACTCGCAATCGATGTAAAGATTTAGACAACGTTACAGTAATCAACTCTGCCAGCGATAAAATTCCAGACATAGGCGAATTTGATTATGTCTTATTAATTGGGGTTCTGGAGTATGCTCAATGTTTCCTAGGTAGTGATGGTCAATTATCACTTCTCTCATTCTGCAAGAAGAGATTAAAAAGCGACGGTTCACTATTCGTCGCTATTGAGAATCAGCTCGGTATGAAATATTTATCCGGGGCTAAAGAAGATCATTTGGGAATTCCAATGGTTGGCATTAATAATGCCTATCACGTTAATGGTGTTCGCACGTTTGGCAGAGTAGAACTTATCCAGATGATGATGAATGCTGGCTTCAGCAACGTTGAGGAGTTTCTGCCATTCCCTGATTATAAGCTTCCTACTTTGATGATTACTCCCTATGGGCATCAGAAGCGTAGTTCAGTCATTTACCCTTTAGTCAGTGAGGTACACCATAAAGATGCTCAGGCTCCTGATTCCTACACTTTCTCTTTAGAAGAATCAACTAAAACAATCTGGAATAACAATCTTTCTTCTGATTTATCAAACTCTTTTCTGATGATAGCTTCAGCCTTAAGTAAAAGCCATGAAACCAAAAATACATTAGCATGGTATTATTCTGATGCCAGAATTAACGGCACCCAAAAGAAAATAAAATTTCTTGAGGTCGACGGTGATTTTAAAATTGAAAGTTATAAAATGACCGGAGAGTTAATTAGTGAAGAGCCATTTTATCAGGGTGAAAGTCTTTGGTTTAGTTTAGTAAGTATCATAAACAAGCATGGCTGGATGCTAAGTAGTGTTACTGAATGGGCAAAGTTATGGATCAGTAAAGCTCTTGTCACTAATGATGATGCACACTCCTGGACATGGAATACGGAATTACCTTCTGAGTATCTTGACGCTACGCCCTTTAATATCATCAAAACTGCGCAAGATTACAAAATATTCGATCTTGAAATCAGATCAGATAAACCCTTGCTGCTCTCATATCTTGTTTTCAGAGGTGTATTCAATTCACTTTTGCGCGTGACGTCGATTGCTCCTACACAAGAGTTAGCAGATTCTAATGTTTTTAATACCACAAAGATTGTCGTTAATAAAATCTTTCCTCAGCTAACTGCAGAGCATTTTGACGAATTTCTTAAGCAAGAAGTTGCTTTGGTTTCAAAAGTAGTCAACGTTAATTCAAATGACCTTTATGAACGTTATAAAAACTCGTTTTTCGTTGTCCGTGATTTCCTGAATGATTACAAAAGTGAGCTAGCGCGAGTCTATAATATTAATGAGGAGTTCACTTCCACAGTAATCAATCTTGAGAAGCATATTAAAGAAAAAGGCGAGCGTATTTTCGGTAAAAATAGTTTGTTAGATTTTAAAGAAAAGAGATCAATAGATGCCAGTGAAAATTGTTCTCAGTTGCAGGAACAAATTGAAAAACTCCTTAGTATAGCAGCTGAGCAAAAATCTAAAGAAGAAATTCTTACGGAAGAAATAAAATTAAAAATGGATGAAATTGAGAAAATTACCTCATCAAGAGCATGGAAATTAGCATCATTTTTCAGTCGATCTGCTAAATCACTGAATAAATAGCAAAATGAAAATCTGAAATCAGATAAGGGTGTTGACGTTGAAAATTTACCGTTTCGTTAAGAAAATGTTATCCTCTGGAGATCGTGATCTTCTAAAATATCGTATTAAACTTGTCTCGAGGATCTACAAAGAAGAAGGTTTCAAAGCTGTATATTGCAGATTGCAGTCTGCATATAAGAATAATAATTCTGGCAGCTATGCTCGAAATGCTGCTTCTTCAGAAATTTTCGATGATACATCTATCAATGACAGGTCATCACTTATTGAAGTCTGGCTAAAAACTGACTTTAAAAAAGCCGTATTAAAAGTTAATGAGCAAAGTCATTATGTACCCAAAGCACTGGATAGCCTTGAAAATGTTGATTTGCCTGTAAAAGTGATCGCCTATTATCTTCCGCAATTTCATCCATTCAAAGAAAATAATGAGTGGTGGGGAGAAGGTTTCACTGAGTGGACAAATGTTACAAAAGCAAGGCCTCAATATCTTGGGCATCAGCAGCCCCGATTGCCTGGTGAACTTGGTTTTTATGATTTACGGTTACCGCAGGTCATGCGCCAGCAGATAGATCTTGCTAAACAATATGGTGTTAATGGGTTTTGCTTTCATCACTACTGGTTTGGTGGTAAACGTTTGATGGAAACGCCCGTACAGAATTTCCTCAAGGACAAAACCCTCGATATTGATTTTTGTTTATGCTGGGCTAACGAAAACTGGACCCGTCGCTGGGATGGGCTTGAAAATGATGTTTTAATTGCCCAGAATCATTCGCCGGAAGATGATATTGCTTTTTTAGATGACATCATGCCTGCACTAAAAGATGAGCGTTATATTAAGATTAATGGTAAACCACTGCTTATTCTTTATCGTGCAAGTTCCCTACCTGATGCTAAAGAAACAGGTAAACGCTGGCGTCAACACGCAGTCAAAAATGGATTACCGGGCCTCTACCTGGTTGTCGTCAATGCATTTGATGTTTCTAGCCCGCAACCTTATGATTTTGATGCTATTGTTGAATTCCCACCACATCAAATTGGTGCAAAAGATATTACAGATACCATCACGCCATTAAATAATAACTTCACTGGTCGAGTTTATGATTATGAAGAGTTAGCGTTACGTGCGGGTAAAATTGATAATGAAAATTTCACCCTTTTCAAAGCCGTAATGCCATCATGGGATAATGAAGCTAGAAAACCTACTCAAGGTTTCTCTTTCTATAACGCAAAACCTGAGCTGTATGCTAAGTGGCTTGACAGTGCCATTAAAACGACTATGAAGCGCAGGCCAGAAGAGCGTCTTGTCTTTGTTAATGCCTGGAACGAATGGGCTGAGGGCGCACATCTTGAGCCAGATCGTCACAATGGCTATGCTTATTTGCATGCAACAGCAAATATTTTACGTAATTCACTCTCTAAATATGACTACGATAATCAACTTATCTCTGAAATTAACCAAGAGTTTAAGCCTCAATTTCAGTCTGCCGTGATTTTACATGCCTATTATGAAGATTTGGCTTGTGAATTGGTTGAGAGATATATTTCTCAACATCAGGACAAGCTTGATCTTATCATTACAATGCGTAGTGATGTAAAATCAAGTACTTTAGAGAAAATTAAGGCATCTTTCCCAAATGTATTTCTCGTGATGGTTGAAAATCGCGGACGAGATATTCGACCTTTTATTAAAGCGCTTAAAGTTGCTGATGGTTTTGGTTATAAATTTATTTGCAAGGTTCATACTAAAAAATCACCACATCGTGTTGATGGTCAACAATGGCGTGAGAGCCTCTTCGATGATCTTCTTTCATCTCATGAGCAAGTATCAAAAATTATTAACCACCTAAGTAATCGTGAAGATACGGGCATAATCGCACCGAAAAATTCGATTACCGATCTCTCAATTCCAGAGATAAATTTGGGTAACAGGTACTGGCTTGAAAAGCTCTTCGCAAGAATGCATACGCCGGAATTATCTAAAACATTTAAAACCAGTTTCCCTGCTGGTTCAATGTTCTGGTTCAGGAAAGATGCTCTCGATCCGTTGGCCAGTAACTTACTCGATGAAGAAGAGTTCGAACTTGAGGCAGGTCAACTCGACGGTACTCTTGCACACAGTGTAGAAAGGGTCACTGGTGCAGTAGCAAATGCACAAGGTTATAAAGTGATCGATATTACCTCGCTATAATTATTAATCAGGCACCAATGCTGTTTAAGGTTGATGCCTGCCAGTCAAATAAGTTTATAAATTATCTGCGTGCTTTAATTTCATCAGCCATGTTCAATAATATTTACCTATTCAGTTGATTTTTCTTAACATAATTTCATCTGTACGACCGCACCATTCATTACCTTTAATCCGCTATCCTGAGTTAACATACTGATCACTTACAAAGTGGTGTTACGAGTAACACCATGCGAGACCACAGACAGGAGTATGTAATGTCCAAGCAACAGATCGGCGTTGTAGGTATGGCAGTGATGGGCCGCAACCTGGCTCTTAACATTGAGAGCCGCGGTTACACTGTTTCTATCTTTAACCGTTCACGCGAAAAGACTGATGAAGTCATCGCCGAGAACCAGGGCAAGAAACTTGCTCCTTTTTACACCGTTGAAGAGTTTGTCGAATCGCTGGAAAAACCTCGTCGTATCCTGCTGATGGTTCAGGCGGGTGAAGCGACCGATAAGACAATCGCCTCCCTGACTCCACACCTGGATAAAGGCGACATCCTGATCGATGGCGGTAACACCTTCTATAAAGATACCATCCGTCGTAACAAAGAGCTTTCTGACCAGGGCTTCAACTTCATCGGTACCGGTGTTTCCGGTGGTGAAGAGGGCGCACTGAAAGGCCCATCTATCATGCCTGGCGGTCAGAAAGAAGCCTACGAGCTGGTTGCACCGATTCTGGATAAAATTGCTGCACGTGCAGAAGATGGCGAAGCCTGTGTGGCTTACATCGGTCCGGACGGCGCGGGCCACTACGTGAAGATGGTTCACAACGGCATCGAGTATGGCGACATGCAGCTGATCGCAGAAGCCTATGCTCTGCTGAAAGGCGCGCTGGGTCTGAACAACGAAGAGCTGGCTGAGACCTTCACTGAGTGGAACAACGGCGAACTGAGCAGCTACCTGATCGACATCACCAAAGATATCTTCACCAAGAAAGACGAAGAAGGTAAATACCTGGTTGATGTGATTCTGGATGAAGCAGCGAACAAAGGCACCGGTAAATGGACCAGCCAGAGCTCACTGGATCTCGGCGAACCTCTGTCACTGATCACTGAGTCTGTATTCGCTCGTTACCTCTCCTCGCTGAAAACCCAGCGTGTGGCAGCCTCTAAAGTACTGAGCGGTCCACAGGCGAAGGCCTTCACCGGTGACAAAGCGGAGTTCATCGAGAAAGTTCGTCGCGCTCTGTATCTGGGTAAAATCGTTTCTTATGCTCAGGGCTTCTCACAGCTGCGTGCCGCATCAGAAGAGAACAACTGGGATCTGCATTACGGTGAAATCGCGAAGATCTTCCGCGCTGGCTGCATTATCCGTGCCCAGTTCCTGCAGAAGATTACTGATGCTTACGCAGAAGATGCAGGCATCGCTAACCTGTTGCTGGCACCGTACTTCAAAGATATCGCCGATCAGTATCAGCAGGCGCTGCGTGATGTGGTTTCCTACGCGATTCAGAACGGTATCCCGACGCCAACCTTCTCTGCGGCGATCGCTTACTACGACAGCTACCGTTCAGAAGTGCTCCCTGCCAACCTGATTCAGGCGCAGCGTGACTACTTCGGTGCGCATACCTACAAGCGCATTGATAAAGACGGTGTGTTCCACACCGAGTGGTTAGATTAATCACTAAAAAAGGCTTCCTTCGGGAAGCCCTTTTTTTATCCTACCAGCAAATCCCCGCTTCGAATCTCCCGTTCACCCGCCAGTCTCACAACCAGCATGCCTGCCGTCGCAAATTTAACCCAGTGTCTCGCATAAAGAATACCGCCATATTCAGCCACCAGTGGCGTGATGTGGTCAGTTAATGGATCAATAATCTCAGCCACCACTTCTCCCGGACGAATCTGTGCACCCAACGGCTTACGGTGCAGGATTAAACCCGAAACCGGCGAATGAATGTATTCACAGCCCGCTAACGGCGTCGGTGGATTTTTCAGGGCAGGGGAGGCCGCCGCCGATCCTTCGCTGTGACGCGCTTTGATTACACCAGCTTCTCCAGGTGCTTCAGCGATATCTGGCACGTTTAAACCAATCGGCCCGTCATTGATTGCCACGATATCGTCACCGCCCGCGCTCGCCGGGACCAGCTCATCGCCGCCAATCACGGGTGCCGCCACCTCCACGGAAATCGCAGGCTCGCTGTAGCCGATATAACCGCCTTCCTGTAGCGCCGAAATAATCGCCTCCGCATCTTTCTCCGCCTGTTCAGGCGACACATCACGTACACCGCGCAACTCCAGCGTCACCGGCAGCAATCCGCGTGGCATCGGATAATTTTTGCCAAACCGTTCCGCCAGCGTCAGCCAGGGTTCGCAACAGGCTTCATCAAACGGCTCACCGCCAGAGATCTGCGCCAGCAGCTGCACCTCACTGCCTAACCAGCGCGCCAGCGGCTCAATGTCCGGCCAGGCGTGCGGCGTGGTATAGAGGTGCGGCACGGCTTCCCAGTCACAGTGCAGGTCAATCATCAGATCGGCCTGACTGGCCATCCGCATCAGTGTATGGCGCTGCGCATCCAGCTCGGTTTTTGGCACGGTATCGCGATAGTGGC
>Ga0308167_1003248_pt1 | contig 13255 bp, 14 predicted proteins | sample PhyCR1_2_FD_202138 | JGI IMG/M metagenome (GOLD analysis project Ga0308167, IMG submission 202138) | Phyllosphere microbial communities from UC Gill Tract Community Farm, Albany, California, United States - DLSLRC.R1 | ecosystem: Host-associated > Plants > Phyllosphere > Unclassified | place... | reverse complement strand
GGTGACGGTCGTGACCGTCACCGCGCCTCCTTCAGGCGGAGGCCGTCAGGCCTGGCACTGGGTGGCGTTCGTCTTCTCGCAGATGTCGCGGATCTGGTCGTAGTACGCGTCGTCGACCGGCGTCGTCTCGAAGAAGACGCTGCGGAAGCCCTCGCTGTCGGCCCCCTCGATGCCCGCCTCGACCATGTCGTCGGCGGTCACGTTCGAGAGGATGTCCTTCAGCTGCGCCTTGACGTCGTCCGGCAGGGTGTCCGACTCGACGATCGGGGCGCCGGGCACCATCTGCTCGTCGATCATCTCGACGGCGTCGCTCTTCTCGACCTCGCTGTCCTCGGCGAATCCGGCGTCGCACTCGACGCCCTCGCCGGTCTTCTGCACGCTGACGTCGTGCTTGCCGGCGAAGACCGGCGTGATGTCCTTCTCCGGGTCGATGCCCGCCTCGAGCAGCGCGTAGCTCGGGAACAGGTAGCCCGAGGTCGACGACGGGTCGACGAAGCAGATCTTCTTGCCCTTCATGTCGGCGATCGACGTGATGTCGCTGCCCTTCGGCACGATGGCCTGCGAGTAGTAGCCGGGCTCCTGGCCCTCGGCCGTGGTGATCGACGAGATCGGGGTCAGCTCGGCCCCGTTGTTCGTGGCGGTGACGTAGGTGAAGCCCGAGAACGACGCGACGTCGACCTGGCCGGCGATCGACGCCTCGATCAGCGCGGCGTAGTCGGTCGACTCGTGGTACTCGACGGTCTTGCCGGTCTCCTGCGCGATGTAGTCCATCAGCGGCTGGTAGTTGGTCTCGGTGTCGACGGAGTCGGGCACGACGCCGAAGACGAGGGTGCTCGAGTCGACGGCGTAGCCGGCGGCGTCGCTGGACGATCCCGAGCCCTCGGCGGAGGAAGCGGCGGTCGAGCAGCCGGCGAGGGCGGTGGCGAGCAGCGCGGTGCCGGCGAGGGCGATCGCGGCGCGGGAGCGGCGGAGGGTCATGACGGCCTTTCGGGTCGGAGCGGGACGTCACGATGCTGACACGCGGTCGGTCGACATAGGAACCTAACTCGGGGCTAGTTCAGTCAGAGTTCATCTCTTGTATGCCGAACCCCTGGCTCACCGCTCAGAGGGCGAGCAGTGCGATGCCGCCGAGCACGACGACCGACGCCGTGAGCCGCTTCGCCACGGACCCGTCGCGCAGCACCAGTGCCCCGAACACGGCGACCATCACGACGCTCGTCTCGCGGGCCGGGGCGACGAGCGCGACCGGCGTCGTCTGGATCGCGACGAGCACGAGGATGTACGACATCGGCGACAGCACACCGAAGGCGAGCACGCGCGGCCAGTGCTCCCTGACGACGTCGAGCAGCTCGCGGCGCCGACGGCCGAGCGTCGCCGTGTAGAACACGACCTCGACGGCCGTCACCCCCACCATGAACGACACCGGCGAGAGCTCCCAGGTGCGCAGGGCGTGGGCGTCCCAGATCGTGTAGGAGGCGATGGCCAGGCCGGTCAGGAGGCCCCAGGCGATGCCGGGGTCGAGCCGCCGCCTCCTGCGGGGTGCCGCGTCCGCGAGCGGCGCGGACGCCTGCCGGGGTCGACGGTCGATCAGGCCCGTCGCGACGACGCCGGCGACGACGACCGCGATGCCGACCGCGGCGAGCGCCGACAGCCGCTCGCCGAGCAGGAGGACGGCGAGCACGGCGCTGACGGCGGGGCCGGTGCCCCGAGCGGTCGCGTAGACCGTGGAGAGCGACCCGGCGGCGTAGCCGCGCTGCAGCACGACCATGTAGACGACGTGCAGCACCGCCGAGACTCCCGCGCCGAGGACGAGGCCCCCGACGCTGCCGCCGAGCCCGCCCGTGAACGGGACGACGGGCAGCCAGAGCACGGCGCTGGCGACGGCGCCCCACCAGAGGAACGGCGTGCCGATGCGGCTGACCCCGTGGGCGACGACGTTCCAGGACGCGTGGCAGACGGCCGCGGCGAGGACGAGGAGGAGAGCTGTGCCGGACATGAGATCGGACCCTTCGACCCGACGCAGGGCGCGTCGGCAGGATCCTCCAGGCTTTTGTCCGTTCAGATGACGGCGGGGCGGTGGCGCCCGGCCGTGGCGCCGCTCGGACCAGTCGGATCGTGAGACCCCGGAACCCTAGGCGCTGTCGGTCGGGACCCTAGCAGGCCCGTGTGACGCGTCGGTTGCCCGTGCTGCCCAGGCGGACCGGGTGCCCGGGGCCCTAGGCCCCCGCGGAGCCGAGCGCGATCGCCTCGCGCAGGTCGGCGGCGAACTGCTCAGGCCGCTCCCACGCGGCGAAGTGCCCGCCCGCAGAGTGCTCGTGGAACGCGCGCACGTCGAACAGCCGCTCGGCGAACGAGCGCGGGGCGTTCGCCAGGTCGCCGGGGAAGATCGACAGCACTGCGGGCACGGCTGCCTCGACCGGCTCGTTGGTCGAGGGCTCCCGCAGCGCGTAGGCGCCGAACGACGTGCCGATCGTGCCCGTGAACCAGTAGGCGGAGACCCAGGTGAGCACGTCGTCGTCGCCGAAGACCGCCTCCATGCCGCCCTCGACCGAGCGGTCGCTCCACGACCAGAGCTTCTCGCCGATCCAGGCGAGCAGCCCCGCCGGGGAGTCGCCCAGCGCGACCGCGAGCGTGCCCGGCTTGGTCGCGTGCTCGTGGGCGTAGCCGCCCTCGGCCGCCTGCCACTGCTCGCGGCGGTCGGCGTAGGCGCGCTCCTCGTCGGTGAGGTCGTCGGGTAGCTCGGCGGCGAGGTGCCCCTGCGGCACGTCGGTCAGGTGCACGGCCGAGACCGCGTCGCCGTGCCGGCGCAGCAGCGCCTCGGCGACGCCGGCCCCGATGTCGCCGCCGCTGACCACGTAGCGGTCGTGGCCGAGCTGGTGCATCGCGGCCGCCACCACGTCGGCCATGTCGACGCCCGACATGCCCCCGGCAGCCGAGGAGGCGCTGAACGGGTACCCGGGCAGGGCCGGCACCACGATGGTCGCGTCGCCCAGCAGCGGCAGCACCTTCTCGAAGCGCAGCACCGAGTCGGGCCAGCCGTGCAGGAGCACGACCACCGGGGCGTCGGGCGCACCGCGGCGGTGCACGACGCGGAGCGGCGTCGGGCCGTCGACCACCTCCCACGGAAGGTCGAGGACCCGCTGCTCGTGCACCCGCCAGTCGTACCCGTCGGCCCAGCGGGCGAGCAGCCGCTCGAGCCACGCGGCGTCGACGCCGTGCCGCGGCTCGAGCCCCGCGGGCAGGTCGACGCGTCGTCGGCGGGCGAGGCGTTCCCGGAGGTCGGCCACCGCCTCCTCGGGGACGCGTGCCGGGGCTGCGCTCTGCGCGTTCGTCTGCATGGCCGCACCCTACGACCCGGGGCCGACACCGGCTCGACCGGCCTGCTGCCCTGACGGCCGCTTACTGCGCCGCTGCGGCCTCCGGCCCGTTCGCGGCGGCGACCGGGTCCATCCAGCCGAGCTCGAGGACGTTGCCGTCCGGGTCGGAGAGCTGGCGCTGGTACATGAAGCCGAGGTCGTTCGCGGGGCGCTCCTCGACGCCGCCGCTCGCGAGCCCGGCCGTGGTCATCTCGTCGACGCGGTCACGGCTGTCGACCATGAGCGCGGTCATGACCGAGACGGTCGTCGAGGGATCGCCGGCGGGCCGGTCGGTGAACGTCTGGAAGAAGTCGCGCACCAGCAGCATGAAGGCGGCCTGGTCCTCCTCGACGGTGATGCGCTGGTGCTCGCGATGGTCCTCCCGGCACGGCTCGTCGTCAAGCACGCCACCAGAACGGGGTCTGGCCGCGGCCGCCGCCGCCTGGTGAGGTGGATCAGTGACCGAAGTGCCCTCGCTCCCCCGCCCTGCCTCCCCCCTCGACGAGGACACCGAGCTCCGCGTCCGCGTCGTCGAGGCGGTGATCGTGGCGTTCCGCAGCCGGGCGTTCCACGAGACCGACGTCGACGTGGTCGCCGAGCTGGCCGACGTGCCCGTCGAGACGGTGCGCGGGCTCTTCCCGAGCTGGAACGGCCTCGTCATGGCCGCCGTCGACCGGTGGAACGCCGAGCGCATGCGCCCGGTCATCCCCCTCATGCACGCGTACGGCACCGTCCGGTTCCTCCGCGGCATCGTGGAGCGCAACGTCCACGACCCGTCGCTGATGCGTCTCCTCACCTCGCTCCTGAACGTCGCCGCGACGCCGGGGCACCCCATGGCGCCGACCCTGCAGCACGAGTGGCGCAAGTTCCACGCCCTGATCCTCGGCGGCCTCACCGTCGACGTCGAGGTCGGACGCGAGCCGGAGACGATGGACCCGGTCCGCGGGGCCGAGCAGCTGATCGCCCTCTACGAGGGGCTGCAGATGCAGTCGATGGTGCGACCCGAGATGGACCTGCTGGCCTCGTACGACCGAGGCGTGACGCGCCTCCGCGTCGGCTGGTCGCAGGACTACGTCGAGCAGATCTGGGACCTCGACGGGTAGTCCAGGTAGTTCAGGGTCGTCGGCGGCTGTCCACCGACAGCTCCCGTCCGGTCGCGGAGGAGTACACCTCGATGAGGCGGGCGCCACGAGGCGCGCCCCCTCGAGAGACAGGAACCCCATGACCACGTTCAGCACCGTCACCGTCGTCGGCGCCGGCGTCCTCGGCGCGCAGATCGCCTTCCAGATCGCGACCCACGGCGTCACGGTCCGAGCCTGGGACGTCGACGACGACGCCGTCACGGCCGCCGAGGCGCGCCTCCGGTCGATCGTCGAGCAGTACGTCGGCGACCTCGGCGACGAGCACCGGCAGGCAGCCGAGGAGGCGGTGGCCGGGATCGCCTTCACCACCGACCTCGCCGAGGCGGTCGCCGACGCCGACCTCGTGGTCGAGGCCGTCCCGGAGACGCTCGAGCTCAAGCAGGGCGTCTACGCGCGGCTCGCCGCCGCGGCGCCCGAGCACACGATCTTCGCGACGAACTCGTCGACCCTGCTGCCGAGCCAGCTGGCCGACGCGACGGGCCGCCCCGAGAAGTTCCTCGCGCTGCACTTCGCCAACCACATCTGGCGGCAGAACACAGCTGAGATCATGGGCAGCCCGCGGACCGACCCCGCGGTCTTCGACCAGGTCGTGGCCTTCGCGGGCGAGATCGGGATGGTGCCGATCCCCCTCCACAAGGAGCAGCCCGGGTACGTGCTGAACTCGCTGCTCGTGCCGTTCCTCGGCGCCGCGTCCGAGCTCGTCCTGCGCGGCGTCGCGGATCCCGAGACGATCGACGCCACCTGGCGCATCGGCACGGGCGCGCCGATGGGCCCGTTCCAGATCTTCGACATCGTCGGCCTGCGGACCGCCTACGCGATCTCGGCGGCCAGCGACGAGGAGGGGGCCCAGCTCTGGGCGGACCACCTCAAGACCCACTACCTCGACCACGGCAAGCTCGGGGTCGAGTCGGGCGAGGGCTTCTACTCGTACCGGTGAGCGGTGCGGTGCGGCGCGGCGCGGGGTCTGGCGGGCGCATTCCCCTCTACCGGGTGGCGGTCGCCTGGCCCGGGGCCGGGGCGACGAGCGAGCACGACGAGTCCACGCCGAGGAACTCCGCCTCGCCGTCGGCCCCGAGCGAGACGGTCGCGATGCCGCAGTTGGGGAACCCGGGCGGCAGCCGCGTGCCCGGCACGAGCAGCGGCAGCAGGGTCTGGATGTACGCGCCGTGCGTCACCACCAGCACGTCGCCGCCGCCTCCTGCACCCACGGCGAGACCGCCAGTGATCGACGCGACCGCCCCGCGCATCCGGGTCCAGAGCTGGGCCGCGTCCTCGGCCATGCCCAGGTCGTCGCTGTCGGCGATGGCGTCCACGAGGTCCTCGAAGCCTGCGGCCGCCACGGTGTCCCAGGCGCCCTCGGCCCCGTAGGCGAGGCCGTGCCGGGCGAAGAGCGGCTCCCACAGCGACGGGTTCGGCTGCCCCTCCCAGCCTCCGAACGACCACTCGCGCAGGTCGGTGAGCGGCGTCGCCGTGAGCTCGGGGTGACCGACGAGCGCGCCCTCGGCCGTCTCGCGGGTGCGCAGCAGGTCGCTGGTGAACGCCGCGGTCAGCGGCACGCCCCGCATCCGCTCGCCCAGGGCCGCGATCTGCCTCCGCCCGCGCGGCGTCAGGGGCGAGTCGCACCAGCCCTGCAGCTGTTGACGGACGTTGAAGAGGGTCTCGCCGTGACGGACCAGGTGGAGGCGCAGCCCGGCTCCCGAGGTCACGCCGCGTCGAGGTCCGACTCGAGCATCGCGGCCAGCTCGTCGGCCACGCGCTCCTGGTCGTCGCCGGTCACGTCGAGCACGAGCTCGGCGCCGCTGCCGGCCCCGAGGCTCATCACGGCGAGCAGGCTGCGGGCGTCGACGGTCTTGTCGGCGAGGGTCACGGAGACGGTGTGGCCGGTCGCGGCGGCAGCCTTGACGAAGAGGGCGGCGGGGCGGGCGTGGAGCCCGACGGACGAGCCGACGGAGACGGTGCGCTGGGTCATGGGGAGGTGCCTTTCGTGCGGTGACGGGGATCGGTGGAGGAGGCGGTGCGGGAGGAGGCGGCAGAGTGCGACGAGGCGGCCGGGGTCACGCGGGGGCGGCCCGGGCGATGTGCAGCGCGAGGTACGCGATCTCCTCGTTGGGCAGCTCGACGTCGTGCTCGGCACGGAGGAACGCGCGCACGCGTTCAGCCGACGCGACGGCCCGGGGGTAGCGCGCGCTGAGGCTGGTGAAGAGGAAGTCGTCCTCGCTCGTGACGAAGCGCCCGGAGAAGAAGCGCTCCGCGAAGTACTGGAGGTGCGCGACGAAGCGCGCGGCGTGCAGGTCTCCGCCGTGCAGGCGGGTGCCGGTGGAGTGCTCGACGATCGTCGTCAGCTGCCCGATCAGCTGGACGATGCGCACCGAGTCGACCCCCTCGTGCCCGACGTCGGCGTTGACGAGGTGGATCGCCACGTTGGCGGCCTCCTCCTCGGGCAGCTGCACGCCCAGGCGATCGTGGGCGAGGGCGACGGCCCGCACGCCGACCGCGTAGTGCGTGGGGTAGACGGTCCGCACCTCCCACACCAGCTTGTTGACGATGACGAGGCCCTGGCGGTGCCGGTCGACGGCGAAGTGCAGGTGGTCGGCGAGGGCCAGGTAGACGTGGGGGTCGAGCTGCAGCCCGCTCTCCTCTCCGGCGGCGACGATCGCCCGCGTGAGGTCGACGAACTCCCCCGGGATGCGCGCCATCAGCTCCACGAGGTCGCGCCGGTCGGCCGCGGGCAGCTCGACGAACGTCTGGTCGACGGCGTCGGCGCGCACCGAGTCGCCGGGCCGGGCGCCGTAGCCGACGCCCTTGCCCAGCACGACGCTCTCGACGTCGTGCTCGTCGACGACGAGCACGACGCTCGAGTTGAGCACCTTCTTGATCTTCTGCATGGGGTCTCCGTCGACCTGGCGCAGCCCGCGGGGCGACGCCTAGGACAGGTCGGCCCCGTTCGAGGCGATGACCTTCTGGTACCAGCGGAACGAGTCCTTGCGGCGACGCTCGAGCGTGCCGCCGCCCATGTCGTCCTGGTCGACGTGGATGAAACCGTACCGCTTCGACATCTGCGAGCTGGAGGCGCTGATGAAGTCGATGGGCGCCCAGCTGGTGTAGCCCAGCAGCTCGACCCCCTCGTCGACGGCCCGGATCATCTCGCGGAAGTGCGCCCGGAAGTAGTCGATGCGGTAGTCGTCGTGGATCCGCCCGTCCTCGGTGACCTCGTCGCGCATCCCCAGCCCGTTCTCGACGATGAACAACGGCTTGCCGTACCGGTCGTACAGGTCGATGAGCGAGACGCGGAGGCCGACGGGGTCGATCTGCCAGCCCCACTCGCTCGACTCGAGGTACGGGTTCTTGACGCCGAGCACGGTGTTGCCCGGCACGCGCTCGACGTCCGGCTGCACCGACTCGGTCATGGTCATGTAGTAGCTGAACGAGATGTAGTCGACGGGGTGGTCGCGCAGCACCTCGACGTCGTCCTCGGCGAAGGGCACGCTCACGCCCTTGCGCTCGAGCAGGGCCAGCGCCAGGCGCGGGTAGGCGCCGTCGGCCTGCACGTCGGTGCAGAGCCAGAGCAGGCGCTCCTTCTCCTGGGTGGCGACGACGTCGTCGGGGTGGCAGGTGCGCGGGTAGGTCGTCAACATCGTGAGCATGCAGCCCATCTGCGACTCCGGCCAGAGCTCGTGCAGCGTGCGGGTGACGCGGGCGGAGGCGACGAACTGGTGGTGCAGGGCCGTGTAGCAGGCCTGCTCGAGGCTGCCCTCGACCGTCTCGTCGATGATGCCGCCCGAGGTGAACGGGTGACGGAGGATGCCGTCGATCTCGTTGAAGCTGAGCCAGCGCGAGACGAGGTGGCCGAAGCGCTCGAAGCAGGTGCGCGAGAAGCGCTCGAAGAGCTCGATCGTGCTGCGGTCGACCCAGCAGTTGTTCTTCAGCGCGAGCGCCAGCGGCGGGTCGTAGTGCGACAGGGTCACGAGCGGCTCGATGCCGAGGCGCCGCATCTCCTCGAAGAGGGCGAGGTAGTGCGCGACGCCCTCCTCGTTGGGCTCGAGCTCCTCGCCCGTCGGGTAGAGGCGGGTCCAGGCGATCGAGACCCGCAGCACGCCGAAGCCGAGCTCGGCGAACAGAGCGAGGTCTTCCGGGTAGCGGTGGTAGAAGTCGATGCCGCGACGCTTCGGGTAGTACGTGTCGTCGGGGTCGGCGATGGCGGCCTCGATCGAGGCGAGCGTGTTGGTGTGGTGCAGCGCGTACTCGCGCGGGTCGACGTTCGGCTTGTAGGTGTTGACGTCCGTGACGGCGGGGCCTCGGCCTCCGACGTTCCAGGCGCCCTCGGCCTGGTTGGCGGCGATCGCGCCGCCCCAGAGGAATGTGTCAGGCAATGCCATCGGTGAGTTCCTTCTCTGTCGTGGTGATGATCGGCCGTCCGGCGGAGACGGGCCCCGCCGCGTCGACGACCACGTCGTGGCGGTCGGAGTTGGTGACGACGACCGGGGTGGTGGTGTCGTAGCCCGCGGCCTCGAGGGCGGCGAGGTCGACGTCGAGCAGCGGCTGGCCGACCTCGACGCGGTCGCCCTGCGCCACGTGCGCGGTGAAGCCGCGGCCCTCGAGCTTCACGGTGTCGAGGCCGACGTGCACGAGGAGCTCGACACCGTCGTCGGCGGTGATGCCGACCGCGTGCCGGGAGTCGAGCAGGGTGGTGACGACCCCGGCGAGCGGGGCCACGACGGTGCCGCTGCTCGGGCGGACGGCGACGCCGTCGCCGAGCACGCCCGACGAGAACACGGCGTCGTCGACCTCGGAGAGGGGGACGAGCTCGCCGTCGACGGGGCTGACGATCTGCAGGCGGCGACGGGTGTCGTCGGCACCGGCCGCGCCTCCTGCGATCGCATCGGTGCCCACGGATCCGTCGGCCTCCCGGCCCAGCCGCTCGCCGATGGTCTCGTCGGCGACGTCGCCGGTCCGCTGCAGCGTGCCCGAGGCCGAGTCGCGCCAGATGACGATCGACACGACGAAGGACACCGCGACCGAGACGGCGCCGCCGATGGCCGCGTGGAAGATGTTCCACGGGTTCGCGGCGTCGACGAACATCGTGAAGCTGGCGAGGCCGGGCCCGACGACGGCGAAGGTGCTGACCAGCCACAGGCCGAGGTAGGCGCCGCCGGCGAGGGCCCCGGCGATGACGGCGACGAGGGCGCGACGGTTCTGCAGCGTGATGCCGTAGAGGGCCGGCTCGGTGATGCCGAAGAGCGCCGAGATGCCGGCCGAGATGGCGGTGGCACGGAGGCGCCGGTCGCGGGTGCGGATCGCGATCGCGAAGCAGGCGCCCGCCTCGCCGAAGTTGTGGGCGAGCGACGCGACCAGGTAGAAGCTCTCCCGGCCGGTGGCCGACATCGTGGCGATGGTCGGCGGGACGAACGCCTTGTGCATGCCCACCGAGATGATGAACGGCAGCAGGGCGGCGAGGAGCGCGACGGCGACCCAGCCGAGGGTGTCGTAGAGGCCGACCATGGCGCCGGTGAGCAGTGAGCCGGCGCGGAACCCGAGGGGTCCGAGCACGAGCATCGTGATCGGACCGACGACGAGGTAGCAGACGAAGGGCACGAAGAAGACGCGGATCGGGCCGGGCGAGAAGCGCGTGACGACCTTCTCGACGGGCCAGAGCAGCAGCACGGCGAGGATGGCCGGGAACACCTGCGCGCTGTACGCGATGGCGGGGACGTCGAGGCCGAGCAGCGAGACTCCCCCGTCCTGGGCGACCAAGGTGGTGAAGTTGACGAAGAGCATGAACGCGACGACGCCGATGGCGAGGGGCACGTTGACCCCGAGCTTCTTGGCGGCCGTGTAGGCGACGAGCACGGGCAGGAACGCGAAGACCGCGTCAGGGATCGTCGACAGCACGAGGTACGTCTCGCTCGTGGCGGGCAGCCAGCCGACCGCGGCGAGCGCCACGAGCAGCGACTTGAGGATGCCGGCACCGGCGATGGCCGGCACGATCGGAGTGAAGACGCTGATGACGAAGTCCATGGCGGTCGCGCCGGCTCGACGCCAGGTCAGGGCCTGACGAGGAGGCGCGGCGGGCGCGGTCGTGCCGCCTCCCGCTCCGCCCCTGGCCCGCTCCACGGCGCGGTGCACGTCGGCGACCTTGCTTCCCACCACGACCTGGGTCTGGCTGCCCGAGTGGAGGGCCCCCATGACGACGGGCACCGCCTTCAGGGCGTCGAGGTCGGCCTTCGCGTCGTCGTGCAGGGTGAAGCGCAGGCGGGTGCTGCAGTGGTGCAGGTCGGCGATGTTCTCGGCACCGCCGACTCCGGCGATGATGGCTTCGGCTTCGTCGTCTCGACTCATCGGGTGGGTCCTTCCTCGGACTCGGGGACGTCGCTCCGTCGCGGGTGACCTGCCCGCGGGCGATCCCGTCCGCTCGGCGTCGGCGCCGTTAAACGAGAAAAGGACCCGAGCGTTCGTCATCGACGAAACGTCCGGATCCTGCCTGCATGACCAGTCACATGTCCGAGACCATGAGAACACGGCTCGACGAGATCTCCAAGTCGCGGGTCGGCGACGGCAGCAGGACCGTCGGGGAACGGCACTCCGGTCAGCTCGACGCCAGAGCCGCACGGGCGCCCCTGCGCCGCACACTGGGGCTGTCGCCCGAGCCGGCCGACCTGGCTTGATGGGTCTCATGGGGACGAACGACACCACCGGCGCCGGCGCCTCCGCTCGGCGCGAGTACGAGCGCCGGCGGGCGCGCGACGAGGCGGGGATCCGGGAGACGTGGGGCGACGGCAGACTCGGCACGATCGCCGTGACACTGTCAGGGGAGCGGCAGAGCACCGTCGCGTGGCGGTCGGGTGCCGTCGGAGAAGCCGTCGTCGGCCGTGCCCTCGACGAGATCGCCTCCGAGCACCTCGTGGTGCTCCACGATCGCCGCATCCGTGGCACGAGAGCCAACATCGACCACCTCGTCGTCACCCGCGCGGGAGTCTGGGTCGTCGACGCCAAGCGCTACCGCAACGAGCGACCGACCCTGCGTGTCGAGGGCGGTCTCGTTCGGCCGCGCGTCGAGAAGCTCATCATCGGCGGCGACCGCACGAAGCTCGTGGACGGCGTGCTCCGTCAGGTGCAGCTCGTGCACGAGCTCATCGACCCGGTGCCCGTCGTCGGCACGCTCTGCTTCGTCGACGCCGACTGGCCGCTGCTCGGCGGTTCGTTCAGCGTCCGCGGTGTCGAGGTCTGCTGGCCGAGGAGGCTCGCGAAGCGGCTCACTTCACTCGACGGGCAGGTCGACGTCGCTGCCGTCGCGGCTGCGATCGGAGCGGGCTTCCCACCCGCCTGACCCCGCGGCCGCTGGCTGTCTCAGCGTGGCGGCGCCTCCACCGTTGTCGTCACATCGGACGAACAAGTGACAACACCGACTCAGCTGCTGTACGGACGACGCCGAGCGAGGAGCAGACTGCGTCCATGACCGACACCACCACGAACCGTCCCGCAGCTGCCTCCGGCACCTTCAGCATCGGTGGGGACCTTCCCACCACCCGCCTCGGCTACGGCACCATGCAGCTCACCGGCCCCGGGGTCTGGGGCGAGCCGAGCGACCGCGACGAGGCCGTCCGCGTCATCCGCCGCGCAGTCGAGCTCGGCGTGACGTTCTTCGACAGCGCCGACGCCTACGGCCCCGCCGTCACCGACGGCCTCCTCCGCGAGGCCCTCCACCCCTACGCCGACGACGTCGTCATCGCCACCAAGGTCGGCAACACCCGCCAGGGCCCGGGTCAGTGGACCCCGCTCGGCGTCCCGGCCTACCTCCGTCAGCAGGTCGAGATGAACCTCCGCCACCTCGACGTGGAGCGCATCGACCTGCTGCAGCTGCACCGCATCGACCCGAACGTCCCCCTCGAGGACCAGGTCGGCGAGCTGGGCGCGCTGCGCGACGAGGGCAAGATCCGGCACATCGGCCTCAGCGAGGTCAGCATCGACGAGGTCGAGGCGGCACAGGCGGTCGCCCCGATCGTCTCCGTGCAGAACCTCTTCAACCTCACCGACCGCTCCGCCGAGCCGCTGCTCGACTGGGCGACCGAGAACGGCCTGGCGTTCATCCCCTGGTTCCCGCTCGCCACCGGTGGCCTCACCGGTTCGGACAGCCCGCTCACGAAGCTCGCCGAGCAGCACGAGGCCACCCCGGCGCAGCTCGCCCTCGCCTGGCTCCTCAAGCGCTCCCCCGCGATGCTGCCGATCCCCGGCACGTCGAGCATCGCCCACCTCGAGGACAACCTCGCCGGCGCGACCATCGAGCTCACCGACGCTGAGTTCGACGCGCTGACGGACGCGGTGAGCTGACCCGGGGCTGCGTCTCGGATCCTTCCGGAGCACGCGAGACGAGAAAAGCCCCGGAACCCAGTGAGACTGGGTTCGCGGGGCTTTCTCGTGGCGGTACCGGTGGGATTTGAACCCACGGTGGAGTCAACCCCCACACATGTTTTCGAGACATGATCCTTCGGCCGCTCGGACACGGTACCGGGAGAGAGCTTAGTACATCCGCGCCCCCGTGTCGAAATCCGCCTCCGGCCGCCGTGAACCGGCGGAGACTGCTGCCCCCAGGCCGGCAGCGAGCGCTTCGTGACGGTTCGCCGCGCCTCCTCGAGTCCTGAGAACGACCCCGGAGAGCCGGGCCAGGTCGATCTGGGGACTCTCGCGGCTCCGACCTGACCGCCGGGCGTACGCTCCCCGCATGCCCACCCGTCACCCCCTCGCCTTCTTCTCCGGAGTCGG
>Ga0308167_1003246_pt1 | contig 13266 bp, 16 predicted proteins | sample PhyCR1_2_FD_202138 | JGI IMG/M metagenome (GOLD analysis project Ga0308167, IMG submission 202138) | Phyllosphere microbial communities from UC Gill Tract Community Farm, Albany, California, United States - DLSLRC.R1 | ecosystem: Host-associated > Plants > Phyllosphere > Unclassified | place... | reverse complement strand
TCATCCTGACGGCGGTGTGGAGGAAGACCCCACCGTCCCGCGCAAGCGCAGCCGCGCGGCCCGCGCGGCAACACCCGTCGCGCAGCAGCCGGCACAGGCGGCGCCGGCCCCGGCGCCACGCTCTCCCCTCGCACCCGCGCCAGCCGAGTCCGCGCCCGTCTGGGAGCAGGATCAGAGCGACCCGGCGGCCGACGAGCCGACCTGGACGCCCCAGCCAGAGCCCACCGAGGTCCCGGAGCCGGCCGTGCAGCAGTCGGCCCCGGCGCCCGAGGACCCCGAATGGACCGCCCGCGCAGCCCTTCCCGCCGAGGAAGGCGCCCGCGGCCGGTTCAACAGCCTGTTGGGAGCGAAGATCGCCCCGTCCGCGGCCGAGCTCGCACACCGCCGCGCCACCCTCGAGCAGGAGCGCGAGGAGCGGGCACGTGAGCAGGCCGACGCAGAAGCCGCCGCCGCGAATGAGGGCCGTCGCGCAGCCCGGGAGCGCGCGGCCGCCGAAGCCTTCCGGCAGCTCCGCGCCATCATCCAGACCAACTTCCAGCGCACCCGCACGATCCTGGTGGCCAACCCCAAGGGCGGCGCCCGGAAGACCACCTCTGCCGCCCTCCTCGCCGCCGTGCTCGGCATCTTCCGCGGTGGCTACGTCGCCGCCTGGGACGCCAACGAGACCATGGGCACCCTCGGAGAGCGCAGCCTCACCGGCACCCACACCCGGACCGTCGTCGACCTCCTCGAGGCCGCCGCCCACCTCGACAGCATCCGCGTGGGAGACCTCGACGCCTACGTGCGCCCCCAGGGCGACAGCCACTTCGACGTGCTCGCCAGCGACGAGGACCCCGAACGCCAGGACATCGTGGACGCCGACGGCTTCGCCACCATCCACGACATCCTCGAGCGGTTCTACCGCCTGATCATCGTCGACACCGGCAACAACATTCGCGCCAGCCACTTCCGTGCTGCCCTCGACACCGCCGACCAGCTCGTCATCCCCGTGGCCGCCGCCGAGGACTCCGCCAGTGCGGCCGAGAAGATGATGCGCAGCCTCCGCGCCAGCGGTCACGGCCGGCTCGTCGACGAGGCCGTCGTGCTGATCCACGATCTCGAGCCTCAGAACAGCGACCCGGCCTACTTCGAGGTCGCCCGCTCCATCGCCGCCCGCTTCGAGCAGCAGGTCAGCGCGGTCCTCCCCATCCCCTACGATTCTGCGCTCAAGGATGGCGGACAGATCGACTATGCGCAGCTCACGGATGAGACCCAGCGCGCCTACCAGGAGGCGGCCGGCGCCGTCGCACGGAACCTCGCCGCGCAGCTTGAGGCGGTGGCCTGATGATCCTCAGTCGCCGTTCCGCGATGCTGGCCCTGGCGACCGGGGCCGGCGTCCTGATCACCGGGTGCGCAGGCGAGGACCCCGAGCCCACCAAGGCCGCCCCCACCGAGCTTGAGGGACGCCCGATCGAGCCCGAGCCCGACGACCCCAACCAGGAGGGCGGACCCGTCCCCGCCTCCGCGAGTGAGGAGGACGAGCAGGCCGCGATCGCCGCTGCACGCGCGACCATGGACGTCTGGGTCCAGGGCTCCACCCTCGATCAGATGGACTGGCAGGAACAGCTACAGGCCACCCTCGCGCCCCCGGCACAGCAGGCCTACGCCACCCGCCACGGCTACAAGGTCCCCGACACCGAGGTCACCGAAGAACCTGCCATCGTCCGCGCCAGCGTTGGCTCCGCCGTCGTGCGCGTGACCACCGATGCCTCCACCTACGAGGTGACCGTGGTCAAGACCGGCGAGGAGTGGAAGACCTCAGCCGTTACCCCTATTACCGGCAATAACGGTACCGACCAGTGAGCGAGAAGAAAGGCTCCGGCATCGCCCTGGCCGCCGGCGCCGTCCTCTCCGTCCCCTTCGCCATCGTTCCCGCCGCCGTGCTGCTCCTCAGCGGCAGCGAGGAGGAGGAAGAGGCGTGCGCCCCCGGAGAGGGCGCACAGGCCTTCACCGTCTCCGGAGACCTGCCCGAGGTCGACGGATACAACGCCCAACAGCTCGAGACCGCCGCCATCATCATGAAGGTGGCCGCCGACAACGACCTGCCCTACGACGCACAGGTCATCGGACTCATGACCGCGATGCGGGAAAGCACTCTCGGCGTCAACACCCAGCCCACCGGCGACGGCGGCGACGCCGGCCCCTTCCAGCAGCGAACCCTTCCCGGCTGGTACGGCACTGCAGAACAGGTCCAGGACGTCGCCTACGCCGCCGAGAAGTTCTTCCTCGGCCACGACATCACCGAGGCCGGCCCCGAGGCCGCCGGCCCCGAGGGCTACCACATCCCCGGCCTGGTCGACGTCTTCGGCTGGCAGCACATGGCCCCCACCGTCGCCGCCCAGACCGTCCAGGGCAGCGCCCACCCCGACGCCTACGCCAAGCACCAGCCCGACGCAGAACGCATCATCGCCGCCCTGGCCGGCGTCGACGTCGTGGGCGCCTCCCCCGCCGACCTCTCCGCCAGCGCATGCACCCCCTCCGCCACCGTCGCCAACGGCGACGTGCAAGCCGTGATCGACCGCGGCAAGAGCATCATCGGCACCCCCTACGACTTCGGCGGCGGCAGCATGGACGGCCCCGGACCGGGCGGCATCGACTGCTCAGCCTTCGTCGCCTACGCCTGGACCGCAGCCGGCTACCGCGACCTCCCCCGCGTCACCCAAGACCAATTCGACTTCCTCGCCGCCTACCCCGTCACCGTCGACAACGTGCAGCCCGGCGACCTCATCTACGAAGCCTGGGGACGCACCGGCGGCGTCGGCAGCTCCACCGGAATCAGCCACGTCACCATGTACATCGGCAACGACCAGGTGATCGAAGCATCCCGCTCCGCCATGGAAGTCCGCATCTCCCCCACCCGCTTCAACGATCCCGCCTTCGTCGGCGTACGCCGCATCCCCGCGGCCGAGGGTGCAGAGGATGGCGACTCATGAAAGACACGCCCCGAATCCTCCCCATTACTGTAACGACGCCCGGTAGGGTGGCCCCTATGAGCACTCGTCCGCAGGGCGGCCCAGGCCGACGCAGCAAGGGAGACCGTCACGTCTTCGGCGTGCGTCTTCCTCGCGAGTACGCCGATCGCGTGATCGCGTACGCCGAGGCGACGGGCAGCACCTACAACGACGTGCTCGTGGACCAGATCATCCGGCACATCGACGAGTTCGACGCCGACGCCGTAGAGCTGGGACACAACCGCCTGAACGTCGACACCGACGCGAAGACCGGATAAAAGACTTCACCCCCGCAACCTGTTGGCGCAGGTCCGGGGGTGGTGAAAGAAGTCTTGGGGGCCAGTTGGCGCTGGTGATCCCCGAGGTGAGATGAAGGAGGTTCATCAACTTGGTACCCCCAGAGTACGGGGGTCGCTCGACCGTAGGCAAGTGCGGCGAGCCCGGCGTGTCTACGCACACCCCGACGACCCTCCCCCCAGACCTCTCCTGGTCCCTCACAGCCCCGGTGATCGCCGGTCAGCCCCGCATGCGCCTGGGCAAGCCCCAGCGCAACAACCGCGTCAGCTACCCCGCGAGCACCGAACGCGCCCTCACCCCGGGCCTACCGACTAAGCCGGCCGCCGTCCGCCTCTACAGCGACGCCGGCCACTGCAACGTCCTCGCCCTCGACTTCGACGCCAAGGACCGCACCACCGAACAGACCGCCGACGTCGCCTACGACGTCTTCCAGGCCGAGGCCCTGCTCGACCAGGCCGGAGCATGGTTCCTCACTGACTACGCTCACGGCGGCTCCCACATCTACGTCCTCCTCGACCAGCCGATGCCCTTCCTCAAGGCGCGCGAGCTCGTCGAGGCCATGGCCCAGCGCTGGGCCACGCTCGACCCCTCCCCCCACCAGTCGATCGCCCGAGGCTGCATCACCGTCCCCGGCAGCCCCCACAAGCTCGGCGGCCACCGACAGCTCACCATCACCGAACGCTCCCTGCGCGAGCGCGTCGCCGGACTCCGCACCCCCGCCCGCGCGCTCCGCCAACTCCGCCTCACGCTCCGCGACGAGATCCGCCTCGTGCAGGCCAAGCGCGCCGCGACCGCCGCAGCCGAGCCCCACAGCACCCCCGTCGTCTACGAAGCCGGCGCCGGCCGCATCATGGGCCACAAGTACCTCACCCTCGCCCTCGAGGGCGACTGGGCCGCCTACGACTACGACAGCCCCTCCGAAGCCCGCTGGGCCGTGCTCTGGTCCGCCATGGCCACCGGCCTCAGCCGCGAGGACGTCGCCGCACGTATGAACGACGGCCGCTGGCCCGGCCTCTGGGCACTCCACACCCACCGACCCCACCCCTGGCGCGCCTTCGCCGACGACTGGACCCGCATGGAACCCCTGTTCAGGGCCAAGAACACCTCCCAGGACAACTCCGTCCACACATCTGACACAAGCGCCAACTCTCACACGGGGGAGCCCCCCGTCCGCGACAGCCACGGCGTGATCCGCACCTGGCGGAGCCTGCTCCACGAGGTGGAGACCCACGAGTTCCCCGGTGCCCGCGGCTGGACCCGCCGCCTCCTCCTCCGCGCGATCGCCAAGCAGTCCCACGAGATCGGCTCCACCCTCACCGCGACCGGCATCCGCGGCCTCTCCCTCGCTACCGGGCTCAGCATCCAGACCGTCGCCACCCTCCTCCGCGAGCTCTCCACCCAGGACGACCCTTGGATCACCCTCACCTTGCGCGCCCACGGCCGCGAAGCCGCCGCCTATGAGCTCCGCATCCCCGACCGTCACGCAGCTCCAGCCGAGACCGTGCGCTGGATCCGCGGGAAGGCTCACGCCCTCCGTCCCGTGTTCGAGTGTCTCGGGGCCCCCGCAGCCCTTACCTACGAAGCGATCGAGCACGGCCATGGCTCTTCCCCCGAGACCATCCAGGCCCGCACCGGCCTGTCCCGCACGGCCGTCACCGACGCCCTCGCCACCCTCATCGGCTGGAACCTCATCGACGGCCACGCCGAAGAGGGCTACTGGCTTACCAGCGACGACCGCGACCTCGAGCGACTCGCCGAACGCTTTGGCGTCACCCACGCCCGCGCCACCAAGATCGCGACGTACCGCGAACACCGACGCCTCTGGTGGGCCTACCTCGAGCGCCACCACATCGCCCTCCACGCCGACGACCTCGAAGCAGACCGCGAGATCCGAGCCCTCCTCGACGAGATGCGGCTCCACGATCTCGACCCGCCCCCATCATCTGCCAGCAGCCCACCACGCCAGCAGGCGCTGGAGGGTGTCGCATGAGTCCCCTCCCCCGCCGCTACCTGTCGGCCAAGATCGCCAAGCGCTGCCCCAACTGCCGGCAGCCGATCGAGCACGGCGACGGCATAGCTCCCGGTCCTAGAGCATGGACATGTGCAGCCTGCGACGCCGCGCACGACGATCTGGCCCACATTCGATGGTGGCTTCAGTTCGAAATCAACCAGTCGCGCACTCCGACGCTGCGACCGTCAGACGTAGCGCTCCTTGCTGAGGCTCTCCGTATGCAGAACGTCCCCGCCCTTCAACGCGGCGACCATGAGACCTGGCACCCCGGGGGAAAACCGACCGCGTGGCAGGGGCCACCGTTCGACGCCAACGCCCACGGCCTGCTTCTTGACTCCCTAGAACACGGATTCCGCCCCCGGCTTCCGTGGGCATACGCGAACGCCGTCCTCGAGGCACTGGCTTGTACGGTCCAGGTGTGAACCCGACCGAGCAGCCCACGCCAGCCCCCCGACGCGCAGCTTGACCGGGATGCACCGTCCCACCTCCCCCGCAGACTGAGGATCATGGACACCGCCGGCTACGAGCTGTACTTCGCCCACCAGCGCACCATCCAGACCGTGCACGGCGTGGTGATCACGTACCGGCTCGCGCTCATCGGCCAGACCGTCACCGTCGTGCACTCCGAGCTTGATCCCTCGCTGCCGCCCCACTCCGTGCGGGTCCGAGCCGGCGAGCACGAACTCGTGGTCGACTCGGCCGACTGGATCGACCAGCGCGCCAAGCTCGACGCGCACGTGCGCGCCTGGCTGCTCGAGCACATCGACCTCCGCGCCGCCCGACCCCGGCCCGCAGCGCGCCGGTACGACAAGGAGTGGATGCGAGCCCGGCGAGAAGCGAACCCCGGGCGATGGTGAGGTGGCGCCCGTGATGGGCCGCCGGCGGCGGCTGCGCCCCTTCGGGGTCGAGGAGGTGGGGCGCGATGACAGCCGTACCCGACAAGCGCATCCCCGACTTCCAAGGATCAACCGCCGGTCCCAGCCCGGTCCGGGACCTGTGGTCCAGACCAGAGGGGCTACAGCGAAAAGAAAGTGTTCTCCAACAACAGCGGATAGCAGGCGTGAGTGAGGGCTTCTGTGCGCCGGCGCCGGCAGCTGCATGGGCGCGTTGAAGGAGCTGGGGACATCAGGAGATAGAGGGGCGAGCTTGGCCGCCATGTGCCGGGTAACCTGCGTGAACTACACCGAAGTAATACCGGCATTAGGGTTGTGCTGGCATTGTCAGCATTGTAGACTGATGGCACATCAGGAAGCAGCAACGAGAGGAGTGAGACCATGAACATCACCGTCTACTCGAAGCCCCTGTGCGTGCAGTGCGATGCCACCAAGCGCGCACTCAATAAGGCCGGGCTCCCCTACGCCGTCGTCGACATCACCGAGGACGCCGGCGCACTGGCCCAGATCAAGGCACTCGGATACGCGCAGGCCCCCGTCGTCATTACCGACGACGACCACTGGTCCGGCTTCCGCCCCGACCGCATCAAGGTCCTGACTCACGCCGCCTGACCCCCTAATAACTCTATTGCCAGCTTAGGAGCCGCCACGTCGACCGCTACTTCCACCGCCGCCCGCACCGTCAACGCCACCGCTACCCTCACGATCGAGTGGAGCGAGGCCACGCACGTCGACCGAATGAAGGGTCGCACCCTCCCCCTCGGCTACGGTGCCGCCCTCCTCGAGGCCGAGCACGTGCGCGAGCTGCTCGAGCGGAACGGACAGGGCGGTTACCACAAGACCGGCTTCCTGATTACGTTCACCCGCGACGGCGAGGACGAGCCCACCACATGGCAGGGTCGCTACGACCTCGGGTGCGACACCGCCACCCTGGCCGAGCACATCGAGGGCTTCACCAAGCACGCCCGCCCCATGCTCCGCGGCTTCGGTCGCACCGAAGAGGAGTTGGACCAGATGCAGAGCGACGCCGAGCACATCGGGCGCTGCATCGAGGCGCAGCGCCTCGGCCGCCGCTACTACCTCGCCTGACCACCCCAAGGGGCCGGCGGAGCACTCCGCCGGCCCCTCTCCCAATAACCCTATTGCCAGCTACGGAGTTACCATGATCCGCGCCGCCGCCACCTACGTCAGCCCCTCTATGGAGCGCTACGAGCTTCCCGCCGACACCCCCGACACCTTCGCGCTCTCCCTGTGCGAACAATGCGCCCTCGCCCTGGCCGGCCACACCAGCGCCGACACCGGCGACCCCGCCACGGACGAGGCCGCCACGTGCATGGAGGACCAGTGGGGCTACCCCTACACCGCCGAGCTCACCGCCGCCGCACCGACCCCGTGCAGCACCGAGACGTGCGACGGATGCGCCACCGGCAACGCCGGCCGCCGGCATCCCGCGATCGCCCGTCGAATCGACTAACCCTCTTGACTCTAATAACTCTATTGGGGATAATGGGGCCATGACCAAGAAGGCCGCCATGGACCAGCTCTCGATCTTCGATGAACTCGAGCGACAGGACGCCGCCGCCCGTGACGCGGACGATTCCCTCGAGGGGTACCGGACCCGCTACGAGCGCGACGAGCTGCTGCCGGGGGAGAGCTGCCCCTCATGCGGTCACGTCTTCGCGCGAGGCGGTTACGACGGCTCCCGCTGCCATCGCGTACACGAGGACCCCGCCGGCCTCATCTGCGCCGGCATGGAGCTGACCCGTCGCCACCTCGCCATCGCCCTCTCAAGCGACCCGCAGTGGCAGGGGTTTGCCAGCGGCGACGAGGCGCAGCGCGCGATCGCCGCCGGCTGGCCCGAGGTCACCGTGCACGCCTGGTAGACCGACCCCCGCGAAACTGCTGCACGAGCTGCACGAGCTGCACGAGCTGCACGAGCTGCACTCGCCCCACGCTGCCCACGCCGCCGAGACCGAGGAGGAAGCGAACTAGCCAGAACTATTGACCCCAGTAACTCTATTGACGACAATGGATGCGCCGACACGAAGGAGGCTCCCATGAGCTACATCGTCCGTACCGGAAACCTCGCCGCCACCCCCAAGCTCCAGCAGGGGGAGCGCGGCTCCTACACCTACGCCCGCGTGATCGTCACCGACAGCATCAAGAAGGGTGACGATTACGTCGACGGCCCGGCCATCGCCTACGACGTCGCCGTTAGCGGCAAGGACGCCGAGCGCCTGGTGGCCACCGCTGAGCGCGATGGCAACGTGCGCGTGCTCTTCGCTGGCCGCTACTACGTCACCGAGTACACCGCTAAGGACGGCACCACCCGGTTGCAGCACAACGTGCAGGCTGACCAGATCGGCGTCAGCTTCCGCGGACAGGACGTCCACGTGCCCGGCAAGAAGCAGCAGTCCACCGAGTGACCGCAGTAGGGGAGGGGCCGGACCGCCGGCCCCTCCCCGCCCTCCACCACCGAAAGGTCGCCACCAGTGAAGACCATCGCCATGTGCAACCAGAAGGGCGGCGTCGGGAAGACCGCCACCACCGCGCAGCTCGCCCGCGCCGCCGTGCGCCAAGGCCTCCGGGTGCTCGTGGTCGACGCCGACCCCCAGGGCAACGCTACGACCGCCCTAGCCGCCGACGAGCCGCCCCAGGACGCCGCCGGCCTCGCAGACGTCCTCAGCTCCCGCACCGACGCGACCGTGGCCGACGTGATCGTTCCGGGCGTCTGGCCCGGCCTCGAGGTCCTGCCGACCATCGGTGGGGGCAGCCTCGGACTCGTCCGCGATGAACTGATCCAGACCGCCATCGGCCGCGAGGGGCGCCTGCGCGATGCTCTCGCCGCCGCCGGCGAGGCGTGGGACCTCGTGCTCATCGACTGCGCCCCGAGCCTCGATCAGCTCACCATCAACGCCCTGGCCGCCGCCGACATCGCCGCAGCCGTCACCGAGGCCGACCGCTTCGCCTCGCACGGACTCGTGCAGCTCATCCAGACCATCGGACTGGTCCGCCAGCACTACCGGCCCTCCTTGCGCCTCACGGGCGTGATCGTCAACCGCTACCGCCCGCGCGAGCGTGAGGCCCGCACCTGGCTTGAGGAACTGCGAGGCGCGTCGGAGTCCATGGGCTTCCCGCTGCTGGACCCGCCGGTGCCGTACCGAGCCGGCATCGCCGCCGCGATGGCCGCCGGTGCCGGCATCGACGAATGGACCGCCATGCCCCGCGCGCAGCGCGACGAGCTCGCAGCCCTGTACACCGCCCATCTGCACGCCATCATCCAGGAGGCATGACCCCATGGCCGCCACCAACAAGCCCCGCAAGTCCAGCCCGTTCGCCGGGGGCAGCCCTGTCAACCCGCCCGCGCCGGCCCCGGAACAGTCCCCGGCGCCGGCCCCGGCGCGCGAGGAGCGGGACCCGGCCCCGGCGGCAGCTTCGAGCGGGAAGAAGTACCCGCCCAAGGTCACGTTCTACCAGCCCCAGGACGACACCGCTCGGATGCGCGGAGCCTTCCGCCATACCGATCGCGAGGAAGGGGACCGTAGCCTCTCTGATTTCATTCACAAAGCCGTGATGGCCGAGGTGGAGCGCCGCGAGAAGAAGTACAACAACGGGAAGCCGTTCCCTGACCTCGAGGCCGGCAGCATCCCGCGCGGGCGTCCAATGGGGGAATGAGCAAGGGGCGATGAGGGGGAGACTGGACGCCGAGCAGAGAGACCGAATTGCTGCCGACGCTTTCGCTCGCTATGAAGCAGGAGAGACATGGCAACAGATCGGTGACGGGTATGGCCTCAGCGGTGCGCATGTCCGGCGGCTGACCACCGCTCGCCATGACATCACGTACCACCGCTGGGGACAGCGTCCCGTGGCTGATCCCCAAGACGTCTCCCGGCGGCGCGACGAGGGGCAGACCCTGGCCGAGATCGCCGATGCTCTGGGTTGCTCGCGCCAAGCTGTCCGCACGGCCCTCGAGGCTGCGGGAGTGACGACTGCTACCCGATACCCGCCGTTGTCCAGACGGCGAGATCCCAGTCCTGCAGAGCTCGAGCGGGTCGGAGGGCTGTATCGGGCGTGCCCCGACGCGCCCCGGAGCCGGCCCGCCGCTCGTGACGTGCGAGGCCCGGAAGGACGGGCCCTCGCACAGGCTTGCCATGATCTCGTCGAGACCGGGGTGCCGATGCAGACTCTTTCCCGAGCGCTTGGGCGTGGTCCGACCTGGGTGCACTGGATCCTCGGCCTCCACGATCTCCGTCCCTCGGTACACACGATCCGGAGCACGGCCCGCAGGACCCGCAAGATGTAGGCATCTCGCCTCCGACGTTCCCTGACCTGGAGGGAGGGGGCGACCCGCCATCGCCCCCTCCTCCGCCTCACCTCCGATGCCGCCCGCCACGAACCCGGGGGCCCCGGCTCCGCTCCTCGCGCAGCCGCAGTGCGGCCGCGGCGAGATTGAGAAGTGCCGTCACCAGTGCTGCCACCGCCAGCGCCTCTGCGATCTCCCGACTCACCTCCTCCCACCGACTGGGCGCGCCAGCCTACGCGCGAGCCCCGACGGCCCGATGCCAGGGCGCCCGCCACGAGCCAATGCACGATGAGGAGCGGCGCCGTGACGTCCGCGGCGCTGTGGTCCATAACAGTCATCGCAGCAAGCGTTATCGGACTGAGACCTATACACATGTATGGGTCGATGATCGTTCGGTGATGATTCGTGCAATCTCCGGCTTCGGAGGCGCGGAGCGGCAAGGGTGCTGCGAGTGGGCGGAGGTTCCCGCGATGGTGGTCTCTGGAGTTGCGCGTTGGTCCCGTCGGGTGGTGGCGGGTGTGTCGGGGTTGTTCGCTGCGGCGCTGGTGGTGTCGGGGTTGCCCGTGGATCAGGCGTGGGGTGAGGATCCGCCGTCGGAGCCGGCTCCGCAGGTGTCCACCCCCGTTGCATCGGACGTGAAGGACTTCCCGTCGGCTCTGGTGGAGGCGCGTGCGACGGGTGAGCGGGTGGAGATCACGGCGGAGAGGTCGGAGGCTTCGACGACGTGGGTGAATCCTGATGGGACGGTGACGACGCAGCAGTTCGCGGCGCCGGTGCGGTTCCAGGACGAGAGCGGCGCGTGGCAGAAGTTCGATACGACGCTCGTGGAGCAGGCGGATGGGTCGATCACCCCGGTTGCGGTGCCGGGCGGGGTGGTGCTGGCCGGCGAGGTTGAGGGCACGGTCGGTGATCCGGCAGTGGTTGCGGAGGTGGGCGGCGCCGATGAGGCGTCGGTGGCGATCGCGTGGGAGGACTCCCTCGCAGATCCGGTGCTGAAGGGGTCCACGGCGACGTATGCGGGGGCATGGCCGGGGATCGATCTTGTGGTCCATGCGACGCGGGACGGGTTCGAGCAGTCGTTCCTGATCGCGCACCGTGACGCGCTGCTCGGCTACGTCGGTGTCGACTCAATCGTCGGCGCCAATGCGACTGCGTACTCTTATCCGACCGATCCCGTAAATTCTCGAGATGTCGATGGGAGAGGGCCTTTCGGCTCATGTTTTGCACGCAAAGAGACGCGGGTTGTCCAAAAGTACTGGAGCCGGTTTGACGGCACTGTTAAAATGCAGTGCGGCACGAAGAAGCAATGGGGTCTGCGACACATCAGGCATGGGCATGGTTCGGACTGGAAGGCAGTGTCGGGGTTTCGCGGCTCATGGACAAAGTTTTTGGATTGGGCGATTCGTGAAGCTTTGTATCGCTCCGAAGTTGTGGTCTCTCAGCCAGACAATAAGCGTTGCTACTCAGCACCAATGGTTCTGTACAAAATGGTAAACGGGAAGCCTCAGTACTGGAAGACGAGGTACACCAACGTGGTTGTTAGCAAGAATAATCGAACCATCATCTCGGCCTTCCCGTCAAGGAAGGCATGGTGCAAATGACATCTCGCCGGCCAGTTCGCCTCATGTGGGATTACCTCTTCGCCTTCGAGTGGGGAGAGGAGGAGCCGGATCGCAGTACGCGCACACTGGAGCAAGTGCTTCCGTGCAACCTTGTGCGACGCGCTAATTCATGGGGCTCTAAGATGACGGAAGCGTATGCGTCATATGAGCCTGGCGACCCTTTCCCGATTGTGGTGGAGAATGAGAACGAGTTGAGGTCAGAATATAACTCCATCTGCCGCGAGATTGAATCGCTGGGATATGATGTCCAACCGAAAAGACCTCCGTGGCCATTTGATTATTAGGGAACGCGCCACCTATGAGGACTCCCACCACAGCCACCACTCGCGCCTTGCGCTTGATCTCAGCGATCTCAGTCGTCACGTCCCGATACACAGCGCGCCTCCTCGTGAGTGCGGCCTCGCGGTCCACCGCCGAACGTCGGTACGGGCCTGACAGGAGGGTGTACCGCGGCAGGCCGCGGTTCGGGTGTCACTCGTCGGACCGCCGGGCCATAAACGGTCCCCTCCGGGGCAGTGCAGCAGACGGCTATCGTCGGAGGATGAGAGCGAGGAAGTGGTTGCGTGAGCAGGAGCAGAGGCTTGCTCAGTTCACGGCCGAGAATCCAGACGGACCCTGGGGGCCGTCGCAGCGGGCAATCGATGCAGGATGCAGAACCTTCGCAGGAAGAGCTACCTCCAGCTTCGCCCAGGGCCACGACGTCCTCGTGACGCACTGGGGAGGAGTCCCAGAGAGAACTCTGCTCCAGCGCCTTCGCGGCGAACCTGCGAGCCCACGACCTGATGGCAGCTTCGACATCGACATCTACTCCCCGACGAGCGCTCCCGACGCGGTCTCCGAAAAGCTCGACCAGTCGTGGACCCAGATCGGGTTGACGGTCCCCGAGGTACTGGCGTGGTGCGAACCCCACTCCATCAACTGGCTACCACCACTGCTGGCCGAGAGGGCAGGCGCGTGGTTCACACGCGGGGGATACGACCGAGACTCTCCCATTGGTCTCCCGGAAGAACCCTGAAGCACCCTGCTCGATGAGCGGCGGCATGAGGCGCAACTGTTCCGCCCCATGTGGGTATACCCAGTGCGACAGATGTGTCGCACAAATGCTTTTTGGGCCCTATTGGGAACCGTAAAAGACCACCCAGTAGCTGTC
>Ga0308167_1003244_pt1 | contig 13269 bp, 10 predicted proteins | sample PhyCR1_2_FD_202138 | JGI IMG/M metagenome (GOLD analysis project Ga0308167, IMG submission 202138) | Phyllosphere microbial communities from UC Gill Tract Community Farm, Albany, California, United States - DLSLRC.R1 | ecosystem: Host-associated > Plants > Phyllosphere > Unclassified | place... | reverse complement strand
GCACCGCTGTTCAGCTGTCAAACCGGATGCCATGGCATCCGGCCCACCCCGCGTGCGCACGCGCACGAATCCGGTGAAGGATGAGGGGTTCGGTGTCTGTTCTGCTGCCCGCGGCCCAGGACCCTGCGCTTCCGCGCCGCCTGTGCACTGCCGAGACAGTGATCCTGGCGCGCGCCGAGCGCGCACCGGAATGTGGAACTGAACTAGTCTACGGACCGCCCGCGCGTGTCGCAAACCCGGGCGTGTCGCGTGCGGCGTATCCTCAGCAACTCTTCCCCGAACGCGACGGCGCCGCCCCCGATTCCCGGGGACGGCGCCGATCCGGCGACCTGATGTCAGGCGTTGCCGATGTTCTTGTCGACGTTCTCGCGGACCTCGTCGACCTTGGAGTGCTGCTCGGCCGGAACGACCTTCTTGATCGCGTCGGCTGCACCGTCGAGGATCTTGTCGCTCACCTCTTCGGCCTTCTCGCTCTTGAGCGCCTCTTCGATCTTGTCGCGGTTCTCGTCGAGCAGTTTCTTGCCCTTGGCGATGATGTCGTCCACACCCATGGTGATCCCCCTCGCTGACGGGGCCGACGGTGGTGTCGGCCGTGCCCTCATTCTGGAGGGACCGCGCGGTGCCGCGGAAGCCCCTTCCGCTCAGTGCGCGGTTTCGCCGGGAGCGACGACGGCGCGGAAGGTGCGCAGCAGGATGACGATGTCCTGCGTGAACGACCAGTTCTCGACGTAGTAGAGGTCGAGGCGCAGGGAGTCCTCCCACGACAGCGTCGAGCGTCCGCTCACCTGCCAGAGGCCGCTCATTCCCGGCTTCACGAGCAGACGACGGTGAGCGGCGTCGTCGTAGAGCTCGACCTCGGCTTGGCGCTGCGGTCGGGGACCGACGAGGCTCATGTCGCCGAGCAGCACGTTGATCAGCTGAGGGAGCTCGTCGAGCGAGTACCGGCGCAGGATGCGACCGACGCGCGTGACGCGCGGGTCGTTGACCACCTTGAACAGGGGCTTGTCGGTGGTGCCCTGCTGGTCGAGCAGGCCCGCGAGCTGATCATCGGCGTTGGCCACCATCGAGCGGAACTTCAACATGCCGAACGGTCGTCCGCGACGCCCGATGCGCTCCTGCGAGTAGAAGAGGGGCCCGGTACTGGTGAGCTTCACCGCGAGCGCGACGACGATCATGACGGGCGAGAGCAGCAGGAGCAGCAGCGCGGAGCCGACGATGTCGAAGGAGCGCTTGGCCATGCGATTGATGCCCTCGAGCTTGGGGAACGAGACGTGCACGAGCGGCAGGCCCGCCACGGGGCGCGCGTGGATGCGGGGGCCGGCGACATCGGTCAGTGCCGGCGCGACGATCCACGCCACGTCACGGTCCGCCATGGCCCATCCCAGCTCGCGCATGGCCTGCGGGTCGAGGTCGTCGGCACCGGCGACGATGACGGTGTCTGCCTTGACGCTGTCGACGGTCTGCTCGGCCTCGGCGTACGAACCGAGAACCGGGACCGATTCGATCTCCGCTCGGGTCCCGCGCTCGGTGACGGCGCCGACGATGTGGTAGCCGGCGCGCGATGCACGCTGGATGGACCGGATGACGTGCCCCACCTTCGCGCGCTCGCCGATCACGACGGCACGGTGGACGTCTTTGCCCTGCAGCTGGCGGCGGTGCAGCCACCGGCGCCACAGCGATCGCGACACGATGAGCAGCACCGCGCCGATGGGGAGGGCGAGCACGAACAGCGATCGAGCGAGATCGATGCGCAGGAAGAACGCGATGACGAGGGCGAGGCCGAACGCGAGGAGAGACGCCCTGACGATGCGCTGGTACTCGGCGAAGCCCTCGCTGACCGTGTGCCGGTCGCGCGAGTCGACGACGTCGAGACAGATCAGCCAGATGATGCCGAGGACGACGAGCGCCAGCGCGTAGGAGATGCGCGGACCGCCGTCCCAGGCGACGGGGAGGCTCAACTCGGGCAGCGCGAGGAGGGCGTAGATCGAGAACGACAGCGCGATCACGAGGGCGTCGCTGTAGAAGAGCCGGCTTGCGTAGCGCTCGGGCCACCGCGCGACGCGCTTGCCCGAGGGGCGGTGCTCGCCCGCCCCGGGGGCAGGATTCTGGGCATCGTCGACCCCGGCGCCGGGTACGGCCGAGGATGGATCTCGATGCTGCGTTGCCGGTGCGGTGTGTCGCGTCACGATGGGCTCCCATGTCGTCGGCAGACGTTAATCATACGCCGCGCTAAGCACTCCCCCAGGCTCGCCGCGCGACGGCGGCGCACCGGCCCGCGGAAAAACACCCCCACGGATGAGGAAGCCGCACGTTACGCTCACCCCATGTCCTGGGGGAGAGAAATGAACACGACGCGCCGCCGAGCACTGCTCGGCATCGCCGCAGCGGCTACGGCCGTCACCGTCGCCGCACCCGCTCAGCGCGCATCGGCGGCCGACCCCGCCGACGTCGTGACCAAGCAGCAGGTGCACGGCGTCCGCAACATCCTCGAGTTCGGCGACTCGAGCATGACCGACGAAGCTCGCTTGCGCGTGGCGCTGTCGAGCTTCGTCTCCTCCCGGGAGGAGGTGCGACTGACGATCTCGCGGCGCATGGTGATCACCGACACGATCACCGTCGACACCTCATACGTCTCCCTCGACTTCACCCAGGGCACCGTCGACGCCCGAGGGGTGAAGAACAAGCCCGCCTTCGTCTTCACCGGCAGCAGCAACGCGGGCTATCCCAACACCCGTTCCACCGTCACGGGTCTGCGCATCCTCGGCCCGGGCTCGTCGGCGACGACGGCTCCGGGAGTCGTCTTCGAAGGAACCTCCACCACCGACGTGCGCGGGGTCGGGATCTTCGGCATGGAGCTCTCCGGCTTCGCGACGGGGATCGAATTCCGTTCGAACGCCTTCCTGCTCAGCTTCTTCAACTGCCACGTCTACCGCTGCAACGTGGGCATCTCGATGCCCGGAGGACTCCGCAACTACGGCGAGAACATCAAGTTCATCGGCGGGGGCATCGGCACGTGCGATCTCGCGGTGCAGAACTCCAACCCCGACGGTAACTTCCACCTGATCTCCACGTCGATCGACTTCTGCCGACGCGCGGTGGAGGCCCTCGCCGGCGGTGTCTTCATCGATGCCCCGCACATCGAGTTCAACGAGACGGGGGCGCGGTCCACCGACGCCCACTTCGTCACGGGCTCCGACTCGAGCGCGAAGATCATCCTGACCAGCGGCCACATCTTCTTCCACGAGGACCCCGTGGCCCCCGCGATCTTCGAGACCCGCAACCCCAGCTGGGGTGGCGGCATCCACCTCATCAGCACCGCCCTCATGCGCACCAGCACGACCTCCGGCTTCCTGTGCGGCGGAACGGGCCAGATCACCATCAGCGATCCGGTCGTGTACGACGGGGGCGCGTCCGGCTCCTCCATGGGCGCTCTGATGCCCAGCCCGCAGGCCAACGTCCTCGTCGACGGCAGCTTCGAGCAGAGCACCGTCGTCGAGGCCTACGTCAACAACACCGATCGGACGTCGCGCACGGCCAACCCGGGCATCTCGCTGCGCGTCGCCTCGGGCAACCTGGTCGTCAAGAGACTCAGCACCACCAAGCCCGGCACGGTGGCGTTCGACGTGCCGGTCGCCTACGGCAAGCTCTATGCGATGGCCATCACCTTCGGCTCGACGACCTCGACCGGTTCGCTCGAACTGATCGAGTCGTTCGTGGCCCTGCGCGGGGAGACGACGGCGGGAGTGCCGAACGTGCTCCGAAACCAAGCGCGAGGAGCCACGTCGATCCCTCTCAAAACGATCGCGGGCACGGCGAACTACCGGCGGGTGTTCGGCGCCGGCACGTGGGATCGCCGTGCACCCGCCTGGGCCACGCACTTCCGCCTGCGGCTGCTGTTCGACAAGACCGGGCTGGGCGAGACCCAGATTCAGGAGATCGTCATCACGGCGTTGTAACCGCGACGCCTCGTTCACTCGGGGCGTCGAGCGCCTGACCCTTGAGAGCGCCTTCCGGCAACAGGTCGGTCTGCGGCGCCTTGGCGCTCGGCGTCGTGGCGAGCAGGGCCACCGCGAACCAGATCGGCAGCACCGTCCACGACGGCGCGGCGTTCAGACCGACGGCGAGGAACACCGCCATCGCCAGCACGCTGCGGGGTGATCGGAGGTTGCGCAGGATCAGCGTGAGGATGAGTCCGATCAGACATACGACGGCGACCACGCCGACCTCGGCGAGGACCTGGGCGTACGCGTTGTTCGCGATACCGCGGTTGCCGATGGCCGCCGCAGTGTCGCTGAACGCGTCGTCCCAGTACCCGTAGCGACCCGGGCCCACGCCGAGCCACGGGAAGACCTCGGACATGTCGATGGCGCGCTGGATGGAGGACGTGCGGTTGTTGAGCGAGTATTCGATGCTCGCACCGAGCGACGCGTCGCTGATGAGGCCGAGCTTGCCCAGCTGGCGTGTGATGTACACCGCGACCACGTCGACGGTGGAGACGACGATGATCCCGACCAGGGCGACGAAGGCCAGGACGCCGACGACGCGACCGGCCGGTCGCAGCACCGCGACGGCGAGCACGCCGACCACCACGCCGACGAGGGCGACGGTCGACTGCGAGTACAGGAGGCAGCCGGCCGCGGCGGCGACGCCCCACCAGTCGCGGCGACGGAGAACGACGAAGAGCGCGATGCCCGCGAAGAAGCCGAGGTAGTTGCCCTCGAGGAAGGGGCCGTTGCGCGGGAGACCCACGCCGTACGCGGCGCCGATCTGCACCGTGGCGTGGACCTCGCGCAGAATCGACGCGGCTCCCACGAAGTACAGCGCCACCTGCAGCAGGCTCCAGGCCGCTGCGAGCTTGACCGCCACGCCGAGGCCGCGGGCGATCCAGTCCGGTCCGAGTCGCGTTCCGGCGAAGGAGGACAGGACGATGACGAGCGCCGCGTACACGAAGTACAGGAGCATGTCGGCGTTCATCCCGCGCTCGTACCCGAGTGCGGTCTCGCGGGGCGGTCCCATGATGAGCCACAGCGTGGTGGACAGGTAGACCAGGGCGAGGAGGGCCCACTGCAACGGCGCGCCGAAGTACCGCCGCCGCTCGCCCGTGCGCTCGCTGGTCATGTAGAGCACGACCGCCAGGATGCCGGTGATCTCACTGATCTTCAGCGGGAATCCGGCGTCGATGGTCAGCGCCTGCTGGAAGGGGACGGCGCACACCGCGATGAACATGAGCTTGGACGCGAGAGTCGGGGGAAGGCGCTCCGCCAACGCTGCTCTCACATCACTCACCGCGTCAGCGTACCCAACCGGGCGCGGATCGGACGAATGACGCCTCCCGCATCAATGCAATGACGTCCATTGCGCAGAAAGGCCTCCGACGTGGGAGCACATAGACTGGAGGCCATGACCGAAATGCCTGGCCCCGGCCATTGCTCGGGGACAGATCGGTGAGGGTCGTCTTTCTGAGCCACACAGCGCCCAGTGGTGTGTTCCGCGTCGGAAGCCATCATCTTTCGCGCGAAATCGCTCGCCTCGGACATTCCGTGGCGCACGTCGCGACGCCCGTGTCACTCGCCCACCTCGGAAAAGCGATGCGCGATGAGGACGTTCGCGCGCGTCTTCAATCGGCGCGGGCGCCTCGATCCGATGCCGATGGCGTCCGTCAGTTCGTCCCCCTCGTCCCCGCTCCGCTCGGCTCGGTTCCCACCACCGTGAACGAGGCGCAGTTGCGCCTGACGGGCCCCTGGCGCCGGCGGCGTCTCGGTGCGTTCCGGTCGGCCGACGTGGTGTTCGTCGACCAGCCCCTGCTCGGTCCGGCGATCGCTGACTTCCCCCGGGCGAAGATCATCTACCGCCCCACCGACGCGCACCACGACCCGCGCGCCCGCGCAGCCGAGGTGCGGCTGCTCGAGCGGGCCGACGGGATCTCCGCCGCTTCCGCGTCGACCCTCGAGCAGGTCACCGCGGGCACCGGATGGACCGGACCCTCGACCGTGATCGAGAACGGCGTGGAGTACGACCGGTTCGCTTCCGCGGGTGACGGCGGAGAGCGGGCGGGTGTCGTCTACCTGGGCGCCCTCGACGCGCGCTTCGACTGGGCTCTCGTGGCCGACCTCGCCCGGGCGCTTCCCGACGTGTCGTTCACCATCGCCGGCCCGCGGCCCGCGGTCGTCCCGGCCCTCCCCGCCAACGTCGCACTCGTCGGCGCCGTCCCGTACGCGCAGGCGCCCGCCCTGCTCGCCCGTCACGCCGTCGGACTGCTCCCGCTCTCGGACCACCCCGGGAATGCCGGTCGCAGCCCCATGAAGTACTACGAGTACCTCGCCGCCGGTCTCTCCGTCGTGGCGCGCTCCTCCGACGAGCTGCGCCGCCGCGCCGACACGAACGTCCACCTCTACGACGACGTCGTCGGCGCCGCACGCGCCGTCACCTCGGCCGCGGCAGCCGGCGAGGCCGAGCGTGCGGCCGGGCGTCGCGCCGCTCAGGACATGGGCTGGGCCGACCGGGCGAAGCGCCTTCTCGCCTTCGCGGACTCGACGCGCAGGGGCTCGACGACGTGAGCACCTCCTCCGCGCCGTTCTCTCGCCGCCGCTCGATCAAGAGCGGCGTCTGGGCGACGATCCAGCAGTTCGTCACCCTGGGCAGCACGGCCATCACCGGCATCATCCTCGCGCGCACGGTCAGCGTCTCGGATCTGGGCGTGTTCAGCTTCGCGACGAACCTCGCCAGCATCGGCACGGCGATCCTGACCGCGGGTCTCGCCGGTATCGCCATCAAGGCGTTCGTCGACAAGCCGGCATCCGCCCATCGCACGATGACGGCGCTGATCCTCATCCGCGAGTTCTTCGCGATCCTGGCGTACCTGGTGCTCCTGCCGATCTCGGCCCTGGTCGGCGACGCCGCCGTCGTCGGGGCCACCGCGATCGCGCTGCTGGTGCTGTTCGCCCGCGCCCTCGATGCCAGCGAACTGTGGTTCCAGGCGCAGGCGCGCAGCGGCAGCACGGCGCCGGTGCGCATCGCCGTCGTCCTGGTGATGCTCGGCATCCGGCTCGTCCTGGCCTTCACCGGTGCCGACCTGATGACCTTCGTCATCCTCTACGTCGTCGAAGCGGTCGTCGTCTCGAGCCTGCTCCTGGTGCGGTACGCCCGTGACCGCGACTCCCCCAAGTTCGCCAAGCCCGAGATCGAGACCCCGCGCGCTCTGCTGGGCAGCTCGTGGATCCTGATGCTGGCGAGCCTGGCCACGCAGATCAACTCCCGCGGCGACGTCGTGGTCATCCAGGCGTTGCTGGGCAGCTCGGCCGTCGGCCTGTACTCGGCCGCGGCGCGCCTGTCGGAGATGGCGTACTTCCTGCCCGTCGTGTTCATGACGGCGACCTTCCCCCGTCTGCTGCAGGTGCGGCGGGAGTACGGCCACAAGAGCCGGCAGTACAAGCAGGAGCTGCAGGCCAGTTACGACCGCGCGTTCTGGGCCGGGGTGCTCATCGCCGTGGTGATCCTGCTGATCGGCCCGTGGGTGCTCACCACCCTGTACGGCGCGAAGTACGAGGCATCCGGTCCCGTGCTGCAGATCCACGTGCTCGCTCTGCCGTTCGTCTTCATGGCGGCGGTGTTCAGCAAGTTCATCATCGCCGAGAACGCACTCTTCGCCTCGCTGACCAGAAATACGCTCGGCGCGGTTCTCAACATCGCTCTGAATTTCCTTCTCATCCCGCATTGGGGAATCCTAGGAAGCGCGTGGGCGACGGTGTTCTCGTATTTCGTCGCCTCGTACCTTTCGTGTTTCGCGACGAAGACGACACGTGTCGCGGGCGTTCAGATGACGTTGGCGTTCATTTATCCGCTCCGACTCCTCGCCTCCGCCGTGCGCGGAACGCGAAAGAAAGGCAGCCATGAAGAAGAAGCTCCGTAAGGCCGCAGGTCGTCTGCGGGAGCGCCTGCGCGTTCGCCTTCGCAAGGGCAACGCCCTCGAGCGCTCGATCTACTTCACGTTCTGGAGCGACGCCTACCGGCGCGAGCGGCTCGTGGTCGCCCGCGGCAACCAGGAGTACTGGCGCCGTCTCGAAGACGGCAAGCTCGAGTTCCTCCTGCGCCGCAACATCCACATGGCCGAGAAGGGTCTCACCATGCGCCCCCGGCGCGAGACCTTCGCCGTGGCGTACATCGAAGAGACCGTCACCCTCGCCGGCCGCCTGACGCAGGCGATGCCCCCGATCATCTCGGCCGAGGTCGAGCTGTGGGCGCGAGAGGTGCTCGAGCGCTACTTCGAGGCGACGGCGTCGAGCTCCGACCCCACGATCGCGCGTGCCCGCGAGAACTTCGGCCGCATCTCGTGGAACATCGAGCGCGACAACGTCAGCGGCCCGCACGCCCCCTTCGTGGATGCTCCGCCGGTCGAGATCGAGGCGTTGACCGCCCTCGCCAAGCGCCGCAAGTCGGTGCGCTGGTTCGAGCAGCGCCCGGTGCCGCACGAGGTCGTCGACAAGGCCATGCTGGTCGCCGCCGAGGCCCCCACCGCGTGCAACCGCCAGCCGTTCTCGTTCCGCTTCTTCGACGACCCCGAGCAGGTCGCCAAGGTCGCGAAGGTGCCGATGGGCACCGCCGGCTACGGGCAGAACCTGCCCGGCATCGCCGTGATCGTCGGCGACATGTCGGCCTTCATCGACGAGCGCGACCGCCACCTCATCTACACCGACGGCTGCCTCGCCGCGATGTCGTTCATCCTCGGCCTGGAGTCGCAGGGCGTCGCGTCGGTCTGCATCAACTGGCCCGACATCGCCTCGCGCGACGAGAAGATGAGCCGCCTTCTCGGCCTCCAGTCCCACGAACGCGTGGTCATGCTGGTCGGCTACGGCTACGCGGACGAGCAGGGTACGACCCCGTACTCCGCGAAGCGCCACCTCGACGCCCTAAGGAGCTACAACTCGCTATGACCGCTGAGTGGATCGAACTGCGTGGCGTCAACACGCACAACAAGGGCGCCCACCTGATGATGATCGCCGTGGCGAACCGTCTGCAGGGTCGGGCGAAGCTGACCGTCTCGCCCAACGGCAGCGACTTCGACGACCGCGGCGCTCTGGGCTTCCACCAGACGCTCCTGCTGAACCAGCTGCCCGCCGTGTCGGGCGCCGTGGGCGGTCTGATCCCGGGCTCGGTCAAGGACGCGTTCGGCCTGGTGGCCTCGAAGGACGTGGGTGGAGTGCTCGACGCCGCCGGCTTCGCGTACAGCGACTCCTTCAGCATCCAGCGCAGCAAGCGCGAGGCCAAGATCAGCGCGGCGTGGAAGAAGCGCGGCGTTCCGCGCGTGTTCCTTCCGCAGGCGTTCGGTCCGTTCACGAACCCCGAGCAGGCGAAGTGGACCCGCGAGCTGCTCGACGGCGCCGCCCTCGTCTATGCCCGCGACCGTCAGAGCCTCGACTACGTCACGGCCCTCGGCGCCAAGACCGAGGTGCGCCTCGCCCCCGACTTCACCATCGGCCTCAAGCCCGGTGGCATCCCCTCGCCCCTCACCGGCGAGTTCGGCGCCATCGTCCCCAACGCGAAGATGCTCAGCCACACCAAGCTCTCGCTCGAGGAGTACACGCAGTTCCTCGCCGACGGTGCGGCGGAGTTCCGCGCACAGGGGCTGCGCGCCGTCGTGGTCGTGCACGAGCACAACGACCGCGCCCTGGCCAAGGCGCTGTCCGAGCGCAGCGAGGTCGAGATCTTCGAGAGCCCCGACCCCCTCGTTCTCAAGCGCGTGCTCTCGGACGCGCGGATCGTGGTGGCCAGCCGCTTCCACGCGCTCGTCAGCGCCCTCTCGTCGCGCACGCCCGTCGTCGCGCTGGGGTGGTCGCACAAGTACGCCGAGCTCCTCGAGGACTTCGGCGCCGGTGCGTGGATGACGGACGGGTCGGATGCCATCGCCGCACGCATCCGCCGCACCCTCACCGACACCGAGACCGCCGCCCGCCTGGACGCACGGGTGCCCGAGCTGCTCGCGCAGAACGAGCGCATGTGGACCGAGGTCGAATCGGTCCTCGGGATCCGCTCGTGACGGCCGGGAGCGGCTCGTCGCGCCTGCGCGTGCTGATGCCGTCGCGCTTCGTCGACCGCCACGTCGGCGGCAACACGACCTACGCGCGGTACATCGCCACGGGGCTCGAGGCCCGGGGGGTGCCCGTCGGGCGCATCGCGGCCGCCTCGCACCCGGTCGCGACCGCCGCGCTCGAGACCGCCGCGGGCCTGCGCCGGCACGCCGCGGGCGATGTGCTGCACTACGTCGGAGACACGGGGCCCCTGCTCGGCACCCGGACCCCGACCGTGGTCACGGTGCACGGCGTCGCCAGTCGGTGGATCGACGTCGCACGTCGTCCCGCACAGGAGAAGGCGTGGCGTTTCCGCGTGGGCCGCGCGATCAGCGCCGCCGACCACGTCATCACGGTGTCGAACTCCAGCGCTCGCGATGTCGCCGAGGTCTTCGGCGTCGAGCCCGAGCGTCTGACGACCATCGAGCACGGCATCGACGTGGAGCGGTTCTCGACTCCCGTGGAGCTGTCGGCCGAGGTGCGCGCGAAGCTCCCCGAGCGTTTCGCCCTGTACCTGGGCAACATCGAGCCGCGCAAGAACCTCGTCTCGCTGGTGCGGGCGTTCGCGACCCCCGAGGTGCGCGCGCTCGGCCTGCCCCTCGTCATCGCCGGCAAGGCGGCGTGGAACGCCGACGACTCGCTCGGTGAGATCCGCGACTCCCCCGACGTCATCTCGCTCGGGTTCGTCAGCGACGAGGACCGCGCCGCTCTCATGCAGGCGTGCGAGGTCTTCCTCTTCCCCTCGCTGTACGAGGGCTTCGGCTTCCCCGTGCTGGAGGCCCTCGCCGCCGGCGCCGTCGTGGCCACCTCGGATCGCGGATCGCTCGCCGAGGTCGCGGGCCCGTCGCTGCGCCTGCCGGGTCTGGAGCCCGAGGCGATCGCCGCCGGCATCGTCTCGGCGGTCACCGACGACACCGCCCGCGCGCAGTGCCGCGCGGAGGGCCTGGCGTGGGCGAGCCGCTTCACGTGGGACGCCAGCGTCGACAAACATCTCGAGGTCTACCGGCGGGTGCTGCGATGAACCGTTCTCCCCGCGTGCTGATCCTGCACGCCTATTCCGCCGACAACGCCGGCGACGGTCTGCTCGTGCGCGAGACGCTGGCGCTGCTCGAAGACGCCTTCGGCTCGGTGGATGCCACGATGCTCGCCTCGCGCCCGGACAGCTTCGCCGACCTGGGCATCCCGACCTTCCCCACCGTGCCGACCCGACGCGGATGGGACCGGCGCACGCGCGCCGTGCTCTCGCGCATCGACGACTTCGACCTCGTGGTCGGCGTCGGCGGTGGATACCTGCGCGCGGGCACCCCCGTCGAGTTGCTGAAGTCGGCACTCGTCATGGGACCGCAGCTGCGGGCGGCCGCGCGGTCGACCACGCCGTCGGTCTACCTCCCGCAGAGCATCGGACCGGCTCGTTTCGGCACGCGCGGCGTGCTCACGCGCCTGCTCCGCGACATCGACGTGGTCATGGTGCGCGACGACCGCACCTTCCTCGAGGTCGCCGGCCCGACCCTCGTACGCACGCCCGATCTGGCCGCGGCGTCCATCGCCGACGCCCGCAAGGCCGGCACCACGGTGGAGCCCCGTCCCGTCCTGTCGATCCGCAGCGTCCACGGACGCATCAACCCCGACATCTACGCGCTGGCAGAGCGCATGACGCCCTACGACGGGTACATCCAGAGCACGATCGGCGGTAACGACGACCGCCCGGCATCCGCGACCCTGAGCCCCGCACGCACCCTCGAGCGCAGCGAACTGATGGGCGCCGGGAGCACTCCGCGCGTGGTGGTGGCCGTGCGTCTGCATGCCGCCCTGATGGCTCTGGCCGCGGGCCACTACGTCGTCCACCTCGCGTACGAGCGCAAGGGCTTCGGCGCCTTCGACGACCTCGGGATCTCGCCCTGGGTGCACCGCGTCAACGGCTTCGACGTCGACACCGTCGCCACCCAGGTCGCCGACCTGCTGAACGACGCGGCGGTGCGCGACGACTACGACGCGCGCTTGATGAACTCGTCGGCGCGCATCCGCGATGCCCGCGCGGACATCGTCCTCGCCCTGCAGAACGCGATCGGAGACTAAGTGCGCCGGTCCGACCCGGCCGACACCTCCTCCGTGCGGCGCCGTCCGCGTGCGCGCCTCAGCGCCGCGCTCGGCCTGCTCGCGGCCGTGGCCGTCGGCGCCGCCGGGTGCGTGGCGGGGCCGCCCGCTCCGCCCGAGCCCGCGCCCTCGACCGAGATCGTCGCCACGATCGACGACGCCATCCAGGAGTGGTGGATCGGTCCCGTCGTGCAGCAGCAGTCGGACTGGTACTCCACCGCGGCGCTGAGCGAGACCGGCGAGGTGGAGGCCGTCGACATCGACGACACGGGCGCGACCTCCCGCACCGTGGTCGGCACCGCCCCGGTCGACGACCACAACGTGCCGGCGCGCATCACGCTCCCCGGACGCGGTTCGCTCGTGCAGTGGACGCACCACGGCACCGAAGAGGGCTTTTATGTCTCCGTTGCCCCCGGATCGGGACGCGCCGAAACGTTCGCCGACCGTCCGGTGACCGAGATCACCGTGGGCAGCAAGGTCTCGTACGGCCAGATCCTGCACATTCCCGATGCCCAGACCGCCGACACCGACACGTTCTGGGTGCTCCTACGCAACGACCTCAACTGGGGCATCGCGGAACTGGTCGTGAACTGGTCCACCGGCGAGGCGAGCTACTCCGGCAAGTACCGCCGCCTGATCACGTTCCCCGAGCAGGCGTACCTCACCTCGACCTTCGACGACACGTCGGCGGGGACCGTGCGCATCGCCGCGGGGTACAACCCCGCCGTCGGTCGCAGCGAGGTCTATCTGCTCGAGCTCGACCTGCGCACCGGCATCCTGACGGACCTGATGAAGCCCCGCACGACGCACGACATCACGTCGTCGACCTATCTGTCGGCGGAGGATCTCACCCCGGTGCTCGGGCAGACCTCCGGCACCCGCCGTCTCCTCGACGTCCGTGCCTCTCCCGCCGCGCCCGCGGTCCTGACCGTGGAGTACCCGGGAGACGTCTCTCCTGACGGCGTGTACACCGAGACCGCCGTCGATGAGAACGGCCTGACGACGTCGCGCACCTTCGGAAAGACGGGCGCCCACCTCGAGCGCTATCCGTGCGGTGCGTCCTTTGGCGTCGACGGTTCCGTCTGGCACTGCGGCGAAGACGGGGGGACGT
>Ga0308167_1003239_pt1 | contig 13297 bp, 7 predicted proteins | sample PhyCR1_2_FD_202138 | JGI IMG/M metagenome (GOLD analysis project Ga0308167, IMG submission 202138) | Phyllosphere microbial communities from UC Gill Tract Community Farm, Albany, California, United States - DLSLRC.R1 | ecosystem: Host-associated > Plants > Phyllosphere > Unclassified | place... | reverse complement strand
GCACATCCCGCTGCCGGGCGCGGTATTCGCGGAAGTCGTGCATCGCCACGCCGCCGAGCGGCCATCGATCGCTGCGGCCGAGAAGATAGGCCTGCTGCAGTGCGGTTAATGGTGTCTCCATGGTGCTTCCCTATAGTCGCTAACCGATTAAAACGTGCCGGACGTCGCGCGCCCGGAAACCGATCTCAGTGCTGCGGCGCCAGCGCGGCGAGCAGCGTTTTCGCATGCCGTCCTGCCTCGGGCGAGCGTTGGCAGATCAATGCCGCCAGCGCCGCCGGAGAGGGATGCGCCGCCAGATCCTGCACCGTCAGCGCCGCCGCCAGATACCTGTTGAGCACCGTTAGCAGCGCGTTCACCCCAGCATCCGGCAGGGCCAAGCGGTGGATATCGTCGTGGTCGTGCAAGCCGGCCTCGGGAGCCACCCGCTCCAGCAGCCGGTGCAGCACCTGGCGCACCGGCGCCTGCTGCGCCAGCGCGTCGGGGGTACACTGCGCCAGCAGTTGCGACAGCGGGCGATCGAACGCCCCCGCTTGCCGCGCGGCCAGGTGCAGCAGCGCCCGGTAACAGGCCAGCAGGCGTGGCAACACGTGCTCGGGAAACGCGTCCAGCCGCACGTCCCAGTTGATCAGAATGCCGTCGTCGACGTGGGCGACCTGCGCATCCAGCGCGACCTGCGGCCCCTGAGAGATGACCCAGCCGAGAGGGCCGAAGGTGTCGGCGACCCGTTCGGAAAACAGCGTCTTGCCGCGGATGCCGAAACCGGCGGTAAACACCACCGGCGAAGGCTGCAGGCTGCCGTGCAGGCGTGACAGATCGCGCATCACGCTGACGCCGGGATAATCCGCATGCTCGATCAGCTCCGCCAGCTGCGCCATCAGGCGTTGGCAGAAGGCGTTCAGGTTTTCCGTCGGGTTCAATTCCACGCCGAGCAATACCAGATTAGAGAAGTCGCCGACGAGGCGATGCGCGTCTTCCCGTTCGCTCTCGCGGTGGAACAGCGGCACGTTGAGCCGGAAGCGCGTCATGTTCCAACCCTGGCCGACGGCCAGCGCGAACAGCGCCAGAAACAGCGTCGAGAGGGAGGTGTGGTGCCGCTTGGCCACGCTCTCCAACGCGCGGCTTTCTTCTGCATTCAACTGGATGGCCAAACGATCGCTGCGGCAGCGGTCCGGCGTGCGCAGCAGGCGCGGCGCCGGCGGCACCTGCGCCAGGCGAGCACGCCACCAACGCTGGCTGCGTTCGCGCCGCTGGCGCAGCGCCTCGTCGGCGTTGCGTCGTTCGAGGTGATCGAAGTAGGCCGGCGGCGCGTCATGGGAGGGCGCCGCCGGACACTGGTGATAAAACGCCGCCAGATCCTCCATCAGCAGGCGAAAGCTCATGGCATCGCCGGCGATCATGTCGAGATCGACGTGCAAGCGGCTGCGCCCTTCCGGCAGCAGGCTCAGGCTGATATCGCAGGGAACGCCCTGTTCCAGCGGCAGCAGCTGGGTGCTTTTCGCCTGGCGTTTGGCGGCGAGCGCGGCCGCCAGCGTCGCTTCATCGGCGTGTCGCCAGTCGTCGAGATGCAAGGTATGCCGGGGACTGGGGGGCGCGATCGTCTGTTGGCCATCGTCGGTAATGCGCAGGCGCAGCAGCGGATGATGCAGGTACAACATCTCTACGGCCTGGCGGAGCCGAGCGGCATCCAGCTCGCCGCCGTCGAACTCCGCATACAGGTGGGCGGCCATGCCGCCCAGAGGGGGAGCGGACTGTCGGCCTACCCAATAGGCGGCCTGCATCGTGGTTAACGCTTTCATCGGGTATCCATTTTGATTCAGCCAACGAGACTGCAAGAATATATCCAAATGTTAATAGGAATGAAAATTATTATTATTTGATCCATTTGGCGCATGGGTGCTATCTATAAGGCGTTTTAGCAATACTGAGCAGAGAGGGCGTTGGGCGTGAGTAATTTATCTATATTATTCTTAGCATTGAAATGATTGCTTTTTATTGCAGCGCTCGTTTTTCCTGCGAAAGCATAAGGGCTTCTGGCAGTTATCTTGTCAGCCCTCACACCTTTATTGATAATGATTTGCATTAGAAAATGCAAAATATTATCATTCTTAACATTATTTTACGTTTTTATACAAGCTGCCGGCCGCTCCGCCGGCGGCTTGGCCGTGGACGGGGCCGCGCCCGTTCGGCCGCGAAAGACATGGGTTTGCCGCAGGGATAAGCAACAGCAAGGCCGGGAAGGCCGCAGCGTCATGATCTGTGTGAGTGTCGATGTAGGTTGTGTAAAAAAAAATCAAATTTTGTGCACCTCTGGGATGAAAGGAGAAGACATCTATGGGCAAGCATTTTGCGGCTCAACGGCATGAAAGCGTAGGAAACGGGGAAAAGGCGGGGTTGAAAGCCATTGGGGCATTTTCCTCCGTATTTTTAGGGGTTTGTTCACTGGCGATCGGTAACGTCAACGCGGCGGAAACGAAGAGCAACGAAACCTACCAGGACGCGGAAACGCTGTTGGTCACCGGTGAGAAGATCAAACGGTCCATTTTCGACACCGGCTCCAGCGTGCAGGTGTTCGACAGCAACCGCATCGCCTCGATGCCCGATGCGGTGCAGATCCCCGATCTGCTGCGCATGACCCCCAACGTGGTGGATCTGGGCATCGGCAACGAACTGCCGACCGTGCGCGGCATCGACGGTTCCGGCCCGAACGTCGGCGCCAACGCTTTCCTTAGCGGCACCCGCCCGCGCCTCAATCTGTCATTGGACGGCCGTTCGCTGACTTATAACGAACAGGCGTTCGGTCCGCAGTCGCTGTGGGATCTGGATCGCGTCGAAGTGTTCCTCGGCCCGCAAAGCTACATCCAGGGGCGCAACGCCATCGCCGGCGCCATCGTCATGGCCAGTAAGGATCCGACCTTCGAGTGGGAAAGCGCCTTCAAGGGCGGGGCCGGCAACCAGCACTCTTCACAGTTGGCGGCCATGGCGTCCGGCCCGCTGGTGGAAGATCAGCTGGCGTTCCGCGTCAGCGTCGATCGCCAGCGCCGCCGCAGCGAAGCCGATCTGCCGGCCTATGCGCCGGTGGGCGATCCGCGCGAAGTGGAAGCCACCACCGCCCGCGCCAAGCTGTTGTTCAACCCGGCCGGCCTGCGCGATCTGACCACCAAGCTGACCTTCAACCACTTCGGCAGCACCGCGCCGCAGAACGAAAGCCTCAACCCGCAGCCGCATCCGACCAACCCGCGCCACGATCCGCGCCGCGCCGTGTTCAAAAGCAACATGAACAGCACCATCTGGGATCTGGCCTGGGAGCAGTCCGACGCACTGACGTTGGAAAACCGCGTTATCTACACCGACTTCAACATCAACCGTCCGACCGCTTACAACATCCAATACGCCGAGATCGACGGCCAGGAAGTTCACGTGGAGCCGGTAGTGCGCTTCGGCGGCGCGGACAGCCGCCTGCACGGGCTGGCGGGGCTGCGTTACTTCCACGGCACGCAGGATGAGTTCGTCAACATCTTCGGCGGCTCGACCTTCAAGGATAAGACCGATACCCATTCGGCGTTCGCCGAGCTGACCTATGCGCTGACGCCGCAGGTGGACGTGACCGCCGCCAGCCGTCTGGAGCGCGAACATCGTCGCCGAGACGGCGGCAGCCAGGCGGTGCGCATCGATTTCGATGAAACCTACACCGTGTTCCTGCCGAAGCTGGACGTGGCCTGGAAACCGACGGATACCCAAACCTACGGCGCCAAGATCGCACGCGGCTATAACGCCGGCGGCGGCGGCATCACGATCGGCACGCCGGTGGTCAGCTACACCTACGGTTCCGAGTATGTCTGGAACTACGAGCTGTACACCCGCCATCACCTGAAAGACGCCAATGTGGTGCTGACGGGTAACATCTTCTACAACGATTACAAGGATATGCAGCTGCCGTACTCGCTGGGCGAGAACTCCAGCGTGATCCGCAACGCCGACAAGGTGGAAACCTACGGCGCGGAAATCGGCGCTACCTGGCAGCCGCGCTGGGATTTCGAACTGTTCGGCAACCTCGGCCTGTTGAAAACCGACATCAAGAAGTTCTCGGGCAGCGGCGTGGAAGGGCATGAGCTGGCGCGCGCGCCGGCTTACACCGCCAACATGGGCGCCAAATATCAGTTCCTGAAAGGGTGGGAGCTGAGCAGCAATGTGGCGTTTACCGACTCCTACTATTCGCAATACGACAACGACTCGCGCGGGCGCATCGGCTCCTATTGGACGGCCAACGCCCAGCTGGCTTACACCTTCGACTACGGTCGCGCCACGCTGTATGCGAAAAACCTGTTTGATTCCGACCGCCGCGAGATGGTCAGAAGCAATGACATTTACACGGCGACGCTCCAGCGAGGCCGCCTGGTCGGCGCAGCGGTTGAGCTGACTTTCTAACGCTATCGCGGTGACGGGGGACGAATGTCCCCCGTTTTATGCGCTATCCCGGCACGGCCGGGCAAAGGAGATAACGCAGTGATCGGTGATTTTGACAGCATTCTGAGCGATGAAGAGGCCCAGCGGCTGGAGAGCGCGTTTCAGGCGCTGGGCGCGGGGGCGGCGAACGGCGAGCGGCCGGTAAGCGAAGCCGAAGAACGGGCATGGTTTGCCCATCTGCAGCAGGGTGACGCGCGCGGGCAGCGGGCGCTGGCCTGGCGCCTGACGGGAGAGGTGGATATCGCCCAACTGACGGCGGCGCTGCAGGCGCTGGTGCGGGAAACGCCGGGCGTGAACGTGCATTACGTTTTTGATGACGAAAACGGTCTGATTAAACGCGCCGCCGATTCGGCGCCGTTGTCGGTGAGCCTGCGTCAGGTGGCGGATGAACAACACGCCATGGATTGCCTGCTCCAGGCGCAGGCGGCGCCGTTTGAACTGGAAAGCGAAGCGCCGCTGCGCTTCCTGCTGTTGCTCACGCCGGGCGGTGACGTGATGTTGGGCGCGGTCTTGCATGACATCCTGGCGGAAACGCTGCCGTGGCGCCACCTGCCGGCGATGTTGTCCGCCCGTTATAACGGAGATGCGATGCCTCTGCCTTTCGCGGCGGAGCCGGTCGAGCCGCCGGAAACCCCGGAGCCACAGCTGCCCTGGGCGCGCCAGGCGGTCTCGCTGCAGGATTACCGCAGCCCGGCGCAGCGTGCTGAAGCGTTGCCACCGGTGGGCGCGCGCGTGGTCACGCGCATTGCGCGCTCGCTGTTGCCCGCCAACGACACGCCGCGGGCCTTGCTGGCGGCGGTGGCGGCGCGTTTTGCCGAGTTCGTCGCCGCGCAGGCCGGCGGGCAAGCGGTGCAGCTGTGCGTGCCGGCGGCAGAAACGGCGGAGTGCGTCGGCCTGGAGTTGGGCCTGACGGCAGCGCCGCTGATGCGCCTGACCGTACGTCACGGCGACGGCGATGCCGGGCAACGGCTGCTGGCGCAGACCGTGGCTGAACAGCCGGATCGGCAGCGGGCGCAGCTGCTGGTGGCCTGGCGCGACGATCTGGCTGCAGAGTGGCGGTTGGAAGGCGTTCACGCCGAACGCCTGTTGCTGCCGCCGCTGCATACGCCGTTTGAACTGGCGCTGCTGTTGAGCTCGCCCGAGGCGGAAACGCTGACGCTGGAGCTGGTCACCGATCCGCGTCTGTCTCCGCACGCGGCGCCTTTCCTGCTGGAGCAGTTCAGCGCGTTCCTGGCCGGGCAGCGGATTGCCGTCGCATTGCCGGCGGCTGAGGCCGTTTCCCCGGCGATGGCCGCGCCGGCGGCGAACGGCGACGCGGACGAAAGCATTGCATCACTGATTTTGCAGGCGTTCCGTGAGGCGCTGGCGGCGCCGGAAATGGCCCTGGATGAAGACTTCTTCGATCGCGGCGGCCATTCGCTGGTCGCCACCCGGGTGATCGGCCGCTTGCTGAGCCTGCATCAGATCGAAATCAATATTAACGATCTGTTCAGCCATCCCACGGCGCGCGGGCTGGCGGGGTACGCCAAACGCCTGAACGTCGCGCAGCCGAATGCCGCACCGACGACCGCCGACGATCATGATCGGGCGCAGGCGCCGCTGTCGTTGGCGCAGGAATCGTTGTGGAAGGTGTATGAAGCCTTTGGTCATGACGAGATCTTCAACCTGCCGTTCTCTCTGCGTTTCTTCGATGAGGTGGATGAAACGGCGCTGCGTCAGGCGTTTATCGACGTCATGACTCGCCATACCGTGCTGCGTTCACGCTTCGTCGAGCAGCAGGGCGAGGTGGTGCAGGTGGTGGTGCCGGCTGCCGAACTGTCAGATTACCAATGGTTCCGCTTCTCTCAGGAAACGCCGGCGGGCAACGCCGCCGCCCTGTTGGCCGACGCCGGCCAGCACCGTTTCGATCTGGCCGCCGAGCTGCCGCTGCGCGTCACGCTGCTGCGCGATGCGGACAACGGCCAGCAGCTGCTGTCGCTGCTGTTCCACCACGTGGTATTGGATGAATGGTCGCTCAACCTGATGATGGATGAGCTGGGCGTCGCCTACCGCCATCGCGTCGTCGGCCAGGTGCCGCAGTGGAGCGGACAGCCGCCGCAGTTCCACACCTTCGCCCGGCAGCAGCGGGCCTCGGGGGTGCAGCAGCAACATCTGGATTACTGGCTCGACGCGCTGCGCGGCGCGCCGGTCGGCCAGCCGATCTTCCGGCAAGAACCGTCCACCCATCCGGCGGTGCCGGCGCCGGCGGACGTCAACGGCGGCTGGCTGGAGTTCGAGGTCGATCCCGCCGTGGCGGAAGGCCTGTATCAGCTCGCTCGCCGCAACAACGCTTCGTTGTTTAACGTAGTGTATGCCGGGATTACCTCGGCGCTGCGCCTGCTGGGCGGCCCGGCGGATCTGCTGGTGGGCACCTCGACCTCCGGCCGTAACGACGCCGAGTTCTTCGATACCGTCGGCTACTTCACCACCGTGGTGGTGCACCGCGTGCGCTTCGACGAAGGGCTGACGGTCGCCGGGTTGGTCAGTCAGGTGAAAAACACCATCAATGGCTCGCTGCCGTACACCGACATTCCGATCGACCTGGTGGAAGAAGGGCTGTTCGGCGTGGATGCCGACCGCAAAAACCACATGTTCGAAGTGTTCATCCAGATCCACAGCCGCATCAAGCTGAACGGCGAGTTCCGGCTGCAGGACGGCCGTGCGATCGCCTACCGTCAGGTGGAGCCGGAGAAAGCCGAATCGCTGCTCGGCCTGCAGTTTGAGGTGATGGAAGACGATCTGGCCGGGAAGAAATCCCTGCGGGTGATGATGACCTATCGCCAGGATCACTACAGCCGGGAGCAGGCCACTCTGATCGCCGACGGCGTTCAGCACGTCTTTACCCAGTTTGCACTGCACATCGCTGGTGATATCGCTCTGGCGGCGCTGCCGCCCGGGCCGCAGGCATGACGTTGTTTCACTCTAACCGAAAGCATGATTTTCAAGGAGATAAAAGGATGTCTGGAACCCTAGCAACCCCGCGCGCGTTACTGTCGCTGCTGGTGGCGGCCTCTCTGGTGGTCGCCGGCGCCGCGCAGGCGGACGATGCCGGCATCAAACCGCAGGACATCAAGCGCCAGGCGCTGTCGTCGGCGGTGGTGGAGATGGCCTACAGCACCTCGCAGCAGGCGCTGTTCGTCAGTGCGCCGGACTGGAAGGAAGAAGCGCGCTCCCGCGTGCTGCGGCTGGATCCCAACACCCTGGCGATCAAGGCGGAGATCCCGCTGAAGGTGAAAGGCTTCGGCGTGGCGCTGAACGATGCGGGCAACCGTTTGTACCTGACGCAGGCCTTCAACGGCGAAGTCGGGGTGGTGGACACCACCACCAACCATGCGCTCGACAGCATCAAGCTGCTGGATAAAGCGGTGCTGGAGCAGGCCTACAAGCAGGCGGGCATCAGCGGCAAGCGCCTGGATTTCCTGCTGGCGGAGCTGAAGAAGTTCAAGATCACTGAGGACTACCTGTACCGCATCCGCGAGATTAAATATGACGCGCAAAGCGGCCGCCTGTTCCTGCCGGGGCTGGGCTTCGGCGTCGACAGCGTGCTGTACGTGGTCGATACCAAGGCCGGCAAGCTGGAGAAAGTGATCCCGGGCTTCGGTTACAACGCGGTGGGCATCACGCTGGATGAGAAGGGCCGCAGAGTGTTCGTCTCCAACATGCAGGGGCAGGTGATCACCCTGAACGCCGACACGTTGGCGATCGCCGCCACGCACGAGGTGCAGGCCGATCAGTTGCTGAACCTGGTGTATGACCCGGCGAGCAACCGCCTGTTGGGCGTCGATCAGGGCATCGACCGCGACGACTACCGCAACCATCATCTGGGGCGCGACTACGTGAAGCGCAGCAGTGGCCACCGGGTGTTTGCGCTGGATGCGGACAGCGGCAAGGTGCTGGCCAGCGAACTGACGGATGAAGTGCCGATCGGTCTGCTGCTCGACGAGCGCAGCCAGCGGCTGTATGTCGCCAACCGCAAGGGCGTGCGCGTGGATCACGGCGCCGGGACGCTGACGGTGTTCGACGCCAAGACCCTCAAGCGCCTGCAAACCGTAGACCTGCCGCCGCACCCTAACAGCCTGGCGTTGGATCCGAAAGGCGATGCGCTGTTCGTAACGGTGAAAAACGACGGCGCTGCCACCAAGGCCGGCAAACCCGAAAGCGTGGTGCGCATTCAGCTACACACCAAATAACTGAATGGAAAGATAAAAAAAGGGCGCCGCGGCGCCCTTTCTCGTGGCTGACAAAGGAGGAAAAAGCGTGGTTTTTCCTCCTTTGTGGTTATCAGCCGAAAATCAATGAATTGATTTTCCTTGTTTTCTATCTGTCGCCTAATGAAAGCCCGGCAACGTCATCCGCTTTGTCATTTACCTCAAGGGGGGCTGAGCACCCCTTTGTCGTTGGTCCATGTCATCAGAAGTGGGTGTTGATGCTCATGTAGTAGGTGCGGCCCGGTTCGTTGTAGGTGGCCGCGCCCGCACCGGCGATGTTGATCGCACCGGTGTTCGGATCGCCGACGTTCTGTGCGTTGCCGGCGCGGAACTGGCGTTTATCGAACAGGTTGTCGATGCCGGCGGTGAGGCTGACGTTTTTGGTCAGATCATAGGTCGCGCTGGCGCCGACGACGGCGTAAGGGCTAACCTCGCGGGTTTCGCCGCCGGTGGCCGGTTTACCCTGGTAGTTGTACTTCTTCGGCTTCTGACGGCCGTACCAGGTCAGGGTGGACTGCATCGACAGATCCTGCGTGGCCTGCCAGCTGAGGGTCGAGTTGACGGTGAACTTCGGGATCACCGACAGGTAATCGCCGGTGGTCTTGTTCTTGTTCTCGATCATGTAGGTGGCGTTGTTGCTCCAGGTGACGGTCTCGCTGACCGGCACGTTCAGCGAGCCTTCCAGCCCTTGCACCACCGCCTTCGGCACGTTTTCCCACTGATAGACCGCCGTGCCGGTGCTGCTGGTGGCGATGCGGGAGTTACCCGCTTCAATCTTGTTGTGGTAATCGTTGCGGAAGTAGGTCACGCCGGCCAGCCAGCCGTCGTTATGGAACTCCAGCCCGATCTCTTTGTTGACGCTGGTTTCCGCCTTCAGATCGTCGTTGCCGAGCAGGTAGCAGCCGTTTCTGGTATCGCTACCGGCGCATCCCTGGCCTTTGCTGTACAGCAGATAGTTGCCGTTGGTCTGGAACAGGGTCGGGGCTTTATAGGAACGCGCGATGCCCATCTTCAGCGTGAAGTAGTCGCCCAGTTCCTGCGACAGGTTCAGCGCCGGGCTCCAGTTGTTGCCGGATTCCGAATGCAGATCGTAGCGCAGACCCGGCGTCAGCATGGTGGTGTCGGTCAGTTCAATGTTGTCTTCGGCGAACAGCGAGAAAATATGCGCGGAAGCGTAAGGGCTGCGCGTACCGGTCGTCATGCCGGGAATGGTGCCGCCCATCAGCGTTTGGCTGGTGGAGGTGCCGTCCTTCATCCGCTGCTGGCTCCACTCGGTACCCAGCGTAGCGGTTTGCGCGACGCCCAGCTCGAACGGCACGCTGACTTCGCTGTGCGCCAGGAAGTCATCCAGCTTGGTGGTGCCGAAACCGGTGTTCTTGGTATCGAAGATGCCTTCGGTGCCGCCGGCCAAGCCTTCGTTCAGGCGGGTGTTGCGGGTGCGTTCGAACTGCACGTAGTTGTTGGTGCTCACGCCGTTGTCCCAGGCGCCGCGGTGGGTCAGGCCGAAGGTTTCACGGTAGATGCGGTTGGTCTCTTTGCCGTAGTTGCTCTGCACCAGGGCGTTGGTGTTGGTGTTCTGAGTATCGCCGGCGTACAGGTTGCCCTGGCGGCCATAGGCGTATTCGAACTCCAGCGACTGCAGATGAGCGAAATCCCAGTGCAGCAGGGCGTCGATGTTTTTATCGACCACCCCTTCGCGCCCGGCGGGCACGCTGTTGGCGTAGGCGCCGACGCGTTCGGATTTGTGCGATTCGTTAATGTCCCAGGCGTCGGCCTGCGTTTTGCTGTAGCCGCCGAACAGGCGGAAGCTCAGGGAATCGCTCAGCGGGCCGGACAGGCTGAAATCGGTACGCTTGGTGGCGCCTTCCTGCTTGTGCTGCGGCACGTTGAAGTAGCCGTTCAGCGAGCCGTGCAGCGCATCGCCGGCCTTCTTGGTGATGATGTTGACCACGCCGCCCGCGGCGCCGTTGCCATAGCGCGCCGCAGCCGGGCCGCGCAGCACTTCGATGCGTTCGATCATTTCCGGCGGCACCCAGGCGGTATCGCCGCGTGAGTCACGTTCGCCGCGCCAGCCCTGACGCACCGAGTTGCGGCTGGAGGCCGGTTTGCCGTCGATCAGAATCAGGGTGTTTTCCGGGCCCATGCCGCGGATATCGATCTGGCGGTTGTTGCCGCGCTGGCCGCTGGTGGAGTTGCCGGTCAGGTTAACCCCGGGCATGGTGCGGATCAGTTCGCTGATGTCGCGCGCCGGCGGGCGTTTCTTGATCTCGTCGGCGGTGATGGTGGATACCCCCGGCGCCTGCAGGTTCTGCCGGGCGGCGGTCACGACGATGGTGTCTTCGCCGCGCGGCTTTTTATCCGCTGTACCGCTGTTTTCTTCCGTGGTGGGGGTGTCGGTCTGCTGCGCGGCGTTGGCGAACGCGGACGCGCCCAATCCCAAGCCGATAAGAGTGGCCAAAGAATAACGTGATAGCTTGCTTTTCATTTGAGTGTCCTACCTTGCTGCCCTCCCTCGCCGAATGGGGGAAAGGCGGTTGTAGTTTTTGTGTAGTCGGAATAGAAAATCGGCTGCGGCAAGGGATGCCATTGATGTATCCCCGATCCCTGTCCGTTGCGCGCAATACCAGCACGATCTCCAAGCCTTACACACTATTGCAAATGCAAATTATTATCAATAGTATTTGGCCTACAGTGTGTTCGGGCGGTGGCCGGCGATAGGGAAAAGTCGACGTTCCCGGTGCCGCCAACTACAAAATGGGTAGGCGTTGTGAATACAGAACTAGAGTCAGAAAGCAGCAGATTATTGGCCAGCAGCAATGCGGGCAGTCCAGGGTGGTGGTTGACGGTGGCACGACGCGGTACGCCATGGGTAGAACCGGCGGGTAACGGCCGGTGGCGAACCACCTTTTTCTGGCGCGATCCGCAGGGATGCGAATTGACTTCCGCCTACCGCCGGGTGTGGATCAACATCAACTGCCTGACCGACCACCATCAGCCGAATCCGCCGCAAAGCCTGCTGCGTTTGGCCGGTACCGACGTATGGTACTGGCAGACCGAGCTGAACGGCGCCTGGCGCGGCAGCTACTGCTTTATTCCTTGTTTTGACGAGCGGCCGCCGGCGTTCAGCGACGACGACGCGCACGCCAACATGCACAACCTGCGTCACTGGTGGCACCAGGTGTTCGCCTGCGCCACTCCCGATCTGCTCAACCCCTATCGCTCCTGGCAAAGCACCAGCGGCCACAGCGTTTCCGGTCTGCACATGCCGGATGCGCCGCCGCAGCCGGTGTGGCGCTCGTTCGATGAGTATGAGATCGCCAGCGGGCGCTGCACGCCACCGCTGCCGGCGCGTTTGCAGCGCCATACCTGGCAGAGCGAGCGTCTGGGCAACAGCCGCGATGTCTGGATCTACACCACCGGCGACAGCAAGCCGGCCGAACGCCCGCTCGCGATCCTGCTCGACGGCCAGTTCTGGGCGAAGCAAATGCCGGTCTGGGCGCCGTTGATGCAACTGACCCGCGAGGGGGCGTTGCCGGAAGCGGTGTATGTGCTGATCGACATCATCGATCTGCCGCACCGGGCGCGTGAGCTGACCTGCAAGGACGATTTCTGGCTGGCGGTGCAGGAAGAACTGATGCCGCAACTGGCCGAATGGGCGCCGCACAGCGACAATCCGGCCGAGACTGTGGTGGCGGGGCAAAGCTTTGGCGGCCTGGCCTCTCTGTACGCCGGGCTGCGCTGGCCGCAGCGCTTCGGCGCGGTGATCACCCAGTCCGGCTCCTATTGGTGGCCGCGGCGCGACATGCTGCAGCTGCCGAGCATTCCCGACGACGCCTGCTGGCTGATGCAACAGGTCGAACGCCACGGCCTGGGCAACCACGGCGCGCTGAAGGTATTTATGGAAGCCGGTACGCAGGAAAAGCTGGTGCATCAGGTCAGCGGGCAAATGGCGGCGCGCCTGAGCGAAGCCGGCCATCGGGTGCACTACCGGGTGGTGGAAGGCGGGCACGACGCGCTGTGCTGGCGCAGCGGCCTGACCGACGGGCTGCAGGCGGTGTGGGCTTCCGCTTTCGCCACCGCTTATCCGGCATCGGTAACGACGGCGGCACAAGGAACGCAGGATGGAAAGCCTGAATCCGTTCGATGATCAACAGCAGCGCAGCCTGGTGCTGCGCAACGTACAACAACAATACAGTTTGTGGCCGGATTTCCGCGCCATTCCACCCGATTGGACGATCGTATTTGGCCCGGCGGCGCGCACCGAGTGCGCCGAGTGGCTGGAACAGCATTGGCAAGATATTCTGCCGGTCGCAGCACGCAAGGCGTGACCGGCGCCTGGTAATCACGGGAGCAATAAGCAGTGTCACACACCCCTAACTCTCTCAGCGGCCCGGCGCTTGCGGGCGAATGGCCGCTGGTCGCGGCGCAACCCGGCATTTGGGTCGCCGATCAAATCTCCCCGCATCGCAATGCTTACGCGGTGGCGCATGCCATCGAACTCAACGGCCCCGTCGCCGTGGAGCCCCTGCTGCAGGCCATCACCCAGGGCCTCGGCGAGGTGGACATGCTGCGGCTGCGTTTTGCGG
>Ga0308167_1003236_pt1 | contig 13304 bp, 10 predicted proteins | sample PhyCR1_2_FD_202138 | JGI IMG/M metagenome (GOLD analysis project Ga0308167, IMG submission 202138) | Phyllosphere microbial communities from UC Gill Tract Community Farm, Albany, California, United States - DLSLRC.R1 | ecosystem: Host-associated > Plants > Phyllosphere > Unclassified | place... | reverse complement strand
CCTCCGTGGACTACCTGATGTACTCCGGTTATGCCTGCCTGGCCTACTTCTGGGCGGACATGGCACGTCTGGCTGCGGAAAAACTGGCTGCCGGCACCACCGACGAGGCGTTCTACACCGCCAAGCTGCAGACCGCGCGCTTCTACTTCCAGCGCATCCTGCCGCGTACCCGCACACACGTGGCCACTATGCTGTCGGGCGCTGGCAACCTGATGGACATGAAAGAAGAAGACTTCGCTCTGGGCTACTAAGCCTCGACGCAGTCTGACGAAAACCGCTGCTCCCGTTAGGGGGCAGCGGTTTTTTTGTTGGCGGATCGCTCAGATAGTCGAGCTTCCGGCCGTTATAGAGACCGTGTGTGATCTGGATCACATTGTGTGGGCTTGGCCGCACTTTGCAGGCACAATGCCATCTCTTTACTATGACGGGTCGGAGCTTACCCTTGCCGCGTTCTTCCGCTGTACGTTTCAGCCATTTCCTGCCATCACTGCTGTTATTGCTTGCGGGGCTGGCGGCTGCGTACGTCAAAGACCTCAGCGTGTTTTTCACGTCCCTGTTCAATGTCTTGCCGACCCTGGTTCTGTTGCTCGGCGGGGCGTACTGCGCGGTGTACCGACGACAGCGCGAACTGTTTCTGATGCTCACGGTTTACATCGCCTATTTTCTGCTCGATACCCAGACCGACTTTTACCGCGACAACGGCAAAGTCCGCGAAGACGCTGCGGTGGTTTTCCATCTGGTCTGCCTGTTGCTGCCATTGTTGTTCGGGCTGTTCGCAGCGTGGCAAGAGCGTACGCATCTGTTTCAGGACATGGTCGCGCGGTTCGCTGTGCTGCTAGCGTTTGGCAGCGTGGCGCTGGGGCTGGAGCAAAGTTACCCACAGGCGCTGCTGCTGTGGTTGTCGGAGATCCGCTGGCCGGCGCTGCACGGCGCGTGGATGAGTCTGATCCAGTTGTCCTATCCGGTGTTCATCTCGGCCTTCCTGCTCCTGGCCTGGCAATACTGGCGTAACCCGCGCCCGCTGCACGCGGCGCAACTGGTCGGCTTGCTCGGGGTCTTCTGGATGTTGCCGAAGACTTTCATTCTGCCGTTCACCCTGAACATCATGTGCAGTCAGGTAATGCTCATGATCGCAGCGGCGGTTGCGCATGAGGCCTATCAAATGGCCTTCCGCGACGAGCTCACCGGTCTACCGGGACGTCGCGCGCTCAACGAGCGCATGCAGCGCTTGGGGCGCAATTATGTGCTGGCGATGAGCGACGTCGATCACTTCAAGAAATTCAACGACACCCACGGCCACGATGTCGGTGACCAAGTCCTGCGGCTGGTCGCCAGCAAACTGTCGAAAATCAGCGGTGGTGGTAGGGCGTATCGCTACGGCGGTGAGGAATTTGCCTTGGTGTTTGCAGGCAAGACCCTTGAGGAGTGCATGCCGCACTTGGAAGTGATCCGCGAATCGATCGCCTCCTACAGCATTCAATTGCGCAACCAGGAAAACCGACCTCAGGACGACCAGCAAGGTCGCCAGCGTCGCAGCGGTGCCGGGGCCTCGGCGGTGTCGGTGACGGTGAGCATCGGCGTCGCCGAACGCGTCGAGCAGCGCACTCCGGAAGAAGTGCTCAAGTCCGCCGACCAGGCGTTGTACAGCGCCAAGGGCGCGGGGCGTAACTGCGTCATGGCGTTCGGGCAGAACCGCCGTGGCGCGGTGCGCATGGATACCGCTGCGGGTTGAGTGATGACGGCGCATTCAGCGCCCGCACGATGATTGTCGAGCGGGGTAGCCAGCAGTAGGTTGAACAAATCTGCTGACGGAGAAGCCACCATGCCCGAGTACAAAGCTCCCCTGCGCGACATGCGCTTTCTGATCGATCACGTCTTCGACTTCCACTCCAGCTACGCCAGTCTCGGCGCGCATGACGCCAGCCCGGACATGATCAGCGCGATCCTCGAAGAAGGCGCGAAGTTCTGCGAGAACGTGCTGGCCCCGCTCAATCGCAGCGGCGATGAAGAGGGCTGCCATTTCGACAACGGCGTGGTAACAACGCCTACAGGCTTCAAGCAGGCCTTCGCACAATATGTCGAGGGCGGCTGGCACGGTTTGGCGGCTGATCCGGCTTACGGTGGTCAAGGGCTGCCGAGCTCGCTGGGACTGGTGATCAGCGAGATGGTCGGTTCCAGTAACACGTCCTGGGGTATGTACCCGGGCCTGACTCACGGCGCGATGTCGGCGATCCACGCCCACGGTACCGCCGAGCAGAAAGACACTTACCTGAGCAAACTCACCGCTGGTCAGTGGACCGGCACCATGTGCCTGACCGAAGCGCACTGCGGCACTGATCTGGGCATCATCAAGACCCGCGCGGTGCCACGGGCCGACGGCAGCTACGCGATCACCGGCAGCAAGATCTTCATTTCTGCCGGCGAGCATGACCTGAGCGACAACATCATCCATCTGGTCCTGGCCAAGCTGCCGGACGCACCGGCCGGAACCAAGGGCATTTCCCTGTTTATCGTGCCCAAGTTCCTCCCCGACGCGACAGGCGAAGCGGGAGAGCGCAATGGCGTTTCCTGTGGTTCGATCGAGCACAAGATGGGCATCAAGGCTTCAGCCACCTGCGTGCTGAACTTCGATGCCGCCACCGGTTACCTGATCGGCGAGCCGAACAAGGGCCTCAACTGCATGTTCACCATGATGAACCACGCGCGACTCGGCACCGGCATGCAGGGCCTGTGTCTGGGCGAGGCGAGTTTTCAGGGTGCGATCAAGTACGCCAATGACCGCCTGCAGATGCGCGCGCTGACCGGTGCCAAGGCCCCGCAAAAACCTGCCGACCCGATCATCGTCCACCCGGATGTGCGGCGCATGTTGCTGACCATGAAAGCCTTCAACGAAGGCAACCGCGCGCTGACCTATTTCACCGCGCAGATGCTCGATGCCGCGCACCTGAGCAGCGATGCCGAGGCGCGTCAGGAAGCCGAAGACCTGTTGGCGTTCCTCACGCCAATCTGCAAAGCCTTCATGACCGACACCGGGCTGGAAGTGACCAATCACGGCATGCAGGTGTTCGGCGGCCACGGTTTCATTCGTGAGTGGGGCATGGAGCAACTGGTGCGCGATTGCCGGATTGCGCCGATCTACGAGGGCACCAACGGCATTCAGGCGCTGGATTTGCTCGGGCGCAAAGTGCTGGGCAGCCAAGGCAAATTGCTCCGCGGCTTTACCAAAATCGTCCACAAATTCTGCGCAGCGAACGCCGACCATCCGCAGTTGGGCAGCTTCGTCGCGCAACTCAACGGGCTCAATCAACAGTGGGGCGACCTGACCATGAAGGTCGGCATGGCCGCCATGAAGAACCCCGACGAAGTCGGCGCCGCATCGGTGGATTACTTGATGTACAGCGGCTACATCATCCTTGGCTACCTGTGGCTGCGCATGGCGTTGGTTGCGCAGGAACAGCTGGAGGCGGGCGAGGGTGAGGTTGATTTCCTCAAGGGCAAACTGGCGACGTGCGAGTTCTACTTCAAGCGTTTGTTGCCGCGTACGGCTGCGCATCAGGCAGCGATCGAGGCGGGCAGTGATTGTTTGATGAATTTGCCGGCGGAGGCGTTTGCTTTGTAGGGCAGATCGAAAGATCGCGGCGATCTTTTTCCGGTGACTAAAAATAACAAATCAGTCACCGGTTGACCCTATGTGTCGCAAAAGTTGTTGAGGTACACTCAGGCTCAGAAAACATCATTCCACGAACCACCTGTTTAGATCTTGCGAGGTTTGCCATGGCTGACTACAAAGCGCCGCTGCGCGATATGCGCTTCGTCCTCAATGAAGTGTTCGAAGTCGCCAAACTCTGGGCCGAGCTGCCGGCGCTGGCCGAGACCGTCGACGCCGAAACCGTTGAAGCGATTCTCGAAGAGGCCGGCAAGGTCACCAGCAAAAGCATCGCGCCGCTGAGCCGTGCCGCTGACGAGGAAGGTTGCCATTGGGCGGACGGTGCCGTCACCACGCCGGCCGGCTTCCCACAGGCCTATCAGACTTATGCCGAAGGCGGCTGGGTCGGCGTCGGCGGTGATCCGGCCTATGGCGGCATGGGCATGCCCAAAGCCGTGTCGGCGCAGGTCGAGGAAATGGTCAACTCCGCTAGCCTGGCGTTCGGTCTGTATCCGATGCTGACCGCCGGCGCCTGCCTGTCGATCAATGCCCACGCCAGTGAAGAACTGAAAGCTGCGTACCTGCCGAACATGTACGCCGGCATCTGGGCCGGCTCCATGTGCCTGACCGAGCCGCATGCTGGCACTGACCTGGGCATTATTCGCACCAAAGCCGAACCTCAGGCCGACGGTTCCTACAAGGTCAGCGGCACCAAGATCTTCATCACCGGCGGCGAGCACGACCTCACCGAAAACATCATTCATCTGGTCCTAGCCAAGCTGCCGGACGCCCCGGCCGGTCCGAAAGGCATTTCGCTGTTCCTGGTGCCGAAGTTCATGGTCAATGCCGACGGCAGCCTCGGTGCGCGTAACCCGGCCAACTGCGGATCGATCGAACACAAGATGGGCATTCAGGCTTCCGCAACCTGTGTGATGAACTTCGACGAAGCGGTGGGCTATCTGGTCGGCGAACCGAACAAAGGCCTGGCCGCGATGTTCACCATGATGAACTACGAGCGCCTGGGTGTTGGTATTCAAGGCCTGGCCACGGGCGAGCGCTCTTATCAGAACGCCGTCGAATATGCGCGTGATCGCCTGCAGAGCCGTTCGCCGACCGGTGCGCAGAACAAGGACAAAGTCGCTGACCCGATCATCGTTCACCCGGACGTGCGGCGCATGCTGCTGACCATGAAAGCCTCGAACGAAGGCGGCCGGGCGTTTTCCACTTATGTGGCGATGCAACTCGACACCGCCAAGTTCAGCGAAGACGCGACCACCCGCAAGCGTGCGGAAGATCTGGTGGCGTTGCTGACGCCGGTAGCGAAAGCCTTCCTGACCGACCTGGGTCTGGAAACCACCGTTCATGGCCAGCAGATTTTCGGCGGCCACGGTTACATCCGCGAGTGGGGCCAGGAGCAACTGGTGCGTGACGTGCGCATCACCCAGATTTACGAGGGCACCAACGGGATTCAGGCGCTGGACCTGGTGGGTCGCAAGATCGTTGGCAGTGGCGGTGCGTTCTACAAATTGTTCGCTGACGAGATCCGTCATTTCACCGCAACCGCCAGTGCCGATCTGGGCGAGTTCACCAAGCCGCTGAACGATGCCGTCGACACCCTCGACGAGCTGACCGCGTGGCTGCTGGACCGGGCGAAAAACAATCCGAACGAAATCGGCGCGGCCTCGGTCGAATATTTGCAAGCGTTCGGATACACCGCTTACGCCTACATGTGGGCGTTGATGGCCAAAGCCGCGCTGGGCAAGGAAGCGCAAGATGATTTCTATGCGAGCAAGCTGGGCACCGCACGTTTCTATTTCGCCCGCTTGCTGCCGCGTATCCACTCGTTGAGCGCGACGGTCAAGGCCGGTAGCGAGTCGCTGTTCCTGCTGGATGCGGCACAATTTTGATCCTGTAGACGTCATGTAAGCATTTGCTTACGTGACGTGCTGCTGTTCTCCCATATCCGTACATTGGATCCACGGCTAATCTACATTTCATGGACGTCGCGCAGGAAGCGCAAAGTAAACAACACGGACACGTAGGATTCTGCCAGGGTGGCGGAGTGAAATGGATGTCAGGGAAACAGTCTGCAAAGCCCCGCTTCGGCGGGGTTTTCTTTTGCCTGAAGAAAAGTTTCAGGCAAGCGGATCGAGAGGCGGCTTCATTTCGCGATCGATCACCTCTTCAAGCAATGTCCGCAGCAATGCCAACGAGGCCTGCTGGCGTTGCACATCACGGCACACCAGGCCAACTTGCAACGGCACCCGTGGCTCGCTCAGCGGTTTCCACAGCAGATCTTCGTCGTCGTAGTCCTTTTGCGAACGTCCCGGCAGCACCGTCGCCAGCCGGGTGTGCGGTAGGCTATCGAGAATCCCCAGCATAGTGTTCAGCTCGGCCTGCACCTGCGGGCGTCGTCCGAGGCTGGTCAGTTGTGCCTGCCAGATCTGCCGGATCTGGAACTCTTCGCCGAGCAGCAGCATTGGCAGCTCAGCAGCCTGGCGCATCGAGACTTTCTTGAACTCGCGCAATGGATGGTCTGCCGGGATCACCAGCGTCAGTTCATCTTCGTACAGCAATACGCCGTGCAGACCGGGTTGGCGCGGTGGCAGATAGCTGATGCCGATGTCTAGCGAACCATTGAGCAGACGCCGTTCGATTTCCAGGCCCGTAAGTTCATAGATCTGCACCACCAGATGCGGCTGCGCCTTGCGCACACGCTCGAGCATTTGCGGCACGAGGCTGGTGTGCACCGTTTGCAACACACCGATCGCCAGGGTGCGCAACGCCTGCCCCTTGAAATTGCCCAACGCCTCGCGCGCCCGCTGCAAGCCATCGAGCAGCGGCAACGCGTGGTTGTACAGCGTGTGCGCAGCGAGGGTCGGCAGCAGGCGTTTACTGCTGCGTTCGAACAGGGTGACGTCGAGATTCTGCTCCAGCTGACGGATCTGTTGCGACAGCGCTGGTTGCGAGATCGAGAGGCGCTCAGCCGCACGGCCGACATGGCCTTCTTCGTAGACCGCGACGAAATAACGCAGTTGTTTGAAATCCATAAGTCGCGCTTATCGAAATGGCTGGGAAATCGAAATGGCCTGAACCCGTTTGCGCGCCTAGTCTAACCGCATTCACAAGGCTTGCAGGGCCAGAAAGCGTGACGAATTCCATTTGCTTCGTTCGTGATTACATAGGCAGTTCAAAAAACCTCAAGCGAGGTTTTTCCGCATGAATCTGTTCAGTTTGCGGCGCCAGACGCCGAGTCTGGATGACCTCTGCTTCGAGGCGGGGCCATCCGCTATGACCGACCAGCTCAATGCCCAACGCCTGATGCCCAGTGTCGAGCGGCCGCATCAAGTGTTCGTTCGCGGCCAGGGTTCCTGGCTGTGGGACAGCAATGATCGCGCCTACCTCGACTTTTCCCAGGCCGGCGGCGCCAACAGCCTTGGCCACAGCCCCACAGCGCTGGTCAAAGCCATCGCCAATCAGGCTCAGGCGCTGATCAATCCAGGCTGCAATCTGCATAGTCGCGGCATGTTCAGCCTCGCCGAACGTTTGTGCGCCAGCACGTCCAGCGATCAGGCCTACCTGCTCAACAGTGGCGCCGAGGCTTGTGAGGCGGCAATCAAACTGGCGCGCAAATGGGGGCAGCTGCATCGCGGCGGCGCCTCGCGGATCATCATGGCTGAGCAGGGTTGTCATGGCCGCAGTCTGGCGACGATTGATCGAGTGCCATTCAACGACCTGCCGGCGCTGCATGCGGCGGTGGACGCGCAGACCGTGGCGATCATGCTGGAGCCGATCCAGAGCGATGCCGGGGTCATTCCCGCGACCGAGCATTACCTCAAAGGGGTCGAACGACTGTGCCGTGAACTGGGCATTCTGCTGATCCTCGACGAAGTGCAGACTAGCATCGGCCGCTGCGGCAGCTTGCTCGCCGAACAGTCCTACGGGATTCGCGCCGATATCGTCGTGCTCGGCAAAGGCCTTGGCGGCGGCTTGCCGCTGGCGGCCTTGCTGGCGCGAGGCAAGGCCTGCTGCTTCGCCACCGGCGAGCTGAGCGGCACCCATCACGGCAACGCCTTGATCACGGCGGCCGGTCTGGTAGTGCTCGACAGCATCCATGACCGCAGCTTCTTTCAGCAGGTCAACGACAGCGGCCAGCACCTGCGCGAAGGCCTGGCGCGACTGGCGCACCGCTACGGGCACGGCGAGTTGCGCGGCCAAGGCCTGTTTTACGGGCTGACGCTGTCCGCCGAATGCGCCGACGCCGTCGTTCACGCCGCACTTCACGAAGGCCTGATATTGAACGCTGCGCAGCCTGACTGCCTGCGCTTCACCCCGGCCCTCACTGTCAGCAAAGCCAACATCGACGAAATGCTCCTGCGCCTGGGCCGCGCCTTCTCGCGAGTGCGCACCGCCCAATTGCAATGCCGCAAGGGCATTGCCGTCTGAGCAGAGGTGCCCCAACCGATTACTCGAACCGTCTCGCGGTATAACGCACGCCCCACGCCTGATTCTTTTGGCGTGGGGCGTTTTTTTGTGATGCTGGCGATCAAATAGCAAGCGTAATGAACCCTGACGAACGGCGCAGGTTGATTAGCTTGTATGGCTCAAGTGAGCCAACCCCCATTCAGGAGCTGCCCCATGGATTTCATTCGCATCATCATCGCTATTCTGTTGCCGCCACTGGGCGTGTTTCTGCAGGTCGGGTTTGGCGGGGCGTTCTGGCTGAACATTCTGCTGACGTTGTGCGGCTACATTCCGGGGATCGTGCATGCGGTGTATATCATCGCCAAGCGTTGAGTTCAGTGGCGTCTGATCAATAGCTATCGCGGGCAAGCCCGCTCCCACAGTGTTATGAGGGATCACAATTTTTGTGTACACCAAATAACCTGTGGGAGCGGGCTTGCCCGCGATTGGAGCGACTCAGTCTCAAAGTGAGGGCTCAGTCATTCAGCCCCATCACCCGCTGATAAAACGTCCACTCCTGCTCCAGTGCATGCGCCTGGTTAGCCGCGCGACGAAAGCCGTGGCGTTCGTCAGGGTAGTAATGCGCTTCGACCGGGATGCCGTTGTGCTCCAGCGCCGCGACCATGTCGCGGGTCTGTTGCGGCACGACCACCGCGTCCAGTTCACCCTGGAAGAAAATCACCGGCACGCGAATGTTGTCTGCGTGCAGCAGTGGCGTGCGGGCGGCATAGCGTTCGGCATCTCGCTCGGGATCGCCGATCAGCCAGTCCAGATAATCGCCCTCGAACTTGTGCGTGGCACGTGCCAAAGCCACCGGATCGCTGACGCCGTAGAGGCTGGCGCCTGCGCGGAAGACTTGTCTGAACGCCAGCGCGCACAGTGTCGTATACCCGCCCGCACTACCACCGCGAATGAACGCGCGCTCACCATCGATCAAACCTTGGTCCGCGAGGTAGCTGACCACCGCGCAGGCATCCTCGACATCCACCCCGCCCCAGCACAGATGCAGCGCTTGCCGATATTCGCGACCATAGCCACTGCTGCCGCGATAGTTGAGGTCGGCGACGGCGAAGCCGCGCTGGGTCCAGTACTGGATACGCGGATCGAGGGTCGGATAGCACGCCGACGTCGGGCCGCCGTGGATAAACACCACCAGCGGCGGTTTCGCTTCACCGTTCATGGCCGAATAGAAGAAACCGTGCGCTTCGCTGGAGCCGCTCGGATAACGCAAGGTCTGCGGACGGCTGATGCGTTCGGCGGGCAATGGCGCCACGCCGCCAGCGAGGACTTTCACTGCGTGAGAAGCACGATCGATGGCAATCACTGCCGACGGGCTGACCGGCGAGGCGGCAATGCAGTAGATGAACTGCTGATCAACTGCCAGGTGACGGAAGCGGCTGTAGTCGCCGCTGAAATCCTCACTACCAAGGGCCAGGCGGCCGAAACCAGCCTCGCTCCAGCTGGCTAAGAATTGATCACCGGCAGGCAGCCAAGTGCAGCCGCCCAGTTGCCAGGGCGCAGGCGCGTGATCGGCCTCGGCACTCGGTAGCGCGTGCAAGCCATCGGCCGTTTCGACCCACGGCTGCCAGAAGCCGCCACGATCTGTCAGGCAGTAGAGCCGGCCGTCGGCGTCGAAACGCGGCTGCTGGATCGACTCCTCAATCTGCTCGCCGGCAATACAACGAGGTGCGGAAAAATCACCTTCCGCGACCATCAAGCGCGTCGAGGTCCACGGCTGATGCGGTCGGCTCCACTCGATCCATGCCAAGCGCTGGCCGTCGGGACTCAGCGTTGGCGACGCATAAAAATCTGCACCTTCGGCCAGCACCTGTCGCGTTCCGGTGTCCAGATCAATCGCCACCAGTCGATGCTGATCATGCTGCTCTTCAACTGCCAACACCCGGCCAGCGGCGAATTGCAGATCGCCGTAGCGGCAGTCAGTCGTCGTCAGCGCGATCGGCTCGCCATCCAGCGCCTGCCGATACATCTGCTGATCCGCTTCATTGACGAAAACCACCCCGTCAGGCGTCAGACAAAACGCGCCACCGCCATATTCGTACACCCGGCTACGCACGCTGAAGCCGTCCGGCGTCAGACGTTTCGCTACGCCAGCGCGCCAATGCCAGATTCGGCACGCGGCGTCCTCTGGGCGATATTCATTCCAGAACACACCATGGACGCCGAGCTGCAGTTCGGCGAAGTCGGTTCCGGCGGCGACGGCCTGGGCGGCGCTGAAAGGCTCAGCCCTTGGCGATGAGGCGTGAGTTTCGTTCATTGCGAAAGGCCAATTGTTCGATGGTTTGAGTGGCGGTCTCGGCTTCGTCGCGGGCCTTGAGGATCTCGCCGTGATGTTCGGACTTGCTGCACACCGGGTCGGCGTTACTGGCGTCGCCGGTGAGCATGAACGCCTGGCAGCGGCAGCCGCCGAAGTCTTTTTCTTTCTCGTCGCAAGAGCGGCACGGCTCGGGCATCCAGTCGTAACCGCGAAAACGGTTGAAGCCGAACGAGTCATACCAGATGTGCTGCATGCTGTGATCGCGCACGTTGGGAAACTGCACAGGCATCTGGCGCGCACCATGGCAGGGCAGGGCGGTGCCATCCGGGGTGACGGTCAGGAAGATGCTGCCCCAGCCGTTCATGCAGGCTTTCGGGCGTTCTTCGTAGTAGTCCGGCGTGACGAATATCAGCTTGCACGGATGCCCTTCGGCTTCCAGCCTGGCCCGGTATTCGTTGGTGATGCGTTCGGCACGCACCAGTTGTTCCTTGGTAGGCAACAGACCCACACGATTGAGCTGCGCCCAGCCGTAGAACTGGCAAGTGGCGAGTTCGACGAAGTCAGCCTCCAGCGCGATGCACAGTTCGATAATGCGGTCGATCTTGTCGATGTTGTGCCGATGGGTGACGAAGTTCAGCACCATCGGATAGCCGTGGGCCTTCACCGCACGCGCCATTTCCAGCTTCTGCGCAAAGGCCTTTTTCGAGCCGGCGAGCAGGTTGTTCACTTGCTCGTCGCTGGCCTGAAAACTGATCTGGATGTGATCGAGCCCGGCCTTTTTGAAGTCGCTGATTTTCTGCTCGGTCAGGCCAATGCCGGAAGTGATCAGGTTGGTGTAGAAACCCAACTGCCGCGCTTCACGGATCAGTTCGGCCAAGTCCTGACGCACCAGCGGTTCGCCGCCGGAAAAGCCCAATTGCGCCGCGCCCATCTCGCGCGCTTCGCGGAACACCTTGATCCATTGTTCGGTGGTCAGCTCTTTGCCCTGCTCGGCGAAATCCAGCGGATTGGAGCAGTACGGGCATTGCAGCGGGCAACGGTAGGTCAGCTCGGCGAGCAGCCACAGCGGCAGGCCGACTTCCGGTTTGGCCGGCAGATCAGCCAAGGGTGAGCCAGTGTTGCTCACGGGCAACCTCCATGAATTGCTCGACGTCGTCACCGAGCTCGGGTACGCCGGGGAACTGCTTGTCGAGTTCGGCAATGATTGCCGCGACATCGCGTTCGCCATCAATCAGGCCGCCAATCAGCGCGGCCGTTTCGTTGAGCTTGATCATGCCCTCTGGGTACAGCAACACATGGCCCTTTTGCGCCGGTTCGTACTGGAAGCGATAGCCCGGGCGCCAGCTCGGCACTTTGCTGCGGTCGAAACTCATAAGATGATTCCTTTATGCCAGACCCGTTGTTCGGTCACGCTGTGATACGGCGGACGGTTCAGTTCGTAGGCCATGCTCATGGCATCGAGCATGCTCCAAAGAATGTCCAGTTTGAACTGGAGAATTTCCAGCATGCGCTCCTGGCCTTCACGGGTCTTGTAATGCTCAAGGGTGATCGCCAGCCCATGCTCGACGTCACGCCGCGCCTGACCGAGACGAGTGCGGAAATATTCATAACCGGCCGGGTCGATCCACGGGTAATGCTGCGGCCAGCTGTCCAGGCGCGACTGGTGGATCTGCGGCGCGAACAATTCGGTCAGCGAGCTGCTTGCCGCCTCCTGCCAACTGGCGCGACGGGCGAAGTTGACGTAGGCATCGACGGCGAAACGCACGCCGGGCAATACCAGCTCCTGAGAGCGCAACTGATCTGGATCGAGGCCGACAGCCTGACCCAGACGCAGCCAGGCTTCGATGCCGCCGTCTTCACCGGGCGCGCCGTCGTGGTCGAGCAGGCGCTGAATCCACTCGCGGCGGATTTCCCGATCCGGGCAGTTGGCGAGGATCGCTGCGTCTTTCAGGGGAATGTTCACCTGATAGTAGAAGCGGTTGGCGACCCAGCCCTGAATCTGCTCGCGAGTCGCGCGGCCTTCATACATCGCCACGTGGTAGGGGTGATAGATGTGGTAATAGGCGCCTTTGGCGCGCAGGGTCGCTTCGAATTCGGCGGGGGACAGCGGGGTGTCGGTCATGTCTGTTCTCCGGGAACAACCCTGGAAATCTCTGGTGTCTGTGCTGGCCTCTTCGCGAGCAGGCTCGCTCCCACACTTGATCGCATTCCAATGTGGGCGCGAGCCTGCTCGCGATAGACCGCGCCGCGGTCTCGATTGCTTAAAGCACGATGCTCATGCCATCAAACGCCACTTCAACATTACGCCGCGCTAGCTCGGCACGCTCCGGCGAATCCTCGTCGAGGATCGGGTTGGTGTTGTTGATGTGGATAAGTACCTTGCGCTGCTCGGGCAACTGCTCCAGCACTTCGAGCATGCCGCCGGGGCCGTTCTGCGCCAGGTGGCCCATCTCGCGACCGGTGCGGGTGCCGACGCCACGGCGCTGCATTTCATCGTCATCCCACAGCGTGCCGTCGACCAGCAGGCAATCGCTGCCCGCCATGATTTCCAGCAGCGGCGCATCGACCTTGCCCAGCCCTGGCGCGTAGAACAGCTTGCCGCCGGTGTTGAGGTCTTCAACGATCAAACCGATGTTGTCGCCCGGATGCGGATCGAAACGGTGCGGCGAATACGGCGGCGCGGCGCTGCGCAATGGCAGCGGGGTGAAACGCAGGTTCGGACAGGCCGCTACGGTGAAGCTCTGGTCGAGCTCGATACGGTTCCAGTCCAGCCCGCCGTTCCAGTGGGTGAGCATCTTGAACAGGGGAAAACCGGTGCTCAGGTCTTCGTGAACCATGTCCGTGCACCAGACCTGATGCGGGCAGCCTTCGCGCAGACTGAGCAGGCCGGTGGTGTGGTCGATCTGGCTGTCCATCAGG
>Ga0308167_1003233_pt1 | contig 13307 bp, 9 predicted proteins | sample PhyCR1_2_FD_202138 | JGI IMG/M metagenome (GOLD analysis project Ga0308167, IMG submission 202138) | Phyllosphere microbial communities from UC Gill Tract Community Farm, Albany, California, United States - DLSLRC.R1 | ecosystem: Host-associated > Plants > Phyllosphere > Unclassified | place... | reverse complement strand
GCTACTACGTTAGCTGCTGCTGGGCCTTTAGCGCCATTCTCGATAGTGAACTCAACGGTCTGACCTTCGTCCAGAGATTTGTAGCTATCGCTCTGGATTGCAGAGAAATGTACGAATACATCTTTGCTGCCGTCAGCTGGAGAGATGAAGCCGAAACCTTTATCAGCGTTGAACCATTTTACTAAACCAGTCATTTTGTTAGACATTAGATACTTCCTTTCAATTTTTTAAGCCACATTATTGCAGCGAACGAGGTTCGTCGTCAGAGCTAGCTTATGGGGTGCACTTAGGAGGAGACTCACGGAAGAAGAGGTATCTAAGGATAACGCTTGAACTGAGGACTGCTTTACTAAAACTGCTTTCACATAAGGTCTGTGTTCCAAACCGATGACGCTATTTACTCATGCCTTAGGTTTATAAGCAACACCTATTTTTGAATCTTCTTGAATAAACCGTAGTAATTTTGGGGAGAATCCAACGCGGACGCGGCCTGCAGGAAAGAAAATTCTTAACGCAACATTTATCCGAACGGTGAAATAAACACCAAATGCCCTATATTTGCATAACTTAACCTACAAAATTTACGCGTTAAACACCCCTGTCATGCGACGATGGCTGGGATAAAAATCGAAAACGGGCTAAACTCCGCCTTCATAAAATGCCCTGTCGCGCCAATGACAGAACGTCATTTAAATGCTTATGCCCCGCCTCTCGCCCATGAATCTGTGAGATAGAGGTAAAACCCTTATAAATCAAGGAGTATATAGCCGTGGCTCAATACGTCTATACTATGCACCGCGTCGGCAAGATTGTTCCGCCGAAGCGTCACATTTTGAAGGACATTTCCCTTAGTTTCTTCCCTGGAGCCAAAATCGGTGTTCTGGGTCTAAACGGCGCAGGTAAATCAACGCTGCTGCGCATCATGGCCGGCATTGATACAGAAATCGAAGGTGAAGCCCGCCCACAGCCGGGGATCAAAATCGGTTATCTGCCGCAGGAACCAAAACTTAATCCAGACCAAACCGTGCGTGAAGCGGTTGAAGAAGCCGTTGGCGAAGTGAAACGCGCACTAACCCGTTTGGACGAAGTGTATGCGCTGTATGCCGATCCTGATGCGGACTTTGATAAGTTAGCCAAAGAACAGGGCGAGTTGGAGGCGATTATTCAGTCTCACGACGGCCATAATTTGGATAACCAGTTAGAACGTGCTGCCGATGCACTGCGTCTGCCTGCCTGGGATGCACAGATTGCTAACCTGTCCGGTGGTGAACGTCGCCGCGTGGCAATTTGCCGTCTGCTGCTAGAAAAACCAGACATGCTGCTGCTCGACGAACCAACCAACCACTTGGACGCCGAGTCCGTAGCATGGCTGGAGCGCTTCCTGCACGACTACGAAGGCACCGTGGTGGCGATTACCCATGACCGTTACTTCTTGGATAACGTTGCAGGCTGGATCCTCGAACTTGACCGTGGCGAAGGTATTCCATGGGAAGGTAACTACTCTTCTTGGCTGGAGCAAAAAGATCAGCGTTTGGCGCAGGAAGCCTCGGCTGAAGCCGCTCGTCGTAAATCCATTGAGAAAGAGCTGGAATGGGTGCGTCAGGGCGCGAAAGGCCGTCAGTCTAAAGGTAAAGCGCGTTTGGCTCGCTTTGAAGAACTCAACAACGTTGAGTATCAAAAGCGTAACGAAACCAGCGAACTGTTCATTCCACCAGGACCTCGTCTGGGTGACAAAGTGCTGGAAGTTCAGAACCTGTCAAAATCTTACGGCGACCGCCTGCTGATTGAAGACCTCTCCTTTGCGCTGCCGAAAGGCGCCATCGTGGGTATCATCGGCCCGAACGGTGCGGGTAAATCTACCCTGTTCCGTATGATTTCCGGCAAAGAGCAGCCAGATTCCGGCAATATCGATCTCGGTGAAACCGTCGTGCTGGCATCGGTAGATCAGTTCCGTGACAGCATGGATGACAAAAAAACCGTTTGGGAAGAAGTCTCTAACGGCCAAGACATCATGCGCATCGGTAACTTTGAGATGCCAAGCCGTGCCTATGTTGGCCGCTTTAACTTTAAAGGCGTCGATCAAGGCAAACGCGTCGGCGAACTGTCCGGTGGTGAACGTGGTCGTCTGCACTTAGCGAAACTGCTACAAGTTGGCGGTAACATGTTGCTGCTCGATGAACCGACCAACGACCTCGACATTGAAACCCTACGCGCCTTAGAAAACGCCCTGTTGGAATTCCCAGGCTGCGCGATGGTTATTTCCCATGACCGTTGGTTCCTTGACCGTATCGCCACCCACATTCTGGATTATCAGGATGAAGGTAAAGTTGAATTCTTCGAAGGTAACTTCACCGAATACGAAGAATACAAAAAACGTACTCTGGGCGCCGAAGCATTAGAACCGCACCGTATTAAGTACAAGAAGATGACTAAATAGTTTTAGTCTCTGTGATTAAGGCTCCTATCAGGGAGTAATGTCGTTCAAGAGATCGAGATACACGGGTCTACCACACCGCGGGGCGGTTACGGAACACATCCATGTGTTCCTCCCTAAAGGGCAACGCTGAAGCGTTGTTCAACTTTGCTCCAGGCAAAGTTGTCGGCGGCTTACGCCGCTACGACCCCATCGGTGTGCTCTCCCTAAAATCGAGCTTTAGCAAACGGCATTACTGTCAAAGGGAGCCTTTTTTATCTCTCATCGCCTGCCAACTAATCGCGTAGCGCCTGATTGTATTGAGCAAAAGCGCGATGATTTAATGCAACCTCAATGAATCGGTCGAGCGCCGGCGAGTTCAGCTTGCGACTTGGATAAACCAGATACAGCTCATTTCCCTCCGCTTCCCAACCGGGTAATACACGCACCAAACGCTCTTGATCGACCAAATCCTGCGACAAAAATGCGGGCAATAATGAGATCCCAGCCCCAGCCAATACGCACTCCCGCACATACAACAAATTATCGGCGGCATGATCCATCGGCAGCTCCCAGCGATAGAATTCCCCTTTACGCTGTAACACCCACTCATGCCATGCACGGTGCGCGATACACTGGTGTTGTTCCAACTGTTTCGGATGCTCAAGCGGCGGAAAGCGCGAAAGATAAGTCGGAGAGGCCAAAAGATAGCGCGGAGAATACCCCAGACGGCGCCCCACTAGCGAAGAATCCTGCGGCTTCCCCGTACGCAACGCAACATCAAATCCATCTTGAACCAGATCGTTCATCACGTCTGAAACGTAAACTTCCAAACTTACGTCTGGATAGCTTGCGCGGAAATCACTACACACATGCGCCAATAGCGTCACCGCAATGCCCGCAGGTGCAGTGATCCGCAGGCGTCCGCTAGGGTTCTCTTTTAGACGTTGCAAGCTAAGATCCGCGCGCTCAGCGGCTTGGATCATTTCGCGGCAATGCACCAAATAGCGCTCCCCTGCATAGGTAAGATTGAGTTGCCGGGTAGTGCGATTTAGCAGCCGCAGGCCAAGCTGCTGTTCTAAATTGCTGACTCGCTGGCTAACGCTGGATTTAGGTAGCCCGGCTCGCTGTGCAGCGGCCGTAAAACTTCCACACTCCACCACCAGCGCAAACAACGCCATGTCCTGTAGTTGATTAAACATCTCGCCTCATTGTTCGTCATAAAAGAACACTGCGTTAATGATTGTCCATCTTATCATCAGAAAACAGCTCAACTACACTTACTTCATTCAACGCAGTTTCTATTTTGGAGCCCTACCATGACTATTACCGCTATCGCCGTCGATCCTTCTAACCCGAAAGAATTCACCGTTATTCACCCACAAATATCCGCTCCAGCTGATTATGATTTGCTGGTCGATGTTAAAGCCGTCTCGATAAATCCGGTTGATACCAAAGTACGCGAGAGCCTGATTAAAAACGGGTTGGAGCAGCCGCGTGTATTAGGCTGGGATGCCAGCGGCGTGGTGCTAGCCGTTGGAAGCAAGGCCACTGGATTCAAGGTAGGAGATGAAGTCTGGTACGCGGGTGACATTACTCGCCCAGGCAGTAACAGCACTCAGCAACTGATCGACTCACGGATCGTTTCACATAAACCACAAAGCATGAACTGGGCGCAGGCCGCAGCCATGCCATTAACCACGCTAACGGCTTGGGAAGGCTTATTCGAACGCCTGAAAGTTCAAGATGCTGATGCCGACAAAACCTTGTTGATCATCGGCGGCGCAGGTGGCGTGGGCTCTTTGGCGATTTCACTTGCCGCATTAAACGCAAAAGTAAAAGTGATTGCGACGGCTTCAAATGCCTCGTCTGCGCAATGGTGTCTCGATCGTGGCGCCGATCTCACCGTTGACTGGCATGACCTAAAAGGCGAGCTTGCCAAGCACGATATCAAACAGGTCGATTACATCTTCTGTTTAAATGATACCGACGGACACTGGGCCGCAATCTGCGATTTAATCGCCCCACAGGGACAAATCTGTACCATCGTAGAAAACAGCCAGCCGCTGGATCAGTCTGCTTTAAAAATGAAAAGCGCGGCTCTGCATTGGGAATTCATGTACACCCGTAGCATGTTCAATACGCTAGATATCGCTGAGCAAGGCAAAATTCTTCAGCAGGTGGCTAAGTTAGTTGATGAGGGGAAATTGCAGGGCACGCTCAGCGACACCCTGCACGGTTTCTCTATCGAAAATCTGGAGAAAGCACATAGTAAAGTCGCGGAAGGCCGGATGCGTGGCAAGATGGTGATTGAGTTTTAATTCACAGTATCAGGCCTCTCCCCATGGAGAGGCCTAACGTGCTCATTAGCGCTGATGCACCTGCAAATTATTATGTTCTGGTAACACCGGATGCGCCGGTACGCTACGTTCCGGCAGGCTACGCATCATTGGGTGACCTTGATTTCCACGTTCTTGCTGCGGATGCCAATTCGGCGCCCCACCTGCGTTACCGCTAAAAAGGTTCTCATGCTGCTGCTGATTAAAGCGCGGCACTATTGGTTGCTGGCCCTGTTGTTGCCGAACCTGTTGCTGCCGATCATGCTGTTGAAAATCATTCTGCAACGCATGATTTTGCGAAGCATTAACATGCTGAATATTGGGCTGACTCACACGCTCAACATGCTGTTCCACGGGGTTTCTGCTTACGGCGGTATGCTGATTTATAGGTGCGCGCACCGGCATTGATGATTCAGTACGATTATGCAGTACAGATTCCGCATTTTGCCGACGCAGCTCAGGCTGATTAGCCGCGGCATGACCCAATGACTCCCCATTAGTTTGGCGATTAAAGACCGCGGCTGCATTTTGACGTTGCAAGCCTGCGCTATTCATATGGGCAGCCCCGTTATCAAGCCCACGTACGTTAGCGCGCTGGTCGCTAGATGTCAGATTTGGGTTAGTCGATAAATGAGTCTGTCCCGATAACACCGGCTGATTCCCAACTGGCTGATGCAGCGAGCTGAGATCAATTTTATTGGCCGAATTGCCGCCCACGCTGGCCTGAGTTGTACCAGAAATGAAGTGCTGCGACGTCGCCGGATCGTGATACGGCACGCCGGCGCGATAAGCCGGATTGTGCTGCCATTGAGTCGCCCCGCTGATGTTCCCGCCGGTAATGTGGTTATAGTTATTAACGTTGATATTCACATGGCTATTATTCACGTAGTTATTACCCTGATGGTAATTCCCGCCGTGGCCGTCATCATGATACCCATCGTCGTGGTGATGATCGTCATCGTGGTGGTGGTGATCGTCATCATGCCAATCGAGGCTACTAAACAGAGCATAGGTAGTCGCCACTCCAATACCAAACCCGATGCCAGAAACCAAACCATTGGTAAATTGCTCCCCCGGAGGCGGTGGTAAATAAACCGGCGGATAGGCGGGGGTAGCCCAAGAGCCATACACCACATTCGGGTTGTAGCTTGGTACATATACAACCTGCGGGTTGGTTGGCTCAATAATGATGGTTTGCGGCTGTGACGCCACCACGGTCGTTGATTTGCTTGGGGTACTCGTAGTATTCGCTGGCTGAATAATCACTTTCTGTTGAGCATTTGACGTCAGCGAGCCATTCTTCTGCGCCGCCTGCCGCAATTTCTGCACGGTATTCATTACGTCATCTGGCTGAGCTAAAAAAGCATCCCCTAAGTTTTGCACCCACTCAGGATTTTCTCCCATCAACGCTAAAAGCTGCGGCAGCGCGACCAGAGATTTCACGCTAGGATCCCACGGTTGATTCGCCACCAGCTTAACCGCTGAATCCCCCTGTGCCTTCGGATTATCACGCGACCACTGAACTGCTTGAACAACGTTAGAGGGATAAGTAGAAGCCATCAGAATTTGCGCCAACACGGGATCAGGATAAAGCGCGATTGGCGCAACCAATTGATCAAGTTGCGGCTGGGTAAAGGTTTTCGTTATGGCAGCCGGCGTTGGCGCTTCAGGCTGGGTCTGTGCGGCCTGAGGCTGTTGCCACGAAACATACCCATTTTTCACTAATACTGTACCCGCAACGGCAACCGCACCGACGCTACAAAGCAGCGCAATCATCGACGGTTTAAATGACATATTCATTCTGACTCTCCAGAAATCAACATTCTGAATGCATAGTGCTGCGTTTAATCACAACGCACGCTCAAACACAGAAACTCAATTAATTAAAATGGACCGTTTCAATATTATGTATGACAGCACACTACAGCATTAGTTGATGGGGAGAAGCAGAGGGAATACAGGAGAAATAAAGCAGATATTTTTGTCTCTATAAATCCGCCAATACACGCAATATAAGAAAGGGTATTGAACGCATTAAAAAAACCATATTAATCAATGAGAAAAAAAACACCAAACAGATTCAAACCATTGATGACACAGAATAAAGCCGCTTAAACATTATAAATTTAGATATAAAAAACGAAGTCATTCAAATAAGGAATACTTCTTGTCGGAGAAACACACACTTAATAACAATAGATCACATAATAAAGTCACGCGGCTCTCAGACATTATCCCTTTAACGGACTAAAAGCGCTCACCGCTCTCCCCTAACATCTGTTTCACCAGTTCAACGCATCGCAGAAAACGCTCGTCGTAGTCAGAGGATTCAACGCGCACAAACTCCATATTATTTTTCCGCAGCATCTGCTCAAGCAAATCCTGAAACTCGCGGCGTTCTGTCGAAGTTCCTAAACTACGTAGGCCATCAGCCACCCACGGCGTATTGTTTTCCAATAGAATAATCAGATCAAAGCGATACTCATCGATCAGCGCCTGCACAAACGGGTGTTCGCGCCCTTCATATTTTTTACAAAACGCCTGTGTGGTAACAAAATCGGTATCGATAAAAGCCACCTTATTCGCATACTTCACCGCAAAATCAATATATTGCGCGTGACCTAAGGCAATTTTGTCATAATCAGAATATTGGAGCGCCATCTCATCGCCACCCAGGTGTGAGAAAACATAATCACGGCCATATTCCCAAGCACTGGTGGTATTAAAGATATTGGCTAGCTTATTGACCAGCGTCGATTTCCCACTGGATTCACCACCGAGGATCGCCACGGTACGGACAAAGAAAGGTTTCACTTCGGTAGGAATATAGTCCCAATAGCGAAAGGGATCGTGACGGATTTGCCCACCGCTGATATTCATAAACGAACGTTCAGGATCAATCAGCAAGGTTTCCATACCAAAGAACTCGTGATACACCGGCGCATCTTGGCTATCACCCGAATAAATCACGCTCGGAGTAATCCCGTTTTCCGCCATAAACCCCTTCATGCCATCGCTCCACACTTTCCAGCCATGGGGATAAGGCTCAATCCCCTGTTCATCAAAGGAGTGAATGCGAATATTTTTTTGATACTTGAAGGTCTGCAACAGCCAGCGAAGTCGATCGCTTACCGTTGGCTGCTGTGACATCGCGCTATTTTCAAACAGCTCACGATCGCGGGGTTCGTCATGGCACAAAATCACATGCAGCTCATCAACTTGGCTGCATGCACGTTGTATAAGATAGATATGACCCGTGTGCAGGGGATAGAACTTCCCAAACACTACGCCGACGCTTTTAACCTTGCGTGGGAATTCAATATCGAGGAAGCGGTGAATCGCCTCAAGCTTTTGTGCGCTCGGGCTTTTGATTTTCTCGTTTAGCAGCTGGCTTAAGTAGCCTTTGGTCATTCCGCTAGCGTCCGCCACCTGCTGTAGCGTGCAGCCTTTTTGCTTAATGGCGGTTTTTAGATAATCAAATTGCGACATTCGCGCTTCCTCTGTTTAGTTAGCTAAACAAAAGTAGCACAAGTGCCGCCGTTATCATCATAAATCTTGCAAAACATCCAGGGCATCAGACAGCTTTTTCACCCCAAAAACCTGCATATTCGGCAACGGTTTTTTCGGCATATTGGCATGCGGAACGATGGCGCGTTTAAAGCCATGTTTTGCCGCCTCAGAAATACGCTCCTGACCGCTGGTCACAGGGCGAACTTCTCCCGCCAGCCCGACTTCACCAAATACCACTAAATCCTGCGGCAACGGGCGATCGCGCAGGCTAGAGACTAATGACATCAGCAGCGCCAGATCTGCGCCGGTTTCCGTTACTTTCACGCCACCTACCACGTTAACGAAAACGTCCTGATCCGCCATCTGCAAGCCGCCATGACGATGCAATACCGCCAGCAAAATCGCTAAACGGTTTTGCTCTAGCCCCACCGCAACGCGGCGCGGATTTGACATCATCGAGGTATCCACCAGCGCCTGAATCTCAACCAACAGCGGGCGCGTACCTTCCCATACCACCATCACAGAGCTTCCGGAGGTAATCTCTTCCCCACGGCTCAGGAAGATCGCCGAGGGATTGCTCACTTCACGAAGCCCCTGTTCTGTCATGGCAAATACGCCCAGCTCGTTCACGGCACCAAAACGGTTTTTATGACTGCGCAGGGTGCGAAAACGAGAATCCGCGTCTCCATCTAACAGCACGGAACAGTCAATACAGTGTTCCAACACTTTCGGCCCTGCCAGCGAGCCGTCTTTGGTCACATGGCCCACCATCACAATAGCCACGCCGCGCGTTTTAGCAAAACGGGTTAAATACGCTGCCGTTTCACGCACTTGCGCCACGCTGCCGGGCGACGATTGAATGTCTGCCATGTGCATCACCTGAATGGAGTCGATAACCATCAGCTTCGGCTGCTCTTGTTCCGCGATCAGGCAAATTTGCTCAATGCTGGTTTCTGACAGCATATTCAAGCCATCAGTGGGCAGGCCCAAACGATGCGCTCGCATCGCGACCTGCTGCAATGACTCTTCCCCGGTGACATACAGCGTTTTCATTTGCTGAGATAATTTACACAGGGTTTGCAGCAGCAACGTACTTTTCCCCGCGCCGGGGTTACCGCCGATCAGAATCGCACTGCCCGGCACCACGCCGCCGCCTAATACGCGGTCAAACTCAGCAAATCCGGTTGAAAAGCGTGGCAACGCCTCAAGGCTGATATCCGAGAGTTTTTGAACTTTGCTAACGCCGGCATCGCCCGCATAGCCAGACAACCGTTCCGCACGCGCCACCGCCGGCGAAGCCGCCAAGCGTACTTCAGTAATGCTATTCCACGCCTGACAGGCGCTACACTGCCCCTGCCAACGCGGGTAATCAGCACCACATTCGTTGCAAACAAAGGCTCGTTTAATTGCTTTCGCCACGGAGACTCCTAGAACGGTTTTAGTCACAAATTGATAGGGGGAATTCTAACAGGAGATGGGAGAATATTACTGTTTTTTTATACAGACTTTGCAGCGATGGTTCCGCTCTTTAAATAAAAGAGAGAGGAAAAGCTACACCGTGCGCTTCTCCCCCTGATAGGGGGAGGCTGAAAGGGCGGAAAATTACCGCTCCTCGTGCTTCAAACTCGCACTCAGCACGCACAGCACGCCCATCAAATCAGCATGACGAATAGCCACCGAGGCCTGAGCATAAACTTTCGGCTTCGCATGAAACGCCACACCTAATCCCGCCGCTTGAATCATTTTTAAATCGTTGGCACCATCGCCAATCGCAACGGTTTGCGATAGCGGGATCTCCAATTTCTCGGCAAGTTTTATTAGGGTTTCAGCTTTGTACTGAGCATCCACAATCGGGCCGATCACTTTGCCAGTAAGTTTACCATCCTTAACTTCCAGATGATTGGACACCGCATCCACTAAATCAAAACGATCGCGGAGGTGATCGGCAAAATAGGTAAAACCACCGGAGGCAATGGCCACATGCCAATCTAACGATTGAAGTTTACGCACTAAACTCGTCAAACCAGGCATCAGCGGCAGCGAAGAACGCACCGTTTCTAGCACCGAAACATCGGTATCTTTCAGCTTACCGACACGCTCCCGCAGGCTAGCTTTAAAGTCTAATTCGCCGCGCATCGCACGTTCGGTGACTTCAGAAACCTCTTCACCCACACCGGCCAGCTTAGCAATTTCATCAATGCATTCAATTTGGATCGCGGTGGAGTCCATGTCCATCACCAACAAACCGGGCGTGCGAAGATGCGGAATTTTACCCAGCGTCGCAATATCCAGCCCTTGCTCATCGGCCAGTTTTTTCGCCCGCGACGGCAGGTTTCCCGCTAAACGGATCACCTGATAATCTTCAATACACCATGCGGTCACCACCACCATGGCGGCACCAAGGCGGCGCTGGAAGGCGCATAACGCGGTCTTATCCAGATTGCGTCCATAAAGAAGCCATCCGGTGTGACCTGCGCGATAATCTAACGGCATGACTTCGTCACCGCTGAGAGAAAGGGGTAAACCCGGCCAACGATAAATTTCTGCTGGCAAATCGCAATAAGTCAGACTGTTTGGCATAACAACTACTCCTTGGAAGACTTCATTCGCCACCACAAAACCGAGCATCAAGCTATCCTATCGGTAAGGCTTCTGGCAACATAAAGTAATAAACGTCTTATAGGGCTAGCTATGGTTAAGGCTAAAATTAAATTCAGGCTACACCGCACCGCTATTGTGCTGATTTGTTTGGCCTTATTGGTGCTTTTGATGCAGGGAGCATCCTATTTCAGTTTGAGCCACCAAATGGCGCGTTCTGAGCAGGTTGAAGAACTGGCACAAACGCTGGCCGAACAGGTTTCCGATCGCCTCATCCCGTTGATGAATACCGGCAATGACGATCCCGACAGCGACAAAATTACTCAGATACTGAATCGACTGACAGAGCATAGTCGTATTTTAGACGCCAGTGTGTATGACGTTGATGGCACCATGGTTGCTCGTTCCGGCGAAAAGGTAGCCGTTCGCGACAGATTGGCGCTGGATGGAAAGCGCGCTGGCAGCTATTTCAATCACCAAATCGTGCAAATGATTAAAGCTAAAGATGGCCCAATTGGCTTTCTGCGCTTAACGCTGGATACGCATGTGTTAGCCACGGAATCTCAGCAGGTGGATAACACCACGAACCTGCTGCGTCTGATGATGTTACTGTCTCTGGCGATTGGCATTATCTTGGCGCGCTCACTGCTGCAAACGCGTCGTTCACGTTGGCAACAATCAACCTATTTACTGACGGCAAATACGCCGGTGGAAGAAGATCCTGAGGATCAAAACGATGATGATTCTACCACCGAACGCCCTGACACATTGGAAAAAGACCCGAAGAAACCGTAATTAAATCTCTGAATGCAAAAAGCCCCGCCAAGCATATGCTTCGCGGGGCTTTTTAACGAATGAGGGAGTTGACCGGTAAGCCGGGTTCTGTCGTGGACAGTCATTCGTCTAGGCCAGCAATCGCTCACTGGCTCAAGCAGCCTACCCGGGTTCAGTACGGGCCGTACCATGTGAACCCCTATTTGGCCTTGCTCCGGGTGGAGTTTACCATGCCACGGACTGTTGCCAGCCGCGCGGTGCGCTCTTACCGCACCCTTTCACCCTTACCTGATCCCACTTACGTGGGCCATCGGCGGTTTGCTCTCTGTTGCACTTGTCGTAGGCTTGCGCCTCCCAGGCGTTACCTGGCACCCTGCCCTATGGAGCCCGGACTTTCCTCCCCTCCATCTGTCTCCCCGAAGGGGACGGCAATGAAGCGGCGACTGTCTAGTCAACTCCGCGGCGGATAATAGGGCATTACGCCCTATTTGTCACCCTCTGCATTCTCAAGCGCGTATTTATACAGCGCATTCTTCTTCACACCGTGAATTTCGGCGGCTAAAGCGGCGGCTTTTTTCAACGGCAGCTCTTTTTGCAGCAGTGCTAATGTACGCAGCGCATCGGCTGGTAATGCATCTTCATCGGCTTTATGGCCTTCGACGATCAGCACCATTTCACCGCGGCGACGCATATCATCTTCCAATACCCAGTCGAGTAGCTCGCCGACTGGCGCACCGTGGATATTCTCCCACGTTTTGGTCAACTCACGCGCTAACACCACGTAGCGGTCGCGCCCCATGACTTCAACCATATCTTTCAGGCTATCAATCAAACGGTGCGTTGATTCATAGAAAATCAGCGTGCGAGGCTCTTCTAACAAAGCCTGAAGCGTGTCTTTACGCGATTTTGTTTTGGCAGGCAGAAAACCTTCATAGCAGAAGCGATCGGACGCAATACCAGACGCACACAATGCGGTAATTGCGGCACAGGCGCCCGGCAGCGGAACCACGCGAATACCCACTTCACGACAGCGACGAACCAAGTGATAGCCCGGATCGTTAATCAGCGGCGTGCCCGCATCAGAAACCAACGCAATGCTCTGACCTTCTTGAAGTTTTGCAATAAGCTGGTCTGCTTTTTGTTGTTCGTTATGGTCGTGCAAAGCGAATAGTCGGGCATTAATAGCAAAATGCTGTAGCAGTAGGCCAGTGTGTCGCGTATCTTCTGCTGCTATCAAATCGACCGCTTGCAAAGTATCCAACGCTCGCTGGGTAATATCACCGCGATTCCCGATTGGCGTAGGAACGACATACAGCGTTGCAGCAGAAATTACAGCTTGATCGTCTTGATTCATTGTTTCATCCGGTTTACCGATTTAATATTGAGCATCTTTGAAAAAACTGCACTGGATACAGTATGCTTTCCTCACTCATTGTCCGCACCAAGTCCGGACGCATTATCCCCGTAGTTCTCGCCGCTATGTTAATGGCTGCGTGCTCGGGACAAGCTCCACAGACGCCTGCGGCAAATATTCAGGCTGAAGCCACGGCTTCATCCGAATACTATCTGCAACAAATGCAGCAGAGCAGCGATGATAACAAGGCTGACTGGCAATTACTCGCCATTCGTTCCCTGATCCGCGAAGGAAAGCTCCCACAAGCGGCGGAATTGCT
>Ga0308167_1003224_pt1 | contig 13341 bp, 19 predicted proteins | sample PhyCR1_2_FD_202138 | JGI IMG/M metagenome (GOLD analysis project Ga0308167, IMG submission 202138) | Phyllosphere microbial communities from UC Gill Tract Community Farm, Albany, California, United States - DLSLRC.R1 | ecosystem: Host-associated > Plants > Phyllosphere > Unclassified | place... | reverse complement strand
CCGCAGCTACCTCTACGAACCCAACACCTTCCGCCCGCTGGCGCTGCTGGAAGGCTTCGGTCCAAAGGAAACCAAGGCCTACCACTACCAACTCGACCACCTTGGCACCCCGCAGGAACTCACCGCTCCGGATGGCGAGATCGTCTGGTCTGCGCATTACCGTGCTTACGGCGAAATCAGCCGTCTCGACATAGGAAAAGTCGACAACCCCCTGCGCTTCCAGGGCCAATATTTCGATCAAGAAAGCGGGCTGCACTACAACCGTTATCGCTACTACAATCCGGATGTTGGTCGTTACCTCACGCCGGACCCGGTGAAGTTGGCGGGTGGGATCAATGCGTACCTGTACGTGCCCAATCCCACAGGATGGGTAGACCCGTCGGGTCTAAGCTCGTGCCCAGGTGGAGATGGCTGCAAACCAAGTACCAACGCTCAGAATCCAACAAAGAGCGCTGATCACGGAGAGCCTGCGTTACCGCAAGTGATTCGCGCGGAAAGACAGGCAAAAATAGATGTGCTTGCCGAATCAAATGCTCATCGGCGTTTATCGGAGCTCGAGGCATCAATTCCGGGGGCGCACTTTTTAGAAAAGCACGGCGCCCAAACGTCACTAGAATCTCAACTGGAGCGGGTAAAGACCGCTAGAAACCCTACCACAGGGGAAATTGAAACCTTCGACAGGGGGAGAAGAACGGGAGAACCACGGCCTCCCAGTGCAGCTACGCACTTTTTGAGCCACCGAGATCAGCTCAATGCGATTGATCGAGCAATTTTGATCTTCAAACTTAATGGTCGATCTTTAGCGTCAAAACCAATGCACATGGGGAAAATAGTCGGCGAAGGGTATAAAAGAGACAGAATGACCTATGGAAAACAAACAAAGGCAGTTGTACATTTAAATACTGATGGCCAGCCGATAACTGTCTACTCGGAGTTTGACAAATGAACAAAAAACCAGACTTAGAAATACTTCAAGGCCTGCTATTCACCTACAGCATAGAAAACACCAAGGATCTGAAACGAGAAGAAATAATAGTCTCAAAAGACATAAACAATGAAACTGAACTTTCAGAGCTTTTTGACGAACTGACAAAGCCAGACTTTCTTTCATACAGAGAGGACGAGCAAGAGTGGTTCATCGAAACCATTCAGCACTTCCTATCCGCAAACAACGATTTTGAATCTGTCTTTTATTTATTCGACACCTACTTTGAAGACAATATAATTGACAAGAGGGGCTTCATGAAAACACTGCTCAACTGCCTTAAGAAATATCAGGAAGACGCCAACACCATAAAAACCGACACTCACTTGAAACATAAATAAACACACTTTAGAGGCCCTGAACTCATTAGACGTTGACGACTGCCCGGCCCCTCTACTCGAAAGCGTTACACTCACTGACGCCGGACCCGGCGAAGTTGGCGGGAGGGATCAATGCTTACCAGTACGTGCTCAATCCCACAGGATGGATAGACCCATTAGGCTTAAGCACGTGCCCGAATGCGAATAGCTGTAAGTCACACACAACCACAGAAAATCCAAACACACAGGTAACGGTAGACGAGGGTATTTCCTCGCTACCAGTGTCAAGTAAAAAGCAAGCATATTTATATCGAGGAGACTCAAGACACCCAGACGAAATATTTGAAACCGGCTTTAATAGCAGAGGAAAAAGTACAAACCTTTACTTGCACACGCAAATAATGCGAGCCCACCAAGCAATTTTGTCAGCACATCAGTAGTACGAGAGCAAAGGCTGATGTTCGCAACATCCTTTGGACTCGAGGAAGACTATTTTTACACCCTAAGAAAAATCCCAAGACGGGATGTCAACAAAAAGCTAGGCAATTTTTCAGACTATAAAAAAGAGCATGAAATTGCTATACCAAACGGTATAGACACCAAGGATATTCTAGGCGCCACACCCGTTCATGATGATGGAACACATAAAGGCTACTCACTAGTCAACCCAAATAGAAATAACTCATGAAAAAGCTCGATATCACCATCATCAAAAACGTGCAAAGAGAGACAGCTACGCTTGAACTCGACAGAACGACGTCAACGCTTTCCATAACATTCGCTGACGGCATGCAAAAAACATATTCCGACACAGACATATATACGTGCTTTGGATTAAAAATAAGAAAATTTAGTGAAATAACCTTTCTCTGTAAGGGCTCAAAAATAAATGTTTACCCTTCCGCAATGGTCTCACAGATGTCAAGCGGAGTAGTTGCTTATGAGGTAACAGTGGGCGACCCCGATGCAGAACTCGTCCGTATATTCGATTACGAAGAAAACAACCTCACAAACGATATCAATGAACAGATCGCTTACCGGCTTAAGTGGTCTGATTCTCTACAACGCAGTTAATACCGTTCATATATTTGACTATGAGGAGGAAAACCTGACAAACGATTCACAAGAACAGATTGACCTCTTTTAAAAACTGGCTGGCCTCTTTAGGTGCGCAGCGGCTCCAGTCCAGGCGATGGATGTTTTCAGGTAAATCGGCATCGTTTGTTGTGGGGCTGCTCTGCAGCCCAGCACAGGTCAAGCCTACTCACTACAATAAGCAGGTTCACCAGCCTTCTTTGAGCATCCGCAATTCCAGGTGCTGCAACAGCATGATGGTCTTGCCATCGGCAATCTCGCCGTTTTGCACCATTGCCAACGCCTCATCAAAGCCCAGTTCCAGCACTTCGATATCTTCGCCCTCCTCCTCCAGGCCGCCGCCAGCACTCACGCGGTCCCCTGGCTGATATTCGCCCATGAAGAAATGAATCCGCTCCGTCACCGACCCCGGGCTCATGAACGCCGCGAAAATCTTCTCCACGTGGCCCACGCGGTAGCCGGTCTCTTCTTCGGCTTCCAGGCGAATGCGCTCTTCGGGGCTGGCGTTATCCAGCAGCCCGGCTGCGGCCTCGATCAGGTAGCCGTGGTAGTCATTGACGAACGTCGGCATGCGAAACTGGCGAATCAGCAATACCGTGCGCTGTGCGCGGTTGTACAGCAGGATAGTCGCGCCGTTGCCCCGGTCGTACACCTCGCGGGTCTGGGCTTGCCAGCTGCCGTCACGGCGGCGCAGGTCGAAGCTGTATTTTTTCAGCAGGTACCAGTTTTCCGAAAGGGTCTCTTCGGCGGTGATGCGAACGGGGCTGATGTCCATGCTCGGTTTTCTCAAGAAAATGCCTGCGGTTGTTTGATGCGATCCCAGGCAGCAGCGACCTCTTGCGCATTGCTTGCCTTGATTCGAGCCAGGTCACGGGGGTATTGCACCCCTGGGTTTTCCGTGAAGCGCGTGGCGGTGAATTGGCCGTTGCTGGCCCGCAGGATGTACCCCGTGTCCTCGCACTGCGCGGACGCGAGAAAGACCACCCCCGGCGTCACCCATTCCGGCTTCAGTTCGTCCGGCGCGTCGGTCACACCCCACATGCGCGTCTTGGCGACCGGCGAGACCGCGTTGACTTTGATCCCAGCCTCCAAGCCCTCATGGCTCAACGCGTTCATGATGCCCAGTTGCGCCATCTTGCCGGCGCTGTAGGCCACCAGGCCGGTCTGCTCATACTGGGCGTACATGGCGCGGTCGGAGGTGGTGAGGATGATGCGCGGCGCGGATGAACGCAGCAGGTGCGGCCAGGCGTGCTTGCACAGCCACAGCGGGGCATAGAGGTTGATGTCCATCGCACGTTGCAGGAACGCGGCATCGAGGTCGGTGATGTTCTGGTAACCCACCCAGCCGGCGTTGTGGATCAGGATGTCGAGTTGCCCGAAGGCCTCGAGGGTGAACGCAATCAACTGCTGGCAACCCTCGTGGGTGGACAGGTCGCCACCATGCCCGATCACCGTCAGCCCTTCGGCCTGCAAGGCTTCTGCCGCCGCCTGAACCACCAAGCCGTCGCGGCCCGCACCCGCATTGTCAGCGCCGATATCGCTGATGACCACGCGCGCCCCGCCCTGCGCCAGCGCCCGTGCGTAACTGAGTCCCAAGCCGCGTGCGCCGCCCGTGACAATTGCGGTTTTGCCTGTGAAATCCATGTGCTAGCTCTCCTGTTCAGCCGCCTACCCTAACAACCCTCGTACGCGTTGTTCAATGCTGTAACACTTTGCAAGCAATCCCCATTTACGGCTGTCGAATTAATTCCTGCCCTCGCAAGCCATCTGGTAAAACCGCTGCTTGACCTTTTTCCTGGAACCTTCATGTCTTCTCGTTTTCTCTCGCGCCTGAGCCTGCGCTGGTTTCCCCTGTTGTGCATGGCGCTGTTGATCGTTGGCCTGCCGGTAGGGTGCGCTGTGTTGCAACACAAGGAGCGCGAACTGGTGTTTCGCATCGAACCGGGCACGGCCAGCTGGTACAGCGGCTTGCCCAAGGCCGTGCAGGAATTCGAACTCAAGCCCGCCAGTTTCAAATCGGGGCAGAATATTCATGGCTGGTGGTACCCGGCGGACAACAAGGACGCACCGGCAATCCTTTATCTGCACGGCGTGCGCTGGAACCTGACCGGGCAACTGTTTCGCATCGAGCAACTGCACGCCCTGGGCTATTCAGTACTGGCCATCGACTATCGCGGCTTCGGCCAGAGCCACGGCGAGCTGCCGTCGGAAACCACCGTGTACGAGGATGCACGCGTCGCCTGGGAGCGTTTCCAGGTACTGCAACCCGATCCGCAAAAACGCCTGATCTACGGACATTCCCTGGGCGGCGCGGTGGCCATCGACCTGGCTGCCGAGCTGGGTAAGCAGACACCGTTGCCGGTGCGCGGGCTGGTGATCGAGTCCACCTTTACCTCGCTGGCGGATGTGGCGACGGCCGTGGCAAATACCTCGTTGCCAGTGCGCTGGTTGTTGTCGCAGAAATTCGATTCCATCGACAAGATTGCCGACATCCGTATGCCGCTGCTGGTGGTGCACGGCCTTGAGGACCGCTACGTGCCGCCGCGTTTCAGCCAAGCATTATTTGAAGCCGCCCAGGAACCCAAGCGGCTGTTATTGGTGCCCGGCGCCAGCCATAACAACAGCATGAGCCTGGCCGGTCGCAGTTATGGCCAGGCGCTGGACAAACTGATGCAAGCGAAGATGCCGGCCCAGGTTGTCACGCACTCCACAGGTCGCAACGGCGACTCCTGAAAACGCTTTTCGGGACTGGGTTCGCGCATGCCTGTCAAGCGCAAACCCAGCCCATGCTGGGCCAAATCAGAAGTTGATCAAATATTGATCTTGGCTCAAATCGCCAACCCTGCCGGGGCTTCGCAAAGTTATCCACAGAGATACCCACGGTTTTCGTGGACAACTCTTTTTAATTATTTACGTTTTTTTTGCTCAGTAAATGTTTTCTGGAAATGTGCCCGGCAACAAAATCTCGCGATTCACCGTGCGTATATCGTTATAGCCGCACAGCGCCATGGTCACGTCCAACTCACGGGCGATAATCTCGAGCGCCTTGGTCACACCGGCCTCACCCATCGCTCCCAAACCATATAAATGCGGCCGCCCTATCATGGTGCCTTTCGCACCCAACGCCATCGCCTTGAGCACATCCTGGCCGGACCGAATGCCGCCATCAAGCCACACCTCGATGCGCTCGCCCACCGCCGCGACGATCGCCGGCAATTGGCTGATGCTCGACGGTGCGCCATCCAGCTGACGACCACCGTGATTGCTTACCACCAATGCGTCGGCGCCGGCGTTAGCTGCCAGGCGTGCGTCTTCCACATCGAGGATGCCCTTGATGATCAATTTGCCGCCCCAGCATTTCTTGATCCATTCCACATCGTCCCAGCTCAGGCGAGGGTCGAATTGCTGGGCGGTCCAGGACGATAGCGAACTCATGTCGGCCACCCCTTTGACATGCCCGACGATATTGCCAAAGCCGCGACGTGGGGTGCCGAGCATGCCCATTACCCAACGCGGCTTGGTGGCCATGTTGAGGATATTTGGCAAGGTCAGTTTTGGCGGCGCCGACAGGCCGTTGATCAGGTCCTTGTGGCGTTGGCCAAGGATCTGCAAGTCGAGGGTCAACACCAACGCATCCACACCGGCTGCCTTGGCGCGCTCGATCAATTGCTCGATGAAGGCGCGGTCGCGCATCACGTACAGCTGGAACCAGAAGGGCTTGCCAACGTGTTCGGCGATGTCTTCCTGCGAGCAGATGCTCATGGTCGACAAGGTGTAGCGCAGGCCAAACGCGGCAGCGGCGCGCGCGGTGAGTATCTCGCCATCGGCATGCTGCATGCCTGCCAGGCCGGTGGGTGCCAGCGCCACCGGCATGGCCATGTCCTGGCCGATCATGCTAGCGCGGATCGAACGTTCATCGATGTTGCGCGCTACGCGCTGGCGGAATTTGATGCTGGCAAAGTCGCTTTCATTGGCCCGGTAGGTGCTCTCAGTCCAGGAGCCGGAATCGGCGTAGTCGTAGAACATGCGTGGGACACGTTTCTGCGCAAGCTTGCGTAAGTCTTCGATGGTTGTAATCAACGACATCTAGGTCACCTCTCCCTGAACTGAATGCTGAGAGTAACCGCCCACCGGCCGCACAACCAGCCATTGCGTTTAGATCGTCGGGCGACTAATCTCGCATAAACACGCAAAAAGACGCACAATCATGCACAACACTCATCAAGCCATCGACCTGCCTTCTTTGCGCAAACAGAAGATCCTATTGCTGCTGGAGCGCGACGGTAAAGTCACCGCCTCGGAGTTGGTGGACCATTTTGCCGTGTCCCAGGACACCATCCGCCGCGACCTCGGTGAACTCGCCGCCGCAGGCCTGCTGCAACGCGTACACGGCGGTGCCCTGCCCCGGCCAAAGGACACCGGCAAAGACTTCTTCACCCGCGTCGGCGAGACCAACGAGGCCAAGCGCCACCTCGCCCGACTGGCCGCTGACCGCGTAGAAGATGGCCAGATCGTGCTGTTCGATTCCGGTTCCACCACTTTGCAGATCGCCCAGTCATTGCCGCGCTCCATCCGCCTGACCGTGGTCACGCCGTCGCCCATGATTGCCATCGCTTTGGCCGATCATCCCGATGTGACCGTGATACTCGCCGGCGGCCAACTCAACCCGGCGACCCTGTCCACCAGCGGTCATGAAACCGTGCGGCTGATCCAGGGCATAAAGGCCGACTTGCTGTTCACCGGCGTGTGCGCGCTGCACCCGCAAGTGGGCATCAGTTCGTTGCATTTTGATGAGGTGGCCGTCAAACAAGCCTTGCTCGACAGCGCGTCCCACGTGGTGGCGGTGACCATGGCAGACAAACTCGGTGCCGTGGAACCCTTCGTCGTGGCGCCATGCAACCGTATCCACACGCTGATCACCGAATGGCATGTGCCGAGTGTGGAGGCGTATGAACAGCTAGGCTTGGAAGTGCTGCGGGTAGAGGTCGAGTAGGCACAGCGCATCAGGTGTTGCCAGGCCGCTGGCGGTGTTGTCGAAGATGCACCAGGTGGGGATGCCGTCCTCAACGGACGCGCTCAACAAGCGCGCATACGCCTGGACCCGCTCGGGCCCATAGGCGCTGTGATAGATACGCGGCGTTCCGTGCAGTCGCCAATAACGCATACCTTGCCAACCGGCGGGAGTATCTCCCGACGCAATCACCGGCGGGTCAGCGGCCACTCGCACGATCTGCAGGTCCTGCAACATCCCCTCGGCAGCAAGCCAACTCGCGTGCCGAGGCTCAAGCACGACGGCGCCCGCAAAACGCTGACGCAGCGCCGTGAAAAAAGCGTTGGCCACGCCCGGTTCGTAGCTCAACGAAGGTGGTAACTGCACCAGCAGGCAACCCAGTTGGGCGCCCAGTTGACGGCATTGCCCAAGAAACTCGTCGAGTGCAGCTTCGCAGCCTTGCAGGCGCAATTCATGGGTGATGCGTTGGGGCACCTTGACCGAGAAGCGAAAGCCTGGCGGCGCCGATTGTGCCCACCGCGCATACGTCTTGGGCAGGTGCGGGCGATAGAACGAACTGTTGATCTCGACCGCATTGAAGCGCGAAGCATAGCGTTGCAAATGCGTGCCCTCGGCGGCAAATGCCCGCCACTGCTCACGCGGCAAACTCCAACCGGCGCAGCCCACAAACAAGGTTGCTGTCAAAACAGCACCTTGGCGGCATCGCGCATGAAAATCTCGATGGTCTTGGGCCCCACGCCGTCGAATGCCCCCAGGCGTTTTTCGAAGTCCGCGCGGCTCTCACTGGCATTGAGTATATGAGTGATCTTGCCGGCATATTCGGCGTTCAACTTGGCGCTGAGGTCGAGCAAGCGTTGCGCGGTGGTTTCGTCATAGCGCACGTAATGCGCGCGTCCGAGCATGGCCACCAACTCGCGCGACGTGCAATGTTGCAACTTGCGCGCCGTGTCGCGGCCCTGCTCTTCAACGATTTCCTTATAGGCCTGCGCGGCAATGGGTGCCTGGATACGCTTGCCCATGAGGAAACTGGCGATAAACCACTTGAACAGGCCGCTGTCATCGTCGGGCTTGAGTTCAATGCCCAACTCTGACGCGGTGATAGAACGAGCCATGCTCAGTGGCCCAGCTTGCGCTCGGCCTTGGCGGCCTGTTCGTTGATGGCATCGGTCTGGCGCTCAGTCTCCTTGATCGAGGTCGGCGTCACGACCTTGTCGACGGTTTCGGTCTTGGGATTCGGGCGCTCCAGGGTGTGGCCTTTCGTGGCTTTATCAGTGCCCTTCTGGGCCTCTTCAGAGCTGATAGGTGCAGGGGTTTTATCGGCAGTCATAGTCTGTCTCCAGTGAAATGAAGGCTCGCAGAAAGGGCGAGCACTTAAGCAGCAGAGGCTTGCCGGTTTGGATAGTTCAAGGAAATTGCCCGCGCCAACCGCCCGAGAAATAAGCGCAAATTAATTTAAACCTTTGCCGCCCGTGCCGGATCAACTCTCCCATATCCCATCCTTCGCTCACCCATCAGGAGATACTCGATCATGAGTTCACACCTCAACGGCAAGAAGATTCTGGTCATCACTTCCAACACCGGCATCGAGCGCGATGAACTGCTCAAGCCATTGGAAGCCTTGCGCGGTCATGGCGCCACGGTGACTCACGCTTCCAGCAAAGGTGGCACCACCCAGACCTTTGTCGGCGACACCGAAAAGGACAAGACCGTGGAGTCCGACGCGAAACTGTCCGAGGTTTCCGGCGCTGATTTCGATGCCCTGGTCATCCCCGGCGGCACCGTCAATGCCGACACCCTGCGCCAGGATACGGCGGCACAAACGCTCATCAATGAGTTCGTCAAAGCCGGTAAAACCGTGGCTGCCATCTGTCACGGCCCTTGGGCGCTGATCGATGCAGGGGTGATCAAAGGCAAGACGCTCACCTCCTACAAGAGCGTGCGCATCGATCTGGAAAACGCCGGCGCTGCCGGCTGGGTCGATACCGAAGTCAAGGAGTGCAAGGCCAATGGCTGGACCTTGATCACTTCGCGCACACCGGACGATCTGCCAGCATTCAATGAGGCAATCGCCAAGGCCGTAGCGGGCTGAGTAGTTGACCGTTGAACGAAAACAGGCGCCTCGAGGGCGCCTGTTTTTTATCTGCTTATGCTTCAGCTTTTACGATGCTCTGGCATTTCGCGTTTCGGCCCGAACATCGCCCAGGCTATCAAGCCCACCAACGGCACAAAGATCAGCACCACCAGCCACAGCCCCTTGGTCTCCCAGCCCCCGGTGCTGCGCAGTACGATATTGATCGCCCACAACTCCAAGAGCAGCAGAACCACTGCCAGCCCGATCCAGATATATTGAATTTCCATGCTTCACCTCCTAGGTCGTATTCCTTAGGTCAAGCATCGGCCGCGAGGGTTCATTAAAATTTGCGCAAATATCCCGGGGTGGTGGAATGCAACGCGCCACAACGCCAACCATGCAACCTGCACGACAGGCATGGCCACCCTACCCTCGCAGCCCTTTGAATTACTTGATGAATCACCGATAGCTCAAGTTGGTACAACTGATGCAACCGTTACTGGACGAGGCGTGCATTTCGACATGCCCTTGGTTCCCGTGAGGTGTCACCCATGAATGCCATTGATCTGCTCAAAGCCGACCACGAACGCGTGAAGACCCTGTTGACTCAATTGAGTGAGTCCACCGAGCGCGGAGTAAAAAAACGCACAGAGCTGCTGGCCAAGCTGGAAGCGGAAATCAGCCTGCATACCAAACTGGAAGAGGAGATCCTTTACCCTGCGTTCAGGAAGGCCGGCGGCAAGGAGCAGGACATCATGTACCACGAGGCCAAGGAGGAGCACCGCACAGTCGACTCGCTCGTGCTGCCGGACCTGAAGCAGACCGAGCCTTCGACCACGGAGTTTTCCGGCCGCGTCAAAGTGGTCAAGGAATTGTTGGAGCATCACATCGAGGAAGAAGAAACCGAGATGTTCCCGCAGGCTAAAAAGCTGTTGGGTAAAGCGCTGCTTGAAGAGCTGGGCGCCGAAATGGAAGCAATGAAGGCGGCGCATAAAAAATTGCAGTCGACCAAGTCGATGGCGGCTTGATCGCGGCCTGACGGAGCCTGGAATTGTTCCAGGCTCTTGATACACCCACACCATAGGGGATTGCGTCATGAAGACCACATCGTCCCAAAGGATTTTGCTCATCGTCGGCCTGTCAGCCCTGCTCTGCGGCCCCGCTTTCGCCGCATTTGGCGACAATCCCGAACCGTCCTCCAACGCCTTGAGTAGCGACAGCGCCCCTGGCTCCGCCCTGCCGCCAGGAACCTACCCCAGCAGCCCCTCCGACAGCGACAAGAAAACCGAAGACACAGACAAGCAGCCGAGTAAACCGGCCAAACCGGCGGACACTCACAAACCCAGCAAAGAAAAGCCGCGCTCAGGCAGTTGACGATCGGTAGACCTTGATCCGGGGAAAGCCCGCCGCTGCCAGCAGGTCGATGTCCCAGGCAACCAAGCGCTTGTCGGCGCTCACCACAGGCTGCCCGCGTTGCAGCAGGTGCGCACGCTTGTTGATGTGTTCACCCATGCGCAACGGCGGGCACCAGATGCGCGAGCCGTACACTCGGCAGCGCTGCAGGGCCACCACGCTGTCGGCACCCGCTGGCAGCGGCGAGCCGGTCAATACCCGTGCGGCTTGACTGGCCTGCAATGGCAGGTCACGGCTGTCGGGTCCGACCAGCACCAGATAGCCGCCGAGCTCCGGCACGTCAACCGCACGCAGGGCATAGCCGTCCAGGACGCTGATGTCCCGACCTGGCACATCGACGGGTGAAAACACCTCTTCGGCGGTCACCCGTCCAAGGGCCTGGGACAAGGCAATCATTTCGGTGCAGACGACACGGTGCTGAATCAGATCGTCCATGATCCAGGATCCGCGCACTGACACGCAAAAGGCGCGTCTCGACGGCGAAGCAATTGCGCATGGGACAAGGGCATGGCGTCTTCCTCCAGAACTTTCGTCACAGTGTGGGAACTGTTGCCGCGTCATCCCTTGACCGCGATCAACGAACAGGCGCGGCATGGCGCCGCACGCCAACCAAGGGGTGTTCGCCCAGGAAATCGGCATGGCCTGGGACGCGGCCGTGACGCTCTACGACCGAAACCCGATCGCCGTGACGGACGTTGCCGCGAGGGTTCGCCGGCCCCTCAGGGCACCGGCAACCAGCGACTGAACTCACCACGGGCATTCAACGGGCACCAGGCAAAGTCCCACTCCAAGCCTGGCAACGCTTGCTGTTCGGCGCCCGCCAGCGGAGCCCCCTTCCAGTCGAACACCGTTGCTCCCTGCCAGGCCAGGACCACACCCTGGGCCTGGCTGTCATCCGTGTCGACCCAACGCGCGGCTGCCGCTGCCATCAAGGCCTCGATCGGCTCGTCGTCGATCTGCGATCGGTACGACGAGCCCAACAGCCAACGGCAGACATGCAGGTGATAGGTCCAATCCTGTGGCGGCCGATTGCGATAGGCCCAGGTCATGAAGCTGCGAAACAGGTCCAGGCCCTCGGGTGGGTCGAGCTTGAGCAGCGCCGGGCAGATATCGAACAGCGTGTGCCAATAGGGCAACAGGCGTGCATCCAGGTGCACGAAATTGCGGGAATTGCTGGGGTATTCAGGCGGCGCAGGGTCGGCGTGCAGGCGACGGGACGCCTTGCTGACCAGGCGGCTGGCGCCTGCAGGCAACAGGTGGTTCATGAAGCGCACTCACAGTCTTGACGATGGAATGCCTCCCGGTCTCAGGAGGCCCAGGGCATACGTCAGGATGCAGGGGAAGCGCGGGGGTTGGCCGAGGGCCAGGAATAACGCGGCGGCGCCTTGTTGCGTCGTTCATGGCCCGGATGCGGGGGCTTTTCCAGGCCCAGCAGCCAGGCCAGTCCCACCAGGAACACCAACGCGACCGTCAGGGCGTTGCAGACGGGGCAGGTAAAGTAGTTCGAGATGTTGCCGGAGGATGGGCTGCCCAACCCTTTGTCGGAAAGTGGCGGCTGGCTGCCGTCCACCGAACAGAACGACCCGCCGATACCATTGAGTGCCTGGCCCATCATCTGCCCATGCCCCAAACCGCAGACGAACAGGTTCATCAGCACGCAGAAGTACAGGGCCCAGGCGATCAGGGAACGGTCAGGGTGGCTCAATTTCATGGCGGCGACTCTACCACCAGAGCCGCAAAAGGATGAAGCGCCGCATGCCCCTGTGGCAGAACGTCGCAGATTACGTGGCATGGCCAGGGTTGGTAGACTTGGCACCCTCAAAGCCTGATGGTTCGATCCAGAGCACTGCAGGCGTTTCACAGGATGCGCAGTTGATGAGTACGTTATTCACCCGCCGCAAAGTGCTGACCGGTATGGGCCTGCTGGGCCTGGGCAGCCTGCTGGGCGGCTGTGACTACAGCCCCAAGCTGAACTTCAAGTACGGCAAGGACTTGAGCGACAAGATCATGGGTCGCACCTTCAAGCTCAAGAACACCGACGGCGAAACCGTCACCCTGAGCTCCTACCGTGGCCTGATGCCGGTGGTGTTCTTCGGTTTTACCCAGTGCCCCGCCGTTTGCCCGACCACGCTGGCGCGCGCTGCCCAGGCCAAGAAGCTGATGGGCCGCGACGGCGAAATCATGCAGGTGGTGTTTATCACCCTGGACCCGGAACGCGACACGCCGGAGATTCTCGACAAGTACGTCAAGGCCTTCGACCCCAGCTTTGAAGCGCTGTACGGCACCCCGGAAGAAATCGCCGTGGCGGCCAAGGAATTCGGGATCTTTTATGAAAAGATCCCGGCCGGCGACACGTACACACTGTCCCACACCGCCACCAGTTTCGTGTTCGACACCCGTGGCAACCTGCGCCTGGGCCTGCAGGCATCCCTTACCGCTAAAGAGT
>Ga0308167_1003216_pt1 | contig 13378 bp, 13 predicted proteins | sample PhyCR1_2_FD_202138 | JGI IMG/M metagenome (GOLD analysis project Ga0308167, IMG submission 202138) | Phyllosphere microbial communities from UC Gill Tract Community Farm, Albany, California, United States - DLSLRC.R1 | ecosystem: Host-associated > Plants > Phyllosphere > Unclassified | place... | reverse complement strand
CCAGGTGCCGGTCATCGCCCTGTCGCAGCTGAACCGTGGTCCGGAGCAGCGTGCCGACAAGAAGCCGGCGATCTCCGACCTCCGTGAGTCCGGCTCCATCGAGCAGGACGCCGACATGGTCATCCTGCTGCACCGTGAGTCGGCGTACGAGAAGGACAACCCGCGTCAGGGTGAGGCGGACCTGATCGTGGCGAAGCACCGTAACGGACCGACGGACACCATCACCGTGGCGTTCCACGGGATGTTCTCGCGGTTCGTCGACATGCCGCAGTAGGCGGCTTGTTGTCGTCCGTGTGAATTGAGAAGCAAGTTGTCGTTTTGAAGAGCAAGTTGTCGTTTTGAAGAGCAAGTTGTCGCGTTAGCAGGCAACTTGTCGCAACCCAGTGCCTCGCGATCCATAGGTCCCGGGTTCCGGGGCTCCATCTCCCCAGCAGTTGCGACCTGCGCAAGCGGCGTCGTCGTCGACCGAGTCAAGCCTCCGATCGTTCCAAGCGTCATCGTGGCGTCGCTGGACTGCCTGCCAGCGCTCGGTATGGGACAAAGTCGATGGATTCGTACGAGGCTCGTGCCGCAGGGCGGAGCTCGGCGGCTGCGGTTTCACTTTCGAGCTGAGAACCCAATCCGACTGGGGCTAACGGACCGAATCGGCTAACACGCTCTCTGAGCGCGAGGCACTCGAAACGATGCGAGACCTCCTAAACGAACGCGACGGATGACCCGGACGCGACAGCACCCGGTGCCGTACCCGACGTGCAGCACGCGAAGGCGACGATCGCGCAGTGCGCTCGGGACCTGCGAGCAAAAGACGCCCGCATCATCGTGGGATTCTTCTTGCAGGTCAGCGAAGCCCTCGACACCAAACGTGAGCCGCAGCCGCTCAGTCCGGTCTAGTTGAGCTCCTCATCGCTGTCGCGTATCGGCGGCCCGCAGAGCAGTGCCGGAGCGCGGCATGGGAGCGAGCACCCAGACGACGGAGAGCGGCACGTCCCCACGGAGCCGCCCCCAACCGATCAGTCTGACGCGAGTTCCTTCGCACGCGACACCGCGGTAGGCCAATCGATGACGGCATCGTCAGCAGCAGCGTGATGCTTCGCCCGGCTGCGAGCAGCAGCCTCGACTGAAGCCATCAGCGGGTTACCGAGAGCTGCAATCAGATCACCGAAGACATCCTGCAGTTGCCGATAGGCATCCAGGCTGCTCGACTCGAGCGCGGCAACAAGCCCCCGGGCTCGCTTCCGAATCGACTTCGAGCGAGCAGCATCGAAGCGCGCCTGCTGCACGGCGATCATCTGCAACCCACTCAGGAGTTCACTGGCGTGCTGATACTCCTCCGCAGACAGGACACTCACCCGCGTGTACCGGTTTGCTGCCATCTCGACCAGTCCGTCAGCGACAAGCCATGGAATTGCTTCCCGGACCGGCGTCCGTGACACACCGAGCCAGGACGTGAGGTCATCGTCGACGTGTCGTTCCCCCGGCTCGAGTGTTCCGTCCTCGATCGCATCTTGAATCTGCCGGTAGACGACATCCCGCAGCAGCACGCGCGGGCACGCTGTTTTCGGCGTCGAGCAGCTTCAGCGAGCACAGCGAGTCAGCTCGCCACGCCAGCAGCCGCGTCAGGGCTGCACGAGACAGAGACGGAGGGAGAGCGCCCAGGTTGAGCGGGCTCAACCCACAATTTCCGGCTGGGCTTCGGGGTCAGCGGATCTTCAACCGTTTCGGCTTCGTCAGGCCCAGCTCACTCGCGACCTTGTCTGCACGCTTGCGCAGTGACGAGGACCGGGTCCCCGCCGCGGTCAACGCATCTCGCAGTTCCACGCGGGTGCCGGACGGGACGGGCTTGGCGACGGCGGTGGCCGAATCGAGCGCGGCTTCAGCTGACCCCTGATTTCGCTGCAGCATGTCCACCAGCACTTGGCGTATGAGAACGCGCCGCGGTTGTTCGGCCTGAATGGCCGCGGCCCGCCAGATGGTGAGCACCTGCTTCCGGCCTTCGATGGTCGTCTCGTCGCTGTATCGGTCAGCCAGCAGGGAGGCGATCCGAGAGTCCGGAAGGGACGACACGCCCAGCGCGGCGAGCACCCGCGCGGACAGTGAGGCGGCGCCGGCTTGTCCGATCAGTGTCGTGATGATCTGCTCTCTGGCCGTGGCTGGCAACGCGGCAGTCCACTCCTGGAGTGCTCGGAGGAGCTCGCGGGCGCTCTCAGCGGTGGGTAGCAGCGGAGCGAGTGCGTCGGCGACTTCGGTTGGGGCGGCTGTGGTGTAGCGCAGCCAGTCCCGGGCGATGTCCCATCGGCGTTGACGTGCGTCGTCGACGACGGCGGCGAAGGCGTCGGGCATGAGTTCGAGTCCGGGGTTCGCGGTGGCCCAGGTCGGATTCGAGGCGAGCAGGATGTTGCGCATCTCGAGTTCTGCTGTCTCTGGAAGCCAGTCAGAGGCGCTGATCGCCGCTGCGGTCTCGTCGAGCGTTGACGCTTCGGGGGCTCCATCGGAGGTGAGGGCGCCGTGCAGGAGCCGACGCATTCCGTTCACGACGTCATCGACGTCGTCGTCATCGACCTCGGTGCCGACACTGCTGATCAGCAGTGCCCGCTGGGCTGCCGCAGCATGCACGGGCTGGAGGATCTCGCTGCGACCAAGGAGGGCCATGCACTCGAGCTGTTCACGGAGCGTGACTACGTCTTCTGCTGTCGTCACAGTGGCAGGCAGGGACACAGCCTCCGCGGAGAGCAGCGCCCGTTCTTCCTCGGGCAGGTGCTCGGCGCACTGCGACACAAGACGTGCGCCAGCGTCGAAGTCCGCGGACGTACCGGCACCTTCAGCGGAGAAGCGTCGCCGCCACATCCGCTCGAGCATGCGTTCAAGATGGGCCCGGATCTTCGGCGAAATTGCGTCCGGGTGTTCCAGCAGGGGCGTGGCCCAGCTGCTCCACTCCGAGGGCTCACGCTCGACGCCGACTCGAAGCAGCAGCTCTGCGAGGTCGTCGTCGATGGGACGCTCGATCAACGGCAGGATCTGCAACGCCACGTCCTCTGCCTCGAACCGGTCCACCAGCAGCAGCACCCGGACGATCGGCAGGAGGGCGGGTTGCTCGTCGACGGTGGCCTGCACCGTAGCGATGGTGTGGAGTGCGTCGAGGATCCCGGCAGGGTCCAGCGGCCGCCGCCGCTCGGTTGTCGACTCAGCTTCCGCACGTCGGGCTGCACGTGACGTCGTCGCCGATTCCTGTTCCGCGTCGAACGTGTCGATCGCTTCGAAACGTTCCCGGATCGCAGCGGCGAGGGCGCTTTCGCTGGCGACAAGCGCATCGGCCAGAGCGGTCGGTTCGACCACCTCCAGTGCTGCGGCAAACCGCTCAGCGGCGTCCGAGACCAGTCGAGCCGTGAGCGCTTGCGAAACGAGCTCTGGTTCGGTGGCGAGGACGTGCTGGTGGTCGATCGCGATCCGGGCGGCGGAATCGGTGTCCGATGCGACGTTAGATGCAGCAATTCGGCGGACAAGGGAAGTTCGTCTTTCTTCCGACGCTGACGCAGCGATGAGCAGCGCACCCTCGAGGGTGGTGCTGGTCAGCACGCTGTCCGGGGACGTGTCGTCGTGATCGATCTCGAGCGCCACGGCGTCCGCTGTCGCCGGGTCGAGGGTGCTCATCGACACGGCAAGCAGAATCGACCGGGTCACGTTCGGCGCTTCGATGCCGACTGCGGTGCGCAGCACCTGCGTCAGGAAGTGCACGGCTGAGAGGCGATCGTCGGGGTCGAGCGGCGCGACAAGGCTCGCCACGTCGCTCAGTGCGGAGTTCCGTGCGGCGATCTCGAGCTGCTCGGCGACGGTGCCCGGCAGGTTCGAGGCGACGCCCGCGCTTTCCAGGAACAGCAGGTCCCGGTAGGGCCCGACGATGTTGCTGGTTCGCTGTAGGTAGCTCAGCAGCTGATCACTCTGCGTCTTTTCGATCGCGCCGACTTCGTCGTCTTGGCCCTCGTCGCCGGCGACGATGGCGCCGGATGAGCGGGTATTGGCAAGGTAGCCCTTCACGAGCTGCTGGATGCGTTCTTCGACGCCGGGGTGCTCGCTCCAGTACGTCGCCGGTTGCGCTTTCGCTCCCACAAGATGCTGCGGCAGGTCAGGGTCGAGAACCATGTCGCGTGCGAAGAGCGGGAACTCCACCTGCAGGCACGTCAGGCGCGCCAGCGCCTCCGCCTCCCGCTGCCCGAGCGTCAGCGCGAGACCTCCAGAAGCGATCCGGGCTGAGGCGAGCCGATGAGCCAGAACGAACGAGTTGAGAAGGTGCTTTACCCGCCGTGGTGCTTTCACGTGCGCCGGGATCAGGATCGACGCGATCGTCGCGGTGTTCAGCTGCTGCCACAAACCAGCGCGGTCGGCGACCAAGCTTGCTGCGAACGCGGTGACGCTGCTTGAGCGCAGCGGCGGCACGGTCATCTGGTACTGGAAGACCTTGTCAAGGTAGGAGCTGCCGGCACTGTAGTACGGGTTGACGTCGTCGAGTGGGGTGGCTTGGCGGAGCGCGAGCGTCATGGCGTGGTCAAGGACCTGCTGATCGGCTGCGACAACAAACACGCATCCGGGAACACCGAAGAAGGTGCGGATCGAATCGAGCGTGTCGATGACGTCGGAGGGCGCGCACCGGTCGAGCTCATCGACGAACACCACCAGCTTCCGCTTCCGAACCTTGCTCAGCACCAGCTCGCGGAAGAGCCGCTCGAACTCTTCGTCGCTTTCGGCACGCTCGCTGGAGTGCGTCGTCACGAACGCTTTGTTCGCGACGGCGACGACCGCAGTAACAAGGCTGGCGGGTACCAGCGACGCCGGGATCGTCAACCCAGCCGCAGCCTGCAACGCCGGCCACACCGGCTCTTCGTTCAGGAGCGCGAAGCCAGCGATTAGCAGCGCCAACGCGGCCGCGATCGCGAGGACTGACCCCACGAGCACGAGCAGGAGCTGCAACACCTTCCAGACCGGGAACTTCACTTTCGACTTCGTTGTCGTTTCGTAGAGATCCTCCCCGAACCGGGAGTCCGTCGAGCCGAGCTCCTTCGCGACGACGGAGATGAAGTTCCTCCGAAGCGGGTTCCGTGCGTACTTGAACGCGTCGAACCGGACGAAGAGCAGATCCTTCGCGCGGTGGGTCTTGATCTCCGCCGCGAGGAGATGGCCGATACCACTCTTGCCTGCACCCCATGGCCCGTACAGGGCAACGTTGCTCGGCGTCTTCGCCTCCACGATCAATTGCAGCAACTCTGCGGTGAGTTGCTCGTGCCCCAACGCGTCGTCTTGAGCGGTCGTGATCTCAGCATCGGCGATGAGTTCGGGGCGCAGTGACAACAGAAGACCCTCCGGTTCTGAGTGGATGTCAGTAAGTATCGCGGACCCGACCGACACCCACCCCTAACGCGGGCCGCCGTCAGCCGACGTCGTCAGTCGCGATAGATCACCGCACCATTCGCTCCGCGCTCGTCGGGCGGGCGCACGGAGCCACGGTCATCGACCTCTCCGGTGCCACTCCGCTGCGCACCACGCTCTCCCTCATTGAGGAGATACCCGTCGATGTGCATCGTGCCGAGCGCGCTAGCCGTCGCGCGGATATGCGCGGAGCCGCCCGCCTGCACCTGCAGCGTCCCGGTCATGCGAGCAGCGAACGATGCCTGTCCTGCTGCGCCGACAGTGACCGTGCCGCTGACCTTCGAGCGTGCGTCGAGAACTCCGCTCTCCACCCTGACCGTGCTGCTGATCGGAGCCAGAGCAGTCACCGTGGCGCCGTTCGTGATGATGAGCGTTCGGGTGACCTTTTCGGTCAACGTGGTGTCGTCGCTGAGAGTGATGTCGGGTACTTCGAACATCTCGCCGTTTTGATACACAAAGGAAGGAGACATGGTCAACATACTAACGGTCAGTGCGCTAGCCTGCGAGCATGTCGACTACTTCTCACAATAGGTGATGGCGATGTCTCCTTCTGGCATCAAGATCCGCGCGCTGGGGTTGGTTGGGCTCATTGGAATGGGCGTCGCCACCCTCACCATGAGCCTGGTCACTGACCTGGCACAGGTCGATGCGGTCATGACGCTGATCTCTGCTGGCGCCTTGCTCGCGTTCGCGCTCGACAAGATCGGATTCATTGCTTCATTTTTGACCTTTCTCGCTGGTCTCATCTACGTCTGTGCGACCTGCCTGCCGGGGTCCCCAGACTCGGTGCCGCCACTGGCAATGGCGGCTGTCGTGTTTCTGCGGGCGGTGGCGTTTGTATTCGCACTCATCGCGGTCGGACAAGGTCAAGCACCTCATCAGCACGTGCGCGACATTGCCGTGCGCACCCGGCAGCTTCTTCGAAAGAGCCAGCTGATGTGGGCTGTGCTCTACGTGCTGTTCGTTTACGCCGCGAGCCTGTTCGTCTTGGGACTCTTGCTCGGCATCCCGACCCCTTGGTGACCGACGGATCCCCGCCCACCTGAGTAGCCCAAGGCCCGGCCCCCAAGGCGTTTTCGACGCCGCGGGAGGCTGGGCTGCTGAGCGATCCCGCTGGGGGCGGAGGAGGTGCATGTCGAATAACGTGACCTGCCGCCGGGCTCCTCAGGACATGAGGAAGCTCTCGAGGATTCCGATCAGTGGTTGCGGGTCGTTCCCTCCGCGCAACCACGCGACCGGTGTGGCCGGCCGTCCGTCGACACGCGTGTCCTCGTGAGCTGTGGTCATGAAGCCAAGAATCGCCGCAGGGCTGAAGTCCTGAAATCCCTCGACAAGCCGCGATAGGTGCGGCAGTACCGGTGACTGCGTATCGTCGGTGAACTGCCATACGGGGAACCACAGGGTGCTGTCGGCGACGAATGCGAAGAGGTCGCCAACGCGCAACATCCAGCGAACCTTCGCTTGACCCTCACCCAAACGCCGCACGACCGCATCCTCGGAAAGAGACGCGGCGACAGCACCCTCCCGTGTGGCGCTACTCCTCCGGACGACCGCGTCGTGGCCCCACACCGACGAGTCGATTGCCGTTCCTCGTGCCGGTGGTCCTGGTCGTTGTCGTCGTTCTCATGTTCCTCGCTGCTCGGGGAAGCATGGGACGGAGCCCGCTGCAGGATCAGCAGGACGCGGAGTGGCAAGCACGCCGAGCCGAGCGACGTCAAGCCCGGGACGAGCGCAAATCGGGCGACCAGTAGGGGGTCGGATATCGAGACGTGGCCGAACGACGGGAAGGGTCCAAGTAGCCGCTCCCGATCGTAGTGGAACTTCCGGGGGCCGACGTCGAGATGTTCTAAGGTCTGAAGGGCCGGCGTCGCTTCGAGGCAGGATGTAGGTCGCCCTAGACTCACCCCGTGGCACACATCACCCCCTCCTCGGCGCTCGAGAGTTGCGAGACGGCACTCCGTCAGCTCCTCGTGCACGCGCTCACCGAGAAGCACGGCTCGGACTGGTTGACGGTGGTCTTCAAAGAGAAACAGCTCGAGACCTTCGCCGAGCGGCGTGAGTACGAGCAGAAGAAGCGCACGTCGCGCGGCGTCGCGGTCGTGTCCGATGCTCTGATCGACTACACACAGTTCTTCGACCTCATGACACTCGCGGACAAGAACTGGGATCTCGTCGCACCCGCGCTCGGGAAGAAGGCTGACACCCTGGCACTTTTGCGCCGCGTCGACGACCTTCGCAATTCGGTCGCGCACAACCGCACGCTCCTGCCGTTCGAGGAAGACCTCGTCGCAGGCATTGCCGGAGAAATCAGAAACCGAGTGACGATCTACATGAGTTCGCAGGATGAAGCGGGCGACTACTATGCCCGCATTGAAGAAGTGACTGACAGCTTCGGGAACCGCATCGACGGCGTCGGAACGTTGAGTCGCTCAATCGATGTTCTTGACACCGGCACGGTGCTCGGCGTGGGCCAGGTCGTGACGTTCCGCTGCCGCGCATTTGACCCGCAAGGTCGCGCGCTCACCTGGCACCTCGACACGTACCCGCCCTCAAGTAGCGGAACGGTAGTGATTGCCGGCGACGACGTGGAGTTGCAGTGGGTGGTTGCAGATGAGCATGTGTCGGCCAGGTCATCCGCTTACCTGAAAGTGATTGCCGATAGCCGGTACCACCGCTGGCCGGATGGTAACGACGGGTTCGTGGCGTTCAACTACCGAGTGGACCCCCCGACCTCGTAGCGGAACGTTTCGAGCCGAGGACCGAACACTCGCCCCCGCCTTTCGCCGTGGCCTCGCGCGAGCTACCGCTCCCGGCCCTCATCGCCGTGGACAGGTCTGGCGCCGGTGACGGGTGCACCTTCAGGAGCTTCCGGTGCTGCTCGGCGTCGAGAGTTCGTCGGTAGCGGTGTCGGTGTCGGTACCGGCCTGGCGGAGCATCGCGCGGTCGTGCACCTCGAACTCGTCATGGCGCTGCGACTCATGGACCGGTTTGCTCCGTACCCGGGTTCGGGCCGTCGACTGCGGCGGAGAAGGCGGGCACTCAGCCCCAGTTGAGGCGGTTTGGGCGATCGGTGTCAGCTACGTTCAGTCCGACCTGCGCGCCGGTGTAGAGATCGACGTGGTTCCGGACGGTCCACGGTGGGGTTCCTCGACACCGGTCTAGTCGTTTGGGAAGGGACTCATGGTGCGGTCTACTCCACGCTTGTATCGGCTGGCACGGCTCGTGTGCTCAGCCGCAGCGTCGCTCGGCTTAGACCAGCTCGCGGCCTCCCCCGGGGCGGCTGCCCCGGTCTTGTCAAGTTCATCGAGCAACTCCTTGTACGCCTGGGTTGCCTGGTAAGCCGCCTCCGCACGGTCCTCGCCGTCAGGCAATCCGGCCAAGTAGTCGTGAACGGTCTTCTTGAAGTCTTCGTGACGTGCCATGGGTCTACGCTACTCGCGGCTGCTCGTCGGCAACTCGCTCTGGCAACGAATCGAAGACCCACCAGGTTGGGGCCTGCGTCGATTTCCGTCTCGATAGCCAATCCCCTTTAGGGAGGGGGAGATGACCACGGGAGCGCGTCAGCGAGGTTCAATGCTCGGCGCGTCGGCAGAACGAGGCAGATGGTGTTCGCGACAAGTTGCGTTGCAAAGAGTCGCGACAAGAAGCGTTGCCAAGCGAGACTTATCGGGGGTCGATGCGACAACTTAGTTCTCCAACCACAGTCCGCCAGCTAACTTGTCCGACTGCCACGCAACGTGTCTGAAATACGGACGTGGACACGATGTTTGGCAGTACGGACGGGCCACGCTGACCAGGGGCCGGCTCGGTCTTCGTGCGTCGCGAGGCGTCCGTATGGCGTGCGGGAAGTGAGATAGTTCGCGGACCACCTATGGGAGACGGGTTCGCCCCGGAGCAGGGCCGTAGGAGTCCGGGGCAGCCCGCAAGCACCCGTGGTCCGCTGGAGGACCGGCTATCGAGACTCTCCGGTCGGCCCGATGCTTGTGTAATATCTGCGTGTGCACGTAGACAAGCAGCCCTGCGGATTGAGTCCGGAATCCGAGTACGTCGAACTCGCGGTGGAAGTGTTCGCGATGCTCGCGGATGCCACCCGGGTGAAGATCATCCTCGCGCTGCGTAGCGCTGAGGAGCTGTCCGTGAACCGGCTGGCCGAGGTCGTCGACAAGAGCGCTGCGGGCGTCTCGCAGCACCTTGCCAAGCTCCGTCTGGCACGGATGGTGTCGACCCGCCGTGAGGGGACCACCGTCTACTACCGGCTGACTGACGAGCACGCGTCGGAACTGGTGATCGATGCCGTGAAGCAGGCCGAGCACGTCGTCGGCGCGGCACCGCATCACCGCGGGGAGAGGGAGAGCGCATGACCGGCCACGACCACGCGCCGGTCCACCCTGACCACGACCATCCCCACGGTCACGGTCACGGTCACGGTCACGGTCACGGTCACGACCACGGTGAGCACGGGCACTCGCATCCGCACGGCGGGGTGAAGGGATTCCTCTACGACCTGTTCGTGCCGCACACGCACGACTCCGCGGACTCGATCGACGACGCGATGGAGGCCAGCACCGCGGGCGTTCGCGCCTTGAAGATCAGCCTGTTCATCCTGTTGGCCACGACCGTGCTGCAGGCGGTGATCGTCGCGTTCACCGGGTCGATCGCGCTACTCGCGGACACGATCCACAACTTCGCAGACGCGTTGACCGCGGTGCCGCTGTGGATAGCGTTCGTCCTCGGCCGCAGGGTCGCGAACCGCCGCTACACCTACGGGTACGGCCGTGCGGAGGACCTCGCGGGCATGTTCATCGTGTTCGTCGTTGCCCTCTCCGCAGTCGTCGCCGGCTGGCAGGCCATCGACCGGTTCATCAACCCCCGGCCCATCGAGAACCCGTGGCTGCTCGTCGCCGCCGGCCTGATCGGCTTCGCCGGCAACGAAGCGGTCGCGATCTACCGGATTGGCGTCGGCCAGAGGATCGGCTCCGCCGCCCTCGCCGCCGACGGCGTGCACGCCCGCCTCGACGGGTTCACGTCCCTGTCGGTCGTCCTCGGCGCGATCGGCGTCATGGTCGGGTTCCCGATCGCGGACCCGATCATCGGCCTGCTCATCTCCGTCTCGATCATGGTCCTGCTCTGGGGGACCGTGAAGTCCATCGGAGCCCGCCTCATGGACGCCATCGACCCCGCCCTGCTGGGCAAGGCCGAGCACGCCCTCGAACACACCACCGGCGTCGAGGGCGTCCGGAACCTCCGCCTCCGCTGGGTCGGCCACCGCCTCACCGGATCCGCCACCATCGAAGTCACCACCACGTCCCTGCACGACGCCGAGCACATCGCGGAACACGCCGCCGAGCACGTGCACGAGGCGATGGGCAACGTCGACGAGTTCACCGTCACCCCCGCCGCCCGCGCACACCAACACTGACCACCATCGAGAGGAACACCATGTCCGTCGTGAAAATCAACGCCATCACCGTCCCCCAGGGCAAGGGCGCCGACCTCGAAGCACGCTTCGTCGGCCGGAACCACGACGTCGAGCAGCAGCCCGGCTTCGAGAGCTTCCAGCTCCTCCGCCCCACCGCCGGCGGCACCCGCTACTTCGTCGTCTCCACCTGGGCCGACGAGGACTCCTACCAGACGTGGCGCACCGGCCAGGCCGGCGCACACCACGGCGACAGCAACCCCGTCGCCACCGGCGCGGAACTCCTCGAGTTCGAGACGGTCACCCTCTGACCCTCAAGCGATAGCGCCCGCGGAGCACGTGCCTCCGCGGGCGCTGCTGTGTCTCGATGGCCCATCGGCTATCGGACCGCGGGCGGCGGCAGGCTTTCGTGACGCAGGATCAGGCGGTGAGGGCGATCTGGGTCGCGCGGGCGATCACGTCGAGCGGGTCCGCTGCGCCGGTGACAAAGACCGTGATGACCGTGGACCAGTGGACGCCGCTGAGTACCGCTACTGCTCCTGCGGACGAGCCGTTCACGAGAACGGTCCCCGCGGCGGTCCATCCATCCGGCACCGATGCGCGGAAGGACCTGGCGGTCTCGCGGCTGGCTGCTGTGAGGAGCGCTTCTCGGTACGTGCTGTTCGTCCGCTCGTCGAGGAGGTCGCCTTGAAGTGAAGTGTTGATGTCGCTGCAGGCCTGCCGGGCGGTCGTTGCGCGCGTCGTTGTCGCGCGGTCGTTCAGAGCAGCGAGACCGGCGGCAACACTGCTATCACCACCGAGTCGGCGGATCTGTGCGTCGACATCGGAGCGATCCTTCGCGACCGGCATCGTCGCACTCGGGTCGATCCGGGTAGCGATCGCGGGAAGGATCACTGCGAGAAGAGCGTCCGCTGGCATGTCGCTGTCGCCTTTGTAGGTCGAGACTGCGCCAGTCGCGCCACTCATCACGCAGGTGCTGACGGCTGCCTGCTCGGCCTGTTCCAATGCAACTAACGCGCTCTGCATGGTTGTCGTAGGACGGGCGCTCGACGATGGCGCTGTGAGGACCGGCGCCTCGTCAGTCGACGCAGCTGCAGTCGGTTCTGCCTTCTTGCTCGGTGCAACAGTGACGGTGGTCGACGCCTGGGCGCAACCGCTCAAGATCAGGCCCGACACCGCGACGGCAAGCACCCGACTGATCACGCGATACAGGGACCCACGCGTGCAGACAGTCATTTGAGTCACCGTATCGTTATTCCGTGCCCCGCCTGCTCCGCTGCCCCACCGCCCGTTTGATCACCTCCCTGGCGGTGCTGGTCACCACGAGCGTGTCCCTCGCGGGCTGTTCCGCGTCCCCAGAACCGGCCGCACCCCACACGATCCCGGCAGCCTCTCGGACTCCGCAGGCGATCACGGCCGCAGAGTTCTCCGAGCGTCTGGCCGCCTACGAGCGGAAGCACGACCTCCGTGTACGGGTCGACGCCATCGACACCGGTAACAATCACCACCTGGGCTTCCGTGCCACCGAGGCAGTACCGCTCGACATGCGCTTCCTCACCGCGAGCGTGCTCGTGCTCGCCAGTGCCTCCGACGACCAACTCGCAGCGTCCCCGGCCGCCTCCGAGGCCACGGCCGAAACGGGAGCCTCCGCGACGCTCCTGGATGCCGTCGCCGCTGCGCTGCAGACCAGCGCGCCGGAAGCTCAGCAGACGCTCGTGACGTGGCTCGGCGGCGAGGATGCTTTTCATCGTCGCGCTGACGCGCTCCTTGGTCCCTCGTCTGCCGGGCCGTCAGCGCGGAGCTTCGCGACCCTGCTCGACGACGCCATCTACGGTGAGACGCTTGCCCCTGACCGTCGCGGCACGCTGCGGAACATCCTGCTCAACAGTGCGGGATCCCCTGCGACCGCAGCCGGCACCGACGCACCGTGGGAAGTAGCCGGGGTCAGCGACAGGAGCCAAGCCGGAAGCCTCGTCGAGGTCAGCACTCTCGAAGTGCCCTACCGCGCCTCGGGTGACGCAGCGCCCCTCGTACTCGCACTCGTCGTCACCGGGGCTGCCGGCACCGAGGCTGCGAGCCGCGCGGCCGAGGAAGTGTCCAAGCTCGTCACCCACGCCCTGCCGCCAACCCGCTGACCCATCGGGGGAGCGCACTTCGCTCCGACGGCCGTGCCGCGCGGTTCAGCGGTACGGCGGAGTCCTTCCGCGCCGATAGCATGCAGCGATGCCGCGTCGATGTTCTCCATGACTCGAGGGTCGTGCCCGAGGTAGCGCTGAACATCCCACCGTGAGTACAGGTCAAACACGAACCCAGCGTCATCGACCGGCCAAGGACGCAAGAGAACGCGGCTCCCGATCAAGTTCGTCAGCCGCGAAGCGTACCCACTCGCTCATTGCTGGCCGTCTCGATAGCCGATCCGTGGGTTCAGCCGGTCGTTGCAACACCACCGTGAATTGGAGTGTTGCAGATGGGATCGAGGCTGGACCACCGTGCCCGAGAGGCGCGGTTCTGGGAGCTATTGAGACAGGGTCTCGGACGCACGGC
>Ga0308167_1003212_pt1 | contig 13388 bp, 7 predicted proteins | sample PhyCR1_2_FD_202138 | JGI IMG/M metagenome (GOLD analysis project Ga0308167, IMG submission 202138) | Phyllosphere microbial communities from UC Gill Tract Community Farm, Albany, California, United States - DLSLRC.R1 | ecosystem: Host-associated > Plants > Phyllosphere > Unclassified | place... | reverse complement strand
TGTTCGGGCGTGCTCAGTACCACAATAAACTGGATGCGACGAGACTGCGGGAAACAGGGGTTAGACTGCACGTTGAACAGCTGCCACCAGGCATCTTCTTCATCTTCACGCATCAAAACCAGTTTATAACCCCGGCTGTTGATCAGGTTTTGCGCCTGCGCAGAATGGGGATCGACCATGGCATAGACATAGCTTTTCCCTATCACCTTCCAGCGATTATCCTCATCCTCTTTTCCACGACGAAAATAGTGAAAAGGCTGCTGCTGTTTAAGGTAGTACTCAAAACGGCGCAAATAGTTTTTCCGTTCATTGTCGTTAGCAATGAACAACAGGTCTTCCAGAGGACTGTTACTCTCTTCCTGAGCAAAGACAGCACGAATTTTTAACGTCCGATAGCTGGTTGAAGGACTCAGCAGCGCACGCGCCGTCAGTTCTTTCTCATCAGGGTATTGCTGTGCATAACGCCGGGCGATCTCTTCAAAAGAAAGGCGTTCGCCCGGAAGCAGGTCATAGTTAAAGCGCATAACCACCCCAGAACATGAAAAGTTATATCAAAATGAGAGTCATTCTGAAGGGGATTATCGGCATAGTTGTAATGAACTGTAACGCTGCGATGACTTTTTTATTATTTCCCCGTCCGGATTAAAATCCTGCCGTTTAAGTACGTCACATTTGCCTTATTACGCGAGAAAACAGGTATTTTCGTCGCGGATGACCGGGTGTCTTTTCCGCTTGTGCGCTGTGTCTGTTGCTTATCCTTTACTTTACCTGCTTTTTTATCGGTTATTCTTGCCATTAGTTTCACTTGCAAGCTCGTATTCTTTCATCATCACTCTGCAAGCGTAGACCGGTTCTAGAGGAAGTGAATAGCGGGGACGTCATACATGCCCATCGTGAATGGGTTGATTGCAGAACGGGTGACAATTTCCAGAGAGTTTAGGGCATGGCCTGAGATCAGGGCTTCCAGGAAACCTTGCTGAAACAATTACCTAAAGGACCACACCTGCCAAATGAGGAATAACCGCAAAGTGACTTTTCTATCGCCAGTACTGCTGTTGATACTGTGTGCAAATGATCAGCAAGGAACATTACCGCAGGAGTCGCTCTGATGCGCGTTTTACTAACAGGTGCTTATGGTCAACTGGGCCGCTGCATACTGGATCGCTTTCCCACAGACTGGATTACCCTGGCGTGTGGTTCGGCAGAGCTGGATATTACCGACCGTTCAGCAGTCATGCGTATTGTTAAAAAATTCAAGCCTGATGTCATCATGAATACGGCTGCGTACACGGCAGTCGACAAGGCAGAAACTGACCGTACACGCGCACTCAAAGTTAATGCCATCGGCCCAGAGAATCTGGCTCAGGCGGCCAAACTGGTCAGTGCTCGTCTGATTCATATTTCTACTGACTACGTTTTTGATGGCATTAAAAAAACCGCTTACACCGAAAGCGATCAGCCCTGCCCGATTAATTTTTATGGTCTGAGCAAGTGGGAAGGTGAAAAGCGCGTAATAGATATCTTACCTGAAGCCATAATCATCCGTACCTCTTGGGTTTTTAGTGAATATGGAAGTAACTTTGTCGACACGATGCTCCATTTAGCGGAAACGCGTCATGAGATAAAGGTGGTGAATGATCAGTACGGTTGCCCTACCTACGCAGGCGATCTGGCCCAGGCAATGATTCTTCTTGCTGTACAGCCTGAAGCGCGGGGGATTTATCATTACTGTGGTGATGAGCCCGTAAGTTGGTGTGAGTTTGCACAAGCGCTTTTTATCGCAGTAAAAAAAGATATTTCAGTATTCGGCATTCGCAGCACCGATTATCCAACCGCTGCGGTTCGACCGTTAAATTCACAATTATGTTGTGATAAAATCAAAAAAATGAATATAAAAACCTCAGACTGGCAAAGTTATCTGCTAACTATTTATAAAAACTATAAAATAGCCTCTTAGCAGGGGTTGTCTTAATGGGGTAATGTTTACACGACAAAGATGTGCCAGCCAGTTACAAAGCAATCTAACTGGCTGATACATAAGCATTTCATATCAAGGCTATCGCCTCATTATTGAAGTATAGTGTAATCAAAATCTTCCTCTTGCCTGCCTGCTAGCAAATGTCACCCGTTTGCCTCTGTTCATTTCTCAGCTTATTTTTTCAATCTATAAACGTTATCTTTTTTGAATATGGTTATTTGAGCAATGCGAGTGTAATGATGCAGGATAGAGAAAAGTGCTTACTACATTAGAAAGCATTAAGCATCACGGCTAAGGACGAGAAAAGCGTAATAACAGTAAGCAAAACCACAAATAAAATCGTATTATTTCCCTAAACACGATCAAAACTCATAAATATAAAATCCTTGCGTCTTTGCATGGCAATCTTATCGGAGATAGAGATCACTCTGAGGACGTGCGTACATTACTCACTCCGAACGGAGCGCGATAAGAGGTGATCTTTTAAAAATCTTCATCGATGATTATCCTTACAAAATACTTTTTACCATTCTCATCACGAAAAAACGCATTTTTAAAGTCACCATGCGTTGTCGCACGCAATATTTTCAAATGTTCATCAAGCGTAGCGACAGAGTTCAAATCTAATTCACACAGCGCGTTATAGTCCTTAATTCCGTTGTAATTCCCTTCTGCCTGTGGTTTCTTTGTCGTATATGAACCGGAGATGATAGTAAAAATATTTTTACTTATGAGATACTTTTCTGTTGCGATGACGTTTCTGTAAACTGTCAAAGAAGTATCTGAAACTTTCACTTTAACTACCTGCTGATCGATAATTTCGCCATGGTCAACTTCGGCGTCCATTAAATGAATTGTCGCGCCCACAGGCAAACCATTGATAATTGAAAAAGCCTGGGGATACCATCCACGATTAAAAGGATTGAGACCGGGATGAAAGTTAATACAGCATAGGTTATCAGTAAGGGCGGCAGGGAAAATTTGTTTACAATGCAAACTGAAAACCAAATCATACTCCTGAATGATCCTTTCAACTGTGGACTCATCTTTGACATTAATCCGGGTCGCTCCAATAGCCATCATTAGTTGCGGATTCGTGTTAAATGACGTATAGCAAAAGTCCGCGTTGAAGGGTAGCTCAAAGGGCTGTTTTTCAAGTTCCTCTTTAAGATAAAGCGACAGCTCCTGGTTATCGGACACCACCAGTAAACGCTGAGCCTGCGTACTCAGTCGTGCACCTGTTGCCTCTGTATAAACTTGAGTCATCGTCTTAATCCTTTATAAATACGAAATAACCGAAACGGGTTGTAAAGTGTACGAGGAGAATGTGTTTATCTTATATCGACAGTTTACACTGATTCTTACTGGGGTTTGGGACTCCACGAAGATAGTGTTTAAAGGATTAAGAGGGCTTACCCGCGGCAAGCCCTCTTTTTACCTTTACTGCATGTCAAAACGTATTAATCAGGCAACCACATATTCATCCAGTGGCGGAGAGGCTCTCCAGTAAGCATCCAGTCTTTGTGGATGGCATTTCGCAATGCCTCGCCCGAACGTCGTGAGGCTTCCGGATCATCAAGATGCATCTCGATTGCCTCCACCCAGTCTTTATAACGGTTTTTGACGCGCGTGACAGGTAAGTCATAATGATAACACTCCACATCACTGCAAATGACGGGGTATCCGCATGCGCCGTATTCCAGTAGTCTTAGATTGCTTTTACAGCGGTTAAACAAATTATCCTCAACCGGTGCCAGTGCTAAATCGAGATTCAGTGAAGCCAGTTTTTCAGGGTATTTCTTTATCTCTACACCGCTGTAGTATTCATGAATATACGGACGAAGTTTTGGCGGGCACATTCCAAAAAAGACCCATTCAACCCGATCTGCAAAGGCACGAACAACATCCGCAATCATTTCCAGATCGCCCCTGTGGCTCGACCCGCCTGCCCAACCAACCCGAGGTTTCTTACCCTGGTTTCGTAAGCTGGTAAGATGTGCCCACGTTTCAACAGGCAAGCGATTTTCAGCTACGCGGATGTCATGATGGTTACCATCGAATGCATTAGCCAGAGCGGGCGTGGAGACAACAAAACGATCAGCCAGGCTCAATGCTTTGCGAAGCGATTTCAAGATATCTTTCGGCATATTGGCGCGATGAATACTTTTCATTGGCAGATTAGGTAAGTAATCATCCAGTTCAAAGATTTTAAAGGTATTTTTTAATACCCCCAGCCGACGCTGCCATTCCAGTGATTCCGGAGTAATTTGTCTCTGTAAGACGATGCTGTCAGGAGCATACCGGGCAAGTTCAGCCGTGTGATGCATGTAATCCGAAAGACGCCCTTGTACCAGCCCTTCCGCCTTCATTGCTTTTAATGGTTGAATAATTCGGTACTGGCCGCAACCGGTGAAGTCCGCCATCATGGCAATAATAGTCGGCAACGGTTTCCATGACAGTGGTTTCCAGGTCATGTCTAAAGCCTGTTCCAGCTCAAAACCAGTGCCGTTGAGTGACAAGTTAGCGTTATAAGAAGGATCGTTAGCAATTAGCGGCAGCCATTTTTTATAAAAGCTGTCCTGCTCGTCTGTAAATCGTTTGATCTTCTTCTCTTGAGTAGACTTATCCACTTTTTTCTGGCTGACACTCCCTTCGTGCATCACGACGGCGTGCGGTGTCCATACGGTCAGATAGCCTTGTTCACGAACCTTAAGGCAGAGGTCGACATCGTTGTAGGAAACTTTAAAATTCTCTTCGTCCAGTCCGCCAACCGATTCATAAACGGATTTACGGATCATGAGGCAGGCCGCTGTAACCGCAGTGTAGTTTTGATCGACCATCAGGCGGCGCATGTAGCCTTTTGCATCTGCCGGCTCACCAATAAAGGGATGTTCTGCAGGTCCTCTCAGACCTAACAAAACGCCCGCGTGCTGTACTGTATTGTTAGGGAAAAGAAGTTTGGCACCCACCACACCCACTTCGGGCCGCTGTGCATGATTGAGAAGCTCATCAAGCCAGGCACCATCAATAATGGCGGTATCGTTATTTAACAGTACCATGTACTCACCCCGCGCTTCGCGCGAGGCCAGATTATTCATAGCAGAATAGTTAAACGGATAAGGGAAACGCAGAACTTTTATGCGCGCAGGGTCAACAGTTTCTAATCCCGATAACCACTGTTTCGCTTCCGCTGTTTCACTATTGTTATCGACGATGAGGAGCTCATAATTTTTATAAGCCGTTTTTTCCAGCAATGATGTCACACACGTTATCAGTACGGGTAACTGGTCTTTAGTCGGAATAATAATTGACACAAGAGGCTTTTCTGCGTGCTCATATCGAAGATTATACAATCCCGGCCAGGTATTTTTGACCCAACCATTCGAATAACCCCGTTGACGTAGATGTGTGCTCAGGATATCCAGGTACTCTGGATTGGTATTAAGTGAAAAAGTATGAGAAATCACCAGTGGTTCAGGCAGATGCCCAATACTGTTTGTACCATATTGTTCGATAAGTTTAACGATGCCTGCAAACTCCCATGCATTCACATAGCGCGTATCGAAAAAGCCTGAGTTAACGATACACTCACGGCTAAAGAGCCAATGGCGCGCCATTTCAGCAGGATGACTTAACAGTAAATCCAGATTAAAATCAGGACGGAAAGAGGTTCCCGTAATCTCGCCAGCTTGCTGATACATTTCATCCGCATAGACAGCGCTGCAGCCTGCCGCAGAAGGTAATGACAGCGCAAGTTGCAACAAGCCACTTTCTGTAAGCACACTTCCCGCATTAATGATCAGAATCCATTGTTCCTGACGTTGCTCGATATGTGAATTGATTGCTTCCGCATCATTTCTTCCAGATATGGTTTCAGCATTGCAGGATAATTGTCCGTTATGGTTTACAATAACGGGTACCAACGTCAGGCCTGAAATATGTTTTTTATTAATATCATTTACGGACTGTTCAATAAATAACGGTTCGGCACCACTCGATAAGATATAAACCGCAATCTGTGTGCTAAACATCTGGCTGCTGATGTAATCATCGATCTTTGCTGAATCACGATCGGTGACTGTACGTAATGCCAGCCACTCTTTTAAGCTCTTGTTCGCGCGGTTACCGTCCGACAAGTGTAATGCACTGCTCATCGCAGCAAGAAGATTACAATTGATATAATTTTGGGGATGACTAAGCGCCGTAACCCGCACAGACTGGTTCTCATTAGGATCGCCTTTGTACAATCCTAACTGCTCAATCATTAACGGAAACTGTTGATAAGTATTAGAGACAATATCCGCCTGAGATGAAGCCTGATGGCTGACCTGACTTTCAGATACCCTAAATTGCGAAAGCGGCTCACTGATAAAAGCCAAATTACCTTTAACTAAAAGGTTAACATAAATGCAGAGGTCATAAAGATAGGGCAGGACCTGGCCGTTCAGGTAAACCGGATTATGATTTAATTCCGTTAAGGCTTCGCGGCGGCATAGTACGCAGGAAGGCTCACCAATAAAATTAATGATGTAATCACAAAGGAATGAAATAACATCCCGCCCTTCTAAAATAACATCGCCACGGAAAGGATAAGCGGTTGCCATGATATCAGCCAGCACATAACCAGACTCGTCAATACGCTGCCGACGTGAGGAAGCAAGAATGATATCAGGTGAAGCATTGAGTGCTTTGACTAAGCGGCTTACACAATCAGAGCGCAGAATATCGTCGTCATATAAAAATTTAACGTATTCGCCCTGGGCAAAGGATAAGCACCGCTCTATGTTACCCAGTTCCAGTAGCCGTGTTTCGTTTTTATAATAGTGAACTGGATGCGGGCTCCCATGACTCACTCGCTCAACGACACGAGCGAGCTCATCGCTGCTACTGTCATCACAGATGATAATTTCAATTTCAGGGTAATCCTGCTGCATAGCACTTTTTAGTGCATCCTCGATATAATCACTTTTATATGCAGGGATCAGGATAGACACCAGATTACTTTTTGACATACTAAGCCTCAATGACGATGTGGGAACATCGCAAAATTGTTATTTACGCTGCTCTGACGTGACCGGCTGTCAGGATGACGTGAATAATCTCATTCTGACTCTCTTCACTTAAGGTCGGATAGATGGGTAAGCAAAGAACTTGCTTAGACAGTAAGGACGCCTCAGGGAGATTATCAGGAGATGAAGACGAATAGCCTTTGTACATTGGGAATTCTGAAATCAATGGATAAAAATAGCGGCGTACATAAATATTTTTTTCTTTAAAGAGCATATACATCGCATCGCGAGAAAGTGGGAACAGGCTTTCATCGATAAAAATTGCACAGTAGGCATAATTCCAGTCCACACCGGCTGGGACAAAACTAAAAGAAATGCCCTTAAGATGGCTCAACGCCGCGACATATCTCTCAAAAATTTTTCTGCGACAATCCAGCGCGTAGTCAATATGTTTTAATTGCAATAAGCCAAATGCAGCCTGAATCTCGTTCATTTTTCCATTAATGCCCGGGGCAACAACGGTGGTTTCATCTGCAAAGCCAAAGTTTTTCAAATAATCGATGCGACGCTTGATTTTTTCATTTGGGCAAATGATCGCGCCGCCTTCAAAGGTATTAAATACTTTGGTCGCGTGGAAACTTAATACTGACAGATCGCCATGATTCAGTATGCTTTCGCCGTCCTGCTTCACCGAAAAAGCATGGGCTGCGTCGTAAATCACTTTAAGGCCATACCGATCGGCAATTTCCTGAATAGCGTCCATATTACAGGGAATGCCATAGCAATGGACCGGCAATATGGCGGTTGTCTGAGGCGTGATCGCCGCCTCGATTTTAGCCGGATCGAGATTGCACGTTACGGGATCGATATCGACGAAGACAGGTTTTATGTCATTCCAGAGTAAAGAGTGAGAGGTGGCAACAAAGGAAAAAGGCGTCGTGATGACTTCACCAGAGATACGCAAGGCCTGCAATGCGGTCACCAGTGCCAGCGTACCATTTGCGAACAGGCAAAGATGTTTCACATCCAGATACTCAGCCAATGCCTGTTCAAGCTGTTGATGAAAAGGGCCGCCATTAGTCAATTGCTTGCTCTGCCAGATCTCTTCAAGATAAGGCATAAACTCTTCCAGAGGCGGAAGCAACGGACTGGTCACCATTATATTGTTATTCATACCCTCTCCTGCTGACCATATGTCATGAAAATAAACCAGATTGATTTATTCTACTCAGGTCAAGGGAGAGTCAATCGGCGCAAAAACACTATAAAAGCGCAGTATTCTTGCTTATCAATAGCAACAGAACAGATAAAAAAAACCCTGCCAAAAGGCAGGGTTCGAATGCGTTGTAAAGAGGATTAACGCAGCAGAGAAAGCATAGTCTGTGGTACCTGGTTGGCCTGAGCCAGCACCGAAGAACCTGCCTGCTGCAGTATCTGCGCGCGGGACATGTTAGACACTTCGGTCGCGTAGTCAGCATCCTGGATACGGCTGCGGGCTGCGGTCAGGTTGGTCACGGTGTTGTTCAGGTTGCTGATGGTGGACTCGAAACGGTTCTGAGACGCACCCAGCAGGCTACGCTGGTTGTCGACAGATTTGATCGCCGCATCGATATCAGTCAGTGGGCTGCCATCTGTAGCGCCACCAGAAGTAACAGTTCCTTTCAGTACGTCGAAGCCTTCAGCAACGGTAGAACGGGCATTACCGTTAATAGTCTGGCCAGAAGTTTGTGCGGTTGCACCACTGGTATTGAACAGGTTGAAGCCGTTACTTGAACTGATAGTGATACCGATAGTTTCGCCGTCTTTCGCGCCAACCTGGAAGTTATAGGTCGTGCTGCCAGAACCGGTGTTCAGGACTTTAATGCCGTTGAAATCGGTCTGCTGAGTAACACGGTTGATCTCTTCCATACGCTGGTTAACTTCAGACTGAATGGAGTCGATGTCAGACGCTGAGTTAGAGCTGTTCTGCGCCTGTACGGTCAGGTCACGTACACGCTGCAGGTTGTTGTTGACTTCGGTCAGTGCGCCTTCAGCGGTCTGTGACAGAGAGATACCGTCGTTGGCGTTACGTGCCGCAACGGTCAGACCGTTGATGTTAGAGCTGAAGCGGTTAGCAATTGCCTGACCCGCTGCGTCATCTTTGGCGCTGTTGATACGCAGGCCAGAAGACAGGCGCTCAATAGCAGTACCTAATGAAGACTGGGATTTTGTCAGGTTATTCTGGGTAACCAGTGACAGGGTATTGGTATTAATAACTGCCATGATAAGTATCCTTCATAAAGAGATTTAGGTTTGGTTTTTGGCCTGCGGCTTAATTGCCTTCAATAATGTTATCGCCCGCTATGCGCAAAACTTTAAGCCTTACTGGTATTTTTTATCTTAATAAAGGAAAAAACAGGTTTGCGAAAAATTATTTGACCGAGTTTTAAAATCGTCCTTACTGGCTGTCAGCCCCACCTCTCTGAAGACTCATAACCTTATGTTTTTTAAGTCATCATTAAAAATATACATGACCAAATCACAGTATCTGACCAGTATATAGACCTCTAACACTACCGCATTTCTGTTGAAGAGAAAGATGCTAAGCCATTGAATTACTGTAAAACCATAATAGTGTAATAGTATTAGTAATGTAACGGACGCAATAATACTTTATCGCGCAATTGAAACCCTCACCGCCCTATTCCGTCTACGTATCACCTTTTTTATGCATGTTATAATCACGGCAGGTTAATAAATGCGGTTTTGCCAGTTAATTAAAACAAGCTATCTTTACGAAATTATAAAAAGAATCAACGATAGTAACGCACAGGATGACAGTAGCAGACTATCCGCTGAAAAATCTTTGCCGCGGTAACATATCCACGGATGGGAATATGAGATAACTGCGTGAGGTTTCAGGCGCCAGAAGACGGAGCTAACGTTTTGCAGCTTCCTACGCGCAGGACGCTATCTAAAAGCCACTTAGCATAGCCAGTAAGGGTGAAAGCCTTAAAACAGTACTGCTTCACTTCAGCTAATATCAGGCCGTCGTAAAACTGTGATTGGCCTGGAATATGCTTGTATAAAATAAAAAAACGCCCTCATTACTGAGGGCGTTTTTATTAATGCGTGCTTTGCGGCAATTAACGCAGCAGAGACAGCATAGTCTGAGGCACCTGGTTGGCCTGCGCCAGCACCGAAGAACCTGCCTGCTGCAGGATCTGCGAGCGAGACATGTTAGATACTTCGGTCGCGTAGTCCGCATCCTGAATACGGCTGCGGGCCGCGGTCAGGTTGGTCACGGTGTTGTTCAGGTTGCTGATGGTGGACTCAAAACGGTTCTGAGACGCACCCAGCAGGCTGCGCTGGTTATCAACAGCTTTAATCGCTTTATCGATATCAGCCAGCGGCGTAGTACCCGTTGCAGTACCACCGCTACCACCCGTTACAGCACCTTTCAGCACGTCGAAGCCGACTGCTGAAGTGGTACGCGCGTTACCGTTAACGATATCTGTGCCTGAAGCCATAGCACGGGTGTTCTGAACACTACCAGACTGACCCGCTGCGGCCAGGTCAAAACCGTCGCTTGAGCTGATCGCGATGCCGATGGTTTCGCCGTCTTTCGCGCCAACCTGGAAGTTATAGGTGGTGCTGCCTGAGCCGGTGTTCAGGACTTTAATGCCGTTGAAATCGGTCTGCTTGGTGACGCGGTCGATTTCCTGCATACGCTGGTTAACTTCAGCCTGAATCGAGTCGATGTCAGACGCTGAGTTAGAGCTGTTCTGCGCCTGTACGGTCAGATCACGTACACGCTGCAGGTTGTTGTTGACTTCTGACAGGGCGCCTTCAGCGGTCTGCGACAGAGAGATACCGTCGTTGGCGTTACGTGCCGCAACAGTCAGGCCGTTGATGTTAGAGCTAAAGCGGTTGGCGATAGCCTGACCCGCTGCATCATCTTTGGCGCTGTTGATACGCAGGCCGGAAGACAGGCGCTCAATCGCAGTGCCCAGGGATGACTGAGATTTGCTCAGGTTGTTCTGAGTAACCAGAGACAGGGTATTGGTATTAATGACTGCCATGATGAATATCCTTTAATAAGAAATACTGGGTCAGGTATTTGGCCTGCGGCTTTATCGCCTTCAATATTGTTATCGTCCGGGCTAAGCAAAACTTTATGCAAGAGGCATATTTTTTAATCGTCTAACGGAAAACAGGTTCATACAGGTCTTCAGTCATACCTGAAAAACATCAGCAGAGCTCGAAAGGCCGTAGCGCCGTTTCACTTTCGCCGCTGAATTTCCGATAGCGTAAAAACCGTGGTTAGGATGGAAAGCCAAACGAAAGAAGCGTGGTCGAGGATAATATTGACAGGCCATAAATGAAAAACGCCTTCATCACTGAAGGCGTTTTTATTAATGCATGCTTTGCGACAATTAACGCAGCAGAGACAGCATCGTCTGAGGCACCTGGTTGGCCTGCGCCAGCACCGAAGAACCTGCCTGCTGCAGGATCTGCGCGCGGGACATGTTAGATACTTCGGTCGCATAGTCGGCATCCTGAATACGGCTGCGGGCTGCGGTCAGGTTGGTCACGGTGTTGTTCAGGTTGCTGATGGTGGACTCAAAACGGTTCTGAGACGCACCCAGCAGGCTGCGCTGGTTATCAACCGCTTTAATCGCTTTATCGATGTCAGCCAGCGGCGTAGTACCGGATGCGGCACCAGTAGCACCACCGGTGACAGCACCTTTCAGTACGTCGAAACCGATTGCTGAGGTAGTACGCGCGTTGCCGTTAACGGTATCGCCAGTGCCCATAGCACGGGTGTTCTGAGTGGTACCGGTAGAGGCGTTACCTGCTGCTGCCAGGTCAAAGCTGTCACTTGAGCTGATCGCAATACCGATAGTCTCGCCGTCTTTTGAACCAACCTGGAAGTTATAAGTTGTGCTCGCAGCACCGGTGTTCAGGACTTTAATGCCGTTGAAATCGGTCTGCTTGGTGACGCGGTCGATTTCCTGCATACGCTGGTTAACTTCAGCCTGAATCGAGTCGATATCAGACGCTGAGTTAGAGCTGTTCTGCGCCTGAACGGTCAGGTCACGTACACGCTGCAGGTTGTTGTTCACTTCTGACAGGGCGCCTTCAGCGGTCTGTGACAGAGAGATACCGTCGTTGGCGTTACGTGCCGCAACGGTCAGACCGTTGATGTTAGAGGTGAAGCGGTTAGCAATGGCTTCGCCAGCGGCATCGTCTTTAGCGCTGTTGATACGCAGGCCGGAAGACAGGCGCTCAATCGCAGTTCCCAGGGATGACTGAGATTTGCTCAGGTTGTTCTGAGTAACCAGAGACAGGGTGTTAGTGTTAATCACTGCCATGATGTTTTTCCTTTAAAAAATTGAGCCAGATTAAGGCGTCTGAATTCGGTTTGCTCACCGATAACCTGATTATCGTCAGCACCTACTCAACCTTTAGAAAAAAAACACAGTAATTTTGAGATGGGCAAACCCAAGAAGACAATTAAAGAAGCACTGCTTATCCAGCCATCGATTTTCTAAAGAACAGGCTAATCTTTTACCACTCGCTGCCGATACTCATTCTACTTAGCGTAAACCTCGTAAAGGATAAACTATGGCAAGTGTAAGTTCACTCGGTGCTGGTACGAATCTCGACCTCAATACTCTGTACACGAGTCTGGAAACAGCTGAAAAGACTAAACTGACGCCAATTACTCAACAGCAGTCGTCCTATAACGCTCAGCTAACCGCCTGGAGCGTGGTAAAAACCGGTCTTGCGAAAGTGCAAACCGCTGCTGCGGCCTTGCAGAATGCGTCCGCTATCGCTGCAACCAAAGTGACCAGTACCAATACGGCATTTACCGCCACGCTTGCCAGTAAAGCCTCTGCCGGTAACTACTCGATTGAAGTAAGTCAGTTGGCCTCTTCTCAGTCACTGCTGTCTAAATCAGCAACCAGTAAAGATACCGATCTGGGTGACCAGAGCATGGCATCCCGCACCATTACTATCTCTCAGTCTGGTCAGAAAACGCCGCTAAGCGTTACGTTGACGAAAGACCAGACCAGCCTGTCTGATATTCGCGATGCGATCAACAAACAACAAGGTAGCGTTAACGCGAGTATTATTAAAGCTGATGACAATACCTATTATTTGTCCCTGACCGCACGTGATAGCGGAACGGCTAATGCGATGACGGTCAGTACCAATGACAGTACCTTGTCTCAGTACATTAACTACAGCCAGGGCGGTAGCAGCAATGCCATGACCGAACAGGTTGCCGCGAAGGATGCTCAGTTAAAGATTAACGGTGTGTCCATCACCCGTAGCAGCAATACCATTACTGATGCTCCTGAAGGCGTGACGCTTAATCTCAGTAAAACAACTGCGACGGGATCACCTGAAACCCT
>Ga0308167_1003211_pt1 | contig 13394 bp, 12 predicted proteins | sample PhyCR1_2_FD_202138 | JGI IMG/M metagenome (GOLD analysis project Ga0308167, IMG submission 202138) | Phyllosphere microbial communities from UC Gill Tract Community Farm, Albany, California, United States - DLSLRC.R1 | ecosystem: Host-associated > Plants > Phyllosphere > Unclassified | place... | reverse complement strand
GCATCATCCGGCGCAGCAGCGCTTCCTTTCTTTCTACCGAATAGGCGTTCATTACTCGCTATCTTACCGCCCCCGGAATTCACCATCTAAAATTACTCCATGCGACAACTAGTCTGACACCAGGGGGACACGGTCGTTATGCCAGAAAAGGTCAATCCGAGGTCTACCATGACGCGATTTGTCGCCGGCCTAAAGGACTGGTCGACCGTATTGGCTAATTTTGGTCTGAGCACCGCAGCAATTAAGGTATTGAAGTGATGAAAACCAAGGACGGGACACAACCGTACGTCGACGCACCTGCTTCGCACGACAGGAAAGACGTGAGCACGAACGCCACTTCGGATTTTGCAAACGGAATGGTCGACGTTCTACGTTTTTTTTCAATGATCGGTTCAAATAAAAAGTCGATAACGAAATTTGTCGTTGTTTTCTTTGTATTGGGAATTGTGGTTAGTTTCGTTTTACCGGTCCGCTATCAGAGTAAGACACTCGTGCTTCCGCCCCAACAGGACAAAAGTTCACTTAGCAGCTTGGGTGGATTGTCTGCCCTCGCTGGACTTGGCAGAGTAAATCTGAAAAGCTCTGATGAACTTTATTTCGCGTTGTTAAAGAGCGAGGCGGTGGAAAATCAGATAATTGAAAAATTTTCCCTGCAAGAAAAGTGGCATGCCAAATATTTAGCTGACGTCCGAAAGAGACTCGAGCACCAAGTTAAATTTACGAGCGATAAGAAGTCAGGGTTGGTAACCATCGAAGTAACCGATACTTCAGCGGGTTTTGCTGCTCAAGTATGCAATGCCTACGTCGAAGCATTCAAAACGCTGCTCGACCATCTCGCTGTGACCGACGCACAGCAACGTCGTCGCTTTTTTGAAGATCAAATAAACGCAACCCTGACAAAGATAAGTCAAGCACAGCTAAAGTTTTCACAAGAGAGTCAGCGTACAGGTGTCGTTAGCCTTGATGGGCAGGTTCAATCCGCCATTCGAGCGTCTGCGGAGTTGAGGACGCGAATTGCGTCTAGTGAGATAACTCTGTCGACGATGAAAACATATGCGACAGATATAAATCCGGATGTCGAGAAACTGCGTGCAGAAATTGCTGCGATGCAAGTGCAACTCGCAAATTTAGAGCAAGGCACTAAGTCTTCGGGGCAAAAGGGGGGCACCGACAGCGCATCCCTTGCGAATATTCGTGCTTTTGCCGATCTGAAATATCAGGAAGCATTGCTGAGTCCATTGCGGGCCCAGCTCGAAATGGCGAAAATCGATCAAGCTAAGGAAGGACCTCTCGTTCAACAGATTGACCTTGCTACCCCGGCGGAGAAAAAGAGTTCACCACAGCGTAGCTTGATTGTGATTGCGTTTTCTGCCATCGGATTTTTCTTAGGGATTTTCGTTTGTTGGATAAAGGAGCAAACAAGAGTAAATCCAGATCTAGCTGAGTATTGGACTTCGCTGAAATTGACGTGGAAGTTACGTTGAAAGTTGAGCCTAGACCAAGTAAAAACGCAAAATGACATCTTTCAAAGTTGCCTGTATCATTCCCACACGGAATGGCCGAGCTTTACTTGAGCGCCTACTTATCTCGTTGTCGACGCAAACAGCCGAATTTACAACTTTTATAATTGATTCGGATTCAAGCGACGGCACACGTGAAGTGGCGGAAAAATTTACGCCCAACGTCAAGAAGATCAAAGCGAAGAATTTCAATCATGGTGGTACTCGACAAAGTGTCGTCAATGAAAACCCCGGGTTTGATATTTACATTTTTCTCACGCAGGACACTTTTTTAGCGTCTTCAGACGCTATCGAGAAGATTCTGGAGCCTTTTGAGAATCCCGTTGTGGGAGCCGTTTGCGGGAGGCAATTGCCGCACGCAGATGCTTCCATTTTCGCTAAACATGCTCGATATTTTAATTATCCCGAAGCAGATGATTTGAAATTCAAGGTAGACATCGCACGTCTTGGTATAAAAGCTGCATTTTTATCAAATTCCTTCGCTGCGTATCGAGGTGCCGCTTTGGAAAGTGTAGGAGGTTTCCCGTCGGACGTCATTTTTGCTGAAGATATGTATGTTGCGGCGAAAATGATTCTGATCGGCTGGGGGATTTTTTACGCTGGCACTGCTACCTGTTTTCATTCTCATAATTATACGCTTAACGAGGAGTTTCGGCGTTACTTTGATATGGGGGTGTTTCATGCTCGCGAGACATGGATTGCGAATACGTTTGGAGACGCGGGAGGCGAGGGTGCGCGATTCGTCAAGTCCGAACTAGCATTTACTAAGGAAAATATCTTCTATTGGCCCGAATGCATCGTTAGGAACGCAGTAAAACTGATTGGATTCAAGCTTGGCCAAAATGAAGCGATCCTACCCTTTGCCGTGAAAAAAAACATTGGAATGTACAAAGGCTATTGGAAAAGATAACAAGATTTGCTTGCAGCTCCCGTCTTGAATATGAAATTTATAACTTGGTATGAAATATGAGGCGGGTGATTGGGAACGCTTTCTCGTTAGGCGCCGTACAAATTGTGAGTCAGCTTTTACCTTTGCTTTCCTTGCCTTACCTCGCAAGGACGCTAGGTGCCAGCGAGCTAGGGCGGCTAGGTTTCGCTCTGTCTATTGGCCAAATAATGATCACTATCACGGACTATGGATTCAATCTGAGCGGAGCGAAGTCTGCGTCAGTGAATCGTAACGACTCATTGAAGCTCACGCGTTTGTTTTGCTCCATCACATCCATACGCATCATATTGGCGATGCTTGGATTTGCTGTTTTCAGCGCATTCTATAAATCCAATTCTCGGTCGGATGAAGATTTTCATCTATTTCTAGCCGCTTATACTGCAGTTTTAGGAAACATCATTTTTCCCTTATGGTTCTTTCAAGGACTGGAGCAGTTGAAGTTCGTTAGCTTGGTGCAAATAATCTCTCGATTAGTGATGTTTTTATTGACTTTCGCGCTGATAAAAAGCCCAGAAGACGTTGTTATTGCATGTCTTCTGCAGTCGATTGGATACGTTATCGGTGCTATTGCCGTTTTACCTCTTTTATTCAGAATTCTTAATGTGTCTGACTTTTCTTGGGCGACGCTACTGGAAATCAGACAAGAGCTAAAATCGGGATGGAATTTATTCCTTTCTACCGCAGCTGTCAGTGCCTATTCTTCATGCAACACGTTCATCTTAGGATTTTTTGTATCGCCGGCTCTTTTAGGGCATTACAACATTGCAGAAAAGATGCTTCGTGGGATTGTGACCGTCTATGGCGCTATCAGTTCAGCAGTGTATCCACACGTTGTTGAGCTTGCAGCTCAATCGAAAGAAAAAGTTGTTAACTTCAACAAAAGATTGCTTTGGGCTTTTGGAGGGGCATCAGCGATTGTCGCGATTTTGATAATTATCTTGGCACCAACTGTAATTCCTTGGCTTTTCGGAGACAAATACTTACAGTCTATTAATATCTTGCAGGTGTTTAGCTTAATGTTTCCGCTGGTGGTCGTCTCCAATATACTTGGAATTTTGACAATGCTTCCATTCGGAATGGAGCGCTGTTTCAGCAGGATATTGATCATCTCTGCACTTCTTAATTTTCTTCTGTTTACGCCGATGATTAAGTTTTTCAGCGTGTCCGGCGCAGTGTGGGCGAACGTAATAATTGAGTGCTTTGTCACGCTGGCCATGGGAATAGCGCTCGTGAAATCCGGGTATATCTTGAAGTCAAAAGCGAGTATGAGGAAATGAATCAAAAATCTTTTTCGATCCAAAAATATGATTTGCTGATCGTTGGTGCTGGTTTTTCGGGTAGCGTTATTGCCAGAGAGTTAGCCGACGCCGGAAAGACTGTCTGTGTTATCGATAAGCGCGAGCACATTGGTGGAAACGCATTCGACAGTTACGATCAGAACGGCATTCTCGTTCATAATTACGGGCCGCATATCTTCCATGCAAATAGCGAAAAAATTGTTCGCTGGCTTTCGAAATTCACAAATTGGCGTTTTTACGAACATAGAGTGTTAGCTGTAGTCGACGGAGGATATTACCCGATCCCAATCAACAAGACGACTATTAACCAGCTATACGGTCTGGATCTAGACGAGTCCGGCGTTGCCGCGTACCTCGAAAGTGTGCGAATTCCAAAGGAGACTTTGAGTTCCAGCGAGGACGTCGTTTTGAATAGCGTTGGTCCCGACCTAGCAAATAAATTCTTCCGCGGATACACGAAGAAACAGTGGGGACTGGATCTGGCGGAATTAAGTGCCGGGGTCGCTGCGCGCATACCAACGCGAAGCAACGACGATGATCGCTATTTCAAAGATAGCTATCAACTGATGCCGGTAGACGGATACACTCGCATGTTTGAACGCATGTTGGATCATCCAAATATCCAGTTTTTCGGTGGACTCGATTTTTCGGACGTCAAAAATGAGTTTTCCTATGAAACATTAGTTTACTCTGGTCCGATAGACGAGTATTACGAGTTTATATATGGGAAATTGCCCTATAGGTCGTTGCGGTTCGAACATCAGCACAGGAGTGACGTAGACCAGCATCAACTGGTCGGTACTATTAATTATCCGAACGATTATGACTATACGCGTATCACCGAGTTTAAGCACCTTACGGGACAGGAAATCAAAGGAACATCGATTGTCGTAGAATATCCGCAGTCCGAAGGTGATCCTTATTATCCGATTCCGCGAAAGAAAAATGAAGAGCTGTTTCAGAAGTATAAAGCTCTATCTGAAGCCGATGAGAATGTTTTCTTTATAGGTCGTCTTGGTCAATATAGATATTACAATATGGACCAAGTGGTCGGTGCCGCGCTTGCTTTGGCAAGTCGGCTTAAAGCGTAATGTGGCTGAAAATATTTAAAATAGGGCACGTTGATGAAGATTGCGCATATACTGTCGGGTTTTCCGGTCGAATATGCTGGTGGCATAACTAACTACGTGCGAACCTTGATTTCGTCTCAAATCGATGATGGTCATGAGATTGTTTTAGTCTCGGCTTTAGGAGCTAATTCAAAAATTGATCCTCGAATCGAATTCATTGCAGTAAGTTGTGAGCGACCAGCCGATTTTTCGCACGTGGTTTCTGCGTGTTCAGAGCAGTTCGATGGTATTTACTCGAATTTGGTGCAAGCGGGAGTTGACATAGTTCATTTCCACACAATTTTCGGATTTTCGGAGAAATCGCTTAATGATTTCTCCTCGGGAACCTTGCCGTATGTAGTGAGCCTGCACGATTATTACATCGGATGCCCTAGAGTCTTTATGATGGATAAATGGGGTGGAATCTGTCATAGCATTGATGTAGAAAAATGCGTAAAATGCTGCGGCGTCTTAGATAATGTGCTCCTCTACAGAAGAGTCGCCCGAAAGATGAAGTTTGTACTGCCTGCCATAAGCGATAATAAAATAAGGCATCGCAAAGATATCATGGCGCGCTTTACGGGCAGCGCCGCCCGTTTGCTTCCAGTATCTGGGCGGGTCTCTGAGATTTACGCAGGCGTCTATCCGAATGGCTGTTATTCCGTAGTTCATATTGGCAACGAAAGCGCCAACGCAGTGGTTTTGCCAAAAATTGAAGCGGAGAAGATTCAAGTTACGTTCTTGGGCACCTTTAACCGACACAAAGGTGCTGATCTCTATATCGAACTCGCCGTTTTTTGTACTGCTAGAAATCGCAATATGGAATTTGGTTTCTACGGCAAATTAGAAGCTAATTATGAAAAACTGATTGAGGAAAGCCCGATCAAATTTCATGGCAAGTATCGCCCATCTGACATTCCGGCGATTCTATCAAAATCGGATATTGGAGTGGCCCTGCCAATTTGGGAGGACAATGGGCCGCAGGTTGTAATGGAGATGATCAATCATACAACGCCGGTTCTGGCTACGAGAAGAGGAGGCATTCCAGACTTTGTTCCAGCAGGAGGTGGGATCCTGTTTAATCCTTCCGATGACCGTGAGAAAATCGCAGCATTTGAACGAATTTCAAAATTAACTCGAGAAGATATTTCGGAAATGCGGTCGAAACTGGTGAAGCTGAAGACTCCAGCGATGCATGGGAAAGAAATCAATGAAGTCTACTCGGTGGTTATTAATGAAAAGAATGATTGAACGTTTGCAAAATTACAGGATCGAAAACGGAAATTGGATTTTTTATCTCTTTTTTCAGCTTTTTTTCAATCGTGTAAGAGTTGGATTTCAACGTTTCGCTCTTGGTGTGCATGATATTTATTTTCAGGGTACACCCAAGATCGTTGCTCGTTCTCACATAAGCTTCGGGGCTTCGTTTCAATGTGGCCGAGGCGCCTGGATCGAAAGCGTCTTCGATCAAAAAACGGGCCAATTCGGCATCGTTGAGTTTGGTCGTAACTTCGTTGCATCGGATAGTCTCCATGTTGCTGCCCTTCGATCGATCAAAATCGGGAACGATGTTTTGGTTGGCAGTCACGTGCTGATTTCAGACCATTCTCATGGATCGTATTCCTTGAGGGGGGATAATTTTTCCGACATTCCGCCCAATGCACGTCCGATTATTAGTAAAGGTGGAATTTCGATAGCGGATAACGTGTGGATTTGCGATGGTGTGAAGATTTTGGCTGGTGTCAGCATCGGCAAAGGAGCCATTATCGCAGCTAATACTGTGGTGCGAGAGGACGTGCCGCCTGGTGCCATTTATGGAAATAAGGAAAAAGCTGAAATAATATTAATTTAATCAAATAAAAATGATGAAATTTTTGCTGACAGTTGCAATTCCGACTTATAAGCGTCCGGATTTTCTTTTTTCCTGTTTGACCAGCGTTTACCAATCGATTAGAGGTGAACCCGTCGAAGTTCTCGTAATGGACGATTCGACAGATTCAACCAACGACAATGTAAAAAAAGCTTTTTCTAAAGCGGTTTGGATATCAAACAAAAAAAATCTCGGTATTGATGGAAATATTTGTGCATGCGTTAAAAATGCATCTGCAGATTATGTCTGGCTCATTGGGGAAGATGATCTTATGCGAAATGATTCTATTTATAAAGCATTGGATGTCATCCGATCAAATAAGGGTTATTCTTTCATTTTCGCAAATTATTCCTATATTACGGCCGATCATAAGAGAGTTCTTCGATCGAAATCGATTGATATTGAAAGCGGTCCTATGCTTTTTCAGAAGTTTTTTGAAAATTATCTATGGTCCGCTGGATTTATTGGTGGTTGCATTATAAATCGGTCAAAGTTTTTGGCAACGGACTACAATGAATTCATTGGTACCTACTACGCGCATGTGGCTGGCATTTGTTTGTCATCCGTCGGTACCGAAATTTACACAATCAGCGAACCAAGCGTTGGTAATCGTGTTGGTGACGCATCTACTTTTACATGGTCAGATGACTCATTTGGTGTTTTCCAGGGTTGGCGTGTGCTTCTGCTACGCTTGAAGTCGGTTTTTGGAGAAAAATCTTTTGACCGTTCGTACGTAAGCCACACCGCTGCGCACGGATACTTAAATGTCAAGTTTCTAATGAATAAAAAAGCCGACGGCGGCCTTGGTGAAATATATCGATGCTCTACGAAAAATCCTTTGGTCGAGAGCGTGGAGAGAATAAAGATCTCATTTGTACATTATTTCATTCCCCGATTCTTTTGTCGGTATGCGCGCGCCGTTTATGCACGATTTCGCAGAAGAAATTTACTTCCGTTTTCGAAATGAACAATTTGTTATGCTTATGAAAAGTATTGACCCGACTTCAAGGTATGTGAGATTAGGTGTATGGGTCGCAGTACTATGGGTAGTTGCAGCAATGCCTGATATCGTGCAAACATCGTTTGGAAATCGTGCAGATAATAGCATTTCTTTCTCTCCTTCTTGGCTGAAAGCTATTCGCGATCTGGTGACATTGGCAGTTTTTATAAGTGTATCAAATGAGTCGGTGCGTAGTTTTTACATTTTCCGTATCGTTGCCTTATTTGTTGCTGCTTTGTATTCTGTGACAGCGATTGCGCGGGGAATTTCGATCGATATAGCAATACGAGGTGTTGATTGGATCCCGGTATTGGTTTGGTCAGCAACTATGAGCGAAGATCGCGTTGAAGACTCTAAGGAGTTAATACGTGGTTTGTTTAAAATACTGATCCCTGCGTCGTTGCTTGTATCTTTGTTTTTGGGATTTTTCGGTACCGGAATGTATTTTGAGAGTGTCTTGGGCTACCAACGTAATCCCGGCCTATTTCTTACGCCATCTGCGACAGCGTTTGTCTCTTGCTTATCGTTTATATTCTTCCGAACTGCCGGTACAAAATTGAAGGCTCTTGCATTGATTTCTGGAGCTCTGACGTTGAGTGGTGTGTTTTATATTAATGCAATGATGCTTTTTGGGAAGCTACCACGTTATTTTTATTGGATAATAACGGTTTTGGCGGTTTTTATTTTTGGATTTTTTGGTTTGGAAAATGTTATTAAAATAATTGCTTCGATCGCCGGTGGCGTTAGAAGCGATACGGCAATATCTTTAACTTTGCTGACGCGATTTGACATTATTTTTGAGGCAATAAGCAAGTTCATGTTCTTCGGGAATTATCCTGTCGGCCTCAATGTTGCTGCTAATCAAAATTTAGATAGTTTTTATCCAGATAACGCAGTATTGGCCGCGGTTTATGCGTTTGGTGTAATTGGGATTTTAGGTGTCTGTTGGATTGTGTGGATGTCTAGGAATAATAAGGTGGTCGGCGGCACAATCCTATTGCTTATCGCTAGTTTTTTTTATGTTTGGTTTGAGAATATGTTATTTGCTGGATTGGTCGGATTTCTAATAAACAGAAATTATATTTCGTTGGATGAAAAAAAATAAAATGAAAATGCTTTTTGTGCTTCCGTTCATGCCTGGAAAGAATTCTGATCAGGCGGGCCATAGACTGGCATTTTCTAATATCTTTGATGCTGCTATTGGCGCAGAGGTATCGCTATTTGTGATTTTAACAAAGGCTGAGTTGCCATCGGATGACCTTAAAAATCTTTGTCTAGGAGGTATCCACATTCACCGAATCAGTAGATTAGATTTTATTTTTAATTGTATTTTCCAATTTCCGTCGATTTATTTTAGATTTTTGACTCGTGCAAGTAAGCGTATTTTTAAAAGCTTGCGGCACGTCGTTGATGCTGCGCGTTATGACGAAATTCGATTTGAATTTTCACAAACATTGTTTTATTCAAGCTATTTGCGTCGAACGCTCGGAGATAGATGCCCGGTATTGAATTTGTCAGTGCATGATCTCCAGTTCCAATTGGTCTTGCGTCGAAAGATCGAAGGATTGTTATCAAAATGGGTTTGGTTGACTGAGCGGATGCTTCTGAATTCGGCAGACGTGATCACTGTTCTTTCGGAAAAGGATAAGGTTTTTGTTAATTATCTATTGGATGTTCCCCGTCGGGTGAAGGTTGAAGCGCCAAAGATTAATGTTTTGTTCGATGCTATAAAGGTTCGGCGTGGAAATGTGGTCGCACAGCCCAATACGATTCTTTATTGGGGGGCGATGAATAGAGTTGAAAATGAGGATGCTGTTGTTCATTTTTATCAAACAACCCTAATTCGCCTTCACGAGAATGGTTATTTTTTCAAGCTTTTAGTGGTTGGGTCAAGGCCAAGTGAGCGTTTGAAAGCCCTCGCTTCAGAACTGATAACGGTTACAGGATTCGTGGATGACCCTTCGGACTATTTTTTGCAAGCGTCAATTGCCGTTATCCCGCTCCGTTTGGGAGCTGGAGTCAAAATTAAAACTTTAGAGTTAAAGGCGTCAGGAATCCCTTTGATTCTCTCGACCCCGATCGGTGCCGAGGGTGTAGGTGGCGAAGAAGCGTCTCTGCACGTTATTGGATTAGAAAACTTCTACGAAGAATTGCGAAGTAGGTATGTAACGGTTCAGTGAGCGTTAATCAGGTTTTATGTGGGCGGATTCAACCGGTCACTGCCACACCCCGATAAAAATCTGAGGTGTTGTCATGGCGAGCATATTTGGCCCGATGACGGATGCACGTAAGACCCGTATCTGGACTTTAAGGCGAGGCGGCATTCCGATGAGCGAGATTGCACCGGATATCGCAAAACCACCGGCGACGGTGTATTCGAACTTGCTTTACCACGGCGGGATTGAGCCTCAACAGCATATTCGCAGGCAGGGCAGTTTATCGCTGGAAGAGCGAGAGGCTATTTTTCGGGAACTAGTAAGCGGTGCGAGCATGCGATCAATCGCTAAGAGCTTGAATCGGTCAGCGTCGACGATATCGCGCGAGATATCGCGTAACGGCGGCATTAATCGGTATCGCGCCTGCCATGCAGAGGCTGCTTTCCTCAAGCGATGTAAGCGGCCTAAATCGTTATTGTTACGCCGCTATCCGAAGCTGTGTCGACAGGTTATCGCGTTGCTGAAAAAGGATTGGTCGCCTGAGCAGATTTCGGGCTGGCTGTGACAGAAAAATGGGACCGGTGTCGGCATGCGTATTTCGCACGAGACGATCTACAAGTCCCTTTTTATTCAAACGCGTGGCGTATTGCGTGAAGAATTAAAAAAGCATCTTTGTATGAAGCGTATGTTCCGGCGTGCCAGAAGCCACCAGACGCCGAGTCGCGGGAACATTCAAGGAGCGGTTTCAATTCGGGAGCGTCCAGCTGAAATTGAAGATCGCGCGATACCCGGTCACTGGGAAGGTGATTTGATCGTCGGTTCGCTGAACAGCGCGATCGCAACAATTGTTGAGCGACATTATCGATTTACGCTGTTATGCGAGGTAAAGAACAAAGGCGCACTCGCCGTGATAGAGGCTCTTGCCGGACAGATGCACAGACTACCCCGAGAGTTATCGAAAAGTCTTGCCTGGGACCGAGGTCAGGAACTGTCTGCGCATGAGGCGTTCTCGCTTGCCACTGATATGGCAGTCTACTTGTGTGACCCCAGCAATCCCTGGCAGCGCGGCACGAACGAGAATACTAACGGACTGCTGCGTCAGTATTTCCCGAAAGGCACATGTCTTTCGGGCTTCTCGCAGAAGGAGTTAGACAAGATTGCGGAAAAGCTGAACACGAGACCCAGAAAAACCTTGAAGTTCAAAACCCCGGCACAGGTTCTTCAAGCCGCGTTGCAGTGACCGGTTGAATCCGCCACGACGCTGTTCGCTGTTTTTGAACGGCCCTCGAAATTTGGACATTCCTTGGGGTAAGGATGAGCAAATATACGGATAAACTGAAGTTGGTCGCAGCAATCGATTATCGTTAAGCGCCAACTAGATATAAAGTAAGTCGCTTTTCTTCTTTGTTGACTGAGATATGTGAGATTTAAAATGATTTAGGCATATGCCCTGGAGCCGCATGCTATCTCAGCGTGGCGACCGCACATGCTTTTTTAAACTACACATTGATCAACGCATATCAAGGAAGTGCATGTCTCTTTCAAATAACACGCTATTGTCTCGCCGTCGAGCGCTTGCAACGTTAATGTCGGGCACTGTCGTGCTGGCAACGGGCAGGGCGTTTGCCACGGATGATATGGCCGACATGGCGATGCATGGAGCGCCATTTCCTGATCTCGGTCCTTTGCCGCCGCGCCCCCAAACCTTGAGAAAGGTCACGCTTGCATGGAATGAAAATGCTATCTGCACCGCAGCCGTTCCAGTGGCGATAAAACAGGAGATCTTTACCCGCTATGGTTTGTCTGTCGATTTTGTCAATTTCTCGGGATCGACGGATCAATTGCTGGAAGCCATCGCTACCGGCAAGGCGGACGGGGCGGTCGGCATGGCGTTGCGCTGGCTTAAGCCGCTGGATCAAGGATTCGACGTCAAATTGGTTGCAGGTTTACATGGGGGCTGCATGCGCCTACTGTCGAATTCGACGGGTGGTGTGAAATCGTTGCCCGATTTAAAAGGCAAAGCAATTGGCACCTCGGATCTAGCCAGTCCAGACAAGGCTTTTTTTTCGATACTATTGAAACAAGCAGGCCTTAATCCAGATTCCGATGTGACATGGCGTGCGTTTCCCGGCGACCTTCTGCCCATCGCATTGCAACGGGGCGAAGTTGCGGCGATATGCGGTGGCGATCCACTCGCCTGGGAGTTCCGCAAACAGCATGACTTGCATCAGATAGCAACCAACATGGATGGTGCATATGCGCATCGGACGTGCTGCGTCATAGGGGTTCGCGGTCAGCTACTGCGCAAAGAGCCTTATATCGCAAACGCGCTGGTTCGGAGTATCTTGGAAGGCGGGAGGGTGGTTGGCGAACATCCCGCCGTTGCTGCGGCGGTTTTCTCACGATACGCGCCGAAGGTTCCAGTGGAGGACTTGACTGCCATGCTGAAAGAGCACGCACATCATGATCAGCAAATCGGTACTGTATTTCAAGAACAAATCGCCGCTTACGCACAAGATTTGAAAACCATCGGCGTCTTTTCCGACGGCTTGAATGCACAGAAATTTGCGCAACGTGTCACGTCCGATCCATTCCGCGCGGCGTGAGTGGAGGTACGGGGGTATCTTGCAGCCTCAAAAGTTGAAGGACATGACGTCATATCAGCTTGTCATCGATCATGCGGGATAAAGCGCGCGACGGGTATTTCAGATCATCGTAAATTACTGTCGTGAATATTCCCGGTTGGAAATGTCGTTATATCTCGATGGTGCTAGGGTTTCATCTATGGTTTTCATTTTATTTTCATATCAAAATACTGACGATTTCTTTCAATAGCAGTGAATCCGTCGTAAGAAACGAAGACTGTTTGGAGAGCATTCGTGATTTACCAATGCAGTTCCTGCAATAGAACGTCGTTCGAGACGTCGTGTCCTTGATGTGCATCTATTCCGGCAGGGCCGGTCAACCAGCCGTCACCAAAGCGACACCAAGTCCCATTGGCCCTTTTTTTCCCGGAATTTCAATATCAAACCAAAGGATTCTTCAAGGATCTATTCGGGAAAAAGCGGGAGCAGACCCAGCTCAATGAATTGCTGAATGACGTCTTGGAGAAGTACGCGCAACTTAAAAAGACCTTACTTTCCAAATTCCTTTCACACAGTGAGGGAGCAAGCGAACGAGCCAGATGCTATCGTGATTCCCGGTGCACAAAAGGATGGCACGTATTCAAATCGCGAGCTATTTCGTGCCGTGCTAATCCGCAAGGGATTTACTGAACTAGAAGAGTTACCGCTGCTTTTCGACAAACAGCTTTTGTCGACAGGGTTCAACGCCGCATACCTCGGTTTCTCTAGCGAGATCTCCCGGCCGGTGACTGTCAAGGTAGTTGGAACGTGAGTTATGCGGCATCTACCACTTCTTGCACATGTTGCGTTTGATGATGTGTTTGCGGGTTAAGCCAGACACAGCCAATCGGTTGCCAGTTGCGTAGCT
>Ga0308167_1003209_pt1 | contig 13402 bp, 12 predicted proteins | sample PhyCR1_2_FD_202138 | JGI IMG/M metagenome (GOLD analysis project Ga0308167, IMG submission 202138) | Phyllosphere microbial communities from UC Gill Tract Community Farm, Albany, California, United States - DLSLRC.R1 | ecosystem: Host-associated > Plants > Phyllosphere > Unclassified | place... | reverse complement strand
GGCGAGGTCTGTGGCCTGTAAGCCTAACCCGTACTGCTCGTTCAGTGCCGGTAACAGGTCGGCATAGGTCTTCGAGCTGCCTGCGGCATCAAACACCACGGTAATACCATTGAAATATTTACCAATGTCCAGTCTGTCGTAGAAGAATTCGCGACGCCCTACAAACCCAGCCCCACTCTTTCCGTTTAACACCACCCGGGAATTACGCCCGGAGGTGCCAAGGGAGGTCGTGAAGGGCCCGCTCAGTAACAGGATATTATCCGGGCTGAGTGGGTAAGGTAGATTGGGGTTGTCGCGGGTTACTTGTCGACAGAGTAGCATCAGCGACGAGTAGCTGTAAGGCCCCATGATTCACTCCGTTAAGGTAAGACTAACTCAAGGACAAAGAACATGCTGAATACCTGACCGCCTATGCCCGCGTAGGTGATGGCCGTTGGGTTATAGCCGTAGTTGTACAAGGCGTTTGCCGTGGTGTACAAGGGCACCATTGCCGTCGTCCCATTTTCCGTCGTTGTCGTACCGCTCGACAGGAGCGCGAGTGAGGCAAACTTCCCTTGATCTTTCGGGTCCGTGTAGCTGGTGTTGGTCGCAAACAAACGCGCAAAGGTATTACGAAACTCGCCGTTGTCATAGTCCGTTGAAGCAACACTAACACTGTAATCCAAACCATACGGCAACCGGATGCGATACTTATATCCGTTTTTGGTGAACATCGCGGTTTGTGGAACCCCAGCAGCGGGATTCGCCCCTGTAGGAACGATGGGTCCCACGCCGTCGATGCCGTACGCCATGCCTGCGTTATACGTGTCTGCGTACGTGGCATACCCAGTTCGAACGTTCGGGTAATACACAATCCGTCCTTTATAGACGAACTTGTACCAGTAGTTCTGGGCGTACTTGTACTGTGCCACTTGTGCAGCCGTTAATCCGCCCCCAGCCCCGATGATGTCCTCACGGGCGGCGAGTTCTTGGTTTGAGACAACCCCAAAGTAGCCTGCATACCAGTCACCCATTAACAGCTTCTGCGGACCGGGACCGGTATCCAAGAAGAAACCTTGAACAATCGGCGCACTGAACAACCGCTCGGTGCCTTTTACCGCCGCAATCCAATACGTGTAGACGGTTTTTTCGGTAAGGTTCGCCACGTCCTCTACGTACTGAGTCGCGTCTCCGGCAACCGTTGCGGTCGGGGTGCCCGGGTTGTTGATGTCAAGCGTCGCACTGTGCCCCACCTTGCGGTAGATTTCAATGGACGTCAATGCCTTGCTTGCCTGTGAAGGCCAGCTTAAACGAATGGTCATGACTGCTCCTTATTCTACCAATTCAAAGAGGGGGATATAACGACCCTGTTGAGTCGGGGACACGTAAGTGATGCGCTGCATTGCTTGCAGATACGAAACGACAGTGGGAGCAGCATTGGTATAAAACCCACGGTGCAACACACGGTCTTGTGCGCTGTCGTGCTCCATGCAAATAGTCCCCCCGCCGAGAAACGCTTGTCCCGCGGCGTTGCCCGGGGAGCCGAGTGTCCCGCTCTGCGCTTGCATTACGTTCGGCACGCGCTGCTTGTTCGGCACATCAATCACCAGCGGGTACAGCAAGTCGTTAAACTCATTGAACGTGATGAGGTCCGTCTCATCATGCGTTTTGTCTTTGTACGCGTCGTTAAAGGCGAAGACAGGTGAGGCAGACGCCGAGGAGAGGCCACGCGGTAAACGCATCCGGTACGTGTCGTTCTGTGAGATGATTTTCGCATCTTGCAACGTTGGCGGAAGGGTACCGTAACCGTTGGCCGGCCCGTTATCTCCTGTGCCGTACACCAGACCGTTTTGATACAGCGTCGCCCATGTTGCCCACCCGGCGTAGTAGCTGGCCAGCAAGTAGAAGATTTTACCATTACGGGTAAACTTCAACAGTGGAACACGATCGGTTGCCGCAAAGGCTGTGGGGAACGCCGCCAAGAAACCCGCAGGTAACTGATTGGCATACCACTGTTCCTCAGGCGGCACCACCCCGTAGTAGCCTAGACGGTCGTCACCGGTGATAAGCGTGTTGGGGCCGATACCCCGACGCACCGCCACGGTGTACTTCTGACTGGCCGTCGCCACGGTTTTACCGTTAGCAGTGACCGTCATCAGGTAGTAATACGTCTGACCTGCAACCACCGTGTTATCACGGTACGACGTTTCATTATTACTCAGTGTAACCAGCGGTGCAGGAAGTGCGGCTACTGAGATGTCCTTGGTGTCGCGATAGATGTTAACCACCGTCGCGATGGTGTTGGGATTGCTCCAGCGCAATGTAAATGACATGCGGTTACGCCTCTATTAGAAATCGTCAAGTTCGCCGCTGGTTGACCCAAGGTCAATTTTGCTTGGCGAGTAAATTTCGGTCTTGAACGGAATGGGTCGGAAGTCAATGGTTTTTGGTGCGCCTGGGTTCAACGGTTTCACTGCCAAGGACTGGTCGATATCAAACGTGATTGGGAGGAAATCGATGGTCTTCGGAATGCCCGGAACCAACGGCTGCACCTGCAGACTGTTCTGAATGTCAAACACGATTGGTGTTAGCGTGCCATCCATTTTTCCAAACACACCCTCCAGACCCAGTAGCGTACTGGACTTATCCACCAACTCTAACACCGGGAACCAATACCAGCCGTTAGAGGTGTCCGTTTTCGGTACTTGTGTCCAGCTTTGCTTCGACAGTGTCACAATTTTGGAATTCGCAACCGCGGTACTAATGGTGTTTTGGCTAATTATCCACTGCGTCCACCACGTCCCGGTCAGTGATGCCCATGTCCCGTTATTCAGATAGTTGAACATCTGCAGCTCACTGCCGTTGACATTGCTATCAGGCGGCGTACCGACCACCATTGGGTCAACCCCCACCGATGGCAGGCGGACACGGAAATAAGACCGACCGTCACTCGCCGAATCACGCGTCACTATCCGGCTCTGGTTGACAGGCGTTGCTGCCGGGTACTTTCCGTTGTCGTCCGTGCCGTACACCAGTCCTTCACTGTACAGCGTATTCCACGACACCGTATTGCCAAGAGGTGTAATTGGCAAGTAGATAATCTTGCCATTGTAGTAAAACTTATACCAACCCTCGGTGTCGCCCAACAGAACCGGCTTCGTCCCTTTCAAGAAGGCCAACGCGGTCAGTTCTGCGTGCGTGAACAAGTCCTTTGCGTCCACTGTACCGAAATACCCCATTGCGGTATTACCCTGCAACAGGTTCTTGGGTCCCGGACCCGAGTTCGGATAAAAGCCCGAGGACTTAATCTGGTAACTGAACGTGAGCTTACCCACAAATGCCGGAGACGTCGCCGTGACAGTCAGTGTTAATGAGCGCACCGTGGCATTGGGTGGCGTGATGGCTGCATCTGGCCCGACGATGTCCGACTCAGATAAGGTGATGCCCAGCGCATCGTTGAGGTATGGAAGTGCGGCTTTCACGGTGGTGATGTTGGATTTCAAATACACCACGGGGTTAAACGGAAACATGGATGTCAGGTCAATACGGTCGTAATACAAAACCGCATTGCCTTGCACACCTGTTCCGGGTTTCGCAGTGAACGTCGCCCGGGTGTTACGTCCGAACTGACCAACGCTCACTGCAGTCGGACCGGTCGTGATAGCAGCGTTATCGGGGGACAGCACTGCCGGCAACCCGGGGTTATCCCGATTCACCTGATCGTAGACCAGCTGCAATGCTGCCTTCGAATAGAATTGCATATCGGCTCCTACCCGCCATCAAAAAAGAAAAGGCCCCGAAGGGCCTTGTATTAACTATTGTAGTGATAGTAGGCGTTACCCTTTACACCGGCTTCGTCAATGCCGGTTTGGATGACCACACGGTCGTAGTCCTTGTTGGCAAACTGCGCACTGGTGGTCGGGACATCCTGCACCAAGTTACTGGACACTGGCGCACCGTACGCCGGGATACCCAGTGAGTCCAGAATGGCACGCAACCCACCCCACTGTGGCAGACCTGAGGAATCGACCGCCAACAGGTTTTTATACGCTGTGAAGTCAATACCGTACGTCAGCATATCCACGCACTTCTTATTCAACGCCGGGTCAACCGGTTGCGTCAGCGCAGGAATCACTTCCACCGTTACCGAGGTATCCAGCACCGGTAAACCACGGCTGAACCGCATCAGTACCGTCCCGATATACGCCGGGGAGTTAGGCAGCGTCTGGAAGTAAACGTTGGCGTTGTAACTCGGTGTTGACACCCCGCCCATAACGTTGTTAACTAAGTCCATGGTACCGAAGTTAATGCCGTACATGTCGAAGATAACCGACAGGGCGTTGTGGATGTTCGGTGCCGTGAAGGTAACAAACTGGGTGTAGGTGGAATTCGCCCACGGAAACAGACGACCGATATCAACACGGTCGTAGTACACGGTGATTTGGTCACGGAACCCAGACCCCTGCACACCCCGCAGCCGCGCCTTCGTGTTACGGAAGTTGTTTGCAGCGTTAGCGGTGACCGTGGTGAGTTTCTCAACAATGCAGTTATCGACGGATGCCTTAATTGGCAGCCCCGGGTTATCGCGGTTAATAAGGTCGAACACCAGTTCGTTCGACGGTTTCGCGTAGTTGAGCATTGATTACACCTCGTTCGGGTCGTCCACGTCGTTGAACTGCAGATACATCGTACCGGCAATGTTCGTCGTCGTGGCAGGGAGTTTGAGCGCCAGCACGTACTTGTACTTGCTGTTGGTCGGTAGAGTAACCGCATCGTTCAGACCGTTGCTGAGCACTTCTGCCCCAGCCAGACCCCAAGCGGAAGCGCTGGTTGCCACCCATGGGTTGCCTGTGATGGCTTTCAGGATGTTGGTCATGTCGGTCAGCGGTGTACCGGTCAACACGCCTTTCTGGAAGGCTAACAGCTGGTCGCGATACGCTGAGAAGTTGAACGGGTAAGAGTAGACTTGTGCCATCATCGCCGTAACCGACTCGGAGCCCATCTGACCGTTCGGGTACTTCAGACCGGTCAGTACCGTCGTCGTTACCGAGGACACCAAGGACTCATCACCTTTCACCACGTTGAACTGGTATTGACCGATCCAGCCGATGGAAGATGCGTTCGCCCTTACCAGCACTTTCCCGCTGGTCTTCTCCGAGTTCCACTCGATTTGTGCATCGAGTAAATCCGACTGGGCAAACACAAACCCGTAGCGCTGGTTTAAACCCACCAAGGCGGCGTACAGGGTGTCGTTGCTCGGCCCAATGGCCAGGGTGTTACCCAACAGCACCGCAATGTCTTCAACCTGCAGGCGGTTATAGCAGACACTTTTCTTACCAGACCATGCTGACCCAGCCACACCGTCCGCGGTGATTTTAATCTGGGTGTTTTTGCCCGTACTGTCGCCTTTATCCGTTCCACGAATATCTTTCGGGGCACTGTAGACAAAGTCCGTGGCTTTGATGGTGAGCGAGTTGGCGCTGTTGATTGCTGCCAATAGCACCGTCGCTGAATCTTGATAGATTGCCATTCGCGTTATTCCTAATTGTTGTAATGCAGCAGCCAGTCGCCGTCAACATGGATGTCATTCACGCCGGTTATCACCAGCAGGTTATCGTACATCGTGTTACCCCGCTTATCCGCGGTCGGTAACATACGCTTGATGGATGCCCCGGTGGTGTCAAACGCCGGCAGTCCGTGATTCACCAGCACCGCCATCAGATTCGCCGTGGCCCCCGAGGTGTCGTTCACCCCAACGTCGAGTCGACCGTTGGTCATGTTCATCATCACCTGCGGTTCATTGGTAAAGTCGTGACCGTAGCTGAGTAAGGGTGCTGACAGTTTCCCAAGACTGACATCGGACGGGTGGTGCAGTTCATCCAGAATGTCGTTAACCACCAAGTCCTCGAGATTGTTCTTGCCTTTGATGGACATGAACGTGATCGAACCGGTGTACTGGATACAGGTTGCTTTTACCTGTAAGGTGTTGCTGACGTTCAAATACACGTACTGGTCAGGAATGTCTTCCTTCACCAGATTCAGCCCGTAACGACCATTGAGGTTCTGTGCGAACGCGAGTTTCTTCGCATCGGTGTACAGGGAACCGTACGCATCGGGTGCGTTGATCGTTGGGGTCATGTTTTTGAACAAGTCGTTCAGCGACAGACGTTTATAGCGGAAGGTTTGCGCCCCAACGTAGCCACGACCTTGACGACCGCGTACGGTAATCTCGGTATTGGCACCACTGGCCGTTGCTGGAATCGCCTTCGGTGTGCCAATCAAGGCATTGTCCAGCCCCATCGGTGCAATCGCGCCGGGACTCTCCGCGTTAATCGCGTTGTACAAATACTGTCGCTGAGACAGACTATATAACGCCATAATAGCCTCCTCGGCAGGTCTAAAAAAGAAGGGTAAACTAGGAGGAGGAATCCCTCCCCCTAGTCAGACACCTATTAGGCGTTATAGTGCAGGAACAGCTCACCTTGGAAGTTAGAGCACAGGCTATCAGACAGTTCCAGTTTCAGGATGCTGTTGAAGTCCGTGTTCGCACCTTCGACCGGCTCATCGATGGTACCACCCGTGGTGCTGCTTGGATCAGGCACTTGGTTAACGGTTGGGCCGTTGTAGGTTACCGAGGCACCGTGCAGGTTGTAGTCTTCTGCGGTGTCTTTATCAACCCACAGCTCAGGCACCACTTTGTTCAGCTCGGTCGCGAACGCAGAGTCATCAGCCAGTGTCGCCACCGCTTGCGCTTTCAAGAAGGCTGCAATTGGGGTAGCGTCGACACCGTACGAGTAGATGTACGCCTGACCTTTGGTATCGGACTTGTCATCCGGATACTGCAGACCGTCGAGCTGGGTTTGGGTGATAACCAGAGACAGACGCTCACCGACCTGTGGCTTCGCACCGATTTTCAGTGGGATGGTGCCAAGGAACGCGTAGCAGTCATCTTTGAAGGTCAGGGTGTGATCAACCGGTGCTGGGTCTGGTGCATCCGGGTCGGTCACCGGTGGGTTGGTGTTGTCCGGGATGTTCGCTGGTACAATGTCGTCCACGGTCAGCTTCAGGCCGTATTGGGCATTCAGCTTATCCAGCAGGTCAGCGGTGGTCTTCGGTGTTTTCACATCGATGTACGCGGTGACGTTGCGGAACAGCGCTTCACCAGCCAGACGGGAATAGGTTACGCCCTGTGTGCCGACCAGACCGGAGTTCTTACGGGCCGTTACCACCATTTTGGTGTTACGGGTATCCGCGTCATCACCGTCGTTGACCGCCGGGGTACCCAGCAGGACTTTGGAGAGTTCCAAATCCGCATCGACGTTCTTTTCGTTAATGAAGTCCAGAACCAAGAGGTCGGAGGTTTTGTTTAAAGGTTTCATTCTAACTTCCTTTATCGGGATTAGTCAGGGTCGTTGTAGTGGAGATACAAACGTCCGCCAAGGTTGAGGCAATACAAAGACAGTTCGATAACCAAGACGTTATCAACTGACGGATTGGTCGGTAAGTCTGCGCTGTTCTTTCCGTTATAAACCACCGTGGCCTCTTTGAGGTTGTAGTTTATCGGGCTGCGGTAGACTAACCAACTGTCGCCAGTCACCGTTTTCAGAATAGCAGCGAGTCGCGCTTGGGTGAGGTTGAGTCCCCCGGCTTTAAACTCGGCTGCGTAATCATCAAAACGCCAAGGATAGGAGTAGACCGCCCCCTGACCGACTCTGGTGTTGAAATACGGATACGAAAACGGTTCCACTTCTTTAGCATCGAAGTTACCCGGCAACAACGCATCACCCGGCAGGAGCTGTACCTCTTGCGTACCAATCCACCCTAAGGAGGTATTGGTGGCCGTGAGCTGTACCGTCCAGTTCGTGCGGTCGATGTAGGTCATCTCCACATCAGTGGGCCGTAGACGCAGTCCGTAATACTGGTTAATCAAACTCACGATATCGTGAGAAGTAAAGACACTGTCCAAACGAGCAGGGACACGCAACGGCTGTAGCCCATCGAGGTCGGTGAACATGACCCCAAAGTCTACACGGTCGTAAAACACCGTGGTGGCACCCACCGCATTGGCAGTGGCGAGCGCTTGGATACGCACCATCGAGTTGTGCCCGTTGGCGAGTGCCAAGTCCTCAGCCGAAGTCGGAATCTGAGGCTCACCGTAAAGCACGTCAGCGACTTTTAAGTCGAGGTGGTTCTCGGTGTTCAGCTCGGCTAAGATAATCTCTTCAGCGGTCGCTAACAGTGGCATAATAGTTCCTACTTCGGTGTGTAGTGGAGGATTAACTGACCGGTGTAGTTACTGTCGGCGGCCAAGGTAATCAAGAACGCCCGCGAGTAACCTTGGTCGTAACGGTCGTTGGGCGTAATCCCCACTGAACCTGCTAACCGGGCACCGGCTAAGGCGATTTGACCCGCCTGTGCATTCGCACCCGTTACCAACGCAAACTTCAACGGCACCACGCCATTCAGCATATCCACATCCGCTTGTGTCAGCACCCGATTGGTTGTCCAATCATTATTAAAGGTACTGGCAATCTCGGTGTAGTCATAGCCGTAGGCCACGTATTCCGCATGGGGCTTAAGCCCGGCTTCAAATGGCGCAACGATGGCCGTCAAGTCCACGTCGGTGACAACGTCTTTCAGGTTCGGGAAGAACTTCGCAAAGCGCAGATTGAAATCGGTTTGCCATGCAAGGTTACCCGACTTTATCTGCACCGGCAGAATCCAGCTCTCGCCTAAATCCGCCACAGACTGGTCAACGATATCATCCGCGGTTAATGACAAGCCGTATTTCTTATTTAAGAAAGGCAGCAGGTCAGAGAGCTTCGCAACAGGGTTTGTGACGACAACCGGAATCACATTACGGAACAACACCGCAAAGTCAATGCGGTTGTATTCAATGGTGACGTTGCCCTTGTACCCACCACCGTTCAACCCGTAGATTAAGACACGGGTATCGCGGGGCGCTAACGGGGTACTGATTTTCTCCGGGAAGCCCGCAGCAATCTGATTCCACGTTAACGATGTCCCGTTCTGAACGTTGATGGCCTCTAACAACATCTCTTTCGAGGGTTTATCGTAAATAGACACCTAGACCCTCCTAGTTGTTAAAGTGTAAGTTAAGGACGCCTTGGAAGTTCGTACACTTGTCAGAGAGCGCAATCGATACCACGTTGGTAAAGGCGGTGTTCGCCCCAACACGGTCTTTTGGTTCACCGACAAACACCACAGTGGCATCACGGAAGTTGTACGCCGCTGGAGCATCTTCTGACACCCACAGTTCTGGCACGCATTTGTTAACCTGCTCTGCCGTCGCGGTGTCATCTAAATCCAGCCCAACCGCAAGGGTGTTAAGGAATTTCTTGATGTGACTAAAATCGGTGTCACGAGAATAGATGTAGGCTTGGCCCACGGTTAACGCATCCTGATGGTCTGGGTACTGCAAGCCATCCAGTTGCGTGTTGGTCAACACGGAGTTCAGTTGAACCGCCGGTTTAAGTTGAATGACAACATCACCTCGCCACTCGTGGGAGAGAGGTTCTGCTGTCAACGTTATTGCATTGCCGGAGCGCGGCGTATCTTCCACATCGTCAGGAAGAATGTTGAGGCCGAAACGATCATTAATCGCAGTGAGAATGTCATGCGCAGACGCAATATCTTCGTCACCAAAAGTGTTGTTGTTTTTGATATAGTCCGGTAAGGGACGGCGATGGTAAAAGACCTCAACCTGAGACCCCTCATCATCTTTTATCTTGGACGTTAACACCACACTCGAATCGCGACCGTCGACGGACACCACTTCCGGCAGAGAAATATCAACGTCGTTGAAAGTTAGCGCAGGGCTAATCTGACATTCTTCGTTGATGAGTTTTAGCAGATTCTCTTTGGAGGTAATAGACATCGCGTTAACTCGGTTAAGGTTTCCAAAGGCTACAGCGTCTGCCGTAACCCTCCTGCCAGCATAATAAATCGGTAAGCCCTTATTGGTACTTTGACATATAACAGAAAGATAACGTAGAGACAAAAAAGAAAAGTGAGACCCCCGAAGGGGTCTCACCAGATTACTTAGGTAAAGAGGTCTCTACCTTGATGTAACCTTGGGTAATCTTACCGGAAGACGGAGACTGAATCTTCACAGGCAGATACCCGTTCTGCAGTTCGAACTTCATCAGCAGGTCGCCCTGACCGTTCCAACCGATACCGTTTTTGGTACCGAGGGTCATGCCCGTTGGGACAGTCGGGAATGCGTCACCGGTAATTGCTGCTTCGTCGACCTTCACGCCTTTGCGTTGAATCTGGAAACGGATACCCGCTTCAAAACGGGTCTTACTGGTGGTGTAGCACTCCACACCGACGTTACGTGACCATGCCGCCACTTTCACGTAAATGTTGGTTGAACCTTTGGTGTTGTCAGAACGCACATCCAGAATCGGACAGCTACCAACCCCGTCCCACTGAATCGCCAGAGACGAGTCTTGCAGGACTTTGATGAACACGTCTGCATAGCCACCGGACTGACGGCCGCCACCGATAACATCGTTATCAATTTTGTTACCGCTGTACGCCAGTGTACCAAACATCCGCAGTTGGATAGTGTCGCCAATGGAAACCGGTTTCACCCAGCACGCGTTGAACCACTGCGCAGAGCCGGTGTTGTTGTCCATCTTCACCAGTGAGCCGTAGTAACCGGCCTGCACCGAACCGTCGGTTTTGATACCGTGGTTGTGGATGTCCGTCATGCCGTACTCGTAGGCAGAGATTTCCTTCCAGCCGCTTTCACCGCTGTTGGCATCCCAGTTAGACTTGCCTTGCAGGTTGGTTGCGAAACGCACCAAGCGGGCATTCTGCACCTGCATTGGGTTGTCACAGTCTTCCATGGAGAACGAGTCAATCTGCCACTGGCCATCAGACAGGTTACCCGGGAACTCACAGTGTTCAATCCAGCCGTTACGAATCAGGGACTGGGTTGCACGCGGCAGGTCGAACACGAGGTTGCCTGTACAATACTGCATGTTGAAGTTGGTCAGCTCGATAGCCGTCAGGTGGTTCCAACCGCCTGCATCACGCATAGACGGACGCCCTTTCAGGACGGTACCCGTACAACGAGAGGCGTAGAACTGATCGAACTTGGTGTCGAGGTTGTCCAGCATGTCAAAGCTTGTGCCGCCAACCCATGAGCTCATGAAGTTCGAGACACGGATATACTGGCCGCCCGGATCGACGTTACGGAAGAAACCTTTCTTCGAGCAACGGTACTGCTTGTTACCCAAATCGATTTGACCGTTGAATTCGATTCCGCTGATTTCAGTCCGGCGCGCATTCACATCAAACACGAACTCATCTTGGTCATCGGAATAGATGGTCGTGGTGTTGAAGTAACCAAACGCGTTGGTGCTGTTAAAGCCAACAACACGGAAGTAGCCCACTTCACTGGCCTGTGCGAACTTAGACAGGAAGAACTTGCCAGACGGGAACTGAATACCCAACTGAATCAAGTTTGCTTTGGAGAACGCCCACATCTTGTTAACGGCATCGATACAGTCGGTCTTACCATCCGGGATAGCCCCGAAGTGGGTGACGTTCAGTGCACCGATGTGTCCGATGTCGCGCTTCCAACGTGCGCCTTTTGGGGTAACGATGCAGAAGCCACCATCGTCTTTTGACGTTTTGTCATCTGCATCGTAGAAGAAGTAACCGCCGCCGTTTTTGCTACCCGGAGCGTATTCTGCAATGTCAATGCGCTGACCCGGTGTCTTGGGTTCCATTTTGCGCAGGTTGGCAACGGTTGCACAACGGCCAATTTGGCTCAGGCCATCTTCCGCTGCTAAATCGAATTTCTGCAACAGGGCAGACAGTGGCATTTCGTAGATAAAGCCATCTTTGTTTAAGAGAACGGTTCCGCCCACAATGGACGCGGTTAAATCAAGCGCTTTTGGAGCAGGGACAGATTGTCCAGCCATGGGGATGTCCTCATTTTACATTGGTGTGGTGTAGGTGGCACTCTCGCCATAGGCAAAAAAATATACAGGGGTGTGCGTGAACCATTACCGGGTTGGCACGGGGCCTCACCAGAAATAAAAAAAGAAAGTAGGGCGGCTGAACGTATTTGACTTAGGGCCAAAAAATAAAAGAGGGTAGCCCGAAGGCTACCACTTCTTTTTTATTCGTCTTCGAGATTCGTACCGAGAGGTAGGTTTAGATGGTCAGGGTCATACTTCGGGGTAAACGGTGTCATGCCGCGACCCGGGAAAGCAAACACTTCATCACTTGGAACAACAGGGAAGTAATACTTCTTACTGTCGACCATGCTGAAGGTGCGATGGTCGTATTCGTACGCCAATTGAATCTCTTGCTTCTCGACGTCCGTAAACGGCGTGGTTCTGCTTCCGTCCGGTGCTGGGTTTCTCAGAATACTGAAGAAGTACGCCGGGTTAATCTTCGCCTCTGCAACGATAGCTGCTTTCTGCTCAACCGTTAAGTCTGGGGAATAAGGGTCAACCCCTACGAGTTCAGGATTATTCAACACCGGCACGGACTGCTTGAGGTGAACACCGATAGGTTTGTTGCCGCCCACCGTGTGTTCAAAACCCCCGCGCTCGAGGCTGTTCTCTGAGACGACAAACTCACGCGACATCTTGAGTCTGCCTGCTGGTAGTGGCATCCGCGATGCCTTTGCCACGGGTTGGTTCTCATCTATCAGTCCCGCCCAACGTTCACGGTTGAGAGGCATCTCCGTGTCAGGCAGCGCAGCAAGGCGCTGTGCGATAAGTTCCTTCACCGCATCTGGCCCTTGCTTCATTGCCGCGTGTAACTGCCAGTCCGATTTACCAGTACGAATAGCGTCTGCGGAGAACAGTCCCGGCTGACGACCTTTAAGTACCATCGCCATCGCTGAACCTTCGGGACGACCCGGGTCAGTGCCAAATACGGGATGGAGCAGCGCGGCTTTGCGAGTGAGGTAATCCATGTTCTGCAAGAACTCAGGCTGCCAAGACCAGTCCAGTGGGTTAACTTCGTCACGAAGAGCACACTGTTCCACTTGGTCAACATGTGCGGCGCGCGATAACGCTTTCCATTGCCAATGGAAGTTCCATTCTTTCTTGGTCATTGGTCGTAGGCCAACGATACCGATTGTCCCTTTGGAGAACCGTCGCTGGGCAATGAGGCGAATCTGCCGCGACAAATACGGCTGGCTATGTGGTCGTCCAATGACCCACCCCGGCATTATCCGCTCACGAACTTCATCGTTCGACACAACGCGTGCCTTTGCATGCGGCGCGTACACCACAAATTCGTGTTCACGCATTGTGACTTGACCGCGTGCTTTACGTTTCTTAGGCTTCAGCATTTTGTGCCTCCTTGCGCTCAATGTGTGCTTGCATCGCGCGCATACCGTACCAGATATTTGCAGGATTACGAAACTTGA
>Ga0308167_1003204_pt1 | contig 13422 bp, 11 predicted proteins | sample PhyCR1_2_FD_202138 | JGI IMG/M metagenome (GOLD analysis project Ga0308167, IMG submission 202138) | Phyllosphere microbial communities from UC Gill Tract Community Farm, Albany, California, United States - DLSLRC.R1 | ecosystem: Host-associated > Plants > Phyllosphere > Unclassified | place... | reverse complement strand
GAGAGCGGCCCAACGAAGGCGGCGTTTCGAGGGCACGATGCACCTTTCAGATTGCGGACAGGGCACACCCAAGTCTAGGGCAACCTCACACCTGATTCATGCCAACCACGCAGGTTGGCGGAGGGGTCCGGGTCAGTGGAAGCTGTCTCCGCAGGCGCAGCTGCCCGCGGCGTTGGGGTTGTCGATCGTGAAGCCCTGCTCGGAGATCGTGTCCTTGAAATCGATGGATGCGCCATCGAGGTACGGGACGCTCATGTTGTCGATGATGACCTCGACGCCGTCGAAGTCGACGGTCTCGTCCCCCTCGAGGAACCGCTCGTCGAAGTACAGCTGGTAGATCAGGCCGGAGCATCCGCCGGGCTGGACGGCGACGCGCAGACGCAGGTCGTCACGGCCTTCCTGCTCGAGGAGGTTCTTCACCTTGATCGCCGCGGCGTCGGTCAGCTTCACGCCGTGCGCCTGGGTGGTCTCTGCTGAGGTCAGTGTGGTGTCGCTCATGTCGCTCCTTCGGACGGGCCGTGCTCGCACGGCTGGTAACTCGATTTTACCCTCAGCCTCGACGATCGGGCTCAGATGATGATGTCGTTCATCCGCGAGAGCAGCAGAGCCTCGGTCGCCACGGCGTGGCGGAACGTGTCGAGATGCAGGGATTCGTTGGGGCTGTGGGCCCGCGAGTGCGGGTCCTCGACGCCGGTCACGAGGATCTGCGCATCGGGGAACTCCCGCACGAGGTCGGCGATGAACGGGATCGACCCGCCGACACCGAGATCGACAGGGGCGACGCCGTAGCCGTCTCGCATGGCGTCGCGGGTGAGCGCGACGGCCCAGCCACTGGTGTCGACGAGAAAGCCGTTGCCGAGATCGACGTCCGAGAACGTCAGCTCCGCGCCGTACGGCGCGTTCGCTCGCAGATGCGCCTCGAGAGCGGCATACGCGTCCTCACCGGTCTGACCAGGCGCGACGCGCGCGCTCACGACGACCGTCACCTCGGGAAGAAGGGTGTTCGACGCCGCCGCGACACTGGTCGCATCGATTCCGATGACGGTCACCGCGGGCTTGTTCCAGATCCGGCTGAGGATGCTGCCGCCGCCGATCGGCGAGGTGCCGGGCAGAAGGCCCGCTTCGTCCCGAAGCGTCTCCTCGGTGTATTCGGGAGTGGGCGCATCGCGCTCGGTCATCCCCTCGACCGCGACAGAGCCGTCTTCGTTCCAGAGCGTGGAGAGCATCTTGACCGTGGCCATCATCGCGTCGGGGACGGCTCCCCCGAACATCCCCGAATGCGATGCGTGGTCGAGCGTGCGCACGCGCACGGTGAATCGTGCGTTGCCGCGGAGCGAGACCGTGAGGCCGGGAGTCACCGAGTCCCAGTTTCCCGAGTCCGCGACCACGATGGCATCCGCGCGGAGCGCCTCCTTATTGTCGGAGAGGAACTGCGCGAAGGAACGGGAACCGTACTCCTCTTCGCCCTCGATGAACATCGCGATGCCCAGTTCCAGATCGTCGCCGACGACCTCGGCGACCGCACGGATCGAAGCGATGTGCGCCATGATGCCCGCCTTGTCGTCCGCAGCGCCTCGACCGTAGAGACGTCCGCCGCGGACGGTGGGCTCGAACGGAGGCGTCTCCCACAGCGCGTCGTCACCCGGAGGCTGTACGTCGTGGTGCGCGTAGAGCAGGATCGTCGGCTTGCCGTTGCGTGCTGCGCGCGTCGCGAGCACCGCCGGCTGCCCGTGCTCGTCAGTGCCGGGGATCGCGGCACGGAGAACGCGCACGTCGTCGAAGACCCCGGTGGCCGTGGCCAGTGCCGCGACGGCTTCGGAGCTGCGTTCGAGCTGCGTCTGATCGAACGCAGGCCATGCCATGCCGGGGATGCGGACGAGCGCGCCCAGGTCGCTCAACGCCGCGGGAAACCCCGTCGAGACCGCCTCGAGGACGGCGGGCTCGCGTTCGCTGGACAGATTCTGGTCGCCGGGCTGGGCAGGAGATGTCATGCGAGTAATCTTAAGGTGATCCGCCTTCACTGAACCGAGGAACCTCGTGGCCACTACCCCTGTCCCCCCTTCGACGAATGACGACGCCCCCGAGACGACTGCGTCGGGCAAGGGACGCGCGACGCCGACCCGGGCCGAGCAGGAGGCGGCGCGCCGTCGGCCTCTGGTCGCGAACACCAAAGAGGCGAAGGCCGCCGCACGCGCAGAGCTCAACGAACGACGCAACCGCGCACAGGCCGGCCTGGCTGCCGGCGAGGAGAAGTACCTCCCGGCTCGCGACAAGGGGCCACAGCGCCGGTGGGTCCGCGACTACGTCGACGCCGGCTGGCACCCGGCCGAATTCGTCATGGGTGTCATGGTGCTCGTCATCCTGATCTCGCTTCTGCCCGCGAACCTCGCCATCGGCGGATTCGCCATCGCCGGCTGGGCATACCTGGTCATGATGGCGTACCTGATCCTCGCGATCGGCGGCATGGTGCTGCTGGGGATGCGCGTCAAGCGCAAGATCGCCGCGAAGTTCGGCAAGGAGCGCATGGAGCGTGGCCTCGGCTGGTACGCCGCGATGCGGTCGCTGCAGATGCGGTTCATGCGTCTGCCCAAGCCCCAGGTGAAGCGCGGCGACTACCCCGCCTGATCCTCAGATCTCCCCGAGAGGCGTCTCCTGCTCCCAGAGCACGAGGCGCCTCTCGCTTTCGTGCAAGCGGCGACTCAGCGCGCGACGAGGCCCCGGTTGATCTCGCGCCCCCAGAAGGGACCGCGGTACAGGAAGGCCGTATAGCCCTGCACGAGCGTCGCTCCGGCTTCGAGCCGCTCCTGCACGTCGGACGGCGTCTCCACTCCCCCGACGGCGATCACGCAGAAGTCCTCGGGCACGGCCGAGCGCACGAGGCGCAGCACCTGCAGGGAACGCTCCTTGAGCGGCGCGCCGGAGAGTCCGCCCGCTCCGATCTGCGCGACCGTGGCCGCATCCGTCGTGAGGCCGTCGCGGCTCACGGTGGTGTTGTGAGCGATGATGCCGGCCAGCCCTTCGTCGACTGCGAGGTTCGCGATGGCGACGATCTCCTCGTCGGAGAGATCGGGGGCGATCTTGACGAGCAGCGGAGTCTCACCGGATGCTGCGCGCACCGCTCTGAGCAGCGGAGCCAGTGTCTCGACGGCCTGAAGCCCCCGAAGACCGGGGGTGTTCGGAGAGGAGACGTTGACGGCCAGATAGTCCGCGAGTGGCGCGAGCCTCGTCGCCGACGCCACATAGTCGGCGGTGGCGTTCTCGACATCGACGACCCGGCTCTTGCCGATGTTCACTCCGATGACCGTGTCGGGTGCTCCGCGCCGCAGTCGCGCGAGACGCCGGGCTGCGGCATCTGCACCCTCGTTGTTGAACCCCATGCGGTTGATGACCGCTCGATCGGCGATGAGGCGGAACAGCCGGGGCTTCGGGTTTCCGTCCTGAGGGATCGCAGTGACGGTGCCGACCTCGACATGCCCGAAGCCGAGCGCAGCGAGACCGCGCACGCCGACGGCGTTCTTGTCGAAACCGGCCGCGATCCCGAAGGGCGAGGAGAACGTCAATCCGAGGGCCTGCACCTGCAGCGACGGGTCGGGCTTCGTCAGAGCACGGGTCGCCCAGGAGAAGGGCGGCGCCCCGAGCACGCGAATCACCGCCATCCCGGCGTGGTGGGCGAACTCAGGGTCGAAGCGCGACAGGACAGCGCGAAAGAGCAGCGGATACATCCCTGCCAGATTACCGGTCGACGGACTCCGGCTCGACGTGGTCGGCGCGAAGATCGGTGATCGCGCTCTCGAAGTCCTCGAGCGAGTCGAAGGCCTGATACACGCTCGCGAAGCGCAGGTATGCGACCTCATCGAGGTCGCGGAGAGGTCCGAGGATCGCCAAGCCGATCTCGTTCGTGTCGAGCTGGGAGACACCCGTCTGTCGAACGGCCTCCTCCACCCGCTGAGCGAGGATCGCCAGATCGGCTTCGGTGACGGGCCGGCCCTGACAGGCCTTGCGCACGCCCGAGATCACCTTCTCTCGGCTGAACGGCTCCATGACACCGGATCTCTTGATCACGTTGAGGCTCGCCGTCTCCGTCGTCGTGAAACGACCTCCGCACTCGGGGCACTGACGTCGACGACGGATTGAGAGACCGTCATCACTGGTGCGCGAATCGATGACCCGAGAGTCCGAGTGACGGCAGAAGGGGCAGTGCATCTGACCGATCCTACGCGGTGAAACGCGCCTCGATCGCCTCACCGTGTGCGGGAAGCGCCTCGGTTTCGGCGAGGGCGACGACTCCCGCGCGCACGTCCGCGAGTGCGGCGCGATCGTAGGAGATGACCTGCTGCGGACGCAGGAACGTGTATGCACCGAGTCCGGGCGCGTAGCGCGCCTGTCCCCCGGTCGGCAGGACGTGGTTGCTGCCGGCCATGTAGTCGCCGAGGCTCACGGGCGTGTGGTCTCCGACGAACACGGCACCCGCGCTGGTGAAGGTGTCGGCCGCGGCCTCGGCGTCTTCGAGGTGCAGCTCGAGGTGCTCGGGAGCATACGCGTTGCTGAACGCCGTCGCCATCGCACGGTCGTCGACCAGGACGATGGCCGACTGCGGCCCGTCCAGCGCTGCCGCCACTCGCGTCGCGTGACGCGTGGCGCCCGCGTGCCGCTCGACCTCCGCGGCGACGCGATCGGCCAGCTCCGGGGAGTCTGTGACGAGCACGGCCGATGCCTGCTCATCGTGCTCCGCCTGGCTGACGAGGTCGGCCGCGATGAGTCGTGGGTCGGCTGCCGCATCTGCCACGACGAGGATCTCGGTTGCCCCCGCCTCGGAGTCGGTGCCGACGACGCCCGCCACAGCCCGCTTGGCGGAGGCGACGTAGTTGTTCCCCGGCCCCGACAGGACGTCGACCGGGTCGAGCCCGATTCCCTCGACGCCGTGCGCGAAGGATCCGATCGCGCCTGCTCCGCCGATCGCGTACACCTCCGTGATGCCGAGCAGGCCCGCCGCGGCGAGGATCGTGGGGTGCACGCGGCCACCCTGGTCCTCCTGCGGCGGTGAGGCGAGTGCGATCTGCTGCACGCCCGCGACCTGCGCCGGGACGACGTTCATGATGACACTGGAGGGATAGACCGCTTTGCCTCCGGGGATGTACACCCCTGCGCGGTGGACGGGCTGCCAGCGCTGGGTGATCGTCGCGCCGGCCCCGATCCGCGTGATCTGACGCTCGGGGACCTGCGCCGCCGAGGCGATGCGCACTCGGCGGATCGCCTCCTCGAGAGCGAGGCGGACGTCGGGCGCGAGGCTCTCGAGGGCCTCGGCGATGTGCTGCGCGGGCACACGGATCTCGTGTCCGGAGACACGATCGAAACGCTCGGCCTGCTCGCGCAGAGCCTCTTCGCCCCGCTCGCGCACATCGTCGACGATTCGAGCCGCGGTGTCGAGAGCCTCGGCTCGTGCCTGGGTGGCGCGCGGCACAGCCGCGAGCATGTCAGCCGGCGAGAGCGTGCGCCCCCGCAGATCGATCGTGCGCAAGGTCAGCCTCTCGTGATGTCTGAGATGTCGTGCAGGTAGCCGATGCGACCGTCGTCGTGTCTGATGACGTATGCACCACCACGGTCCTCGATGACGAGAGCCCAGGCGCTCGGACCGACTCGGAAGATGCTCTCGCCGCGCTCGTCGTGCACGTCACGCTCGGTCGGCGCGAGGATCCAGAAAGGCTGCGGCGCCGCGAAGTCGTGCTGCGGGTTCGTCGCGGTGAAGTCGGTCTCGTCGTCGACGGCGGGGAATGCGGTCGTCTCGGCCGACGAGACGTCACGAGCGGTCGTTCCCAGAAGAGACTCGATGCTGCCGGTGTCGGACACGATCTCGGGCTCCTGACCGCGCGATCGACGCGAGTACGCGGGGACGTAGTCCTCATCGGAAGTCGTCTCCTCGGTACCTGTCCCCCCGCCGGAGGCGTGCGAGGAGAGCGGCACCTGCTCGGCGAGATCGAGACGGGCGACCTCGTCGGTCGCCTGGGCGTCGGACAGCTCCACGTCGAGACCGGCAGCCGGAGCGGCCGCGGTCGTGTACGCCGGAGGGGCAGTCTCGATCGTGTGCGGCGCAGGGGTGTCGTCTGTCGTGTGCGTCGGAGCAGAGTCTGTCGAGTACGCCTGAGCAGGGTCTGTCGAGTACGCCGGGGCGACCTGGGGCTCGGGAGCGGCGTCGAACGACGGATCGGCCGCGAGGTGGGGAGCAGCAGCCGCCGCGTGCGGCGCAGCGGCTGCCTCTGGGCCGGCGGGCGTGTCGCTCGCCTCGGGGGCGGGCTCGGGGCGCGGGCGCGCGATGACCGGTCGGACCGGATTGGCATTGCGGTGCGCGAGCGTGACGAGGCGGCCCTGGAAGTCCTCCTTGAGGCCGGGCACCAGCGGAGCGAACACGGTGAGGACGACGAGCGCGAGCGCCGCGAGAAGCTGGACGACGCCGTTCCAGGGCAGCCCGAAGACGCCGAACTCGATCACGAAGGCGACCGCGTTCCAGAGGGCTCCCAGCCAGAAGACGGCCGAGACGGAGAACGCGACCGATGCGAACTGGTCGATTCCCAGTGATCCGACGCGGCGGATGCCGTCCGGCGAGAAGCGGCGGAGGATCACCAGGAACACGGCGACCGTCGGCACGCCGATGGGCAGGATCCACTGGATTCCGGCGCCCCAGATCGAGGCGTCGCCGACGTAGGGGAAGAACGAGGCGATGAAGGCGATGAGCCACACGCCGACGATGAGCAGCTCCCTCAGAGTGAAACCGAGGATGCCGTACTCCGGCGTCACCTCGTCATCGTAGAGAACGCCGTCATCGTCGGAGAAGTCCTCCTCGAAGGCCACTTCGGGTGCGGCCGAGGAACGGTCTGCATCCGACTCGTCGTTGTTCAGGAAGGGTGATTCCGTGCTCATGGGAGGGTCCTTTCGCCACGGTGCAGAGCCTCTGCGTCATGCACCCGAACGCGTCCCGATACTACCCGGTGCATCCGTGAGGACCCCTCGGGCAGCAGCGCTTCGCTGATGCTCAGCCCAGGCAGGTCGGGCCGAGCAGAGATTTGAGATCGCCGAACAGATCGGCGGAGACCTTGACCGGCATCGGCACGTCGAAGACCTTCGCCGTGCCGCCGCGATGCACGCGCAACACCACTTCGGTGTCGCCGTTGTGGCGCCGCAGCACCTCTGCGAGCTCGGTCATCACCCGCTCGGTCGCCCTCTGCTCCGCCAGGACGAGCGAGAGGGGGCCCGCGGCGTCGAAGGAGCCGACATCCGGCGCAAAGGCCGACTGCGCATGCAGATTGAGTCCGTCATCGCGCTTCGACACCCGTCCGCGCACCGCGAGGATGGAGTCCTGCTGCAGGATGTGCTGGAACTCGGTGTAGGTCTTGCCCATGAACATGACCGTCACCTCGCCGTTGAAGTCCTCGACCGTGATCATGCCGTACGGGTTTCCGCTGGCCTTCGCGACACGGTGCTGGACGCTCGTCACGAGACCGGCGACCGTGACCTGCTCGCCGTCCTGCATGTCGTCGGAGTTGATGAGGTTGTGGATCGAGATCGACGCGTGCTTGGCGAGCGGCACTTCGAGACCCGCCAGGGGGTGGTCGGAGACGTAGAGCCCGAGCATCTCTCGCTCGAACGCGAGTTTGTCCTTCTTGATCCACTCCGGTCGCGCCGGGACCTTGGCAGGCGCCGCCTCTTCCATGTCGTCGTACAGGCTGTCGAAGTCGAAGCCGATCGCGCCCTGCGCCTCGTTCCGCTTGCGATCCACAGCCGCCTCGACGGCATCCTCGTGGATCTCGAGAAGGGCTCGGCGGGAGTCCCCCATCGAGTCGAATGCACCGGCCTTGATCAGCGATTCGACCGTGCGCTTGTTCGAGACATGCAGCGGCACCTTCTCGAGGAAGTGATGGAACGAGGTGAATCGCTCATCCTTGCGCGCCGCGATGATGCCCTCGACCACGTTGCTGCCGACGTTGCGGACGGCACCCAACCCGAAGCGGATGTCGTCGCCGACGGCGGCGAAGTACTTGATCGACTCCGAAACATCGGGTGGGAGCACCTTGATGCCCATTCGACGGCACTCGTTGAGGTACAGCGCCATCTTGTCTTTCGAGTCGCCGACGCTGGTGAGCAGCGCGGCCATGTACTCGGCGGGATAGTGGGCTTTGAGATAGGCGGTCCAGTACGAGACGACGCCGTAGGCCGCCGAGTGCGCTTTGTTGAAGGCGTAGTCCGAGAACGGAAGCAGGATCTCCCAGATCGCGTTGACGGCTCCGTCGGAGTACCCGTTCGCGTGCATACCCGCCTGGAAGCCCGCGAACTGCTTGTCGAGCTCCGACTTCTTCTTCTTGCCCATCGCTCGGCGGAGGATGTCGGCCTGTCCGAGCGAGAACCCGGCCACACGCTGTGCGATGGCCATCACCTGCTCCTGGTAGATGATCAGGCCGTAGGACTCGTCGAGGATGTCGGCGAGCGACTCGGTGAACTCCGGATGGATCGGCGTGATGGGCTGCTGACCGTTCTTTCGCAGCGCGTAGTTCGTGTGCGAGTTCGCGCCCATGGGCCCTGGACGGTAGAGCGCGATGAGTGCCGAGATGTCACCGAAGTTGTCCGGGCGCATCAGTCGCATGAGCGATCGCATCGGACCGCCGTCGAGCTGGAAGACTCCGAGCGATTCGCCGCGGCCGAGCAGGTCGTAGGCCCCGCGGTCGTCGAGCGCGAGGTGTTCGAGGTCGAGCTCTTCACCGCGGTTGGTGCGGATGTTGTCGAGCGCGTCCGAGATGATCGTCAGGTTGCGGAGCCCGAGGAAGTCCATCTTGATCAGGCCGAGCGACTCGCACGACGGGTAGTCGAACTGCGTGACGATCTGGCCGTCCTGCTCGCGGCGCATGATCGGGATGATGTCGATCAACGGCTCGGACGACATGATCACGCCCGCCGCGTGCACGCCCCACTGGCGCTTCAGACCCTCGAGGCCGAGGGCGCGGTCGAAGACCGTCTTCGCCTCCGGGTCCGTCTCGATGAGAGCGCGGAACTCGCTCGCCTCTTTGTAGCGGGGGTGCGCCGAGTCGAACATTCCGTCGAGGGGCATGTCCTTGCCCATCACGGGCGGCGGCATCGCCTTGGTCAGCCGCTCCCCCATGCTGAACGGGAAGCCGAGCACGCGGCCGGCATCCTTCAGCGCCTGCTTGGACTTGATCGTGCCGTACGTGACGATCTGGGCGACCCGCTCGGATCCGTACTTCCTGGTCACGTAGTCGATGACCTCGCCGCGGCGCCGGTCATCGAAGTCGACGTCGAAGTCGGGCATCGAGACGCGGTCGGGGTTCAGGAACCGCTCGAAGATGAGGCCGTGCTCGAGCGGATCGAGATCGGTGATCTTCATGGAGTAGGCGACCATGGAACCGGCTCCGGACCCACGGCCCGGCCCCACACGGATGCCGTTGTCCTTGGCCCAGTTGATGAAGTCGGCGACGACGAGGAAGTAGCCGGGGAACCCCATCTGCAGGATGATGCCGGTCTCGTACTCGGCCTGCTTGCGCACCTTGTCGGGGATCCCGTTCGGATACCGGTAGTGGAGGCCGGCCTCGACCTCCTTGACGAGCCAGCTGTCTTCGGTCTCTCCGTCCGGCACCGGGAAGCGCGGCATGTAGTTGGCCGCCGTGTTGAACTCGACTTCGCAGCGTTCGGCGATGAGCAGCGTGTTGTCGCACGCCTCGGGGTGATCGCGGAAGAGCTGGCGCATCTCGGCGGCGGTCTTGATGTAGTAGCCGTCGCCGTCGAACTTGAAGCGGTTGGGGTCGTCGAGTGTCGAGCCCGACTGCACGCACAGCAGGGCCTCGTGCGCGTCGGCCTCGTGCTGGTGCGTGTAGTGCGAATCGTTCGTGCCGACGAGCGGGATGCTGAGATCCTTCGCGAGCCGGATCAGATCGGTCATGACCCTGCGCTCGATGGAGAGACCGTGATCCATGATCTCGGCGAAGTAGTTCTCCTTGCCGAACAGGTCTTGGAACTCTGCGGCCGCGGCGCGGGCGGCGTCGTACTGACCGAGGCGCAGCCGTGTCTGGATCTCGCCCGAGGGGCAGCCTGTGGTGGCGATCAGACCCTTGCCGTAGGTCTGCAGAAGTTCGCGGTCCATGCGGGGTTTGAAGTAGTAGCCCTCCATGCTCGACAGCGAGCTGAGGCGGAACAGGTTGTGCATGCCCTGCGTGGTCTCGCTCCACATCGTCATGTGCGTGTAAGCACCGGACCCCGAGACGTCGTCGCTCTTCTGATCCGGGGATCCCCACTGCACCCGGGTCTTGTCACTGCGATGCGTGCCGGGCGTGACGTATGCCTCGAGTCCGATGATCGGCTTGACCCCTGCCGCGTTGGCCGCCTTGTAGAACTCGAACGCCGCGAAGGTGTTCCCGTGGTCGGTCACCGCGATGGCCGGCATCTCGTAGTCGGCCGCCGCCTGGGTCATCGCCGCGATCTTCGCCGCCCCGTCGAGCATCGAGTACTCGCTGTGCACGTGCAGGTGGACGAAGGAGTCGGATGCCATGGTTCGAGTCTACTTTCGGCGTGCGACATCGAAGGTCGGCGCGACCTCCCGCGCCCGCCCGTCGTCCACATCAGGGAAGCGAATCCACCACGCTCACGGCTTTCTTCGACCGTCTGTGCGATCCCCGCAGATCGAGGCGCATCAGCACCCGAGGAAACCCGTCGAGAGTGGATCCGGTCTCAGCGGCCCTCTCGAACCCCGCGTCCTCGAACAGTCGTCTGGTCCCGACGTAGGCCATGGTCGGATTCACCTTCTCGCCGTGATTGTCGACCGGATAGCCCTCGATCGCCGGCGCACCTTGCCGCTTCGCATGCGCGACGGCACCCTCGATCAGTGCGTGCGAGATTCCCTGCTTCCGATAGCCGGGGCGGACCCGGATGCACCACAACGACCACACCTCGAGGTCATCGACGTGCGGGATCAACCGATTGCGCGCGAAACTCGTCGCGCTGCGGGGGTGCACCGCTGCCCAGCCCACCGGCTCGTCGTCGAGATAGGCGATGACTCCGGGCGGCGGGTCCTGATGGCAGAGCTCGCGCACGCGGTCGGCACGCTGTGCGCCCCGAAGCGCGTTGTTCTCCTTGCTGCCTATGCGGTAGCTCAGGCAGAAGCACACGTTCGATGTCGGCTTCTTCGGGCCGACGAGAGTCGCCACATCGTCGAAGTCGGTCGCTGGTCGCACCTCGATGCTCATGCGCTCAGTCTGGCTCAGTCCGCCGACATCCGCCGCAGGCGATTCACTCGCCGCGCAGGATCTCCAGGGCGTGCTCGAAATCCGCGGGGTAGGGCGATTCGAACTGCACCCAGTCCCCTGTCGCCGGGTGCGCGAACGCCAGCTTGTGCGCGTGCAGCCATTGACGCGTCAGGCCGAGTCGCGCCGACATCGTCGGATCCGCGCCGTAGAGCGGATCGCCTGCACACGGATGCCGGAGAGCCGCCATGTGCACGCGGATCTGATGCGTGCGCCCGGTCTCGAGGTGGATCTCGAGCAGCGACGCCCCCGGAAAGGCCTCGAGAGTCTCGTAGTGAGTCACCGACGGCTTGCCGTCCGGTACCACTGCGAACTTCCAGGAGTGGTTCGGATGCCGGCCGATCGGGGCATCGATCGTTCCCGTCAGCGGGTCAGGATGCCCTTGAACGACCGCGTGGTAGATCTTCTCGACCGTGCGCTCCTTGAACGCGTGCTTCAAGGTCGAGTAGGCCGTCTCGCTCTTGGCCACCACCATGAGTCCGCTGGTGCCGACATCCAGACGATGCACGACGCCCTGACGCTCCGGAGCGCCACTGGTGGCCACCCGGAACCCCGCCGCGGCGAGAGCGCCGACGACGGTCGGCCCCTCCCACCCGAGCGAAGGGTGGGCAGCGACGCCCGTGGGCTTGTCGACCACGATGATGTCGTCATCGTCGTAGACGATTCCGAGTTCGGGAACCGCGATCGGGATGATCCGCGGCTCCTCCTTCGGCTGCCACTCCACCTCGAGCCATCCTCCACCACGCAGGCGATCGGACTTGTCGAGAGTGACTCCGTCGAGGCGCACGCCGCCGGCGGAGGCGACATCGGCGGCGAAGGTGCGCGAGAAGCCCATGAGCTTCGCGAGCGCCGCGTCGACGCGTGCGCCCTCCAATCCGTCAGGAACCGGCAGGGAGCGGGACTCCACGCTCAGCGTCCGTCCGACGCCGGAGCCGGCGCATCGGGAGATGCCCCGTCCGGGCGGGCCACGTCGGGGTGCGGATCCGTGCCGGCCTCTTCGGCCAACGCTGCAGCCTCGGCTTCCTCGTCGGTCTCGACGAGCACATGGTCGCGTTCGCGGGTGCCGTCGAAACGAAGCCCGAGCACGACGAGCAGTGCGACCGAGATCATTCCGGTGACGATGAAGATGTCGGCGACGTTGAAGATCGCGGGCATCATCCACGGCATCGAGATCATGTCGACCACATGCCCCATGGGGAAGCCAGGGTCGCGGAAGAGACGATCGGTGAGATTGCCGAGGACTCCGCCGAGCAGGCAGCCGAGGACCACGGCCCAGAGCCGCGAGTGGAGTCCGAAGGCCTTCCACACGATAACCCCGGCGACGACCGCCAGAGCGATGGTGAAGATCCACGTGACGTCGGATCCGAGCGAGAACGCCGCACCGGGGTTGCGCACGTAGTACAGCTGAAGGAACTCACCGAGCACCGGGACCGGCTCCTGCAGTGGCAGGTTCTCCGTGGTGAGGTACTTCACAAACTGATCGGCGGCCAGCACGATCGCCGCGAGAATCGCGACGATCGCGCCGGCCGCCGACCGACGAAGGGGACGGCGTCCTGGCAAAAGGACGACCTACAGTCCGATCGCGGAGACCGGAGTCGAGTCCGTCGATGCCGACTTCTCGTCGAGATCGCGGAGCTGACCCTCGATGTAGCCGCGCAGCTGCGAGCGGTAGTCGCGCTCGAAGTTGCGGAGCTCGGTGATCCGGGCCTCGAGTGCATTGCGCTCGCGCTCGAGACGGGCCGACTCTTCGCGCTGCTTGGCCTCGGCCTCGGTGCGGATGCGGTTGACTTCGCCCTCGGCTTCGGCGATGAGCTGAGCGCGCTTGGCCTCACCCTCGGCGACGTGCTCGTCGTGCAGACGCTGCGCGAGCTCGATGATGCCGGCAGTCGCGGTGGCGGAACCCGACGGAGCGGGCTCAGCCGGCGCCTGGGCCGGAGCCGGAGCCTCTTCGACGGCCGCAGCGGGCGCCTCCGCAGCGGCTGCGGGAGCGGCCGGCGCGTCGCCGGACTCGTACGCGGCCAGCTTGGCCTTGAGTTCGACGTTCTCTTCGAGGGCCTTGCGCCACTCGATGACGATCTCGTCGAGGAAGTCGTCGACCTCGTCCGGGTCGAAGCCGTCCTTGAAG
>Ga0308167_1003202_pt1 | contig 13428 bp, 15 predicted proteins | sample PhyCR1_2_FD_202138 | JGI IMG/M metagenome (GOLD analysis project Ga0308167, IMG submission 202138) | Phyllosphere microbial communities from UC Gill Tract Community Farm, Albany, California, United States - DLSLRC.R1 | ecosystem: Host-associated > Plants > Phyllosphere > Unclassified | place... | reverse complement strand
GCCATCTCAGCAACGTTATTCAATATAAGTTGGCCGTAGTTTTTCCCGGTCGTGCCTTCTAAAAGATAGAGTTTTTTCAGAAGAGTACCGTGTATAGGTGTGTCCGGAATATTGCATCGCCATATAACTTTAACAAATCCAATCGGAGCCGAAGTCTCGACTACATACCAGCCAGCAGAAGGATCGTTAAGGCTGCTTTCGATCACCTGTAACGAATATTCCTGCTTAAGGAATTCATCCAGTTCATCTCTGTGGGTCCAGTACTGCTCAAAATGTTGGGTGTATGTTCTGACACCCAGCTCGTTCAGGAGCGAAGCATCAGAATGTCTTGCTTCTCGCAGTATTAATGTCATTCATTTATCCCAGACTTAACTTTATAGGTCATCGTATCGTTTAGGGGAAAAGCCAGCGTCCGGCTTCAGCCGACTCAATCAGCATTCTGACGGTAAGAGCGGCAGGTTCATGATGGTCGGTACGCATGAATTTAGGCAGTATGGCATTAGGCAGGAAGCGTATGCCCTCGTTAGGAAAGTATTTCCTGAACTCAAAATGGGTCATGTCGACGCCAAACTTCTCTGCGTACTCTTCAATAAAATCAGCGGCCTCTTCAGGCAGCACCATCTGATTCCCTGTACTCAGTGAGACATCATCTGCCATTTCCCAGAAGTATTTTTTAAGCAGGTTTCTGACCTGAACTGAAGTTTCCATTAGCTTAATCCTTTTCACCCGTTATCAGTCGGTAGCGATGTATGACGTTATTCGTAATGATGTAGATGTCACGGGCAGTAATAACGGCACCTACCCAGGGTACCCAGCGACCAACGTAAGCGCCAACGCTTGTCGTGTAGGCCCATCTCCCCCGTATCATGCTACCGATAGTCAGCGTCCTGCGCTTTTTCGCAAATCGTTTTCTGATTAGTTTGCGCATTGATATTGAGAGAGGGCTGGTGCCAGTCGTGGACGTCTTCGCATCCAGTTTTCCTGAGACAGGAATAAATGGCAGGCTGGCAAGCATTGAGGCCACGGCGAGAAGATCCGTGATGTTGCTGAAGGTTTTAGTGAACTCGTCAAGAATAAGCCACATCAGCAACTCTTCTTTATCCACACTCATACCATCAAAGTAATACTTCCCGCCCAGCTGTTCGGTCGTGTCCATGCGACATCAGCTCCACCTGTAAGTGCATTGTGTAGTTAATCATCGCCCAGCCGACGCGCTTTTCGCCAGAAACAATCTGCTTTTATTTTCAGAAATTCATCAAGATTTTACTGCTGCCAGGCGTGCGCGGTTGCGTCATTCTCACCCTGATCTGTTACCTGTGAGAGCCGTACATGTGCCGTTGACCTCCTTTCATTACGATGCCTAACAATGCACGTCTCATTATGTCGTTCTCTCTTACAGCGATCCCCATTAATGCATTTCTGGAATTTAGTACGAGTTTACCTACCCCGAACCTGCTTGTTGCTCCTGGCGATCGGGGCATTGCTCATCAGTGCTATCACCGCCCGTCTGCTCCGTGCATCCTTTCGTAGGAATCTTGACAATCACCCCAAACCTGGAAATCAAAACCTTACCATCACCTAATTGAGTTTACTCACCCACTGAGGCACAGCTTTAAAAGCCCCAAAACGCAAAAACCCCCGCCGAAGCGAGGGTTTCAAATTTGTGGTGCCCGAACCCGGAATCGAACCAGGGACACGGGGATTTTCAATCCCCGTGTCCCAATGTTAAATTTCGCAGCCATAAGTTATAGATATGTTAAATCGAGCCTGTTTAATAACAGGTAAGATTAAATGCATTCAAAATCAAAAAATTTCGCAAACCCTTCAAGGGTTAAAGTGATCCCTGTCGTCTCGACAAAGGGCGGTGAAGGTAAGTCCACTCAAACCGCTAATCTTGGTGGCTTTCTGGCCGATGCAGGTCTGAAAGTTCTCATCATCGATGGTGACCATGCCCAGCCTACCGCCAGCAGTATCTATCCTCTAACTTACGAAGCGCCCTGCGGCCTCTACGAACTGCTCATGCAGACCGTCGACCTTTCTAGCAGCGGTAACATTATTTCACGCACGTCTATCAACAATCTGGATGTCATTATTTCAAATGACCCCCGCAACCTTCTGCCGACCTACATGCTCAATGTTGCTGACGGACGCGTCCGCCTACGCAATGCACTGTCAAATTCAGTATTTACCCAGTATGACGTCATCCTGATTGATTCTCAGGGATCGCGTTCAGTGATGTCCGAGCTGATAATTCTGGCTGCCACCGGTGAAATGATAGGAATGGTCAAACCTGTACTGCCAGATGTGCGTGAGTTTCTTCGTGGTACGGTTGCACTGATGGAGGAGCTTCTACCTTACCGGGCCTTTGGTATTAACCTTCCCGCTATACGTATGCTCGTGAACTGCATGGATTATACGCTTCTGGCTAAAACTACGGTCGAACAGGCTCAGAGCATCATTTTTAGTGGGGGTTACAGTCAGCATTCAGACAAAATCCGCATCGAGATGCTACAGACGCGCATTTATGACTTGGATGTTTACAAGCAGGGTCATGCATCCGGATTACCGGTTCACCGGCTTGAAAAGAAAACATCTCGCAAGAGTGATTCCGCTTTAGATTCCATGCATAAACTTGCCTGCGAACTGTTTCCCGAGTTTAAAGATCGCTTTGACGCCTTTGCTGTTTGCGGAGGGGTTCATGTCTGATAACCGCCGGAAAATTCCCGGACTGTACTCACGGGATGCGGAACAGAGCGTCATTGGCGGACTGATGCTGGACAATGACTGCTGGGATGAAGTTGTATTGCGCATCAGCGCCGATGATTTCTTTAATAAGGTTCATCGCGAAATCTTCAGGTCAATGTCGCTCCTCGTGGCGGCAGGCCGGCCTATTGACCTGCTTACGCTGTCTGAAAGTATTGAAAGCCGGGGCAAAGACTCGCTTGAACAGTTGGGCGGTTTTGCCTATCTGGCCGAGCTTGCCAAAAACACGCCGAGCGTGGCCAACATTACGCATTACTGCGACATCGTGGCCCGTTACAGTCGAGGTCGCCAGCTGGCAGCCATCGGTAGTGAGATACATGAATCAGCCACCGCGCCGGGCGCTGATATCGCCACCGCGATGGAAACTGCCGAGCTTAAAATCACGCAGCTGGCAGAGCGGGCCGAACCGAAGCAGGGCGTGACCATCGTTGACGGACTGGAAAAGCTGGCAGCCGAACTTGAACGACGCTGTCAGACTCCTGACGGCATCACGGGCACGTCGACGGGGTTTGAAGACCTGGATGCCTTCACAAGCGGTCTTCAGCCGGGAGACCTTGTTCTCATCGCGGCACGCCCCTCCATGGGAAAAACTGCACTCCTCATTAATATCATCTTGAATTCTCTGATGAAAAACATGGTCTCAAACGGCCAGTTTTACAGCCTGGAGCAGCCTAAAGAGCAAATCCTGATGCGCATGGTCTCGTCGCTTGGCTATGTTGACCTGACGCGTATGAAAAGCGGAATGATGGACGAAGAGGACTGGGCCCGCGTATCGAATGTCTTTAAGTTACTCACAGAGGATATTAAAGAGCGTCTGCTCATTGATGACACCAGTGATCTGACGCCTTCTATGCTTCGCATTCGTGCGCGACGCAATGCCCGCCGCTACGGTAACCCTGACATCATAGGTCTCGACTACCTTCAGCTCATGCGCTGTCCGGGCCAGGAAAACCGCACCCAGGAAATCGCAGAGATATCCCGTTCGCTGAAGGCGCTAGCCAAAGAGATTGGCTGTCCGGTGGTGGCACTTTCACAGCTCAATCGTGCACTGGAAAGCCGGGCCGATAAGAGGCCCAACAATGGCGACCTGCGTGACTCGGGTGCCCTTGAACAAGATGCTGACGTCATTATTTTTGTTTACCGTGACGAGGTTTACAACGCAAACTCCCCGGACAAAGGCCTGGCTGAACTCATCATCGGAAAGCAGCGTCAGGGACCAACCGGCACCTTGCGGCTGCGCTTTGACGGGCGCTACACCCGTTTTGAGAATCTCCAGACCGATGCCAGGAGGTCTGCATGAGTAATGTACGCAACCTAAACCTGGGCACTGCAATGCTGCAGCGGGGCAAATCGCCTGTACAGCAGAGTGACAGTGCAGCCTCGCCTCACGCACCGGTCAGCGAGATGGCCATGGTGCTGACACTTGACCAGCTCCGGCCCAATCCGGACAACCCCCGTAATGCAAGAAATTCCCGTTACGAAGATATTAAAGCTTCTGTACGCGCGCGTGGTCTGGACTCTGTACCAAAAGTCACATTAGACCCGGACGGTGATGGCATTTATATATTCAGCGATGGTGGTAATACCCGCTATCAAATACTGTGTGAGCTCTGGAAGGAGACGGGTGAAGATCGCTTTTATCGTGTTCACACCATATTCAAACCATGGCCGGGTCGCCTTAAATGCCTCATTGGTCACCTGGCTGAAAATGAGGTCAGGGGTGATCTCATCTTCATCGATAAAGCTTTTTGTGTTCATAAGGCCCGGGTTATCTATGAAGAGCAGTTAGGACGTAGTGTTACCTTAAGGGAACTTTCAGAACTGTTGGGTAAAGAAGGTTATCCAATTGATAATTCGAGTGTCAGTAGAATGGAAGACACGCTGAATTATATTTATCCATATATGCCACGCATGCTGGAAAGCGGCATGAGCCGTGGGCAGGTTATGCCTTTGCTCAGCCTGCGTTCCTCCGCACTGAAGGTCTGGAAATCTTTCAGTGGCGGCGTCAACCCCAGCGTCACTCTTGATGAAGTTTTTGGCGAAACCTGCCGCGTATTTGATGAGCCGGACAGTTATTCCCTGGAAGTTTTCAGGGATGAGTTTATCGGGCAACTGGTGAAGGCTCTGCCGCACCCCAGTCTGAACTATGACCGCTGGCTGATAGAGCTCGACCCTAAAGAACAGAAGCGTCGCGAGCAGTTTGGCGAGCCACCTGCCATGCCTCCGCTGACGCTCTCTCGCCTGTCAGAAGGTTCCGTCGGGAAGACTCAATCTGTCACCGTACTGGCGGCTGACCTGACCGCAGTCACGCCCGCCACTGGACTGCGCGCCGGCACTCTTGTCAGTTCAATCCGCCCCGAGCCGGCCCCTGAACCTGTAGGCAAGATGGTATTGCCGGAAAGTCACGGCATCAGCAACGGCAGCATTCCGCGTAAAGAAATCCAGAATGACCTGTTTGGTGGCCGCAACGTTATTACAGGTGATGGCGTAAGCACAAACAGTGAGCATGGCGCTGATATGTTTTCTTCGTACAGCCATTCCCTTGTTTCAGCGTTCAGCGAGCATGACGACACGGTGCCGGTATCCACCGGGTCAGTGAGCTTTGCCGAAAACGGCCTTGAACCTGTCAGCGACATCTGGCTGATCCCGGCCCTGCAGGATGATGTTGAGCATCTTCAGGACATGGCCTACCGGCTGGTCTACGAAATTGCCGAGGGTATGGGCTGTGTAAGCGAGATCAGTGAGGACAAAAGCCCTGAGTCTGCCGGTTTTTCCGTATCCGGCGGCAGTCGCGAGTTCAGCCTGTTCCTTGCGGGCCTGTCCGGCCGTCTGCCCAATCAGCAGTGCAACATGTTCATGTTCTGTCTGAATTTTTTTGGTTCACAGAAACCGGCTGATACGCCGGTATTTGACGACGTCATGGTGGTCAAAATGATGCGCCTCATCCGCATCATTCGCCGCCTGCGTGAGCTGCAACGATTGGCCGCAAAAGGGGGAGAAAATGTCTGATGACCTGAATGACGAAATGGCACAGGCCTGTACGGCTTTATTCATTCAGCGTGGAATTGACGCCGTCCGTTCCCAGCTTCGTTCTGACAGGCCATCAAACGAGTTCTGTGACTGCTGTAGTGCTGCCATTCCTCTGGCCCGTCAGCGTGCGATGCCGGGTGTGAAACTCTGCGCAGGCTGCCAGGACGTGAAGGAGAAAAAGGCCCGACACATGGCGGGCAGTTACAGGGGGGCGCGTCATGCCGGATAAGTCAAAGCTCACCCGGCGCATCTGTCGCCTGATGGCACTGGGGACGCAGAACAGCAACGACCATGAAGCCGCCCGGGCGGTTGCGCTGGCCCAGCGCCTCATGCGCCGTCACGGCCTGACTGACGACCAACTGGAGATGAGTGAAATCAGGGAGTCGGTCTGTGAGCAACTGACCAGCAACGCGGAGAAAGTGCCTTCCTGGATGAGCTCATTGGCCACGGTGGTGTGCATGGCCACACAGTGCCGGTGCTGGTTTGGCTGGTACTGCTATGTGAGTCCGGGCGGTTTGCGCATGATACGCCGGTCACTTCATTTTTACGGCTTCGGCGAGCGCCCCGAGCTGGCCCTCTACATCTATACCGTCCTGCAGCGCAAGCTGCGGGCGGCAACCGACAGCCATATGTCTACTTACCGCAAGCGCCGCATTCTCAGGAGCACGCTGCGCGGCTGCGCCGACCAGTTCCGTGAAGGCTGGGTCTCCGGCGTATGGCAGGTTCTTCAGTCTTTCAGTACGCCTGACAGTGAGAATCAGGCGCTGCAGCGCTGGCTGGCGCAGCGGCATTCGGGACAGGCTTTCTCCGCGCTTGTCACGCGCGAGGCGAAAAGTTGTCGCGGCGATATGTCGGCACGCACGGCGGGATGGTTTGCAGGCCGTCAGGCCGAACTCAGTCAAGGTCTGGCAGGGGCACAGGCTAATAAGCAGCTTACGGCGGGAGACACACACAATGATTAATACACTCTTATTGGGGGCCTGTCTGTCGGGCTGGCTCTTTGATGCAATCATGCTGACCAGCCATGTCTGCCCTGGAGGTGCTCTGTGAACCAACGCAACCTTTCCGGTGCGACAGCCAGCATTCTGAACTCGCTGCTGATGGACCTCAAAAGCGGCAACATCCGTCGATGTGAATCGCTGGGCCTGTCGGTTGAGGAAATTCGGGCGCTCAGCGGCCTCAGCCTCGACGAGCTGCACTACATAGGTCAGTCGAAGGTGTCTGTCCTGGACGTCAAATTCAACCACGAGAACTTCTGGCTGATACTCAACCAGGCCCGAAACGAGCAGGCCCGTATGCTGATGATTGACCGCGCCCTTGAGCTGGGCGGCTCTATGGAACTGATGGACAAGTACTTTGGCATGTCACCCTCCGACGTCAGCAGCCGTCGCCGGCTGATGGGCATCGAGAGTCGCCAGGGCCGGACGCAGTCTCTGACAGAGGAACAGGATGCTCTCCTTTGGAACGAGTGGAAAAACACCGGTCTTGAGTCGCCGGAATCACACAAGGCGCTGGAGGCGATGATGCTGGCGGCTGAGCTTCACAGCCTGTCGCTGACCGCCGTGTGGACGAAGGTTTGCCAATGGTGTCGTGAGGCATCAAAACGGGTTCCCTCAGTACCTGCGCTGCGTAAGGAGGCCTGATGAGGCTTAGCGACTTTACACGTCGTCAGCAGGTTTCCCCGTCGGTTCGCCGCCGGTCTCAGCAACTGTTCCTTGCAGTCTGCAGCGGCAAAAAGGTGTTCCGGCGGCTTGCCCTCAACGGCTACATCAAAATTGACGTCGGTCCCTGCTGGCGGATGCTCAGCAAGGACGGAGGCCGGCAGTGGTGGCTGATGGACCATGAGACATATAACCGTGAAATACGCCGGTAACGGACGACCAGCGAAGACCAGACAGTGCCGGGTTAATCCCGGCACTGTGCTGCCTCAGGCTAAAAAGGGGAACAAAAAATGAACATACCCGCCGACAGCATCGTGGCGCACACGCTGTCACGTATGGAGAAAAGCCTTGAGCGCAGAGTTGTTAACGGTGAAGCCAGCCAGGAACGGAGCGGCCTGCTGTTTATGGGCAACGTCCACGACGCTTTTCCCCGCCGTTTATTTCTCGACACGCGCCTGTCGCCGCTCGATAAAACCGCCTGGGTGATGATACGCCTTTATGCCCAGCAGAATGAGGGAGCAGTGTTTCCGACCTATGACGAACTGCAGGCACAGCTGGCCTCGGCTTATTCGGACAAGGCCTCGCGTGAAACCGTGAGTCGCACGCTACTGATGCTGCGGCTCACGGGCTGGATAAGCCTGTGCAAAAAGGTGCGCGATGAGTGCGGCCGGGTACGTGGCAACATCTATGCCCAGCATGATGAGCCGCTTGGCTACCGTGATGCAGAGACCTTTGACCCGGGCTGGCTGACGCTGGTTGAGCAGAGCTGCCAGAGTAAGAACAAATCCGTGCGAATGACGGCGCTGGCCATCGTCAACGACATTCTGCAGGACACGGGGATGCGCCACCGTCACAGCCGCCTGGCGCTGATTGAAAGTCGCCTCAATGCTCCGTCAACGCCGCTGGCCATGATGCGTAAAAACGGCGCGGCACAACCGGGTTCGAAAAACGAACTCAGTATGGAAACTGTCGAAAAATCCAGTGAAATACTGAGTTCGGAATCCGAACTCAGTCATGCGCAGGGTCGAAAATCACAGAGTGCGGAATCCGAACTCTGCAAGAAATCAGAGACTTACAACAGAGTTCGAAATTCGAACCGTAACGTACGTTCTTTCACACAGAGTGTGATTAAAGAAACGTACGTTGCTGACCGACCGGTTTTGCCAGAGAACTTTCTGGCCAGCCTGAGCGGTGATGACTGTCAGATGGTCAGCGAGCAGTTCGGTGCGCTGCCGGTGTCGGTGGCAACCGGGCTGAGTGGACTGTTGCAGGAGCAGTTGCGCAGTGGCCGCCTGGCAAACCCGGCAGGCTGGATGTTTGCCATGCTGAAACGCGCCAGGAAAGGAGAATTCCGGCCGTCTGAAGACCCTGCGACGCTTTCTGCGCAGCGGGCCGCAAAGCCCGGCAGCAGCGCCGCTGGCAGGCCTGAGCCGAACAACAGTGCTCCTGTTCTGCCAGAGAATCGGGCATCTGCTGAGCAGGTCAACGCAGCTATTACAGGCATAAGGCAGCAGTTCGTAAAAAACCGTAATCAACTGGTTGATAAGTGAACTTGCTGCGGGGCGCAGCAAGCTCAAAAAAAAAGCAGTAGATTAAAGCTCAGTCTCAGCTTGCCAGTTGAGACTGCATATCAGTTATTGTCGTTATGAGGGTGGGGAATGCCACTGAAGAAAACATTTCGGTGCTGATGGTCGTGGTCAGTGAAACGGTTACGCAGCAGGCCATAAATTAAGCCGCAGGCAATTAAATACTGACAATCCGGATCGTCTGCTTTTCGCTTACCAATTATCCTCCCCCGAACGTCCGCTTTGTGCCAGAATCGGACATACAGCAGATTAAAATATTCATTGCTTGTCAGCGTAGCCTCCTCGGTGAACACCTTATCCTCACAAAGTAAGTAATAGTTGGTTAAGAAATTTATTCTGCTCAACAGTACTGGCCGAAACATTATCGCGCTAACTTGCCCGTACACATTCCAGTAAGCGAGGCCGGGCCGCGTGTTTATATCGTCATCATTAAAGCAGCCATCAGGTGGGTTTCTGTTTCTCCTTTGTGCGTGGCTGACGGTACATACCAGTATGGTTGCCGCTGCTTCTGTTAAAGAAAACCAGCAGTTTGAAGGTCTCATCAGGGAACCCCTGATGCTGCGCGTCACACTGCCGGACGGTAAACCTGCTTTGCTTGATGCCTTCGTTACCCGGCTGGCCGGAGTTAAACGCTGGCCTGTCGCTCTCATCACTAATGGCACAGCGGGTACGGCTGAATTCGATCGCTGGGAAATGAACCCTAACCGAATGTCGGGTACGGCCCTGACGTTCGCTCGCCATGGGTACGCTGCAGTCGTCGTACTCAGGGAGGGTTATGGTTATTCAAGCGGCGGGGCTGAGTATACAGGCGGAACCTGTGCGCATCCGCTGCATGACCTGGCCATGAAACGGGATGAGGATGACCTGCTGGGTGCGCTCAGTGCTATCAGGCTCCAGCCATGGGCATCCCGCAATGAGGCGATTCTTGCCGGAATGTCAGCCGGTGGATTTGGCGTACTGGCCGCCGGTGCCGGACGGCCATCCGGTGTTAAAGCCATTATTAACTTTGACGGAGGACGAGGTGCCGGAGACAATGCGTCAGTGTGTGACAAAGCGGGCCTGCTGAAAACATTCGCGGCTATGGGTGCCGCTTCACACGCACCCTCACTCTGGCTCTATTCACTGAATGACAGGTCATTCCCGCCTCTTACAGGCCTCTCTTTTTTTAACAGTTACGCGTCAGCAGGTGGTGCGGGCAGATTTGTCGTGATGCCACCTTATGGTATCAATGGACATGTTTTTATGGATTCTGCTCCCGAAAGTTTCTGGTGGGATACGGTGGCAGAATTTCTTCGTGAAGAGGGATTGCCATACCGGGAGAAAGTTGCGGTCAGCAGGAAACAAATTCCCTTCCCTCCTTCCCTTAATAACGCAGCGGGAACGTCAGCATTCAGAGAATATGAATCTGCGCAGCTTTATGAAAAAGCATTTGCTGTGGATACCTCAGGAGACTGGGGAATGTCTTACTGGGCGCGTACAGCCACAGAAGCCGCAGCGACTGCACTCAGAAATTGTCAGAAACATCAGCGGAATACAAAGGAAAAATGTCGGGTTTACGCTGTCAACAATGCAGTTGTTCAGCACTGAAAGCCGACACTTCATCATAAACCGCCCAGGCTTGACGTCCGCTTTGTGCCAGAAGCGGAAGTTTCTGGGGTAGCTTGTTTTAATCAAAGATGATTGGTCAACAATTCTGGGCGTGGCTAGACCGCCTCGATTTTGTCCGGGTTGAGATTGCACTTAACCGTCCGATAAAGCCCTGGAAGTTGAACAATAAATCTACGAAGCATGCGTTGCAGAAACCACTGAACGTAGATGGCCCAGCAATAAATGGGATACCTCAATAGCGATTTGTGTAATTCTTAAAGGCAACATGAGTTTAACATGGCGGCTGTAAGACACTTATTTAAGTCCGTTATGGCACTCAATGGCGTATTGATTGTCATGAAGAAAAATGCGTTATTAAGCAATGCTCGGTATAATAAGCCTAGCTTTAGCCTGCATGGCATCAGAACGCAGCCGCTGGGCAAGATGTCCCTTCTTTCTGCGGTGCGGTTATGTATATTTAATGTTTTTAGCACAGTTCAACAACGTTTGGATAACGAGAATGGTTGATGGGTTTGGGTCTCCCTTTCAGTCTCTAAGAGGATTGATTGGGTAGTTACTAACTTCAACAGAGCCTGGTAATTTTGATTCCTTCCACTCATAATAAATTTAGTAGTTGCTTTATGTTCTTTTTTAAAACTCATCTCTGAAAAGGAATTTTTACTTATGAAAAAAATGCCACTGCAAACAGACCTTCTCATTTCTGATGATGACGATTCATTGGCCACCCCACCAGATATTAAATATGAATTGTCATCCACCATAGGGAAATTAATTCAAAAAGCCACATACACTGACTTAATTATAGGCGCTGTCATGGTTATATTTTTGGGTTCAACTTTGATCACCCTCTTTGGAGAGCTAAATGATTCTCATGGTTTTATCGATTCGCTTTATTTCAGTTTTGTGACATTTACGACACTAGGTTATGGGGACCTAACCCCTGTCGGATTTGCTCGTTTTATATCAGTAATACTTACATTAAGTGGATTGCTCTTCACTTCATTATTAATAGGGAAATTTGCATCCGAACGGCAGCAAGCCATGCTCCTTTTAGTACATACAAGCGACTGCCAGAGACGCATTGATGCCTTTTGCATAGAACTTTATAAGCTCAATGATGATCTCATTAGTGCATTTAATGCGCAGAATATTCCGCTAACACAATCTATATTGAAAACAATAACATCACGATTTGAAGCCAGCTCTAATTATATTATTTTCCATGCTAACCAATCTGATTTAACGGGTTTTGGAAATGATTCCGTACTAATGAAGTTTTACCATGTACTTGATCTGATTCAGGAAAGTTGCTATACAATCCAAACACATAAGCAATCCTTTCCTGACGAACTGATATTTAACCGTAGTTTAGCACTTGCAAAAAGAAGCTGTTCATTAATTAGTATTATGTATAAGTTACATGTACGATCAATGAAAAGTTATGGTTACACCGATGCGCTCCTCATCAAAGTTAAAAACAACTTACTCTCAAAAAGATTTAATTTTAGAAAATTTTCATTCCTATCCTCTGCTTATAACCGCACAAGATTATTTATATATAATAAATTAGAAAAAATCACAATCACAAAAGAATATAATGACAATGACAGCTTACTGGTGGGGATAAGGAAAATAAGAACACTGATGCAAGAAAGGTTGAGCGAAATTATTGTGTCACATAAAACCATCATAAACCCTAAGCTTCTCAATGAGGTGTATAATTTAATGCCTGAAGGAAATAAAGCAAGTTGGGGAAAAGGCATACATAGAATCATAGCTTCTAATCTGGCAATTTCAAACAGACTCGCCCAGTCCGCGATAGATACCTTAATCGCGCAAAAGAAATTACCTCGTTATCCACGCAGAGATTCTAAAATAAAATAAAATAGATACGTTGATAGTATAAGTTTTAGGTAGGCATAGTTAGCTGCGTCAGCCTGAGCTTATCTTCTAATATTTAAATTGGATAGCTACGCGTTGATTAGTTCTAAAGTATGCAAGAAACGCCTCAATCGACTTCGAGGGAAATTACGAAAGGCAGCTCTTCGCTCAGAGCAGACCTCCAGCACCAGGAGGATGTCCGCTCCGTGCCACAAGCGGACATTGCGAATAATATTTTTGTTGACCTGCTTAGAGAAAACGGGTTTTTGTATAGATAGCTAAACTTGAGAGCTGAAGCACCTCATCAATTTTCACTGTAAGGACGACCAGATGCCTGACTACCATTTCTATCAAAAAGGTAAACAGATAGTTGCGTTAGAACGTTCGGAAGAAAACCAATCCCTTAACCTAATTAATCAGGGCTATGAAAAGCAATTTGAAGAGGTTAGTGCTACCTCGAAAAAAAGCGCACTGACGCGTCTTTCTAATATTCGTACAGATAATCGGATAGATCAGCGTAACTTTTTAGCAGGTGCTGGCACGATGCCGTTGATAGGCATTTTGACGGCAGTAGCAGTTTTTCTATTACGAAAAAAACAGCCCTAAAATGGACTAAATCCTCTTGTCGCTCATAGAGGACCTCCAGCTCAGTCAGCATGTCCGCTCTGTGCCAAAAGCGGACGTTGCTTGCATCATGGAATGTTAGTTTACCGAGAGCAGGCCAGCGCCTCTATGCAGCTAACCCCGCCTCTAATGATTTGCTGCATATCGCCATTTTTAAATTTGAAGTCTGATTGATGAAACTGCGTAGTAAGAGATTTGACTGAATGGCCGGATGGCGCGAGTGCAGAACAGCGCCCCAGGGGGAAGGTGTAACGCGCCGTCCGGCACGAGAGGAA
>Ga0308167_1003201_pt1 | contig 13430 bp, 10 predicted proteins | sample PhyCR1_2_FD_202138 | JGI IMG/M metagenome (GOLD analysis project Ga0308167, IMG submission 202138) | Phyllosphere microbial communities from UC Gill Tract Community Farm, Albany, California, United States - DLSLRC.R1 | ecosystem: Host-associated > Plants > Phyllosphere > Unclassified | place... | reverse complement strand
CTTATCGGTCAGTTTCGACTTCTTAATGCAAACCCCGCGCAAGCGGGGTTTTTGCTTTGTGGGACGAGAAGGCGATGAATGACTGTCCACGACGCTGTTCATAAAAGTACGCGGCTTACCGGTCAGTTCCGCCGTCTTAATGCAAAGCCCGCGCAGGCGGGGATTTTGCTTTGTGGGGCGGGACGAGAAGGCGATGAATGACTGTCCACGACGCTGTTCATAAAAGTACGCGGCTTACCGGTCAGTTTCGACTTCTTAATGCAAAGCCCGCGCAGGCGGGGTTTTTGCTTTGTGGGACGAGAAGGCGATGAATGACTGTCCACGACGCTGTTCATAAAAGTACGCGGCTTACCGGTCAGTTCCGCCGTCTTAATGCAAACCTAACGCAGGCGGGTTTTTTGCTTTGTGGGGCGGGGCGAGAAGGCGATGAATGACTGTCCACGACGCTGTTCATAAAAGCACGCGGCTTACCGGTCAGTTCCGCCGTCTTAATGCAAACCTCACGCAGGCGGGGGTTTTGCGTTGTGGGGCGGTGCAGAAGGCGATGAATGACTGTCCACGACGCTGTTTATAAAAGCACGCGGCTTACCGGTCAGTGCTGCGTTCTTAATGCAAATTCCGCGCAAGTGGGGGGTTTTGCGTTGCGGCGCCTTAACCTGATAAATACCTGTTCATTACGTTAAGAAGACAAAGGCTCTTTCGCTGAATGCTTTCACTTCTCAGGCAAATCCCATGCAATTAATTGCTGCTGCGCTATACGCTCATCCCACATGTTGACGTGATAGCCTGTCATCTGTTTGAGAGGCAAAGGTTTCTCTCAGCTATAGTTGAAGGCGGCTTACCGGCAGCAATCAGCTCACCATTTTGCCGCACATGGCGCGAATTCATTGAATGAGTATTAAAAAAACAGGTGGATCATGGTTACAAGAAGGACTTTACTGACTTATTCCGGGGCTTTTGCTGCCTTATCTGCATTAGGCATTTCCCCTGGCGCTATCGCAGCAGGTGTTCTCAAAATGGGTGATAGCAAAGCATTTAACTTTGAAACCTTAATTGCCCAGGCCAAAGCGCTGGCGGCTAAACCTTACGAAAAGCCCACTGAATTCGACCCGTCATTGTTATCCAACATAACCTATGACGCCTACATGAAAACGGTCTACAAACCGGACTATGCGCTGTTTAAAAACGCCGGACGGTTTCCTGTTACCTTTTTTATGGTCAACGGCTTACACCGTATGCCGGTGAAAATGCACGTTGTTGAAAATAACGCCGCGCGCGAAATCATACAAAATATTGATTACTTCACCACCACGGACAAAACCGTCAAGCTGCCTCCGCTTAAAGGTAACGTGTTTTCAGGATTCCGGGTGCTGGCCAGTCAGGATACGTTAAAAACGAACCCACAAAACGACTGGATATCCTTTATGGGGGCTTCCTATTTCCGCGCCATCGGCGAACTGGGCCAGTTTGGATTATCCGCGCGTGGCATCGCCCTGAACACCGTTCAGCCCGGCATGGATGAAGAGTTTCCTGACTTTACGGATTTCTGGTTTGAAGCGCCTAAAGATGACAGCAAAAACCTGACCGTCTATGCGCTGCTCAACGGGCCGAGCATCACCGGTGCCTATAAATTTATCCTGCACCGTAGCAAAGGTGTGGTGCAGGATGTCGAATGTACGCTGTTCCTGCGTAAAGACGTTCAGCGTTTCGGGATTGCCCCTCTGACCTCAATGTACTGGTTTTCAAAAACGGTCAAAGGCGCAGGCACAGACTGGCGTCCGGAAGTGCACGATTCAGACGGCCTGGCGATGTGGACCGGCAGCGGCGAACATATCTGGCGACCACTCAACAATCCTTTACGCGTGGTGACGTCGAGCTTTAACGACGAGAATCCGCGAGGATTTGGTTTGCTCCAGAAGGACAGAGCGTTCGACAGCTACCTTGATGCGGCTCACTATGAGCGGCGGCCCGATCTCTGGGTGGAGCCCATCGGCAAATGGGGCAAAGGCTCGGTGCTGCTGGTGGAAATCCCGACTGACGATGAAATCTATGACAACATCGTGGCCATGTGGGTGCCAGAATCTCCGGCTAAAGCGGGCGAACAGCATCACTTCCATTATCGACTGCACTGGCTGGCCGATGAGCCTTATCCTTCCACCCTGGCGCGTTGTGGTGCGACCCGACTGGGCAGGGGCGGTGTGCCGGGTTCCGACCGTCCGCACGACAGCCGTAAGTTTGCCGTCGAGTTCCGTGGCGATGTGCTCAACCATCTGCCGTCGGGCGTGTCGCCAGAAGCCGTCCTTTCGGCGTCGCGTGGCACGTTTGAGAACGTGCTCGTGTCTAAATTGCCGGACGATTCAGGCAACTGGCTGGCACAGTTTGATTTGGTGGCGGGGGAAGGTGATCCGGTAGAGCTTAAGCTCTATCTGAAATCACAGGGCAACGTGGTGTCGGAAACCTGGTGCTACCAGTACCATCCGTTCAACTCGCCAGCAAAGCCCTGGCCAACGGCGTGTGAAACGAAATAAAGCAAAGGCAGCCCAACCTCAGGTTGGGCTGCCTGTTATGATCCCTGGTGCTGGTTTTCTAATTAATTATAAACAAACGTCAACGCTGCGGTGGCATTGGCTACGCCGGGTGTCAGGTCCCCGGTTCTGATATAGCGTGGTGTCACCTGGAAAGAGAGATTACTGGCCTCCGATGCGGTTTTGATCAGGTTTCTGCCCGGCGCACCGCCATACCTTGCCGGATAGCTGAGCTGAACCGGTGTCGTACTGCTATTGAGTAAAAGCTCAACCCCCACGCCTTGCGCATCTGATTCACCGGTTAAGTTCAGGGTGGTGGTCGTATTTGCCAGATTCGTTAAGTCACTGAAAATAGCCTCAACGATAACATTATCATCGCACTGCAAATTAATGGTTACCGGTTCACCAGCATATACGCTGTTAATATTAGGCAGTTGCTGCGTTCCCACGGCGCCCATATTCGCGACAAGGCTGCGCGTCATAATGTCACAGCCTTTGTTATTCACCGCCAGTGAGCTGATATTGGCATTCACCGGCACGGGATAAGCACCGCTGAGTAAGTCTCTCATTTGTGCTCTGCCAGCGCTAAACGTGATGCTGTAAACGTTGGGGGAAATGATTTCGCCTGTCGTGACAAATTTGTATTGCAAGGTGGTCTGGACATTGGAAATACCCAAAAGCGATGTAGAAGTGAGTTTGGTTTCCGCAGAGCCAATGGGTAACATGCCGAGACTGGATGCGCCAGAAATCGTATTAGGTACCATTCTGGCTTTTAATACGACCCCAATGCCGGTGATGCCTGTTCTGTATATTGAATGATTACCCGAGCCATCATTGTAGCTGATACCGGTGGGGGAAAGATTGCTGGTGTCATACCAGCCATATTGCCATGTGCCTACCCGATGTGTTTGCCCACATGCGTTTGTATTCCAGCCGCTTAAATCAACGCCTGCCGAAGAAGGTGCTTGATTACTCATATTGACTGAAATGGCGGGTACGGTTATCTCACAGGAACTGTCTGTCTCATAGGCGTAAACCGACGGGTGAGCGCTAACCAGAATAATAAAAATCAGGATGATCAACTTATTCATAGAAACCTGCTTTATTAACACGTTTAATCGTATTCAAGGTTAAAAGTTGCGGTGGCATTAGCCATGCCGGGCTTAACCGCTGCGGTTGATTTATATCGAGAGTAAAACTTCAGCTCTGCGTCTGAATTGGGTGTCAGCGAATAATGTGCTGAAGCGAAATTTAACGGGATCGGGTTTTTCTCTTTATCCAGAATTTCAATGCCGATGCCACTGGCTGATTCATTCATTTCAGTGAGCCTCAGCAACGAACTGTCTGCCAGATCGGGCGTGCCCTCGAAAGTGACTTTAACACCAGAGGCCAGCGACGAGCAGTTACGTAAATAAATACTGAAAGGCACCAGTTCTGACGTTAACTGGCCCGCAGTAAAATCACGACTTGCCACCGTGCCCATGTCAACCGACAACTCTCTGGCGTTGCTGTCCACCACACAACCATTTTCTGAAATAATGCCATTTATCTGAAGGATAATATCGTAGGCATGTGTGGATGAATAACAACAGAGTAAGGGGAGAAGAAGTAAAATTCTGATCATTCGCACCTCAGATGTTTTTTGATAATAATGCCGTTTGATGTGATGTTGGCAAGATCGAAGCGCAGATTGCAGCGTTGATCCTGACGGCTTCCCCAGCTTGCCGTGAGCGTTCCACTTTCCGGTATACCTGAAAGGAAGACGTTGCCGTTGTCGCCGACAATGCTGCTAATCGCAGGGTCTTTTACTGTCACAAGGGTACCCAGCGGCAGGGCTTTACCATTTTGCGTCAGCGTAAATAACGCCTGAAGCCCTTTCCTGACATCATATTTAGCGCGCGTCAGCGCACCCTGAGTCGGCACCGTATTTTTAACCGCTTCCTCCAGTGTGATATCTGGCGGCAGTGTTGACTGGTCGAGCGCAATGCGGTTATTTCTGTATGCGGTGGCGTAAGGAAGATAGGTATATCCGCGCCAGTCGGTTTTAACGCCCGTTCTGTTTTCAACGGATAATCCTGAGGCACCTGCTGCATCGACGAGTATATTGGTGTCCCCCAGCGCCTGACCAAAGGTTATTCCCTCCTGGTGAATAATAACACCGCCATCAATCCCAATACTCGCCTGACGATAGTGTTTACTGTAACTGTAATTTGATGTGACGGCGTTATAGGCTCCGTTGTAGGTCAGCCCGGCACTCCCGCCGTAGGCCTGGCCATTATTGCTGTAAGATTGTTGAAGGTTATAACTGAGGTTTCTGTTTTCCAGCGCCACCCCGTTAATTCCCGTCGAATGGGTATAATTCCCTTTCGCATCATAGTGTGTTCCAGCCGTTGCCCAGGCCCGGCGTGCAGTGTGAGGGGCGGAATTCCGGGTAAATTTATCCAGCGGCAAAGAAAATAATAAAGATAGGCGTTTATCCGTTTCCATTTGCCACGGATTACGGTTATAGCTCAAAGCCAGTCCTGCGGTAATGTCGTAAAGTGTGGTATTAAAACCGGCCTGTAACGTCGTGTTTTTCTTTCCCATGTTCCAGTATGTTTGTTCTAAACCGGTGAGATAGACAGAACCGAATTCACCCAGATCCTGAGATAAACTGGCCTGAAGTTGACCTTTACGGGCAAAGCGTAGGTTATAAGTTGTATCAAGATTCAACGAGCCATCTGTATTGAAACCACGACCGTCAATTTTTTTCCATGTGGTATCACTAAAATTATAAAATCCGTCAGTGGTAAAGCGATAGCTCAATAGTTGGAACGTTGTGCCAGAGGTGTTCAGCGATTTCGCATACTGAAACTTATAGGCGTTTCCGGCATGCTGACTTTTATCGGCTAACGTACTCTGGGCATGGGTTGCATCAACCGAAATTGCGCCCATAAAGCCCAGGTTCATGCCTAAGCCCAATGACCAGGCTTTATAATTATCGCTTAACTGACCACCGCCATAGAAAGACATTCCATAGGGTAAACCTGCAATAAGCGTGGCCTGAAAAAACTCCGGTGAATCTTGCATCGTCAGACCACGGTATTTCCCGGAGGTCAGACTGTATTTGATGCTACCTTCTCGTTGTAATACCGGCAGAGAAGAGTAAGGCATGGTGTAAGACTGAACTTGCCCATCACTTTCTGTAATGTTGACCGTCAGATCGCCGCTGCTTCCCGTGGCGTAGAGATCGGTTAATTCAAAGGGCCCTGGAGGAACGTAGGTTTCATAAACAACATAGTTATTTTGTTTCACCGTCACTCTGGCATTGGTTTTCGCTATGCCTCTGACCACGGGTGCAAAGCCTCGACGGCTGTCAGGCAGCATCGCCTCATCCGACGAAATTTGCAGACCTCTGAAATTGAAGGTGTCATAGATCGCATTGGACGTGCTGTATTCACCTATTGTAATGATGCTGTCGAAGTCTAACAGCGGACGTTGTAAGTAAGTGCGGATGTTTTTCCATTCGCTGTTACGCGAATCGTGGGTTTCATTAAACGTCCAGGTTGAATTATTTCTTAAGCGCCAGGCACCGAGGTTGGCACCGCTATCCAGGGCCAGAAAATGATTTTCCGCGTCATAGTGATTGACCTTGCCGGTTGAGCCGCTGTATCGATAGTTAAGCAGTAACGCTGGGATACCGTGATCCCACCGCGTTTTAGGTATGTGCCCTCGCGCGGTATTGAAAAGCACGGATTGTGGCGCGCTAATCTCAACTTTTAGCTTCTCTGGCACAAAATTAACATGAGAACCTGGTATGTCATCTTCTATGAAAATACAGGCGCCGGGTTTAGTTATGTCACGGGTATTAATCCCGACAGCGACCAGGATTTTCTCATCGAAACATGGAACAATGTTCTTACCTTTCTCAATAAAATTTATTTCCGCCGAAGTGGCATAATCGCTGTTCAGATAGATATCAACTAAATAAATACCGGGCGCGATAACATTGCCATTTTGAAAGTTTTCCAGATCGGCTACAGATGAGACTGTTGAATCAATCAGCCCAGGATTAAATTTATAGTTGGCGGTGGCCTGAAAGGGGAAATGTATCAGAACAATCAATGCCAGTTTTCCATAACATTTCATCTTAATCTCCGGTTTTCAATTTATCTGACATGCACGACAGGCTCCATACCGCCGTAATCGTTAATAACCTGATAAGTCATCTCCTTTGCCGGAGCAATATCAATGCTTGTCTTACCAAAAGGCGCAATTGTGATGCTTCTTGTTTCAAGAAATTGATTTTTGCTCTTTATATTGGCGACATTGATATAATAAGGCGTTGGGTTATTAAAGGTGACCAGGCTGTCTTGTCGGGTGGTTTGCAGTTTTTTAATGGCTTCGCTGCTACTTAATGGAAGATTGTTGGGGCGATAAAATAGTTTTAGCCGACTGACGATGGCAAACTGTAGGCTGCTGCTATCAGGTTCGGTGTTATTATTTTGCGATGGTATCGCTTTGACATTAAGCCAGTATAAGGTTTCACGATCGGACGGGCGCTTTTCGCCAGAAAAAATGATGCGTAACAGGTTTTCTTTATTGGGCTGAATAATGAATAGCGGTGGTGTAAGAACAAAATCATTGCTTTTATTGCTGGCGTCATCTTCAACCCATGACTGAATTAAATAGACTGCGGCTGTATCCGTATTGGTGACAGAAAGCGATGCCTGTTTAGCATTTTCATTATAAATAACGCGGGTAGCGCCTACACCAATACCGCCTGCATTAACGCTCAGACTGGCGCATAACAAGGCCATATAAAGTACAAATCTGATGATGTACATGTTTACCCTTACTTGAAGAGAATAATGGCAGGGTTTCCCCTGCCAGTGTTATCAGGCATAAGTGATAGTAAAATTGGCAGAGCTGTCGACGGAACCCACGGTGACCGTGTCTGAAACCGATATCATGTCTGCTTTAAAGGTATAGATATTGGTACTGCCGGACAGTGCTTCTGCTGGCGTAGCCGTACCAAGGGTGATCTCGGCATTATTATTATCAACAAGATAGACGCCAACCCCTGCCGCGGTTCCGGTTGACTGAAGTGCATTTTGGGTTGCATCTTTTACGCCGTCAAACGTCACCGCTGCTGTGCTCGACGTGCCATCACACTGCTCTAAAATAATTTTAAAGGCTTTAGGATTTTGCGCCTTCGTTCCTGCGGTATCACCAAAGGTGCTGGCTTTGACCTGACCGAGTTGTACGGTTTGGTAGGCAGTATCACTGGAAACGACACAGGCTGTATTAACGACTTCACCTAGAAAATTAACGGTGCCACCATTGACTGTTGCGGCATGGCCCAGGGTATTTACGCCCATAAATAACATGGCAACAGAACTGATAAGTAACTTGTTTTTCATTTAAGAATTCCTTTTATATAATGAACTTTGACAGAATGTAACTAACTAATGAAATTTTAAAATATTGCTAATTGCCTCCTTTTCCTTATTGCCATTCTTCTGCTTTTTATCATGACGGGAGCAGTTGATGCTGAAAGGCATATGCCTAGTGACCCGAAAGAATATCTCTGCAAATGAGCAATCCATTCACATTGCAGTTATCTAATCCATGTTCTTTTAGTATTTTCCTTTTAAGTCCATAAAGATATTTCAAAGAAAGATTATATTTCATTGCAATTTCACGCATTCCTTTACCCTTGCAAATCATATAAATGATCTGGTATTCAATCTTTGAGGCGTATCTTTTTATCACGTCGCTTTCTTTTACGTTCTGCAGAACTTCAATAAGATCCTCTTTTGTGATCTTTTTTGAAACAATTCGCGGATATTTTTCCTGCGTATCGTGGCAAACCAAAAAATCAGCAATAATAATAACTCTGGGTCCATGCGCCTTCTGGTTTGAAAGATAGTTTCTACGTTTAATATGATCCTGGATCGACACGATGAGAAGATCGTTTTTATCAGGATGGAACGTTGTAAACCTGTTTGTGTTAATGAATGCTTTATCACAATGTAACCCACATAAGCTTGTTTCCAGGCCGATGAGAAAATAGCTGTCATCGGAAATAAAATACGTTTTCATTCATTACCTTGATGACATTATCTCTTGTTTGAGTGTTTTACTAACTGTGTAAATAGTGCCTCATCACTTTTTTTTCATCATTCTAAGTTGGTTTTTTTTATTGTCCACACTCAGGTTTTTCTCTTTTTTTTTAACAAATTAAATTTAGCCTGTCTTTGTTTTTTGTTTTAAGGGAATATAAATTAGCTTATTTAATAAATAACCTTTGTTAGTTAACTTTATGTTTTTATTATTTTCATCATATTGATTTCATTGAATAAAAATAATTTTCAGTTTAATCAAAAACTTATATTCACAATGCGTTACGGATATATGACTGCGCTTTAAATGAACACTGGTCTATAATATTGTCATTTTGTGATTTTTGAAGATAATCTATTGCTTATGTTCGGTGTTTTTTAAAATAAAGGTTGATGCTGATAAATGTTATTCTAACTTGATCAGAATATATGTTGGTTTCGTAGAAAACTCCTGGAAATGTTAAAGTCAGCTTTATGCCTGCTTTACCTATCAATATGAATTTATCAATGGAAAAAAACATTATTTACTGACGGTGTTTTTTAATCATCCTCTAAGCGTCAGGCATCTTTTCTCTCAGTATTATCTTTTCATTTACATTGAGTTGCGATGATTTATAAGAAAGCGCAACAATCTAATAGCATCTTATGCGATATAACCCTTTGCTCTCTTTATGATGACGTGTGTTCCTTTTATTCTTGTCATCGTTACTCTGTATGATAAATGCGCACTTTGCCCTGACAGGGCGAGGGGCGAGAAGTAATGATGTTATGAAAGCCTTGTTGATGCCGATGCGGTGCCCCTTTTTTATACACAGTAACCTGCCTCCGACAACCGAGAGGGGCTTTAACGGGGTGGGAAGAGAATGGACGTTTTGAGATCTGTCAGCGCAGGGGACGTATCACTCTGCTGTAATGCGTTGTGCTTCCCCCTTATCATTTATGACTGTATTTTGCTGTTTGCCTGTTTGCCTGTTTGCCTGTTTGCCTGTTTGCCTGTTTGCCTGTTTGCCTGTTTGCCTGTTTGCCTGTTTGCCTGTTTGCCTGTTTGCCTGTTTGCCTGTTTGCCTGTTTGCCTGTCTGCCTGTCTGCCTGCCTGTCTGTCTGCCTGCCATCACTCTATCTGTCCTGACAGCTCCTCGCTGCCAGCAACGATCCCTTCGGCAGCGGATAAATCACAGGAAGGGACATGTGCGAATAGTATGCGCGAGCCAGTCTTAATGATGCGTTTCAGTATGAGATTAAAAATCCACCAGGAAAGGCGACATTCATTTTTATTTCTATGGTTAAGACTTACTCAAAAAAGAGGCTTTTAGGTTGCGCTGTATTTATTTTAAGCAGCGCCTTAAAACGTTGTGTATATAGAATTTTTATTGCGCAGTTTGGCCGTGTTTAATATTTTAATAGCCTTTCAGCCAATATTGATCATTATCATGATTTTTCGCGGAATCTCATATCTCAGTGACAATTGTGAGAAACAGCACAACCTTTTTTTTATTGATCATTAAGATTCGTAGCGGATAAAAAGGATGTAAAGGAAAGTCATTATGTATAGATATACGCAACCACGAACGTGTTGGTTAACATTTTATCAGTCAACGCCAGACAGTATTGCCAACCCGTTGTGGAATCCTCGCTTTAATGCTGCTTCTTTTGTAAAACCATCTTCTGCCTCTTCTGTTCGTCATCCGTGTTCTTCTGCGTCAGACGCGGTGTTATCGCCCGCCTTTTCATATCCTGCCGCTGCCCATTCCTTGTTAAATCAACTGAATAAACGCCTGCTGATAAAGCACGTTGTGAAGCGAAAGCGTTAAGCGCGTTGCACTTCCTGATTTTACGATTGCATTTCTCTTCGGGGAATTGTGCTGGATACGTTTTGCCTGAAAAAGGAGTTTATATGAATAACAATGATAATGTTCCCGTCACCCTGGATGAAATTTATGCCGCTAAAGAAAGGCTAACTGGAAAAGTGTATAAAACCGGCATGCCACGTTCAAACTATCTTAGCGAACGCTGCGGCGGGGAAATATTCCTTAAATTTGAAAACATGCAGCGAACGGGCTCATTTAAAATCCGTGGCGCGTTCAATAAAATGAGTTCGCTGACAGAAGAAGAAAAACGTCAGGGCGTTGTCGCCTGCTCAGCCGGTAACCATGCACAGGGTGTTTCACTGTCGTGCGCCATGCTGAATATTGACGGTAAAGTCGTGATGCCTAAAGGTGCACCAAAATCCAAAGAGGCGGCGACGCGGGATTACTCCGCTGAAGTGGTCATCTACGGTGACAACTTTAATGACACCATGACCAAGGTGGATGAAATTGTCGCCAACGAAGGCCGTATATTTATTCCTCCTTATGATGATGTGAAAATCATTGCCGGACAGGGCACCATCGGTCTGGAAATCCTTGAAGATCTCTACGATGTCGATAACGTCATCGTTCCCGTGGGCGGCGGCGGGCTGATTGCCGGTATCGCCACTGCGATTAAGTCTATTAATCCCACAATTACCGTCATCGGCGTGCAGTCTGAAAACGTACACGGTATGGCAGCCTCCTTTTTTGCTGATACCATAACGCGCCATCGTCTTACCGGGACTCTTGCGGACGGCTGCGATGTCGCCCGTCCGGGCGATCTTACCTTCGCGATTGTGAGAGAATGGGTCGATGAGATGGTGTTAGTAAGTGAAGACGACATTCGTAAAAGTATGATTGCATTGATCCAGCGAAACAAAGTGGTTACGGAAGGGGCCGGCGCGTTGGCCTGCGCCGCGCTGTTGAGCGGCAAAGTTGACCACTACATCCAGGGGCGGAAAACCGTGTGCATTATCTCAGGTGGCAATATCGATTTGTCCCGGGTTTCCCAGATTACAGGTTTCGCTGACGCATAAAGGATAAGTTATGAGTAATTCTGAAAATATTCTCGACCAGGAAAAAGCGTCGACCTGGCGTAAGTCCGATACCACATGGACACTGGGTCTGTTTGGTACGGCCATTGGCGCTGGCGTGCTTTTTTTCCCCATCCGGGCCGGTTACGGTGGCCTGATTCCTATTTTGATCATGCTGGTACTCGCCTATCCCATCGCGTTTTACTGCCATCGGGCGTTGGCCCGGCTGTGCCTGTCAGGCAGTAACGTATCGGGCAATATTACGGAAACTGTGGAAGAGCATTTCGGAAAAACCGGCGGGGTGGTCATTACCTTTCTCTATTTTTTTGCGATTTGTCCGCTGCTCTGGATCTATGGCGTCACCATCACCAATACCTTTATGGCATTTTGGCAATATCAGTTACAGCTGCCGGTACTGAATCGCGGCGTGGTAGCGCTGTTTCTGCTGTTGTTGATGGCTTTTGTCATCTGGTTTGGCAAAGACCTGATGGTAAAAGTGATGAGCTGGCTGGTGTTTCCGTTTATCGCCAGCCTGGTGGTGATTTCGCTCTCGCTGATCCCGTACTGGAATTCCGCCGTGATTGATCAGGTCAGCCTGAGTGATATCACCTTTACCGGCCACGATGGCATTCTGGTCACCGTATGGTTAGGCATTTCCATTATGGTGTTCTCGTTCAATTTCTCGCCGATTGTTTCTTCTTTTGTGGTTTCCAAGCGTGAAGAGTACGAGCCGGAAATGGGCCGGACCTATACCGAAAACAAGTGCAGCCAGATTATCTCGCGCGCCAGCATGTTGATGGTGGCCGTGGTGATGTTCTTTGCCTTTAGCTGTCTGTTTACCTTATCACCGCAAGATATGGCGGACGCTAAAGCGCAAAATATCCCCGTGCTCTCCTATCTGGCAAACCACTTTTCATCCATGTCTGGCGAGAAGTCCACCTTCTCTACGGTGCTGGAATACAGCGCGTCGGTGATCGCCTTAGTCGCTATTTTCAAATCGTTCTTTGGGCACTATCTGGGCACGCTGGAAGGGTTGAATGGGCTGATTATTAAGTTCCGCTATAAGGGCGATAAAGACGCCGTGTCCAGCCGCAAACTGAATACGCTGAGCATGATCTTTATTATGGGATCAACCTGGCTGGTGGCTTACCTCAACCCCAATATCCTTGACCTGATTGAGGCAATGGGTGCGCCGATTATCGCCTCGCTGCTCTGCCTGTTACCGATGTTTGCTATCCGCAAAGTCCCGGCGCTGGCAAAATATAAAGGCCGGGTTGATAACGTCTTTGTTGCCGCGATCGGCTTACTCACTATTTTAAATATTGTGTATAAGTTTTTCTGACGGTCATTTCCCCTCGGTTTGACCTGACGTGCGCAGTCTGCCAGCGCACGTCAGGTCCTTTCACATCCCGGTTTATCTTCCCCTGATGCGGCGTTCTGCTGCTAACCGCGACCGTGCGGCTCATCCCAGTTAAAAGCAGGCCCTACAGAGATGACACCATGCGGGTTGATGGTTTTATGGCTGCAGTAGTAGTGATGGCGAATATGGGGCAGGTTTACCGTGTCGGCAATCCCGGGCATTTGGTAGATATCACGCAGAAAACCGCTCAGATTCAGGTAGTCGCTAATACGGTGACGGTCACATTTAAAATGGGTGACGTAAACCGGATCGAAGCGCACCAGCGTGGTCCATAAACGTAAGTCAGCCTCGGTTATCCTGTCGCCGGTCAGATAACGATGCTGTCCTAAGATCTGCTCAAGACGAGACAGGGAATGGAACAGGGCGCTAACGGCTTCGTCATAAGCGGACTGCGAGGTGGCGAAACCGGTTTTATAGACGCCGTTGTTAACGGTGTCGTAGATCCAGCCGTTAAGCTCATCAATCTTTTCACGCAGCTCAACCGGGTAATAATCCCCCGC
>Ga0308167_1003196_pt1 | contig 13468 bp, 11 predicted proteins | sample PhyCR1_2_FD_202138 | JGI IMG/M metagenome (GOLD analysis project Ga0308167, IMG submission 202138) | Phyllosphere microbial communities from UC Gill Tract Community Farm, Albany, California, United States - DLSLRC.R1 | ecosystem: Host-associated > Plants > Phyllosphere > Unclassified | place... | reverse complement strand
ATCTGCTCAACAGTAACATCCGCATCGCCAGCTTTGATGACCACTATCTCTATGATTCGCTGTCGGTAGCGATTGATACCGTTGAGCAGGATGTGCCGCGTCTGGCGCAGGAGTGCTTTGCGCTGGTCAGCGCACTGATTGCGGGTGAAGAGCCCGCCTGTAACCGCAGAGTGCTGCCAGCCACGCTCAGACTGCGTCACGCTTAGCGGCCCCATGTGGTCAGAGCAGAGGCGCCTGCCTCAACTGCAACCAGCCTGCGTTCTATTGCGTTCCGGCTGAGCTTTATGACCAGATCCTTAATGCCCTGGACGATCAGGATCTGGTCAGGTTAGTGAATGAGCGCAGTCGTCAGCGGTTAGTTAATGTCAATCCGGACACGTTTTTGTGACGTATACGGTCACATTCAGGGAAACGGCATTCAAGGAGTGGCAAAAGCGGAATACGTCTCTTCAGCAGCAGTTTGCGAAAAACTGAAGAAGTATTGCGGGGATCCCCCTATCGGTTTTGCCAGACTGCGCGGGGTAAAGGACTACTATAAAATCTGACTGCGGCCGTCAGGTTTGGTTTCGGATGGTGAAAAACAGCCTATCCTGACACCTCGCTTACAGTATCGTTATTTCCACTACAAAAGTGGACGCTGCTATCAGCAGCCGGGGTTGAACTGATTACGAAAATCAACAAATCAATCGCAGCCATATTGGTACTGTGCAGGCTGGCATGGAAGGTGTCGTCTGCGAACCTGGCGGCAGGTACAGCACTATGTGCTGATGAGCGTATTGAGATAAATGAATAGCTTGATCGGGTACGGATCTCTCAGCCCGCCACTCTGGATATCTGCCAGCAGGATAAACAGGCAGTGAACAGGTACGCATGACAACGCAGAGTGCTGAGCGACTGACCACTGTAGATGGAAGATGATCGTTAGTGAAGCTTCAGAGCTTTATGTACTGACTGCCGGAAACGCTGATAAAGCAGCAACAGCAGGCAAATCAGTAAGGCAAACGCTCTCTTCAGCGGATCGTAAAAAAGCGACGCTACTGTCTATAGTGGATGTCTGGTGCAGGTAAACGTTAATGCAGATATAAAGCAATGTTGCTCAGGCCCAGGCGTTACGGCGGCCTGAATCCCGATGAAATGCAGCTGATTGCTGAAAGCGCATAATGCAACGGTGGAGCAGTGATGCTAAGCATTACGGCTCAGCGATACAGTCAGAAAGATGCGTAAAACAGTCAGTGCCGGATTTGTGCCAGATCCTCTTCCGTCAGGCCGGTCATTGTCATGACCGTACTGCGGTCGAAACCGTTCTGCAGCATGGTACGCGCAATGTCGAGTTTGACTTCGTTTCGGCCTTTTTCAATACCGCGCTGTTCACCAAGCTGGATACCCTTTTCGATACCTTTTTCGATTCCCTTTTGCTCAAGCTGCTGTGCAATGGTCATAAGTCCGTCTCCGTGTTGCGGCACACGCAGTGCCAGTTCGCGTACAAAGGCCTCAGCGTCTGATGTTTCGCCTGCCTGTATAATATAGTGTATCAATGATATCACCTGTGATGAAGAGAGATATCCGGCCAGCAAAATGGGGGCAAGCCTGTCAACCAGCTCCGCCAGATCGCGTTGATGAATATGCTTCTGCAGCAGAGTCAGGGCAACCATACTACGATGGTCTGCGATTTCATCATCCGGAATAACCGTAACATCGACCAGAGGAAAAGAGTTGCAGTAGAGATTTTCCGCTAATGCCGGGTCATCGAACTCATCAAGCCATCGCGTTGAGTATGGATAGGGGCTGCGCCGGCCGGTATAGAACAGCACCGGTATCACCAGTGGCAGTTGTTTATGGCCCGCCTCAAGGTGCCGCTGCATGTCGGCAACAGCATAGCGCATCAGCCTGAACGCCATATGCCTGTCAGGCGTGGACTGATGTTCCACCAGAACATGTATATATCCATCGCCTGCAGTGGTTTTCAGGCTGTAAAGCACGTCGTTGAAATATTGCCGCAGATCCTCTTCAACAAATGAACCGGACTCCAGTTTCAGCGTGCTGAGGTCGCAGATAGCACGAAGCTTTGCAGGCAGATGAAGCTCCATGAAATCGCGGGCAACATCCGGGTGAGTCAGAAACTGCCGGAACGTGGCATCGTGAGGAGTGGGTGTGCGATTTTTCTTCTTCATCATTTCCATCCCTGAAAATGACCGCTGTATATTACCACAGGCAGACAACTACCTTTATTGACAGGGGGCGGCTCTTCAACGTCAGCAGGTAACTATTTAACACTCGCTATCATTTAACATAAATAGCATTATACGAACTGGGTAGCGTTTTTTATGTTAAACTACTTTGGCTAATTTTGATTATTTTCAGCTTCTTAGTGGCAATCTTGCTTCAGCTCTTCCTCAGTTAGACCAGTCACGTTTATAACAGACTGAATGCCCATACCATTCTTTAACAGATTGCGGGCGATCCTGAGGCTCGCTTCCTGTACGCCCTCCCGTAAACCTTCTTCTCGCCCCTCCTGACGTCCCTCTAGTCGTCCCTCCAGACGACCTTCCTGTCGTCCTTCCAGGCGACCTTCCTGACGGCCTTTCTGCTCAAGCTGCTGTGCAATCGTCATCAGTTCATCCTTATGTTGTGGTACCCGCAGCGCCAGCTCACGGATAAAGGCGCCTGCATCGGCGGTTTCACCCGCCTGGAGCATATAGTTTACCAGCGCGTGTATCTGCTATCCGGTCATGAATTCCGCAGCCATTAGCAAAGCCAGCTGGTTAGGCGCCTCTTTTAAATCACTTAGTGACAAGAGTGCTTCAGCTCTTCCTCAGTCAGACCAGTCATATTCATAACAGACTGAATGTCCATGCCATTCTTTAACAGATTGCGGGCGATCCTGAGGCTCGCTTCCTGTACGCCCTCCCGTAAACCTTCTTCTCGTCCCTCCTGCCGCCCTTCCTGACGTCCCTCCTGACGGCCTTCCTGTCGGCCTTTCTGCTCAAGCTGCTGTGCAATTGTCATCAGTTCATCCTCATGTTGTAGTACCCGCTGCGCCAGCTCGCGGATAAAGGCGCCTGCATCAGCAGTTTCACCCGCCTGAAGCATATAGTTTACCAGCGCATGCATCTGCTGTCCGGTCATGAATTCCGCAGCCATTAGCAGAGCCAGCTGGTTCAGCACCTCTTTCAAATCGCGCCGGCGAATATGCTTTTGTAGCAGGGTTAGTGCGGCCATACTCCGATGTTGCATAATTTCTTCATCAGGGATTGTCGTTAAATCTACTAACGGGAATCCGCTACTATAGAGCGTTGTTGCTACCTTCGATTCGCTGAAAAGTTGCAGCCAGTTCATACTATAAGGATAGGGGCTGCGCTTACCCTGATAAAACAACACGGGAATGACAAGCGGCAAAGCGTTATGCCCGGCATCAAGATGACGTTGCATCGCCGCCACGGCATAGCGCATCAGGCGGAACGCCATATGTCTGTCCGGCGAGCTTTGATGCTCAATCAGGACATGTACATACCCGTCACCTTTTTGGGTTTTTAGCGAATAAAGCACATCGCTATAGTAAGAACGCAGGTCATCTTCAACAAAACTACCAGACTCCAGCCTGAGAGTCGCAAGGTCGCAAATCGCGAGCAGCGCAGGCGGCAGATGTAGCGTCATAAAGTCCCGCGCGGTTTGCGGGTGGGAGAGAAATGTTTTGAAGACCGCATCATGCGATGTAGGCGTGCTGTTATTCTTCATTGCGTCACCTGAGCATTTTCCCTGAGCTTCTGTGATATTATTGAGGCCTCAATCAAAGCAGACGATGAAAAAATAAATTCAGCAGGCATGATTTACTTTTTCAGCCTGCCAGTCATTATTGAAATACATTAAACTGAATGTTGCCCATCGTTTGATAAGCTTGGTTTTTCGCAAAAATCATTAAGAGAAGTCATTAGTTCAAATAAATAGTTTTCCGGTATAAGGATGGAATTTCTTGGGTTTAGTTCATGTGGTTCTATAAAAGACTCCGGCGGTGAAGGAAATACTTCTGAAGTACCAGCTAATTGTTCAACTTTGAATTTATCTTCGAAGATATCTTGAGCAAAAGCATGGATGCTGGGAAAGAATTCAATGCCGGAATTAACTCTTTCAACAATTTCTTTAATTTCAATTACTTCATCACCTCTATTTATGATTTTGGCTTCACTGGCACTGGGTTTGTGAGATTCACTATGTAAATCACTATAGTTTTCTACCGGATCACCATCATACAATGATGACACAGTCTCTATTTTGCAACTTTTAAAAAGTGGGCTTAGCACTTCATTCCCATAGCTATTGGCGAAAGGGCCTACATTTAATCTTAGGTTTTTGTTTTTATTTGAAACACGTTTAATATTATGGGATATCGCAGCAACCTCGCCAGATCCGAAATAAAAAAACTTAATGCCCTGTTTATTTTTTGATTTAATGCTATTGACGGTTAAAATATCCCCTCTTGGTTAAAGCAATGATTTAATCATTTTCTCTCTTTTTCTTCTTTCAAAATTCAATCAAAGATTCGCATTTGCAGTCATTGTTACTATGATTAAAAATTAAATTTACCTAACGTTTCATAGGCTAAATGTCGGATTAATATCCGTCAGCATAGCCAGGGTTAATTACGGGGGAGATAAAGAATGAAAGATTTCAAAGGTAATAAACAGGCGCTGCCGGTGCGCTACTGCAAGCAGTGTCACAAGCCCATGACGTGGCGCAAAAAGTGGGAGAAAAACTGGGATGAGGTACAGTACTGCTCTGAACGCTGCCGCCGCGCCGCGAAAGCGGCACGGACAGCAGCAGAGTCATAAAAGATTAGTTTGCAGGCGCCGTTTCCTGGCGCTTGTCACCAAACCGTTCACGCATGTGCGCTTCGATCTGCTCCAGTGACTTGCCACGCGTTTCCGGCAGCACCAGCGCGACAAAAATCAGCGATCCGACATTGATAGCGGCAAAAATAAAGAAGGCGTTATTACCCACCAGCGACAGCAGAGGCGGAAAGGCAAAGGCCACTGCCGCATTGCAGATCCACTGAAAAGCCACCGCCGAACCGGTCAGTACGCCGCGTACCTGCATTGGAAAGAGTTCTGACATCAGCAGCCAGTAAACCGGTGAAATGCACATCTGCATAAAGAACAGAAATACCAGAATACAGGCGAGCGCCAGCAGGCTCTGCGTCATGCTGTTTGGCATAAACACCAGCACCGCGCCCAGCGCCAGCTGCATTGCAATAACAATACATAACCCGGTCATCAGCATTTTGCGTCGGCCAAAGTGGCTGATTGCCTTGATACCGGCAAACGTCGCCAGTACGGAAACCACACCGTTGCCAATGGTCGCAGCAATCGAGGCGCTGGTTCCCATGCCGGTACTCTTCAGGATAATCGGCGTGTAGTACATAAAGGCGTTGACGCCGGTAAACTGCAGTACAATACCCATGCCGCAGCCCATCAGCAGCAGACGAACAATCCACTTCTCTTTCAGCAGCTCACGCGCCGCCGGCCCCTGTCGTGCCATGCGGGCGTTTTCACGCATCTCTTTCATTTCAGCTTTAATTTCGCGCGGGTTTTCGCGCAGCTTACGCATGATGCGCATCGCTTCACTGAGGCGGCCTTCCGCTACCATCCAGTGCGGCGACGCGGGGACGAAGAAAGTGCCGATAAACAGCAGTACGCCCGGCACCATTGCCAGTGCCAGCATATAGCGCCACATTTTCGGATCATGCAGCAGAAGACTCATCGCCGCGCTGACGATATAAGCCAGCAGCTGGCCAGAAACAATCATCAGCTCATTGCGGCTTACCAGCGGCGCACGACGCTTAGGGCCGGCGATTTCAGCGATAAACACCGGCACGGTAGATGACCCGCCGCCTACGGCGATGCCGAGTATAAACCGCATCACCACCATGATTTCGATATCAGGTGCCACCGTGGTACCAAAAGCGCCGGCGACAAACAGCAGCGCCAGACTGCGCAGGGTGATGCGGCGACCAAAGCGATCGGAGACGTAACCGCTGAGAAACGCACCTACCGCGGATCCAAACGTCAGTGAGGATGTCACCAGCCCTTCGGTAAAGGGCGTAAGGTTAAGTCCGCCTTGTGCAGCAGGTAGTGTCATATATGGCAGTGCGCCGGAAATAATCCCGGTGTCATAGCCGTATGCGAGGGCTCCCATTGTGGCCACCAGCACCACAAAAAACAGTCGTTGCTGTACGGTAAAATTAAGCGCGCCGCCGTCGTCCGGCGAGCCCTGAGAAGAGTTTTGCATAGCTGCATCCCTGTTTAAATGGCACACACAGCACGCTGCTGTGTAAAGAAAGGTATGAGTATAGGAGCGATCTTCGGAATGGGATCTGAATCACATAATTCGTTAAAAGCAGCGGGTCCCCGGTACTAAACCAGTAAGGTATGCCGTCTGCCTCTGTAAGCCGGGCGCAATCATTCTGCTGTATCCGTTTCCGGAACGCCCGTGCCGGCCGATACCTTACTCCGCACTGCCTGAAAGGATGCTGCCTGATGCCCGTGAATTTTGATCTTAATGACCTCTATGCGTTCCGCGCGCTGGTGGAGTACGGCAACTTTCGCCTGGCAGCGGAGTCGATCTGTCTGTCGCAATCTGCGCTGAGCCGCCGGATTGAAAAACTGGAAGCGGCGCTCGGCACACGGCTTTTTGACCGCACAACGCGTCGCGTTACGCTGACGCTCTATGGCCAGAGCTTTGCTGAACGATCTGAACAGCTGCTGGCAAACGTGGAAGCGGTGCTGGCCGACATCAATCAGGTAAGCCAGGAGCGCACCGGTCTGGTGACGGTCGCGACAGTGCCTTCGGCTGCATATTACTTTATGCCTGAAGTGATCCGGCGCTTTCGCGCACGCTATCCGCGCGTGCGGGTCAAAATTATCGACAGTAGCGTGGGTAATGTTATTGAGGCGGTCAGCAGCGGCCAGGCAGATTTCGGGATCTGCTTTGCGAAAAGCCTGCCGCCGGCCATTGAATTTTTACCGCTGGAAGAAGATGTGTATGTTGCGGCCTGCCGGCACGATCACCCGCTGACGCGCCGATCATCACTGAGCTGGGAGGAGTATTTTCAGCAGGAGTATATCGGGCTGGATAAGGTATCCGGTAACCGCTCCCTGCTCGACCAGGCGCTGGCGCATATCATTCCGGCGCGACCCAGCATCTGTGAAACGCGCCACGTCACTACCCTGTTAGGCATGGTCGAGGCGGGCATTGGTATTGCGGCAGTGCCGGCGATGTCGATGCCCTCCTCAGGGCACTCATTACTGGCGCAGATACCGCTGACGCATCCGGTGGTGACCCGATCCGTGGGTCTGATTCGCCGTCGTGGCCGTATTCAGTCATACGTTGCCGCCGAGTTGGAGAAGCTCATTACTGAACAGTATCACCCTGCTTAGCGGTCGCGGTTACGCTGTGCATACCGGTTGCGGTCACGATTTTCTGCGCCTGCGGAGAGGCGAGGAAACTCAGCAGCGCTTTACCTTCATCGGGGTGCTGTGCGTTTACCGTTACCGCGCCGGCGAAGCGGGTAATGTACTGCACGTTTGCCGGCAGCTCACCGACAAAGCTGACACCCGGCACCGGCAGCAGCTCGCTGACCTGCTGGAAGCCAATAGCGTAACGTCCCTGCGCCACCTGTGAGGCGACCGGAATGCGCTCTACCATTTGCGCTTTTGTCTGCATCTCCCGATCGATCCCCAGCTTTTTAAACAGCTCATTACTGACATAGCGGCCGCTGGCGCTGTCTGAATAGGCGACAGACTTTGCGCTAAGCAGTGTTGTACGCAGCTCAGCCTCGGTTTTAATCGCCGGCAGCGGATCGCCCTGCTTTACCACGATACCAATCGGCGAGTCTGCCAGCTCCTGGCGGGTGCCGGCGGCAATGCGCTTATCCTGCTGCAGATGCGTCAGCGCATCACCGACCATAATCACCACATCAGCCTGTTCACCGCGTGCCAGGCGGTTAGGGATAGCCTGCGGCGTCTTCCCCATTGAGGGGCCGGGGATAACCACCAGATGGTTACCGCTCTGTTTTTCATAGACGGGTGCCAGTTTTTCCAGTGCAGCTTTAAAGCCGCCGGAGATCATCACGCTGACATCCTGCGCCAGCACGCTGGTGCTGAACGTAGCGAGCATGATTGCAGTAAGGCTCAGAATCGGTATATGCATTATTTCATTCCCTGTTAGCGTGCAGTTTGCAGCGTCAGTGCGCGACGACGATAGAGATAGAGCGTGGCGAGCAGCGCGCAAATCGCGGCAAAGCTCATCCAGTAGCCTGGCGACGCTTTATCACCGGTATACTCAATCAGCGCAGTGGAGATAACCGGCGTAAAGCCGCCAAAGACCGCGGTCGCCAGGCTATAAGCCAGTGAAAAGCCTGCCACGCGTACCTCGGCTGGCATGATCTCGGTCAGGGCCGGGATCATCGCGCCGTTATAAAGCCCGTAAATAAAGGAGAGCCACAGCAGTACCGTCAGCATCATAGAGAAGCTCGGTGCCGCCGCCAGCATGGTCAGCGCCGGGTAAGCGGTTGCCAGCGCCAGCAGCGTCATCGCGACCAGCATCGGCTTACGGCCAAAGCGGTCAGACAGGGCACCGCCCACCGGCAGCCAGAGAAAGTTAGAAATGGCCACCAGCAGCGTGACCAGCAGACTATCTGATGCGCTGAGCATCAGCACCTTTTTGCCGAAGGTAGGCGCGTAAACCGTGATCAGATAGAACGCGGTAGTGGTCATCGCCACCATCAGCATACCCGCAATCACAACCGGCCAGTTGCTCAGCAGTGTTTTAAATACCTCACCCATCGCCAGATGTTTACGGCGCGCGGTAAACTCCTGCGTCTCTTCCAGTTTGCGACGCAGAATAAAGATAAACGGCACGATCAGGCAGCCAAACAGGAACGGGATACGCCAGCCCCAGCTGCTGATTTCACCCGGCTCCAGAGCGGCGTTCAGAGCAAAGCCCATTGCGGCTGCAACCATAATGGCAACCTGCTGACTGCCAGACTGCCAGCTGGTGTAAAACCCTTTGCGGCCCGGCGTGGCGATTTCAGCAAGATAGACCGAAACCCCTCCCAGCTCAGCGCCTGCTGAAAAGCCCTGTAGCAGACGGCCGGTCAGCACCAGCAGGGGTGCCCAGAGGCCGATACTCTGATAAGAGGGGATCAGTACAATCAGGAATGTGCCCGCCGCCATGATAGAGAGCGTGACGATAAGCCCTTTACGACGGCCCACTTTGTCGATGTACGCGCCAAGCACAATGGCGCCGATAGGACGCATCAGAAAACCGGCGCCAAAGACGGCAAAGGTCATCATCAGTGAGGCAAACTCACTGCTTGCCGGAAAAAAGGTATGGGCGATATAGGTGGCGTAGAAGCCGAAGAGAAAAAAATCGAACTGCTCCAGAAAGTTACCGGATGTTACGCGCAGTATGGCACTGATACGCGAACGGGTGGTCATGGGTGAGGTAGAGGAATGCATCAGAATCTCCAGTTGTCATGGGCGCTTTATCGTTGCGCCTGTCACGAAAGACTGGATCAGAAAAATAGAGTTAATAAGCGCAATAAACTCATGCACTGATGTGTTGTATGCATTAATGCGGGGCGGGTATCGAAAATTGGTTTATATATTATGTTGTTAAATATATGTAAGCATCATGTCAGGAAAATTCAGGCTGAAAGGTGATACATCAGCTTTGTGACCAGCATCAAGCCTAAAGTCCAAACTTTTATACTCAAAAGCTGATAATACTACCAACTCACTGATTTAGTGCATGATGGGGTTTTTTGAGTTGCTCCAGTGGCTTCTCTTTCCATCAGTTGTCCTTCCTATTCAGCTACTGAAGGTATGGTGCGTAACAGTATAAGCACTGCCGGATATCAGCGCTATCTCTGCCCTCACTGCTGTAAAACATCGCAGCTGCAGTTTACTTACACCGCCTCTCAGCCCGGTACACACCAGAAGATTATTGATATGGTCATGAATGGCGTCGGATGCCGGGCCTCAGCGCGCATTATGGGCGTGGACCTCAACTCCATTTTCCGCCATTTGAAAAACTCGGGCCGCAGTCAGTAACCTCACGTATACAATCGGGAGGTGACGTCATTGTCTACGCTGAAATGGATGAACATTAGGCTACGTCAGTGCGAAATCACGCCAGCTCTGGATGTTTTACGCGTATGACTGGATACGCAGGACAGTTGACCCATGTATTAGAAGAACGCTATGGCCATGCTGGAGCGGCTTCTGAACCTACTGTCGGCCTTTGACGTGGTGATATGGATGACGGACGGCTGGCCGCTGTATGAATCACGCCTTAAGGAAAAGCTGCACGTTATCAGCAAGCAATATACGCAGCGAATAGAGCGGCATAACTTGAATTTGAGGCAGCGTCTAGCAAGGCTGAGCAGGAAGTCACTGTCATTCTCAAAATCGGAGGAGCTGCATGGCAAAGTTATCGGGCATTATCTGAACATAAAACATTATCAGTAAGTTGGAGTCATTACCCATAAGTTATGGCATTGATAACTGTATACGTATGGCTGCGAAAAGGCAATATATTTATCTATCTTCTCATTAACGTCAGCTTCCTGAGCACTATTAACAAGGTAAACTTTCGTGCTGAATGGTTGTTTTGGCTTTTGCCTTTTTAATACTGTTTCAGTCAATAAGTCTGGCGAGAGCGCAGCAGCTACGTTCATGTCGTTAGCCGGAAAAAAACCTTGGCTTCAGGGATAATCCTGCATGAATAGTTCCTCATGACGAGGTCTCTTTTAAAGTGCCAACTAATTAAGCAAGATACCAACTCCTGTTCTTTATCGCTTTACACCAGAAATTCCTTCCTGCTGAAAACCATAAAAAGCCTCGCAAAGGACTTTACCTTCGGGTGCTGCTATGTGGAGTTTAACGTGAGCTTTTACTCTCTATAGCTTATATAAGCTATAGAGAGTGGCTATTCTGACATGATCATAAGCTATAAGGAGTAAACATAAGCTATAGAGAGTGATGTAAGTTTTAGTGTTTTAAAGCTGAGAAGCGGACAGGGGGTACAATTCACTAAAAATCAAAAGGATAAGTTCAGATAAGAAAAACCTTCACTTGTCAGTCATAAGCTATAGTGAGTAATCAGCTGCTCGCCATCACTGTATAAGCTATAGTGAGTGAAAAAAGCAATAATTTGCGTTTTTTGTAAAGTATAGTGAGTAACACCCACTCCTCAGCGCATAAATATAAGCTATAAGGAGTAAAACGCGTCTTTTTCGCCACAAACCTAAGCTGCAGTGAGTGGATTTTTTATAAAATTGATAAACTACAGCGAGTTAGTATAAGGCTATACTTACAGCTTCATTGATTTTATTCTCTCCAGAGAAGACAACAACTCATCATAGCTTATGTATTACTGAGACTTAAAAATCTTTTCCAGATCTTGAAGAGAAATACCGAGCTTATCGAGAAGTTCAATCTTTTCCTGCAGTTGCGGGTCGAGTAGCTCTTTTGTTTTCGTTGTTACCTTCGGTGATTCCAGCTGCTCCGTCTTGGGCGCTCTGAGCTTTGGATAGCGATTATGGACCTGGAAGTAGACGCTGCGTCCCTTCTGAACTTCGCTATAGTCCAGATAACCAATCTCTTTAAGCTGCTCCATCGCACGGCGTACTGTCTGGTTCTGCGAAAACACAGGAGAGCGCAGATTCAGCCTTTCGCGAAGACGCGCCAGGGAGATAGGAACCGGGTTCTTTGGAAGGCTTTCAATGTAGGTATAGAGCGCCTGAGCGGACTCACGGCGTTTAAGCGCGTTGATCGCCTTGAGCTGCAGTAACACCTTGTGATCAAACTCATAGAGCTCAAAAAGCTTTGGGTCAGCCTGCAGGATAACAATATCTTTTTTGGTATCGTAAAAAGCAGACTGGACCAAATGCGTGATGTATTCTTTTGCGTCGTCGCCGCTTTTTGAAGAGAAAGAGATGGTGGTGCTGGCAATACGCTTCAGAGACGGGCTGATACGTTCTCTGAGCTGCTTTGAGGAGCGGCTTGAGGGGATGCCGCAGAGCTTAGCAAACTCTACAAATGAGAGTTGTACCTTGTCGCCAATGACCTTGTCTTTGTGCTTTGCAAAGGAATGGATGATCCCAACCCAGGTCTTGAAATCGTTATCCATATCCAAGCGCGGACCGACTATCTCAACCTTTTCATAGCCTTCTGCTTTTGCAAGAGACAGACGCGTCAGTTCCTCGGTCGCATCGGTTATTGAAGATGTGTTTTTCTTACTGTTTTTTAAGGACTTAAGCGTAGGGACAAATACGCCTAGGCGCATCAGTGCCACAGGCTGCACAGTATTGTTGGCATTCGGCGTCAGAGTAACGATTTCACCGGATTTCGTGTCTTTTTCTTCAAAAAGCTTTGTTAAGTCAAGATTGTCGCTAGCCACAAGCGTTCCTGCAAACATTTCAGAGGATCGTTGAGCATAATCAACCGATCCGGATTGTGAATTATTAGATAACAACTCGCCAATGATCGAAGTAATCCTATGACAGGTAATCAGATTAGTTATCCACAATCAAAACGGGACAATGAGCAATAAACTCACTATAGCTTATGTATTTTCCTTATTACAGCTTATATTTTACTTTCTATAGCTTATCGTGATCTCTGTATAGCTTATATTTTACTTGCTATAGCTTATGCGTCCTCCTCTTGAGACCAGAACTGACGCGGCCTGCGGCGATCGGGGATCTCTTTGGGATCTATAAAGGATCTCATTGGGATCAATTTATTGGGATCTATCGCGTGGATAAGTGGATAACCCTAAGGGCTCTCAGCTCAATAGGTATGTCCATACCATCATCAATGGCCCATTTACAGCCGATCTCTGCTACAGATAAACCGTCGCTGTAGACCACTCTTAACCAGCTTACATTTATGCACTGATGAAAGCCTTTAGGTGCTACGGGGTATCACCCTCACACTATGAAAGGAAATGTTATGAAGGATCCCTCTGAAATTGTCTGAGAGATATTTTGTGCTCACTACGAGTTCGTCAGACATTCCCTCTTAAGCGATTACTTAACAGTAATGTCACAGAAAGAAGATCTAAAATTATTCTCGCATATAAAGACCTTGATCGTTTAGGACTACCAAAAAGTATGTAAAAAATGCGCCCATTTATCTTTTAAGAAATTGTTATTTAATAACATTTTTATTTTTCCAAACTTGCCAGTATGTTTTTTGCACAGACCTGTAATATGTTGAAAGTAACGTTATCAGCGCGGTCACCATAACAATAAGGAAAGATTTTTCCATCAAATTGTACGTGGAGACGCCACAGATATCTCTTCTCCTACCATTCAAGCCATAGTCAAAAAACAGCGATTACAGTTAACAGAACATATGGCATCTTGAGTAGTGTTGCGCCATCAAAATGGTCATTGTGGGTTTCCCTA
>Ga0308167_1003194_pt1 | contig 13474 bp, 9 predicted proteins | sample PhyCR1_2_FD_202138 | JGI IMG/M metagenome (GOLD analysis project Ga0308167, IMG submission 202138) | Phyllosphere microbial communities from UC Gill Tract Community Farm, Albany, California, United States - DLSLRC.R1 | ecosystem: Host-associated > Plants > Phyllosphere > Unclassified | place... | reverse complement strand
GGTCACGGGCCGCACCCCGGACACCCTCACGATCGAGACCCGCTCCGGCACCGTCGAGGTCCCGGTCGCGACCGTCGCCACCGGCAAGGTGGTGCCGCCGGCTCCCGCGCGCCGTCGTCCGCGGGACGACTGACCGGGCACGGGCGCGCCTGACGCCTCAGACCCCTGAGGCGCCCGGGGCGGTGTGCATCGTCGAGCCCCGCGCCTCGCTGAGGGCGACGGCGCGACGTGCCGCGTCGACCGCGACGAGCCGGGCGCCCTGCCTGCCTCGCTCTGCGAGACCGTGCTGCCAGCCGTCGTGGTCCAGCACCACCTCGACCGTCTGCCGGGCCTCGACCGCCGCCCCGCCCGCACGGAGCACGTCCGCCCGGTCGAAGAACGCGTCGGCGGAGCCGTTCGCGTCGAGCGTGTCCGCCAGGGCGACCAGGTCACGTGCGGCGAGCCGGAGGGCTGCCGAGACCCAGGCGGCGTTGTCGGTGACCATCGCCTGCGTGCGACGGGGGGTCGTCCGTGCCACGCGCGTGCCGTCCCTGAAGCTCCCCGCCGCGAGACCCTGCGCCACCTCCGACACCGGCGACCCGACCACGAGGTTGAGGAGCTCTGTGGCGACCACGTGCGGGACGTGGCTCACGAGGGCCACGGCCTCGTCGTGCACGGCGTCGGCGAGCGGGTGCACGACACCGGCGAAGGCCGAGGTGACCATGCCCGCGACCGCGAGGAAGGCCTCGAGGTCGGTGGTCGGGTCGACCGTGAGCGCCCAGCGAGCCCCGCGCAGCAGCTCCGGGTCCGATGCCGCGAAGCCGCTGCGCTCGGTGCCGGCCATCGGGTGCGCCCCGACGTACCGGCGGTCGAGGCCGCAGGCACGGACCGCGTCGCGGACCGGCTCCTTGACGCTGGCGACGTCCGTGAGGACGACTCCCTCCGGGAGGACCGGGGCGAGCTGCTCGACCGTGCTGCGGACGGCACGGAGCGGCACCGCGAGCACGACGATGCTCGCACCGGTCGACGCGAGCCCTCCGAGGGTGGGGACGACCTCGACGCCTGCCGCGCGGGCGAGCCCGCGGGTCGGTGCGTCGGGGTCCCAGCCCGTGACGCGCCAGCCCTGCGCGACGAGTGTCCGCGCGACAGAGCCGCCGATGAGCCCGAGGCCCACCACGGCGACGTGGCCCGTCATGCTCCGCTCCCCCACAGCAGCGCCCGGCGCTGCTCTGCGTCGGCCGAGCCGGCGCGCACGCTGCCCGTCGGGACGCGGTCGACGGCGACCGTGTCGTCGAGCTCCCCGTGGGCGGGGACGACGCCGAGGGTCTTGACGGAGTCACCCGCGGCCAGCAGCCCGGAGAGGACCTCGCGCAGGTCGGCCGACCACGGTGCGGCGTCGACGGTGAGGATGAAGACGTAGCGGCCCTCGAGCGCCTTGACCGGTCGGGTGATGAGGCTCGACATGTTGACCCCGCGTGCGCCGAAGGCCTCGGTGATCCGCGCGAGCACACCGGGTCCGGTGACGTGCGGCGTGACGGCGAGCATCGAGCGCCACGCCGTCGACGGCTCGGCGCGGTCGGGGACCGGGGCGTCGTCGCGCCGGGCGAGCAGCAGGAACCGTGTCCGCGCCCCGGAGAAGTCCTCGACGGCGGTGGCCCAGCGCGTGAGGCCGTAGAGGTCGCCGCACAGCGGCGGACCGAGGGCCACCTGTCCGGGTGCGATGTCGCGGCACGCCGCGGCGTTGGAGGTGGCCGGGACGGGCAGCAGCCCGTGGCTGTCGACGAAGCCCTGGCACTGCGCGAGCCCGTGGGGGTGCGCCGTCGCCTGGGTCGGGCTGACGTCCGCGCCGGGGAGCACGAAGGCGTCGAAGGTGATCTCCACGAAGGCCTCGTCGACCGCGACGACCTCGGCCGAGGAGACGATCGCGTCGAGCGAGGGCACCACGTAGCCCTCGACCGAGCTCTCGATGGCCACGACACCGTGGCTCACCTCGCCCGAGGCGACCGCCGCGAACACCTCGGGGACGGTCCGCAGCGGGAGGAGCTCCGTCAGGCCAGGAGCCGCCCAGCCCGAGGCGGCCTGGTGCGTGAAGCTCCCCTCGGGGCCGAGGTAGGCGAGACGGCGCACCTCGGTGGAGGTGCCGGTGCCCGGTGCCCCGGCCTGAGCGGCTCCCGGCCGAGGCGCTGCGGGGTGGGGTGCTGCGGGTGGCACGAGCCCGTCGCTCACGGGACGGCGACCTCGGTGCCCGACCAGACCGGCGTCAGCGCGTCCGGCCCGGGCGAGAAGCTGTGGCCGGGCAGGACCGCCAGCACGCGGTGCTCGACGCCGCGGGTGGCGAACTCGGCGAGGACGCCCTCGAGGGCGGCGGAGCTCGCGCAGGTGAAGGAGGTGAGGAACACGTGAGGACCGGCCTGCGACCGCTGGCTGCGCAGGTGCTGGAGGTCGATCTCTGCCGCTGCGAAGACGCCGAGCGACTGCTGGAGCGACCCACGGTGGTCGTCGCGCGGTCCGAAGGCGAGCCACACCTGCGCGGGGCTGTCGAAGCCGGGGAGGGTGGAGGTCTCGAGCAGGCCGTACCAGAGCAGCGGGACGGCCTGGAGGCCGGCGCTGCCGGGGAGCTCCTGGAAGCCAGCAGGCGTGGCCGAGCGCTCGACCACGAGCGTCCCGTGCTCGCCGGCGAGCTGGATGCGCTCCGCGACCGACGTGGTGGTGGGCACGAGGTGCGGGCTCACGCCCATGGTGCGCAGGGCGTGGCGGCAGTCCCGCATCCCCGACTCGTCGACGATCGCGACGCCGGTGGCCTCGGCGGTCCGACCGACCCAGACCCACTCCGAGGGGACGGCCACCGCCGAGGTGAGCATGAGCGACCGGTCGCTCGAGAGGAGGGTCCGCTCGAGCTCGGGGGTGGGCTGCGCGGGGTGACCGATGTGCACGACCGCCGAGAGGTTGTCGAGGTGGGCGACGGTCGAGAGCGTCGCCGACGTGGACCCGAGGTCGAGCATGTCGACGTCGGGCTCGGACCATCCGCCGAGGGTGGCAGCCCGCCGTGCGTGCGGACCGGACTCGCGGGCACTCTTGCCGAGCATGGGTGTGTTCCTCGCCTGTGTCGGGCCCCTCGGGCCACTCGGGTGGAGCAGGTCAGCCCTCGGACGCGTCGGGCGCCTCGGGCTCTGCGGGGGGCGGCGCGTCGCAGACGACGCCGTTCTGCGGACGGTACCGCCAGGAGTTGGTCTCGTCGATGACCTTCTCACCGGTCGAGGTGATCGTCACCGTGCGGGAGATCGAGACGGAGAACCCGCTGTTGCCACGGCTCTGCGCGACACAGCCGGGGCCCGACTTGTGCTCGACGGTCGCGGCCACGACGTCGGACCGCGGGCTCGTGCTGTCGGTGACCGTGTAGTACGGGGTGCTCCATGCCACCACGTGCAGCTTGCCGTCGGCGATGTACGACTGCATGAGCACGCCGTAGGGCGAGTCGTTGCGCCACCGCATGTTGATCTGGCCGACGGCCAGGGTGGACTCGCGCCCCTCGGGGTACCGGTCGAACCAGTAGCTGTGCGGGCGGTGCTCGAGGTCGACCATCCCGGCGAAGAAGCCGACGTTGTACGTGGTGGTCGACATCTGCGAGAGGCCGCCGCCGATCCCGTCGACGATCTGGCCGTTGGAGATGATGTGCGCGGCCTGGTAGCCGTTCGCCGCCGTGATCGGCCCGATCACCTGGGTGAGGTCGAACTCCTCGCCGGGCAGCACCAGGGTGCCGGTGACACGCTCGGCCGCGACCCGGAGGTTCTCGGTACGCACGGGCTCGTTGGTCAGCGGGGTGGCGAACTGCGACACGATCTCGGTCACGCCGAGCGCCTCGAGGGCCTCGGTCGACTGGGCGGGGTCGCTCTCGACGAGCTCGACCGGCGCGGTGCGGTCCTCACCGGTCGCTGCGGTCTGGACCGCTGCCGCGAGGGCCTCCGGGTCGAGGGTGGTGCCGGGCAGGCCTGCCTCGATCTGCGGCGCTCCGTCGACGAACACGAACTTGGCGTCGGCCGCGTCGGAGAGCAGGTCGGTGGTGCGGGCGACGACGTCCTCGACGAGGAGCTCACCGTCGAAGGTCAGCTGCAGGGCCCCGTCGACGGGCGGCATCGACGCCGCTGCCGTCATCACCTCGACCGGGATCTCGGCGACCTGGTCGGCCACCGCGACGGTCACGGGCGCGGAGGCGACCGTCTGCGCCACCGCGAACGCCTCGTCGGTCTCGGCCTGGTTGATGTCGGGCTCGATCGGCTCGGTCGGGAGCACGAGCGGCCGGGTGGCGGTGAGCCACGTGTCGCGGATGAGCTCGGTCGACACCTCGAGGTCGGCGCCGCTGCCCTCGACGGCCTCGGTCGCGACCGCTGCGCCGTCGACGAACCCGACGGTGCCGCTCGTCGCCTCGACCTCGAGGTCGAGACCCATCGTCTCGACCGCCGCGGCGAGCGCGGCGTCGTCGATCACGGACACGGGCTTCACGGCGTCGCCGCCGGAGATCTGGGCGAGGAGCCGCGAAGGCGACAGGGAGAAGGAGGTCAGACCGTCCACGGTCGCCTCGGCGTCGAAGGTGAGCCCTGCCGCGGCGGGGTCGACCGTCGTGGTCGCCTCGCCCGCGGTCACCGGGAGGGGTGCCGAGGCGATGCCCCCGAGCTCGCTCTCCAGGCGCTCGACCGCGGCGTCGTTGGACAGCCCGCCGATGTCGATCCCGGCGACGGTCGTCTCGCGCGGGATGCGGTCGGCGAAGTACCACTGGGCCGCCACGTAGGCGCCCGCGAGGACCAGCACGGCGCAGCCGGCCCAGAGGAGGTTCCGGGGCCAGCGTCGGGCGGGCTCGGTCCGGTCGAAGTCGTCGAGCACTGAGTCCCCTGCTGCTGGTCCGACCGCGTCTGCGGAAGACGACGATGGCGTGGATGGCGTGGATGGCGTGGTGGTCGCGTCGGTGGGCGCGGAGTCGGAGGTCGTGGTCGTCGCAGTCTCGGTGCCGGAGGCGGCACCGGCGGCGGCGAGCGGGACGGGGCTGATGACCTCGGTCCTGTCGCCCGAGCGGATCACGACGGTGTCGTCGTCTGAGTCGTCGTCGGTCTCGACGGAGTCGTCGTCAGCGTCCGACGGTCTGTCGTCCTCGTCGACCACGGCGTCGGTCGTCGAGGCCGCGGCGGGAGCGGTCTCGGCCGAGGGGGTGTCGTCGTCGGTCGCGCCGTCGTGCTCGTCAGGGTCGACAGCGACGGCCTCGTCACCCGCAGGCCGTCCGGCGCCGGGCTCGACCTCAGACGACTCGTCGACCGTCGCCTCGCCGGACCTCTCGTGGTCCTCCACGGGTGGGCGGCTGAGCACGGGGTAGCCGGGAGCCGGCGTCGTGACCTCGTCGGGGTGCTGAGGGGTCGGCCCGGTGGGCGGTCCGGACGCGGCGCTCCTGCCGTCGGGACTGCTGCTCATCTAACGTGCTCCGCTCGCGACTGCTCAGGGGCGTGACCCCGTGGACTGGCGTGGGATGCTCTCCCCCTTGCGCGCCCAGTGTACGGGCCGCGCCCGACAGGGACGTGACGGGAGTCAGTCGGTGAACCAGCGCCGCGGCGCGAAGGCGGCCACACCGATCATCAGCATCCCGCCTCCCATCCACACGTAGCTGATGGCCTGGCCGGGGAGCAGCACGTCTCCCCCGGGCCCCGTGGTCGCGGCCACCTGGACCAGGACGAGCCACCCCAGACCGTAGGCGACGAGCCCGCCGGTACCGATCCAGGCACGCACCATGACGCCCGCCGCCAGCACGGCGACCAGCGCGAGGACCAGGACGCCCGGCACCCACAACCGGTGGGCGACCGTCCCGACGGTCGCGACCACACCACCGAGCAGGAGCGCGACCACGTAGCCGAGCACGATCGAGCCGCGCCCGCGCGGGGCCGGACGCGACTCCTCCGGCCTCGACGACGTCGGGACGGGGGCAGCCGAGGACAGAGGAGCTGACATGGTCGCTACGCTACCGGTCGCTGCTGGGGGTCGCCTGGACCTCGCTCGCGACGCCGACGCCGACGCCGCGGTCTGGCCCGGTGACCGGACCCGCGTCCAGCACGGCGCCGGTCCCGTCGGCGTAGTGCTCGTGGGTGAGCCACGGGACGAGCACGTCGTTGCTCAGCGCGTACCAGCCGAGCAACGAGCCCGGAGCAGCCGTGGCCAGAGCGGCCTCGCCCGGAGCGGGGTCGGCCGCGGGCTCCGGCGCGACCGTGTCGACCCAGTGCACCTGGGTCGCGTGCGCCGTGAGCGCTCCGCGCACCTGCTCGAGCACGGGGCGCACGTCGACGGTCGCGACGACGTCCCGCGCGGGCTCGGCGACCGCGGGCAGCGGGCCCTGCGGCAGCGCGGCCGTCGGCTGCGAGTCGAGCAGAGCCTGGAACCACGGGTCCTCGGTGGCACGCCGGGCGAGGTCGGCACGGGCGGCGGTGAGGACGGCGGGAGGGACCACGACCCACCACACGTGCGCGGGCTCGTGCCCGGGGACGGTCTCCGACCCCGTCGTCGCGTCCTGCGCGGCGAGGGCCAGCGCCCGGACGGTGATCTCGTGGGCGCGGACGTGGTCCGGGTGCCCGTAACCGCCTCCGGGCTCGTAGGTGACCACGACCGTGGGGCGTCGGTCCCGCAGGACCGTCGCGAGCCGCTCGGCGCACTCCTCGACCGAGGACCGGACGAGCGCGCCCGGTGGGACCTCGGCCGCGGCCCCTGCCTGGCCGGTGGCACCCGGGGCACCGTCGCCGACCCAGGCCATGCCGGAGTCCTCGAGGCGCGCACGGCTCGTGAGCGCGTCCGCGGCCGGGGGCACGGAGTCGAGGTAGGCGTGGTCGGTGACGCCCAGAGAGGCCAGCGCGGCGGCGAGCTCGGTCTCCCGGTGGGCGGCGAGCGCGGCACCGTCGCCCTCGAGGTGGGACAGCGCGGTCCCGATGACCTCGCCGCGCTCACCGCGCGTGCAGGTCACGAGCGTCACCGGCTGTTCGCTGGCCGCCCAGGTCGCGAGCAGCCCGCCGGTCGCGAGCGTCTCGTCGTCGGGGTGCGCGTGCACGACGAGCAGGGGGCCGTCGGGCAGGGTCGTCTCGGTGATCATGCATGTCCTTCGTCCGCGGGAGGTGCGGCACGCCCCCGTGCTGCGCGGCCGTCTCGGGCCGCGTGTGCTCGCCTGAAAAAGCCGATGGCTGCCGGGTCGGTGGACCTGGCAGCCATCGGCGCAGGACCCGCGCGCCGGGCGCGGGTCTCGGTGGATCAGCCGTTCTTGTTGCGCGAGTAGGCGCGCGAGCGCTCGTTCTGGTCGAGGATGACCTTGCGGATGCGCACGACCTCGGGGGTGACCTCGACGCACTCGTCCTCGCGGGCGAACTCGAGCGACTCCTCGAGGGTGAGGTGCTTCGGCGGGGTCAGGTTCTCGAAGGTGTCAGAAGACGCCGCACGCATGTTGGTGAGCTTCTTCTCCTTCGTGATGTTGACGTCCATGTCCTCGTTGCGTGAGTTCTCGCCGACGATCATGCCCTCGTAGACCTCCTGCGTGGGGTCGACGAAGAAGGAGCCGCGCTCCTGCAGGTTGATCATCGCGAACGGGGTGACGACGCCGGAGCGGTCGGCGACGAGCGAGCCGTTGACACGGGTCTCGATCGGGCCGGCCCACGGCTCGTAGCCCTCGGCGATCGACGACGCGATGCCGGTGCCGCGCGTGTCGGTGAGGAAGCGGGTGCGGAAGCCGATGAGGCCACGGGCGGGGACGACGAACTCCATGCGGACCCAGCCGGTGCCGTGGTTCGACATGGTCTCCATGCGGCCCTTGCGCTGGGCGAGGAGCTGCGTGACCGCGCCGAGGTACTCCTCGGGGACGTCGATGGTCATGCGCTCCATCGGCTCGTGGCGCTTGCCGTCGACGGTGCGGGTGACGACCTGCGGCTTGCCGACGGTGAGCTCGAAGCCCTCGCGGCGCATCTGCTCGACGAGGATGGCGAGCGCGAGCTCTCCACGGCCCTGGACCTCCCAGGCGTCAGGACGCTCGGTCGGCAGGACGCGGAGCGAGACGTTGCCGATGAGCTCCTTGTCGAGGCGGTCCTTCACCTGGCGGGCGGTGACCTTGTGGCCCTTGCCGCCCTTGCCCGCGAGCGGGGAGGTGTTGATTCCGATGGTCATCGAGATGGCCGGGTCGTCGACCGTGATGAGCGGCAGCGGACGCGGGTCGTCGGGGTCCGTGAGGGTCTCGCCGATGGTGATGTCCTCGATACCGGCGACGGCGACGATCTCACCGGGGCCTGCGGAGTCCGTGGGGACGCGCGAGAGCGCCTTGGTCTCGAGGAGCTCGGTGATCTTCACGTTCTGCATCGTGCCGTCGGCACGGGCCCAGGCCACGGTCTGGCCCTTGTTGATCGTGCCGTTGAAGATGCGGAGCAGCGCGAGGCGGCCGAGGAACGGCGACGCGTCGAGGTTGGTGACGTGAGCCTGGAGCGGCGCGCCCTCCTCGTAGGTCGGCGCGGGGATCTTGTCGAGGATGACCTTGAAGAGCGGCTCGAGGTCCTCGTTCTCCGGTGCGGTGCCGTCGGCCGGCTGCTCGGTCGACGCGCGGCCGACCTTGGCCGCGGCGTAGACGACCGGCATGTCGAGGATCGCGTCGAGGTCGAGGTCGGGGACCTCGTCCGCGAGGTCGCTCGCGAGGCCGAGGAGGAGGTCGGTCGCCTCGGCGACGACCTCTTCGATGCGCGAGTCGGGGCGGTCGGTCTTGTTGACCACGAGGATCACGGGGAGCTTGGCGACGAGCGCCTTGCGGAGCACGAAGCGCGTCTGGGGCAGAGGGCCCTCGGACGCGTCCACGAGGAGGACGACACCGTCGACCATGGACAGGCCGCGCTCGACCTCACCACCGAAGTCGGCGTGGCCCGGGGTGTCGATCACGTTGATGGTGATGCCGTCGGGCTGGCCGGCGGCGATCGCTGCAGGACCCGCGTAGTGCACGGCGGTGTTCTTCGCGAGGATCGTGATGCCCTTCTCGCGCTCGAGGTCACCGGAGTCCATGGCGCGCTCGTCGACGTGCGCGTGCGAACCGAACGCGCCGGACTGGTGCAGCATCGCGTCGACGAGGGTGGTCTTACCGTGGTCGACGTGGGCGACGATCGCGACGTTACGCAGGTCGGAGCGCACAGACATAGAGAAACTCATTTCACCGTGTGGAAGGAACGGGGCAGCGCACAGGTGCGCCGCTGGGTACCCGAGGAGGCCACGCGTCAGCGGTTCGACGGCGGTCCAGGTGCTGGGTCGTGCGGCACCGCAGGAGCGCTCGTCGACGAAGAGACGACGTTGACCTATGCAACTGTACCCTCGCCGCAGAGGGCGGCGCGAGAGTGTGTCAGGAGACACGTCCGTCGTGAAGGGTGAGGACCCGGTCCGCCCGCGCGACGAGCGCGGGGTCGTGGGTCGAGACGACCGCCGCGACCCCCTCGCGGTGGACGAGGTCGTGCAGGAGGTCCATCACCGTGGCCGCCGTGGCCGAGTCGAGCTGTCCGGTCGGCTCGTCGGCGAGCAGGATCGACGGCCGGGCGACGAGCGCCCGGGCGATGCCCACGCGCTGCTGCTGCCCGCCCGAGAGCTCGTAGGGGCGCTGGTGCCCGTGCCGCTCGAGGCCGACCATGGCGAGCGCCGCCCGCACCCGGGCGTCACGCTCGGCCGCCTCGGTGCGCAGCAGGCGCAGCGGGACCTCGACGTTCTCCGCGGCGGAGAGCACGGGGACGAGCCCGAAGGACTGCAGGACGTAGCCGATCCCCGTGGTGCGCAGGCGCAGCCGACCGGCACCGTCGAGGGTGTCGAGCCGCTCCCCCGCGACCTCGACGTGGCCCGCGGTCGGCTCGTCGATGCCGCCGAGGACGTTGAGCAGCGTCGACTTCCCCGAGCCCGAGGTGCCGCGGAGCACGACGAGCTCGCCGGGCTGCACCTCGAGCGACACGTCGGCCACCGCGTGCACGTCGCCCGCGGGGGTCGAGAACGTCCGGCTCACCGCGACCGCGCGCAGCGCAGGAGTCGGCAGGACGCCTGAAGGCTCGGCACTCATGAGGGTCCTCCCTGGTCGGTCGTCCCGGGCGTGGCGTGACGCCCGCGCGGGTCGGCGGGCGACGCCGGCCCGGGCGAGCCGCCAGCGGGCGGCGCACCGTCGGGAGACACCCGGACGTGGTCCGCCTCGAGCGAGAGCCGCACCCGGTCGCGCAGCCCGAGGGTCTCCACGTGCTCGGGCGGCAGCTGGAACCGCCCGACCCGGTCGAGCACCGCGAACTCCTCGGCGACGTGACGCTCGGACCCGTCAGCCGCGCGCTCGGTCCGGCGCAGGACCTCGGTCGAGGTCCTGCCGTCCCGGATCTGGACGGTGCGGGCGACGTGCTCCGACACCGTCGGGTCGTGGGTGACGACGAGCGTCGTCACCCCGGTCTCGGCGTTGACCGCCCGGAGCATGTCGAGCACCTCCCCCGAGGTCGTCTCGTCGAGCTCGCCCGTGGGCTCGTCCGCGAGCAGGACCCGGGGCGAGTTCGCGACGGCCACGGCGATCGCGACCCGCTGCTGCTGCCCGCCGGACATCTGGGACGGCAGCCTGTCGTGGCAGTGCGCCACCCCCAGCAGGTCGAGGAGCTCGAGCGCGCGGGAGCGCCGACCGGCCGTCCGGGTGATGGTCAGCGGGACCGCGACGTTCTGCGCGGCCGTCAGGTAGGGCAGGAGGTTGCGGGCCGCCTGCTGCCACACGAAGCCGACGGTGCGGCGCTGGTACTCGACCCGGTCGCGGCGACCGAGTGCCAGCAGGTCGGCGCCAGCCACCTCCGCGGTCCCTCCGGTCGGCCTGTCGAGGCCGGACAGGATCGACAGGAGGGTCGACTTGCCCGAGCCGGACGCGCCGACCACCGCGACGATCTCCCCCGGGTCGACCCGCAGGTTGAGGCCCTGGAGCGCCTGCACCTCGAGGCCCTCGGTGACGAAGATGCGCACGAGGTCGCGGCAGAGGATGTCCGGGGCGTCCGGCACGGCTGCCGGCGCCGGGGCGCTCGCGTGCCGCGCCGCGAGAGAGGTCGAGGTCCGGTCGTCCATGTCGTTCACTCCTGTACCGACCGCAGCGTCGCTGCGGAGCTGACCCGCCGCCCGAGGGCTGCGGAGACGAGCCCGCACACCCCCACGACGACGACGAAGACCGCGGTCACGCCGAGGAGCGCGAGCGGGTCGTAGACGAGCGGTGGCGCGGACGCGCCACCGGTGAAGGCGCTCAGGTCGACGGAGCGCGAGACGACCAGCGGGAGGAGCCCGCCGACCACCAGCCCGGTGACGATCGCGGGGGCCGCCCAGGAGGCGATCTCCCAGGTGGTGATGACGCGCGGGCCTCGCGGCGGCATCCCGAGGAGCTTGAGCACGGCGAAGAGACGCTCCCGGCGCCCGGTGGCCATCAGCTCACCGAGGACCATCGTCGCCGCGCCGACCAGCAGCGACACGAGGGTCGCGACGAGCAGCGCGGCCTGCAGCCCCGCGAGGGTCGGGTCCTCGAGCCGCCGCTCGACCGCGTCGGAGCGCAGCTCGACGGCGCTCGGGCCCGTGAGCCGGCCCACCTGTGCCACGACCTCGGCCTCGTCGGAGGCCGACAGCCCCTCGTCGAGGCGGACCAGCAAGATCCTGGGCAGGTACTCGACCCCCGTGAGGGCCGAGACCGTCTCGCGGTCGACGAGCACCCAGCTCGAGGTGCTCGACCCACCCGGCACCGTCTCCACCTGGTCGAGGACGTCGAGCCCGATCCGCCGGCTGTCCACGGTGACCGTCGCGTCGGGGCCCAGGTCGAAGCCCGACGACACGAGCGCCGGGACCAGGCCGTCGGGACCGGCCGGCGGGGTGAGGTCCGGGACCTCCCAGCCCGGCACGTCTGCCTGGACCTCGGCGAGGTCCGCCGGGTCCACGAGCAGGACACGCGCCTGGAACCTCCCGTCGCCGGTCGTCAGCGCGGCAGGGGTCCGGTCCGTGAGCGTCGTCGCGGCGTCGACCCCGGGGACGGACCGCACACGGTCGAGCGTCTCGGCGTCGACGATCGGACCCGTGGACCGGAGGTCGGCGCCGGTCCGTTCCCACGCCTCGGTCTCGAGCCCTCCCCGGACGGTCGTGAGCAGCACGACCGACAGCACCGCCACCGTCACGGCGACGACCAGACCGACGAGCGGGGGCAGCTGGCCGCGACGGTCGCGCGTGGCCGAGGCGACCCCGACGAAGCCGAGCGCACCACGTCCGGCCCGGGCGGCACGGACCACCGGCGCGAGCAGCAGAGGCGCGATCCGGGCGACCACCACCGCCGCCGCGACGGCGACGAGGGCTGGCGTCGCCGCCAGGAGCGGGTCGGTGCCCGCCCCGGTGTCCTCCGCCCCCCGGCGCAGCACGAGGACCGCCGCGGTGGCCGCGACCGCGAGGGCGAGCAGCTCCCAGACGCGGCGCAGCCGGCTGGCCGAGCGCGCGCCGGCGTCGGCACGCTCTGCCCGCAGGCCAGCGGGCGGCACGCTCGCCGCGAGCACGACGGCCGGGGCGAGCGCTGCCAGCAGCGGGCCGACGAGCGTCGCAGGGTGGAAGGCCGTCGGCACCAGCAGGACGGCGCCGAGCAGCCCGAGCCCTCCCCCGAGCACGCCGAGGACCAGGCCCTCGACGGCCATGAGACCGCGGACCTGGAGCCCGGAGCCGCCACGGGCCCGGACCAGGGCGAGCGCCGTCCTGCGGCGCGTGGCCACGACCCGGGTCGCGACGAGCAGCAGCAGCCCGAGCCCTGCGACCGGACCCGAGGCGAGCAGCGCGACCACCGTGGTGGTGGCCGACACGTCGCGCAGGGTCGTGTCGATCACGGGAGGGAGCTCGGAGGTGAAGGTGACCGGCCAGCCGTCCGGCGGCGGGCCGACGTCCTGCTGGAGGGCCGTGAACCCTCGCAGCTGGTCCGTCACGGTGCTCACCTCGCCGTGCGACCACGGCGGCGGCTGGACCTCGAACCAGACCCGCATCTGCTGGATCCTGAGGTCCTCCCCCGGACCTCGGTAGAGAGCCGCCGTGAGGACGACCCCGACGTTCGGGTCCTCGACGATGTACGGGCCCGACGCCGAGGGGCTGTGGTACCAGTAACCGTCGTCGGGGTCGTCCGCCACGTACGTCCCCACCAGCAGGAGGTCACCCTGCCCGAAGGTCTCCCGCGTCTCGGAGACCCCCCAGGCGAGCCGCTCGGCAGCCGCCTCGGACATCACCACCTCGGTGGGCACCGTGAAGACCTCCTCGGGGCCCTGCGCAGCACTCGTCCCGGTGGGCCATCGACCCTCGGTCAGCGTCACGCGCTCGGAGAGGTAGGGGTCCTGGCTCAGACGGAGCCTGGTGCTGGTGACGTCGGAGCCGGGGAACTCGCGCCCGGACAAGAAGTCCGTGGAGTACGTCCGGAGCCGTCCGTCGCGCACCCCGGCCTGCAGGGGCTCGGGCATGGCGT
>Ga0308167_1003192_pt1 | contig 13489 bp, 16 predicted proteins | sample PhyCR1_2_FD_202138 | JGI IMG/M metagenome (GOLD analysis project Ga0308167, IMG submission 202138) | Phyllosphere microbial communities from UC Gill Tract Community Farm, Albany, California, United States - DLSLRC.R1 | ecosystem: Host-associated > Plants > Phyllosphere > Unclassified | place... | reverse complement strand
CCCAGCGGTGGGTCTCGCGCCATTGAGTGGCGTGATCGAGGGAGAACAGAAATAGCGCGGATGCCGATCCCGCCAAAAGTGCCACGGCGCTGGCAAGTACCAGCCATTTCCCGATGTAGGGAAGCAGGACGAGTTGTTCAGGTTTTCGGAGTTTTGACATGGGGTCGGCCACACAAGGAAAGTGAGCCTGACCAAAAAGGGATATTTCGCGCGAACGCCTACAGCCCTGTGTTGATCAGGTGTCTGTAGGCATCATCAGCTGCTACGGGCGCAGCGGTTGGTAAGTGGAGGAATGCCATCTCCAGGGCCCGAATATAGCGATCTCTCCCGGAGATGTAAACTTGATCATCAGATAGAAGGACGAATAGCTTTCCTAAAAGCTTGTCATGAGTAACAGGAGCATCGAGTCGCATCTCACTCGTAAATTCAAGTGTCTGCTTCAGCCGATTTCTACTGGTCAAGGCGAGTCCCTTGCCCTGGTTAAGTCCATGCAATGTAAGCGGCCAGCAAACAAACCTTGCACAGATCAGGCAGGCATCCACTGATGCGGCAGCAGCTGCTCGATCTCGCTGGCCCGCTGCGTCGGCAACCGCGTCAGCACATCCTTGAGATAAGCATACGGATCATGCCCATTGATGCGCGCCGACTGGATCAGGCTCATGATCGCCGCCGCCCGCTTGCCGCTGCGCAGCGACCCTGCAAATAACCAGTTCGAGCGCCCAAGCGCCCAAGGCCGGATCAAGTTCTCGATCTGGTTGTTGTCGATGGGCACAGCACCATCTGCCAGGTAGCGCGAGCGCTACCCAGCGTTTGAGGCTGTAATCCAGGGCCTTGGCCGTGGCTGAGCCGTCGGGCACAAGTTCACGTTGGGCCAGCATCCACTCATGCAGTTTTCCAGCGATGGGCACCGCTGTTTCCTGGCGTAATCGCCAACGGTCTTCGTCGCTCATTTCCTTGGCGTGTCGCTCGACTTCGTAAAGCCCGCCAATCGAGTGAAGCGCCTGCTCTGCCAATTGGCTTTTGTTGGCTACATGCAAGTCAAAGAACTTACGGCGTGCATGGGCCATGCAGCCGATTTCGGTGATGCCCAGCTCGAAGCTAGCCTTGTAGCCTGCGAAGTCGTCACAGACCAGATTGCCGTTCCAGGTGCCCAGGAAGTTGCGTGCGTGTTCACCGGCACGGCTGGGGCTGAAGTCGTAGACCACGGCCTTGAGGGCCGAGAATGGCGTAGTGCTGTAGGCCCAGACATAAGCGCGGTGGGTTTTCTTCTCGCCGGGCGCCAGCATTTGTACCGGCTTTTCATCGGCGTGAACCACGCGCTGGGCCAGCACCACTTCGCGCAATGCATCGACCAGCGGCTGAAGCTGTACGCCGGTTTGGCCCACCCACTGCGCCAGGGTCGAACGTGGTATAGCCAGGCCGGCACGGCCGAAGATCTTTTCCTGTCGATACAGCGGCAGGTGGTCGGCGAACTTGGCTACCATCACGTGCGCCAGCAGGCCGGCAGTGGGAATACCCTTGTCGATCACCTGTGGGGGTACCGGGGCCTGGATCAGTGTTTCGCACTGCCGGCAGGCCCATTTCCCACGCACATGCTGTTCGACGGTGAACACGCCCGGTGTGTAGTCCAGCTTTTCGCTGACGTCTTCACCGATGCGCTGAAGCTGGCAGCCGCATGCGCACTGGGTGTTGTCCGGCTCGTGATGGACTACAGTGCGGGGGAACTGCGGTGGCAACGGCGCACGCTTGGGTTGCTGGCGTGGCTCTTCCTGCGCAGGTGCGGGATGAAGGGCTTTTAACTCCGCCTCGATGGCTTCTAGGTCGGTATTGAGCAGGTCATCGAGCAGGCTGCCCTGCGCCGGGCTGATCTGCTCGCTGCGCTTGGCGAACTTGTGCCGTTTAAGGATGGCGATCTCGTGAGTGAGCTGCTCAATGATCGTTTCATCGCGATGGATCTTTCGGCCCATAGTATCGACCTTGGACATCAATTGCGCAGCCAGTGCGCGCAGTTGTTCGGGGGTCATTTGGTCGAGATCGGGCAAGGAAGTCATGGGCTGGATTTTACCAAAGCAGCCCGACTGCTTCAGCTAAAAGGCAGCATTTAAAGCAATGTAATTGCGCCGCCCGCACCGACTCTTTGCCAGGGTAATCCCAGTACCAGCGCCTGGAGTTGTTCGGGGTCGAGTTCGACTTCCGCCCCGCGACGGATGACCGGCCAATGAAATTTTCCTTGATTCAAACGCCGTGCCGCCAGCCAGATACCGACGCCGTCGTGCACCAGGACTTTCATGCGGTTGGCCCGGCGGTTTGCAAAAAGGTAAGCGCAGTGCGGCTTCGCCGCACCGAATACCGCGACCACTCGGGCCAGCGCAGTCTCAGTGCCGGCGCGCATGTCCATAGGCTCGGTGGCGAGCCAGATGGCATCGACGCGAATCATTGGGCCAGGCCACGAATCAAACAGGCGCAGCCGTCCGGATCCGAGGCTGGCCATTTTACGGTGATGGATTTATCACCCAGAGGCAGCGAGATGATCACCATCTCTTCTGTTGCTCGCCTTGGTACCGTTTTTACCGGAACGAAAGCCGGCAAGGTTACAGGCGATTGATCCCGGTAAGCCGGTAGCCACTTGCGGATCACGTTAGCATTGATGCCGTGATGGATGGCTACGCTGGAAATTGTCGCTCCGGGTTGCAAGCATTCCTGGACGACCTGGGCTTTGAATGGTTTGGGGTAAGAGCTTCGTTGGCGCATGGAAATCCTGGCGATAAGGGTGATCGCGTCCGCTTAAAATACGCGGACACCATCGCCCTTAATGCTGGATTTCGGTAGGTGACATCACCGGACGGTTACTGAGCTGTATCTAGCTCGCCCATCATTAGCTCGAACTCTTGGGCCGTAAGCTGTCTTGGCTTATTGTCGCGCGTCACCTGACCTCCGAGGATCATCCTTAAGAACTAGGATGAGCTATTGCAGATTTTTCGATCGTGGGAAAAGGATGCTCAACTTATTCCCCCTCAGCGCAGCCCCCGGAATCTGAGAAACGCGGCTATCCTCAAGCTGGGGATCAAAGGCTCTGCGCCATCGTTACTTGACCAAGTCGCAACGCAGGCGGGACATCCTCTCCCATTTACGACTGGCCACTATGTGGTTCCAAATGAGAGTTATCCTACGAGTGTCCGCAGAAGGTAAACAAACAAGAGGTCATTGAGTTTTTTGGTCACGGCTAGGCCTGCTCGCATAGGGCCCAGCCGAGGTGCACGGATATCGACTATGTCGTTTACCCCGGCTTGGCTAGGCCAATGCGGAGAACACATAGACGCTCCACTTGGGCTTCAACGACTTCGCTGAAGAGGCGAGATGACAATGTCCCAAAGCGCCTCGGCGGCGCCTTCTTGAGACAGCTTCTGGTCTTTCGGGCTGCGAAACGACGCCATCCCCATAGTCCGCCAGTAAAGGGTTTGGTCGTCTGATTCGACGTGAAGGGCCTCATTGAAGGAGCCACCGCTGAACGAATCGCCTTGACTGTAATAGATGCCAGCTCCCAGCTGGCCGCCGACGAAGACAGAAGCCTTGGCTATGTCTCGTCCATCTTTGTAAATGGTCGCAGAGAAACGGTTTCCATCAATCCGGCGGAAGACGCCTTGGTATCCCTCGTTTCGAGCCTGCAGCTCCGCCAGCGAATTCTCAAAGTAGCGAGCTATATACTCGAAAGATTCAAGTTGGAACTGATCCTTATCGAGTTGGGTAAAGGACTTGGCTAACCTAAGGTTGCTGGAACGCGGCCCCGGGCTGGGACTAAGGGCTGCTGCAACTGGCATCGCATAATCGGGGCGTACGCTTCTCAGAGGCGCCACAGGTTTATCGGTTCGCCATTGTTCAGCTGCCTTGCGAACTTCCTTCGCTACCTGCAGGAATGCCTCATCCCGATCAGCCCAGAGGGTTACTGGCTTTCCGTCCGAGGGGGTGCCGAGCAGCTTACCGAATGGAGCATAGTGCCAATCGCAGGCCCGCAGGATTACGGGAATGACAATCGCCTGCTTCGCGTCATGCCGTTCCATGGCACGAGTCATTTCGACGTTGTAGCAGTAGTCGGATGCAATGAAATCGGGGCTAACCAACAGCAGAATAATCTCGTCGGTATTGATGTGCTCATCAATGGCAGCATCAATCTCTTGGCCAGCATTGATTCGCCGATCATGCCAGGTCTCGATAACACCCTGACGCTTCAGCATGGACAGCTGTTTTTCGAGCTGGTCTCGCAACCCCTCGTCTGCATGGCAGTAGGAGAAAAATACGTTCGGCAAGGTAATGACTCCATGCAGGTTGGGCGACTCGATCTTACGACCTAAATGCAATCCAATTCAAACCGATCACCTCGATGCTGGCGTGGAACCAAAAAAGCTGTCTGATCGTCGATGATTTCCCCGATGTGGAGAAGGCTTCTTGCGTAGGTGTCCTGATCGAAAGCTCCAGCGCCCCCGATGCACGGCGCCTGAGCATGCGAGGCAGCCTCCCTTTGCCAAGCTGAAAGTCAGATACAGATCAGTTGGAAGCTAGATACCTGTCACCTTGCGCAGTCACTTCAGGGATCGGGCGGCCATCATGAAGTTAGTGCTGAGCCAGGCTGGCAATGACCCCAAAGCAGCACCGATCATATAGACGGTATTCACCGGCAAACTCTATGCACGTCGCCCAGCGCCCAGACTCGGCGCGTACAACCTAATCGTAGCCAGGCATACGTAACGAACAACGCTGCTGGCGCCCTCGATCTCAGTTGCCAGAAACCTGCAATGCTGCTCTCCATCAACTGACCGAGCTAAATTTGAGGTTATGGTCTATTACCAGTTCGGCGAACTGCAGGAGGTCATTGATCGACCCTCGACCCGTACGATCTAAGTGAAGGCCCATTATCCCGACCGACCTCGGGCCATCTTGATCACATCGTTTAGAGTCTCCAGTCATGACAACCCCACCTTTTCTCTCGTCCAGATAATGACCCGGCTCTATCCCCATGTGAGCGCAAACCGCTTGGTAGATAGCGGGATTAGGTTTCATCAGACCTAGCTCATAGCTGTATGCATAGCCATGCAGTTTTGGGAATAACCGCCTGACGACCGGCCCGTAAGGGCTGGCTAGATTTGAACAGACGCCCACTTTCAGCCCTGCATCCAGCAGGCGGGGGATGGCCTCCAAGGCGTCAGAAAAAGGTCTGATAGACGAGAGCTCCAACTCTAATGCTTGGCTCATTTTCTCCCTTTGCAATGGCGTTAGCGCTATGCCTAGAAATGAAGCCATCTCGTCGATCGCCAGGTTTTTCGTCATGACAAGGCCAAGGCTTTCTGAACCTGAAGCGATGCCCTGCCGACGCCCCTCCCTGATGAGCTCCCTATAGGGGTTTGTTGGGTGATCGATTCGAAGAATTGTTCCGAATGCATCGAGCACCACGGCATTAATCATTCAGCTAGCCTCATGTCGGTAACCGTGGACAGAGTCATTACCCATGACCTCCCATACCTTTCAAAACAACCGCACTGCAGCGGAAAGGGTCATGGATGTTCGACGTCCACGCCCAAGCAACACGTAGATTTTGTTCTCAGTCAGGAAAAACATTCCGTCAGTAAAATCAACCAAAGGCGTCGTACGAAACCATTGCGACTTAGCCGACGTCGAGCTGTCGTACAGCGTGTCGAAGACCAGCAACATCATCGGTTTTTTTCCTTCGACGTTTAGCTCTTCAACAACGAGATCGGGGGCTTCTAGGTCGAGCCATACCCATTCGCCCGGTATACAAAAGCTACGGCCTGGGAATTTCTGGTGAGTAACTCGAATTGCCTCATCAAGCTCGATTTGACTTGCTGTCATGACTGAGCTCGGGCCGATCATTTGCCGGATATCAAAGTCCTGCATGGTTGCTCCTTCTTCATTAAATCCGTCCGAAGCGTGGTTTACCTGACCTGTCGGAAGCCGTCCCACGACAAAGATTGCTCATGTCTGGGGCCTTAGAGTCGATCACGTACCGACCGACCACGGACGCACAGCTGACTCAATGCAAATTGCTAACAGCGTCACCAGGGTTCGACCGAAAAAGCCTGGTCTGTCCCAGAAAGGGATTTTCCCCTTCATGAACCAGTAAGTAGTAACTGCCCGAAAACGTGATGGCTATCGTCCAGCCCCGCTCTTCCTGCAGTCGTATGATCTGTGACGTACGGATCATACGTCCGTCCTGAAATCTACTGCTCAGATCCATAAACACCCGACCGACCAGACACGGGAATTCAACCTCCGGCATCCACAAGAATGCACCTACTGGCGTGGTGAATTTCAAGGCAGCTGCAGCCAGAACCTGTGGCGGCCAATCTACGACGGTCGCCATTAGTCACACCCCGGGGTAACGTGCTCCGAGGCTATGACGTAATGATCTTGAGCATCGATGGTTTGAAGCAGCGCGAAGCCCCCTTTCTTCGAAATTTCCCGTACCGGGGGAGTCGCCACAGTCGCCCCATCGGGCGAGCCCGACTGATCACAATAGACGGTAGCTGCGTAACGATTGCCGACGCGTGCAGCATCCACGAGATACGCATCTACAAAGACGCCCCATTCCTGAGACTTCGCCTGAGCAACCTCGCTCGGCGGCGAATGCCCCTGCGCTCCGCTACGATGGGACTCGCAGCCTGTGAGACGAATAACGTTTGATTTCAAAGCACATGCGCTCCTCAGATTTCAATCTCAAAAAAGGGATCAAAGCCCGTTGATTCATTGGGGTAGCCACGAGGATTTGAAACAACTCGGCAACCCGCCAACTCCACGTCGACAAATTCGTGGGTGTGCCCAAAGATCCAGAGATCAGCCTCCTGAATTAACTCGGGCCAGTCGTTTGTATAGGCGGCATTGAGATTCCCCTCGTGCTTGCCTCCGACTACTGCCGAGGACGGGGAATGGTGAGTGACCACGATAGTCTTCCCCTGAAACGGCTTCGCGAGCTCCTGCGCCAACCAGGCTCTGGCCATGTGATTTCGGACGATTAGATCAGCCGGCCTCAAACGTCGATACCCTGCATCGATGCGGATATAGTTGAAGTCGTTCATACGCTCCCAAGCCATCGCTGTCGCTGCAACTTGACTGCCAGTAGAGCTGAAATCAGTCCATCCGGTCGTGCCCAAGATCCGAATGTCATTGAGGATGACGAGGTCATTTTCGAGCACATGGACGTGAGGCTCGGCAGCGTCTCTCATCTTCTGCAGCGTGCGGTCGATATGCCCGTCATAGAACTCATGGTTACCGCAGACATACGCGACTTGGCAACTGAATGTCTCATTGGCCCATTTCACACCCCTTGCCTTTTTATCGATATCACCGCCAAGGATGACCAAGTCGACAGCGGGATCAAGGGCTGGCGGATGGAAGAGATGAAATTCGTTGTGAAGGTCTGAGACGACATACAGTCGCATGCGGCTAAACTCGATTTAGGTGATTATTGATATTTCATAGCGAAACCATGCACCCGCGAAGGCTCAGCGCTTTCAGCGACCGGACGGCAGAAACCATCGACAAGGCAATAGCCGTGCCCGGAATGGGCAATATAGACCGTAGTTCCGGGCAGTGCAACATGGCTACATCCTCACTTTTGAGGAAACCCAATGTCGAATCGCGCAGGCTTGGCTGCCGCTCTCAGAGCAGTCAGGGCCATACGAGGACTCGCGCAGAGCGATCTTGGGGAAGCTGCTGATCGGAAGTTTGTCTATCGCATCGAGCAAGGCAAGTCGGACGTTACGCTCGGCAAGCTTGATGAGATCGCTCAAGCCGTCGGAATACACCCCATCACTCTCATGGTGCTCGGAGCTGTTTCGAGTTCTGATCAAGCCGCCTCCAATATCTTGCAGGTTGTGCAATCTGAGCTGGACGCTTTTGAAGTGGCGGGTGGTTTTGATGCATTGGATCGCCAGGTCAAAAACGGAGCGATGGTCAGCCGAGTTCACGAGCGCCAGAAGCGGCTTGAGGCCGTCCAGGAGTGCAAAGCTGCAGGCATGACCCAGCGTGAAGCGGCTCAGAGGCTGAAGCTCGCAAAATCGACCGTCGCAGATCTTTGGAATTTATAAATTAGTCAGGCTAGCTCGCTTGATCGGCTGATGGGCGGACAGGCCATACCATGATGGATGAGTGCATTCATCTTTTGCGCTTGATCCCATTAGAACGTAGGACGATCTGTTTGCCGTTGAAGGCTCATGGGCGAAGGCTGAATGCTCTCCTGGGTAATTCGACCAAAGTCATGACCATCTTCCCCACCTATCGAGAACCGGTTAATCTAGGCGCCATCTTTTGGCCACTATTACCTAGCCAGGACGGCAGCTGTGACATCGCGAACCGTAATAGAACTGAGGCCGACACATTTCGAAGCCTCCCCTCGTTATCTGTATTCTGAATCAGCCTCACGCGCCGTGAAGGCCTCAGCACTCGTTCAGTGCGATTTGAAGATCGTGGCCATCACCAGCGCTCCGCTGGCCGTACGCTCAGCGACTACGCGCGATTGTTTTCAAGTTTTTTATGAAATAGTCAATTCTTGTTACCAACGCCAGATCAAGCCTATATCGGATGGCACCGCCCCCAACGATATTCATCGGTGTTTTAAATGAAATTACATGAAGTAGCCACCCGAGAGCAATCAGGTAGAGACACGATTAATCGTTTTCGCGCTCAGTTCAGGGCTGCTACAATTGAAAGCCTGGCCTTACTAGAGAACAAAGACATTGAGAGAATTTACTGCGACTACCATGAAGACTATGTCGTAAAACACGTCACAGACTCAAAGGCACAGTACCGATTCGTCCAAGTCAAAACAAAATCCCAACTTAATTATCGCTACACCATACTCGAAGTATTTGGCTTAAAAAAACGACCAAAGAAAAACCCGGAGCATGCATTGCCCGACAGCTTTGCAGGAAAACTTCTGCTGCATATCGAAAACTTTGGGGATAGCTGTCACTCTATCGAGATCAAGACAAATATAAACTTCGATGATGAAGTAGAAGCCATCATCGCCGAAATCGAACAAAAAGGCACCATCGGAGACCACACATCTGCTCTCATCGCAGAGACTAAGAAGCTAATATTAAGTTTAGACGGCAAGGATCAGCAAGACGTTATTGAGTTTTTATCACATTTGAAGATAGAGCCTAGACACAGCATCCTTGACGAAGATGACGAGCTCTTTGTGTCACTAGCTTCTAGTAAGATATTCCGATACAGCGAAATAAACCTCACGCCTGACGAAGTAAAAAAGATCATCATTCAACTTTTGTCCTGCATTGAAGAAAAATCATCTGGCGTACTCAACTTCAACATTCAAGAAAAGGATTTGGACAGCTTTGCGAGCATTTGCATAGATGACGTGCTTAATACGCTTTCTATCACAAAGTCTACCTACGAGATGCTGCGAGCTGGTGGGGATGAGAAAGCACTAAAATCCGCATCTATTCTTCAAAAAATGCTTTTGAGGTCAGGGTTTTCAGCAAACACCGTCGACACATTTGCTGGATACAAATGCCAATGGGAAAGCTGGCATCGTATACATCGCCACGAGCTTCCTGACTTTCTCATGACAGTAGCCACTGAAATGATAATTGAATCTGCTCGAAAACTGGCATGGGGCACAATAAAAATGCCAGACCTTACACTTGAAGTAAGAACCCTCAATGCCGCACTCAAAGTACAGCTTTGCCGTGAGGACATCACTCTCGAACTAACCCTTGGGGCAGTGTTATCCGAGTTGGTTAGAGGAGAGGTCTCATGAGCATATTAGAAGCTATTAATATCGCCAGCGAAGAGGCAGATGGATTCATTACACACAGTGCGCCACGTTCTCGGAAAGACGCTTTACAAAATGAAAGCTTGTTTCACATGCCTTTGATTGCGCTGACGATCATGCTACTCGGCAAAGGCAGTTCGAAGCCTAGGGCCGATGAGATAGGCATGTTTGTTGGCATGTGTTTCGAGCAGAGCCTGTCGACTTTCAAGGGTTCTAGTCAAGAGTTGGGGTGGTCAGCAAACCTAAGAATCCGGACGGTGCGCGCGCTCACCTTTCTGGAGACCGCCGAGTTTGTAAAGGTTAACAAAAACACCTACAGAGTTGAGACCACCACCTCTGGACGTAAAATCCTAGACAAGCTTACAGAAGAGAACACGAAACTATGTTTATTTCTGCTGACCGCTCAGCGGGCCTATCGGAACATTTGTAAGGAAAACGCAGAAGAGGCGAAGCTTCATGAGATTTGAAACTCTTGAAATTATACCTAATGGCCCATCAGGTTGGGGTTCGGGTGAGCTAAGGTTTGGCGAAGTTATCACTCAACTTTATGCAATCAACGAAAGCGGTAAAACTCCGCTTATAATGTCGATCCTCTTTTGCTTAGGCCTCGACATAAAGTTTAGGGCGGACATTACCCAAAACTGCCGACTCGCTAGACTAACCATTAATATAGGCACAAGGCTGTTTTCATTTGAGCGCGTCATCGCCGAAAAATTCGATGTCACCATCAGAGAAAATGAGAAAACGGTTGACCGCTTTTACAATGATGAAGATCTTTCTAGTTTTATTTTTAAAGAGCTAGGTATAAAAACAGACCGCTTGATTACATCTAGCGGAACTCCCACACCCCCCTATTTCACTGGACTGATACCCCTATTCTATTTAGACCAAGACAAGGGGTACTCTGACTTTTATTCGCCACGACAAAATTTTATCAAAGACCAATATACAGAAATGGTACGTTTGATCAACAAACTGCCAGCTTTGAATATTTACGACAAAAAACGAAAATCAATTGACGTCCGCAAAGAAATTGACCACCTGCACACCAGCGTTGTCGCGAGTCGTAAACTGCTTGAGAGACTCCAGCAAGACCTACCACTTCCCAAAAGAAACATAGAAAGTGTTGAGAAGCTTATAACCGCCGCCAAAGAGCGCATGCAGAGTCTAAAACACTCCAAAAATATAAAAAGTGAGGCCATCTCCAGCTTAGATGAAATTTTTCTCGAACGTCAAAATCAACTCAGACAGCTTCTACAGCAGCAAAATCTTTTGGAATCCAAGATTTCTGGATTCAACACCATTAAGCAAGAAATTGAAAGTGAGATCGAGACACTCAGTTTAAACGAAGATGCAAGACGGACATTTGTCCTCTTCTCCGAGTTATGCAGCACCCCAAACTGCGGCATGTTCATGGCCAGTGCTGAGTCCTATGGCAAAAGCCTTCTCTATCTCAAAGACCAGATTAAAGATTTAGAAATATCTACGGCAGCGAATATGCAGCTAGCTGAAGCCGTCCATACCGCCAGGACTACTGTGGAAAAGCAGATTGAAGACTTGACTCACCAGAGAACGCTTGCTGAGCGAGAATCGGGGGTAGAGGCCTTCATCGAAGCAATCAGTCGTACCACGACTGATCTTTTCGAACTGCAACAGGAAAAAGAAAAGTACAAAAAAGTCGATGACCAGAATGCCCAGCATGCAAAACTCATCGAACGTCGTGATCGAGCCCTTACCCTCTATGAATCCTTGCAACGAACGCAAGAGCAGTCATCTGAGATTGTACGACTGCGGCTGCGCCTTTCCGAAGGCATGACGAAATGGCTCGGCATTCTGCATGCGAGAACCATACCTCAGTTGGTGACCGTTGATTCCTATCTGAAGCCAACCATGGGAGAGGAAAAGCTGGACATCTTCAAGGGCAGTTCAAAAACCAGGACTGTCCTGGCCTACCATGCTGCGCTGTTTGAAATTTGCCTCATCGACCCACTGTCACCGTTCAGAGTACTCATTCTAGACACGCCTAAACAGCAGGATATTCCAAATGAGCACCTTGACTCGTACGTCCAGGAATTGCGGACTGTCGCAGCGAGACACAATGGCCAGGTGATATTTTCGACCTCCAGTTATCGATATACGCCCAATGAGGAAACAGATGAAGAATGGTTGCCGGGCTTCGTCACTTCTGGTGAACCGATGTATTTGGGGTCACCAGAAGCACTAGAATAGGTGCCTCCGGAGTCAGTCTGATCGATCCTAAGAAATCGAATCCCGCGCACCAATCGGTGCGCGATCAAGCTCGGTTAATGGAACACTCGACCAGCTCTCACCCTCTCCGCAAAGCCATCCCCACATCCCGCGCCGTCGGTGACCTATCGCCCCCTTTTTTGGGCCGCAGTCGCCACCATCGAAACAGAATGGTAGGTAGGTGGCGCCTGAAGAGGCGGTGCATTCAGGGTGCAGGCGAATTGGCCTTTATCCGAGTCCCTTACTCACATGTGAGCCGACACCGGAGCCAGGCTGTAGCGATAGTCAATTTGAAGGAGGCCCTGGAAATAGCCTACCTCATATACACATATACACGCTAATGTTCCATTCCAAGATGTAGGTATGGCTACACACATACACAGTTTCCTAAAGTCTTGTCCTATAAGAGTTCGATTCCCTCTACCCGCTCCAGTTTTTCATGATCCTCCAAGCACTCCAACTCCCCTGCCACGCCTACTGGCGTCTACCCCCCTAACCTGCTCGACCCGCAGGAACCGACAGCGCTACTGCGCCTCCTACGCGCCCCCTCACCCTCAATCCGCCACTCACAAACAAAGTCTCAAAACACAAACCGATGCCCCATCTCCCCCTCCATCCACGTCAGAAACCGTCTGACCCTGGGAAAGGACGAGTGGGCTTTGGGAAACACCAAGTGGTGAGCGGCAACCGCGGCACTGAGCGCTTCAGGGGCCACTTCCACGAGTGCGCCCGACGCCAGGTATTTCTGTGCCAGCAGCGTGCTTTCCAGTGCGAACCCAAGGCCGTGGCTGGCAGCTTCCAATGTCATGTAGGAACGATCGAAGCTCAATGCATAGGGGTGCTCGGGGCGGGCCAGGCCGTGCTGGGCGAACCATTCGGGCCATTTGAGCAGCGTTGCCTCCGAGAGGATCAACTCCTTGTTCAGCAAGTCACTGGCGCTGGCGACTGGGCGTTTTGCCAATAACTTTGGAGAGGCCAGCACTGCAAAGGCTTCGTTGCGCACCGTTCGCACTTCGTAGCTGGGCCAGTTGGGCAGGCCGTGGCGTATGTCGACGTCGATCTTGTCCCGGCTGAAGTGCAGTGACTCGTAGGAACACGACAGGTTGATCTGGATATCGGGATGACTCACGCGGAATGCTTCCAGGCGCGGCATCAGCCAAAGCAGGCCGAAGCTTGGCGACGAGTGCAGTCGCAGGCAGTCGAGACTCACGTCACTGGCGGCTCTTTCGGTTGCCACTTCGAGGCTGTGCAACAAGCCGGAAATATCCTTCAGGTACTGCTCGCCCACCGGGGTGAGGGTGACGCCACGGGCGGCGCGCACGAACAGCTGGCGGCCGATCATCGCTTCCAGATTCGCCAACTGATGGCTCACGGCTGAGGGTGTCAGGTTCAATACTTCGGCTGCCCTGGCGAGATTGCCAAAGCGGGCCGTCTGCTCGA
>Ga0308167_1003187_pt1 | contig 13519 bp, 15 predicted proteins | sample PhyCR1_2_FD_202138 | JGI IMG/M metagenome (GOLD analysis project Ga0308167, IMG submission 202138) | Phyllosphere microbial communities from UC Gill Tract Community Farm, Albany, California, United States - DLSLRC.R1 | ecosystem: Host-associated > Plants > Phyllosphere > Unclassified | place... | reverse complement strand
CTCAGGGTGGTGAAAAAACCGCCCAGAACAAAATTAAGAATATTTAAAACGGTGCGCATGATCTTCTTTTCCTTTTGCATTCCGCAAGATGTGACGCCAAGTTTAGCCTGTTTTAAAAAACATCATTTAACAACAGTAACTTGGCAATAAAAACAGTTAGTTAAGTTAATTTTAAGTGCAGGGAAATGCAGTGTTATGAATCCTCTGCTGCCACATTGCTGCCACCATAACCCGCGATAGGGTTGAGCTGTGCAGCCTCTTCAAGATGGTCTGGTGCGAAGTGTGCATACCTCATAGTTTCACGAATGTTTGCATGACCAAGTATCCGCTGCAGTACCAAGATATTGCCTCCATTCATCATAAAATGGCTCGCGAATGTGTGCCGGAGCACATGCGTATTTTGACCAGCAGCTAACTGGATATTGGCAATGTTAAGCATTTCACTGAAAGCCTTATAGCAAGGCTGAAACATTTTATCTTTCAGGGGTGAAAGCTCATCATAAAGCCACCGTGGTATAGGTACGGTTCGGTTTTTGCCGCCTTTGGTTTTTATAAACGTGAGCTTATAAGGTGACAACTGGGAACGGGTTAGGTTCTCGGCTTCGCGCCATCGCGCACCTGTTGCCAGGCAGATTTTAACGATTAGTGTAAGGTTGATGTTGCCAAATGAATCACAGGCCTCAAGCAGGGTTTTGATCTGTCCGTCAGTTAGCCAGGACATCTCTTTTTCTTTTTCCTTGAAAGGCCGAACTCCATCAAGAGGGTTTGGTAGCTTCCACTCTCCGAGTCGGCGCAACTCGTTGAATACAGCTTCGAGGTAGTACTGTTCGCGGTTTACGGTAATGGGTTGCGCTATCCATTTCTGAGGATTGGCATGATAACCATTATCGATTTTCCCGCTCAACCGCTGGTCGCGATAATGCGCCCAATCTTTAGTTGTTATCCTTGAAGCAATCGGATCACCCATACCCCTGCAAACAATATTCAACTTTGCAAGACGCAGTTTGCTTGCTGTCAGTGACTGCCCGTGTAGGTTGTGCCAAAGCTGGATCAGTTCACTTAGCTTCCGGCGATCCTCTTTTTCACCGAGCCAGGGCTTATCTTCAGTCTTTTTTCTTTCATAATCCTCATAAGCCTCGGCCTCACCTTTAGTGTTAAATTGCTTACGGATGCGCTTTCCATCCCTGCCGTTAGGGAATACCTGCGCAAGCCATTTGCCATTTTTTTGTTTAGTAACAGTCATAGTGAGAGCCGAGGTAGTTTACTTATTGTTCACAAAGGTTATTGCCAGCATCAAGAATTGGACTAATGCTTTTCTTAACCCCTTTATAGTTTGGGTCGTCAGCCCATACAGCATCTATGTCGTATCCCTCCATTTTCCCGGACTGGACTGCAGTTTTTGCGTTGCCATTTACAGGATATCGGTCATCAGTATCAGTGTTATAAACGAAGATGAAACGTTTATTAATGCAGGAAACCTTAGCTTTATTGAAAGTAAGGGGCCAGTCTTCACCTAATTTTGATGAATCTATATCAACTGATTTTTCGGCAGCATAAGACGCTGATGCACCAATAAGACATGCTATGGCAAGAAATAACCTTTTCATTCCATTCCTTATACGTGTTTTTCCAGAGTAAATAATACAGCCCCAAAAGGGGTAACATCGGATGCCCCACACTCAAACGAGACTTTTGGATTGGTTAGCTTAATTTTCCCGCCGGGTAGCCGAGAAATATCATATACATCATAAGAGTCATCAATATTAACGAACCAGCGACCATTAGCGATGTTCTTGGCCTCAGTATTAACCAGCCATGAGTGACCTACACCATCAATAAACACTAAGCATTCTTTGTCAGCTGCAGAAAGGGCAGGATCCATAAGCCAACTACCTGCGTCATTCAGAACGCCCGACTCTAATTTTTTCTTCGGAATACTTATTGATGATGTGACAACTTCAGGCTGACTCTCGAACATCTCACCCTTACCAGTTGCTAACCATCTCAGGGAAACGCCTGTATCCAACGCGCATGCAACAACTACATCACCGGGGAAATATTCCCTGCGTATCCATGTGCTGATTGTGCCAGAAGAGATATCAAGTAAATCGCCCAGCTCCTTTTGCAGGGTAAAGCCGTAGGCATCTAATAGGCGGCGTAAGACATGCTTGCCACCGTTAGCCATAACTTCTTCGTAGGCGTCCTTACCTTTAAGTTGAGGCTTAGAATCACGCAAGTTTGCATTTGCAAGATTACCAGTAATCAGCCAATTGATATCCGCGCCAGTTTCTACGCAGCAGCGAACAACGATCGTGCCAGGTATGGTGTCACGCTGCACCCATCCGCTAACGCTGTGCTTAGCAATGCCCAATACATCAGCCAAATCCTTCTGCATTTTCACGCCGTATGCAGACATGATGCGCTCCAAAACCCCGCCAGACGCATCAATCTTCCAGCTACCGCCCTGTTCATCGGACATAAGAAAGCACCACCAGTATCTATAAAGTTATTTACAGGTAATTTTTAACGATCTATAGTGACGCTCATCGACCAAGATGCACATCACTGCACCATATTTCACACAACCGGAGATAATGCGATATGAAAGATGCAAAAGCAACTTTGACGCATGAGTCAGAGAATTCACAAAACCAAGTCGGGGCATTCACCGACTCTCAAATCAACGCTATCGTCTCAGCCTTACTGCCAAGCCTGCAGAGGATGATTGGCTCTGCAATGGCTGAAACAATGAGCGTTCCTGACTTTGCTGCAATGCGAGGCGTCAGCGAGCGCCTTGTGTGGCAGTGGCTTGATGAGGGCGTACTTTTAAAAGCCCCGACTAAGGATTTTGCCAATAAAGAAAAAGCCGAAAAACGCAGCAAAGCCCTCATCAATGTCAAAGCATGGCGCGACAAACTCACTCAACAAGCTGTGGACTGTCGCTATATCGATGCCCGCACTTTGCAATCTCTTAACTGAGTTTGATTATTTAAGTTGAGCAAGGGAATAGCTATGTTTGATTTTAAGACTTCCACCCATAACCACTATGACGACGCCTGCCGCAAGTTCGCACTTACGCACAACATGGCTGAGCTGGCGCAGCGTGCAGGCATGAAAGTGCAAACTTTGCGCAACAAGCTCAACCCGGATCAGGTGCATCAACTGACCGCTCCAGAAGTACTGTTACTTACCGACCTGACCGAAGATGCCACGCTGATGGATGGGATGTTAGCGCAGCTGCAGTGCCTGCCATGCGTGCCGGTTAATGAGCTGGCAAAAGAAAAGTTTCAGTCTTATGTGCTGAAAGCGACTGCTGAAGTCGGAAGCATGGCCGCCAGCGCCGCTAACCCGGAGAGGATAACTGCAACATGCCGCCGCAGTATTCTCGAGGCCGCAAATACCGGTATTCGCTGCATGATGCTGGCCGCGCTGACCGTGCAGGCCCGTGTTCACTCAAACCCGACCTTAGCCTCAACCGTTGACGCTATCAGCGGGCTGGGTGCTTCGATTGGCATCAGTTGAGGGCGCGCGATGATTTCATTTGCAGCACACCTCAAACGACAGAGTCGGTCAATGTCCTATGGCAATGGCTGGATTATGGGTGAGAACGGTAGGCGCTGGCATCCGGTATTAAGCCAGCAGGTAAAGACAAAAGAGCAAAGAGGTACAACATGGCTATCGAGGGCGATTCAATGCTGGCCGAACTTAATGCCGGCCAGAGGGTTTCAGCGCTGAATCACGTTGCCTTAATTCGCGCACAGCTGATGGGCGGCAATTGTGAAAAAGATATGGCTCGTTTTTTCTCTGAAATGCGCGATGTGACAGACAGTAATTACCGGGACAACAAGCGCGCGCTGAGCGCAATTCTTTTCCTGGCTAACATCGGTAAAGACAGGCACGACGCTGATTTTAGTGAACTGACTACTGATGAAAGAAAGGCGCTTATTTGTGCAATGAATCATTTAAAAGCAGTCGTGAGTTTATTTCCAAAGCGAATGACTCTTTCTAACTAAATAACCCGATGTAAATAAATGGCGTACACCCGCCGGGCATTCTTTTGCCCAAATTCAGGAGAAAGCAACATGCGAAATATCCAGACCCATAATTTTAAAGCTGATGACGATGCGCTTAGCGCCATGCTGAATAAGGCCAAAACTGAGCAGCGTTCTGATGATGCGCTTTCAGTTTCAATCCGCCTGGCCGCACTGGCAATTCAAGCCCGCCAAAAAGAAATGTCTGCAGTAGAAATTATCGAACTGCTGGACAAAGAGGCCGAGCGCTTTGAGAACCAGGCGCAGGAGCTGTACTGATGGCTGATTCAATCGATATGGCGCAGCAGCGCGCCGACGAACTGCTGGCGCGTAACATCGCCAGCGTGGTTAACCGCCCGGTCAGCGTGGCGGCTTCATTCTGCGAAGACTGCGATGCCCCAATCCCGGAGCAGCGCCGCCGCGCGGTACGTGGTGTGACTCGCTGTGTCAGCTGTCAGGACGTGGCCGAACTTCGTACCAAAGTATCAAAAGGCGGCGCGGTATGAGCACGATTCTGAAGTGGGCGGGCAACAAATCCCGTGTGATGCCGGAACTGCTGGCGCACCTGCCTGAAGGTGATCGCCTGATCGAACCCTTCGCCGGTTCCTGTGCCGTTATGATGAATACCGATTTCCGGGCCTATCTGGTTGCGGATATAAACCCTGACCTTATTAATTTCTACCGCCAGATAAAGGAGCACACCCGCCCATTTATCGTTGTTGCGGCCAGCCTGTTTAATCAGAACACAACCGGTGAAAGCTATTACGCCATTCGTGAGGCGTTCAACCACAATCCGGCATTGCCTCTTCTGGAGCGCGCCGCTTATTTCCTGTACCTGAACCGCAATGGCTATCGTGGTCTTTGCCGCTACAACAAGCGGGGCGAATTTAATATCCCGTTTGGTAACTACGCAGAGCCATATTTTCCGCTGGACGAGATAGAAGCCTTCGCAGAAAAATCCCAGCGTGCGACGTTTATCTGTGCCGACTTCCGCGAAACGCTGCGCCTGACCAAATCTGGTGATGTGGTGTACTGCGATCCGCCTTATGACGGGACTTTCGTGGACTATCACTCTGCAGGTTTTGGCAAAGATGAGCATCACGATCTGGTCAGCATGTTGCTCGACGTCTCGGAACGTTGCCCGGTTATCGTTTCAAACAGCGACACCCTCTATACCCGCAGCATTCTTCGCGATTTCAGTATTACCAGCATCAGCGTAGCCCGTTCGGTTGGCGTTGCCGCTGGTGAAGGAAAGCGCGCATCAGAAATCATTGCGGTACGGCAGCCTAAAGCCGCCCTCATTTTTACTGGCTTCGATATGGCAGCTGGGCCGGACCGCTCTGTGATAGCGGAGGTGCCGCAATGATCGATATGCGTTGCTTCGCCCCAGGTGTTATGAACCTTGTTACCGTTTCTGGAGGTAAAGACAGTCTTGCTCAGTGGCTGCTGGCTATTGAGGCAGGTGTGACATTTGAGGCGGCTTTCGCCGATACAGGACATGAACACCCTGAAACCGTCAAATATCTGGAATACCTTGAAAACAGACTCGGTCCATTGCGCCGCGTCAGGGCTGACTTCACACAGCGTATAGCTGACAAGAGAACGTTCGTAAAAGATAAGTGGCCAGTTACCCTGGTCAGAGATTTAGGATTCACAGAGGAAGAGGCTGCAACGATAGTGCGTCGTGCGCTGAATGCCCTTAAACCTACCGGCATTCCCTTTCTTGATATGTGTATCTGGAAAGGAACATTCCCTTCCACTCAGCGTAAGTTCTGCTCTTTTGAGCTTAAACAGATTCCGATGCAGGAGCAGGTTGTTGACAGGCTGGTTGCAGAGGGTAAGCACGTCATTACATGGCAGGGTGTGCGCGCTCAGGAATCCGTAAAACGGGCAGAGCTGCCTGAGTGGGAAGAAGGGTTTGACCTCGGGCCGGGCCTGTCGATTTACCGGCCGATCCTTAAATGGACGCATGATGAAGTTTTTGCGCTGGCCAGGCGTCACGGCATTAGGCCAAACCCTCTTTATCAGCAGGGGTGCAGCCGTGTCGGTTGTATGCCATGCGTTAACGTAAACAAAGCTGAACTCGGGGAAATCTTTACCCGCTGGCCTGAAGAAATAAGCCGGGTTGCTGAGTGGGAGCGGATTGTCGCCCTGTGCTCGCGTCGCGGGAACGCAGCATTTTTCCATTCAGGAATGGATCCCGTTAAGGCAGAAACAGACGGCAGTAAGGTAACTTTAACTTCACACGGCATTGAAACCTATCGCGACTGGGCGCTGACAACGCGCGGTGGCCGTCAGTTCGACATGTTCGCAGCTATGGATAACAAATCCGCCTGCAGCAGCGTCTATCTGGGGGTTTGCGAGTGATTCAGGAATACGCTTACCCGTGGAATGCTCCACGGGAAGCCATCGCCAGCCCTTATCCCACTTATGAGGAAATGCACAGCCGCACTCAGATGATTGCGGCTCTAGTGCGTGCGCAGGAGCTACTCGATAAGCAGCCGACGCTGATACAGCTCGACGTGAAACGCCGCGTCAGCGATCTGGAAAAGACACAGGGAACAGCCCGCGCCAATGTTTACTTAACAAAGACATTTGTTGAGCGCACATTGCCACGCGTTGAAACCGTTAACGCTCAGTATCGCCTTGGTGAAATGAGCAGCGGCACGTTTAACCTGCTGACAGGTAATGCCACTAAACAGGCTGGCGCGGCCAGCGCGGGCGGCACGCTTTGGGAACTGATGCGCCGCTTTAACCGCCTGCCGGATATGGCTCGCGCCGATGTCGATCTGCTGGCCGGGGATGTGGCTAATTTCATTCTCGCCGAGCTGGTACAGGCGCACGCGCAGGCCAGCGACGAGTCAGATTACAAATACACGCACCGCATTTACATGACCGCTGCCACCATTACCCGCGAGCTGAGCCAGACCCCGCCATTGTGGGATAAAGTCACGTCACGGCTGTTTGACCCGGAAGAAGTTACCCCGGCGATCATGCGTATGCAGACGGAAAAATGGTGGAAAGGCCGACTGCGCCGCGTGGCCGCATCATGGCGTGAACACCTTCAGATTGCCCTGGCTAACGTCAGCAAAAAGCATACCCCTTACGCCAGCAGCATGACCGTTTCCGAGTGGCGCGAGCAGAAGCGCCGCACCCGTGAATTTCTGAAAGGAATGGAGCTGGAAGACGAGGAGGGCAACCGCATCAGCCTAATCGAGAAGTACGACGGCAGTGTGGCCAACCCGGCGATCCGTCGCTGCGAGCTGATGACCCGCATTCGTGGCTTCGAAAACATCTGCAATGAAATGGGCTTTATCGGTGAGTTCTACACGCTGACAGCTCCGTCACGCTATCACGCCACAATCAAGACCGGTCATCGTAACCGCAAATGGAACGGTGCCAGCCCGGCCGATACCCAGCGTTATCTCTGCAGCGTCTGGCAGAAAATCCGCGCCAAACTGCACCGCGAAGAAATCCGCATCTTCGGGATCCGCGTTGCTGAGCCTCATCATGATGCAACCCCGCACTGGCACATGCTCATGTTTATGCTCCCAGAACAGGCTGAGCGCGTGCGCGAAATAATGCGCGACTACGCCTGGCAGAAAGACGGCACCGAACTGACAACCGACAAGGCCCGTAAGGCCCGTTTTCACGCCGAGGCTATCGATCCTGAGAAGGGCAGCGCGACGGGTTACGTTGCTAAATACATTTCCAAGAATATCGATGGCTACGCGCTGGATGGCGAGACAGACGACGAGAGTGGCAAGGATCTGAAAGAAACCGCCTCGGCCGTTTCTGCCTGGGCGGCACGCTGGCACATCCGGCAATTTCAGTTTGTGGGCGGTGCGCCGGTCACGGTTTACCGCGAACTGCGCCGTATGGCAGACAGCGAAACCGCGCACGGCCTGAGCGTTGAGTTTGCGGCCGCGCATGACGCAGCCGATGCAGGAGACTGGGCCGGATACGTTAACGCGCAGGGTGGCCCGTTCGTGCGCCGTGACGAGCTGGCTGTGCGCACCTGGTATCAGGCTAGCGAAGATATGAATGAGTACGGCGAGGAAACCGTGCGCATCAAGGGCGTTTACGCAACTGAAGTTGGCGACGATACGCCAATTTTAACCCGTTTGATGCAATGGAAGATTGTCCCGAAACGTGCCGTTGATTTGGGTTTTGAATTTAAGGACGCGCCTGCGTCCTCTCGGAGTTCTGTCAATAACTGTACGGGAGGTTTGAGACCCGAGGATTCGAATCAGTCGGAAAGTTTCGACAATATCGATCTGAACAGCATGAGCAGAAAGGAACGGCGTCGGCTTTTGAGCCGGATAAGGGCGGAGAAGCCAGCAAAGCGGCATCTGAAGTTGAGGCGGTCGGACAAAATCGAGGCTGCGTGCGACAACTTAATAGGCCAAATAAGAGATTTAAGCGGTGATACTATCAGTCGCGGGCTGGCTATGCGCCTAATTGGCGGCACGCAGTCTAAAATCGCCGGTCGTATGTTCCGTAGCTTACCTAATGGCGAACTGGCCCATCCAATACTGGAGCCAAAAAAGACTTTCGTGTTAGAGCGTTTTAACATTTTAGCGGAAAAGCACCGTACAAAAAAAGCGCATTAATGGTATGTAATTGACATTCATTAGATGAATCATAATCAGATCATTATGCTTTCTAGAAGCCAATTCGATGAGACGCTGTGTAATTAAAATTCTTCTTTATCAGACAGATAAAAAACATTCGACTCTGAAATTTTTCATTCTCATCTTGTAAATGCTATGATACTGTATAAATACACAGTAAAAATCGGGGAGGGAAAATGACGGTTCAGGAATCAAACCAGATGCATAAGAAAATGGCGTGCGTGCAGTTCATAGCGGAGGTTTCTCTAATCGCAAACTGTAAGCCGTCAGACCTGAAACTGGCACTTACCATTATTGCCGAATTGGCAAACTCGGAGACTCGTCAGGATGCAGATGAGGAGATTTTTTACGCTGCTGGTTAGGAAGCGTTGAACAAATAGAAATTATGCTTGATAAAAAACCAGAAACTAAGCCAGCCAAGGATGGATGCGTTTGCTCGTGAACATCCGGCCACCTATAAAAAGGTGTAATGGCTGCAATTTAAAGCTCGAGGAGTCTCAACAACGCTTGGGTGACCTGCTCAGGATGTCTGGAAGGCTGATTGCTGAGTTAAATAACTCGCTTTATGGAGTGTTAAAAGCGAGATATGCACTATGAATAGTTCATCACTATTTAATTAGATATTTCAGTTGCTTAACTATAAAACCTACGGGGTTTTATAGTGAAATTAACTGTTGAATGCTGTATAATTAATCTCTATAATGCCGCGCGCTTTTAATTGACGGTTAACGTTGGTTACGTTAGCTTGAGTCATAATGTTCATGCAACAGCATGGCGCGGTACGGGAGGGGAAAATGTTTAGCTCTGAACAAATTGCTAATAAGTTTATTGAGCTTGGTCTGTCGAAGGGCAGCCCGATTACTCCTATGCAAGCCCAAAAGTTGACTTACATTGCTCACGGCATCTCTCTGGGCCACAGAGGTACAGGATTGCTTCAGGAGCCTGTAAGTGCTTGGCGTTATGGGCCTGTTACTCCATCACTTTATCATGCTCTTAAGCATTATCGTTCTGCACCAATTACTAGCAAGGTTCCTGATTATGGCTTCTTTAAGCCGGATCAAGCCTTAGATTCTTATGCAAACCAAGTAGTTAAAGCGGTGTATGATACATATGGCCGTTATAGTGGTGAAACTTTGTCCGAGTTCACTCACAGGCAAGGCACTCCATGGCATCAAACCTATACCGCAGGGCAAAGCATTATTTCTGATAAAGTAATAACTGACTACTATAAAAGACTGATGTTGAAAGATCCTGCTTGCATAGGCCTCTAGGTATAATTAAGATTAATCCCGTTTAACTAACGGGATTTTTTTATGTCTGATTCTGAGGCGTCAAAGTTACAAGAAGAAACTAAAGCTACAGAACAGGCAGTGTCTAGTGTTGTCGAATTAGGTGACCTTCCTCCCCTTGGGGCGTTGCCAGAGCCACCTCCAGAAGTCCACGGACCTAATAAACCTGCAAATAACACTGACTCACCAGAGACTAGTGACGAAGATGAGTTTCAGAATGCATGGCTTAACAGCATTGATGCTCGGTTGAAGTACATTGAGGCTAATGCTTCCGCAGCAATCAAACATGCAGAAGCAGACGGCAAGCACACCGACAACTCTCTTCGCAGGGAGATGGCAGATAAGACATTTGGTTTTATGGAAAAATGGTGTGCTTTTGTTGCCTTAATCATATTCATATACGTTGCTAAGCACGATGGCGATCCACCTAAAGAAATAATCTTAGCTCTACTGGGAACTTGCACAGTTAGTATTATTGGCTTAGTAGGTTTCGTTGTTAGTGGCCTTTTCAAAACTCCTAAATCAGAATCGAAATAGCTATGCATGCATAGGCTGCATGGATCTGCATGCACAGCACACAACAAAAACCATATCACGAGGCCAGTGCTGGTCGCGTTTTTTTGATTCATGCAACTGCATTAAAAGCGATGTACAAAGCGGGCAGGCGTGGCGGGGATAGCATTGCGCGCGGGGGGGAGGAAACATGTTTTTCAATGCGGATTTAATGTATCGACGATTCAGATTGAATTTGTTAATTTGATATGTCATATGATTAAGAAAAATTCTGGGTGGTTGGGTTTATATGTTTGATTTCAAAGGTTTTTGTTTTAATAGATATCGAAGTATAGGACAGGATGTCATTAGAATTTATCCTCTTAGAAAAATGAATTTCATTATTGGTCAAAATAATATTGGAAAGTCCAATGTTGTTAGGTTCTTAAATGAAATAGTTCCAGACCTAATATCGGGTTTTAACAGTAAAGAACTGAAATTAAAGTTCACAGATTTAGATTATAATTTAAGTGTTGAAGATAACAGAAATTTCACTGTAGGCTTTCCACTTCCGATAACCTCAATTGATGACTATATTAAATGCTTAATCAATGCTGATAGGCAATATCATTCCGCTAACAAGCCGGGAGGGAGGATTTATGAAGCTTTCAGAAAGGTGCTCTTACATAAATGTTCTAGGAAAGAATGCGAGGGCGTTTTATGGTTTGAATACGATTATGTGTATAGCAGTAAGTCCTTGTCATCAACAATAGATTATGATGATTTAAAAAATATTTTTAAAAATGATCCACATGTCTGGTTTGAGATGGCAACTTCAATGCAACCTACAAGCTATCAAGCTTATGGTGGCAACATCGAGTCATCTATAGGTAAAGTAATTAATGCTATAAAGTTCCACCCTAATTCCATTCCTCAAGTAATAGTTGTTCCAGCTATTAGAAGAGTTGGGCATAGTGAAGGCTTGGAGGTTAATCATGGAGGGGAAGGTATAATTCAACAACTAGTAAAGCTACAAAATCCAGAACTGACGAGACAAGATGATCGTAATAAATTCCATAAAATAAATAAATTTGTAGAAACTGTTTTGGAGAGTAGGGGCGCTACTATAGAAATTCCATATAGTAGAGATATGATTTTGGTACATATGGATAACAAGGTTTTACCACTTGATTCTCTTGGTACCGGTATCCATGAAGTGATAATTCTTGCCGTTACGGCAACATTACATAGCAACACAATAGTATGTATTGAGGAGCCAGAATTACATCTTCATCCTTTGTTGCAGCGTAAGCTTATGAAATACATAAGTGAGAATACTGATAATACTTACATTTTTACTACACATTCTGCCCATCTGCTCGACACGGCCGAAGCCGAAATATTCCATGTTTCAAAGGTCGAAGGTGGACTTAAGGTTGATGCAGTTTTTAACAACCAGCATAAAGCCCACATATGTAGAGATTTAGGCTATAAGGCTTCAGATATTCTTCAGGCAAATTGTATTATATGGGTGGAAGGTCCGTCTGACAGGATTTATATTAATGCATGGCTTAAAGCTAGTGGCTGCACCTTTATCGAAGGTATACATTACTCAATCATGTTTTATGGCGGAAGGATACTATCTCATTTGACTGCTGATGAATTAGAAAGCAATGATGATTTTATTTCTCTCCTTAGCTTAAACAGGAATATCGTACTTGTCTTAGATAGTGATAAGAATGGGGTCGGCGCTCCGGTTAATGCAAGCAAGAAAAGAATAATTGATGAGGTCAAGTCTACAGGTGGTTATGCATGGCTAACTAAAGGAAGAGAAATCGAGAATTACTTAGTTGCTGATGATTTAGAAACAGTTGTGAAAGCCGTGCATCCTCTCAAAGTTAAAGGACTCGAGGGTAAGGGAGTGTATGACAATGTATTGAAATATTTACCCAAAGGTAGAAGGACAGATGCTGGAATGGCAGATAAAGTCAGTGTTGCCAGGAAGTACGTTGACACTCAAAATATAAATTTAGACATTCTCGATTTGAGGTTAAGGATTAACAAAGTAATTGAATATATTTCCTCGGTTAATTGAATTAATGGCGCTGCATAGCGCCATTATAGAACTACATTTCCAACAAGTAAGCCTTGAAATCAATAACTTGACTGCCAACCCATTCATTCATTTCTTTCATCCTCTCTTGTAAAGGGGTCAGTTCATTGCGGACGAATACTTGCGCCGCTTTCACCGCATCACCGAATCCGCCGGAGTTATCCGGGATAATTCCCATCATCTGAGGCGGTACGCGGTGCGCGCTTAACAGGTCGTCGCGGCTGGCCTTCTTGATGTTAAAGAAATCGTCTTTCGTCGCGACTTCGCTTAGCGGCAGAATCTTAATGCCATCCGGCTTACCGTTCGGCGCGTACATAAACAGGTTGCGGAAGTTGCCGATTCCTTTCGTGTCGCGCATCGCCTGGCGCATCCGGTCAACGTCGCTGCTGCTCTGCGCCGCGTCGGTCATATACAGGATGTAACCGGCGTGCGCGCCGTTCTGATAATACTTGCGGCGGAACAGCGTTGCCGCCTCATTCAGCCAGGCAGAGTTAAGCGCGCTGAGGTATTCCGGCAGGCCGTAAAGCTCCTGATTAATATCCGGCTCCAGCAGGTGAAACACGCTGCCGGCCGAAAATTCGTGCGGCTCTTTCCAGTCATTCACAAACCAGTAAACGCCATCCTTCACGCCCCTGCGGGTGAATTTGGCCGGAGTGGTTTCAAGGCGCAGCGGCTTACCCAGCCCATTGCGGCGCAACTCGGCAAAGGCATTGCCGAAGACCAGATAATCAAGCGCAAACTTGCTGAACTCCTGCTGGCTCATCATCGGGTGCGGAATAAACGTTGAGGCCAGAATGTTGCGCTTCACGTAAATCGGCGAGCTGTGATGCACGGCCGAGCGCAGGCTCTTAGCCAGCCCGCTAAAGCTGACCGGCGGCTCAAACCAGCGCCCGTTACCGATGCACTCGGCGTAATCCAGAATGTCGCGCTTATCCATGACCGGCGTCGGGTCGCCAAAGG
>Ga0308167_1003186_pt1 | contig 13522 bp, 11 predicted proteins | sample PhyCR1_2_FD_202138 | JGI IMG/M metagenome (GOLD analysis project Ga0308167, IMG submission 202138) | Phyllosphere microbial communities from UC Gill Tract Community Farm, Albany, California, United States - DLSLRC.R1 | ecosystem: Host-associated > Plants > Phyllosphere > Unclassified | place... | reverse complement strand
CGAAGAGCGTCACGCGGTCGCTCCACTGCCGGAACATCATCGCCTGGTGCACGGCGAACGGGGTCGTGCCGAGCACGCCGATCACCTGGTCGCGGATCTCCCAGCCGTGGCAGTACGGGCAGTGCACCACGTCGCGGCCCCAGCGCTCGGCGAGCCCGTCGACGTCGGGGAGCTCGTCCGTGAGGCCGGTCGTCACGACGACGCGTCGGGCCCGGACGACGCGCTCGGCGCCGCCCTGCGTCGTGAGCGAGACGGTGAACGAGGAGGCGCCTCCTGCGCTCGCCCCCGCGGTCGGCGTCCCGGCGGAGGCCGAGGCGTCGACAGGGTCGCCGCCGGTCCGCTCCAGCCGCGTCACGGTCCCGTCGACGACCTCGCCGCCGACCTGCTCCACCTCGGCGCGGCCGAGCCGCGTGAGCTCGCGGGGGGCGATCCCGTCGCGGGTGAGGAAGCCGTGCACGCCCGCGGCGGGGGCGTTGCGCGGCTCGCCGGCGTCGACGACGAGCACGCGACGGCGTGCACGGGCGAGGGTGAGGCCGGCGCTGAGGCCGGCGGCGCCGCCGCCGACGACGACCACGTCGTAGGTCGCCGCGGTCGTGGTGGCGAGCGGGCGGGATGGGTGCTGCGTGGCGTTCGTCATGGTGGATGACCTCCTGGGACCATGCTCGACCGGCACCTCCCCGACCTGCAAGCTCTGTTGCCGATGTGGCAAGATCGCGGCATGGCTCACGATCCTGCTCGTCCTCACAGCTCCCTCGGCGGGTCCGACGCCGGCCCCGACGCCTCGACCGACGACGTCCTCGCTGCGGTCGGCCCCCGACTGCGCGCGCTGCGAGCGACGAGCGGTCGCACCCTGGCCCAGCTGGCAGAGACCACCGGCATCTCGGTGAGCACCCTGTCGCGGCTCGAGTCGGGCCAGCGGCGTCCCGCGCTCGAGCTGCTGCTGCCGCTCGCCCGCGCCCACGGTGTCCCGCTCGACGAGCTCGTCGGCGCACCCGAGACCGGCGACCCGCGGATCCACCTGCGGCCCGTCACGATGCACGGCCAGACGATCGTCCCGCTGTCACGCGGCGGGGGAGGGCTGCAGGCGTTCAAGCACCTCATCGAGGCCGACGTGCCCCCGGGCGAGCCGGACCCCCGGGTGCACGAGGGCTACGAGTGGCTCTACGTGCTGCGCGGCCGGCTGCGGCTCGTGCTCGGTGAGCACGACCTCGTGCTGCCCGCGGGGGAGGCCGCGGAGTTCGACACGCGCACGCCGCACTGGTTCGGCCGGGTCGGGCCCGGAGCCGTCGAGTTCCTCAGCCTCTTCGGCCGCCAGGGCGAGCGCATGCACGTACGGGCGGCGCCGCCCGGGCGCCTCGGCGCCTGACCCGTCCGCCGAGGAGGCGGCCGTCGCGACCTGAGGAGGAGCCCGGTTCATCCCGGAGGAGGGGCCCGGTCATCCCTGGGCAGGCTGCGGCGGGGCACGGCCCGTTCCTACGCTCGAGGTCCGGACGCTCGTCGTCCCCGAGCGGGCCTGCCCCGCGCGATCCAGAGGACCCTCCATGACCCCACGACCCTCCGCGTCCCCGCGACCCGCGAGCCGTCCCCGCCGATCCGCCCTCCGCGCGGTCGCTGCGACGGCCGCCGCAGCCCTCGCGCTCACGGCCCTCGCCGGCTGCACCCTCGAGTCGCCCGAGCCGCTCGTCCTCGGCTTCACGGCCACCTCCGCCGAGCCGCTGCCCTCCCTCGGCGCGGGTGCGGCCGACGCCGTCTCCGCCCACGCCCTCGCGGCGCACCAGCCCGCCGAGGGCAGCGTCGACGTCGTCGTGCAGGGCACGTCGTCCGCGTCGGCCCACGACCTGACCCCGATGCTGACCGCCGACCGCGTGCAGCAGGTCCCCGACAAGAGGGAGGCGGCGGTCGCCGACGCCCTGGACGAGCTGGGCTCGGACGTGGCCGGCCTGACCGCCGGCGACGAGGGTCTCGACCTGCTCTCGGTGCTCGCCTCCGCGGCGGCCCTGCACGACGGCGGGTCGATCGTCGTCGTGTCGAGCGGCGTGCAGACCGCGGACCCCCTCGACCTCCGACAGCTCGGCTGGTCGTTCGACCCGGCGGCGGTCGCCTCGACCCTCGCCGACCAGGGCGCCCTGCCCGACCTGAGCGGCCACGCCGTCACCTTCGTCGGGCTCGGCCGCACGGCCGGCTCGCAGCCCGCGCCGTCGATCTCGTCCACGAGCCACCTGTCCGAGCTCTGGCTCGCGATCTGCGACGCCGCCGGGGCGACGAGCTGCACCGACGGGGGAGCGGGCGCGTCCCAGGAGGCGCCCGTCGCCTCCTCGGCGGTGCCCGTCGTGCCCGTGACGAGCGACGCGACGCCGTGCACGGCCCCGCTCGTGCTCTCGGCCGCCGTGCTCTTCGGCGGCGACTCCGCGGCCCTCGGCTCGACCGCCGACACGGCCCTGCAGGGCGTCGCCGACGAGCTCGGACGGTGCCCCTCCGGGGTCGCGGCCGACGTCGTCGGCCACGCCGCCGACACCCGCGCCGGCGTCGTCGACGGCGAGCAGCTCAGCCTCGACCGGGCGCAGGCCGTGCACGACGCCCTCGTGCGCCTCGGCGCCCCGACCGGCACGCTCGGCGACGTCGTCGGCCGCGGCGACGCCGACCCCGTTGTCGACGACCTGCCCGGCGGCGTCTTCGACGACCAGCTCGCGGCGCAGAACCGCCGCGTCGAGATCACCTTCCGCAGTGAGGACACCGCGTCATGACCGACACCCGCCCCGACTCCCGCCCTGACTCACGGCCCGACGACCAGGTCACGGAGCGCCTCGACGGCTGGTCCGACGCGCAGGTCACGGAGCACCTCGACGGCCGGCCCGACGCGCACGTCACTGAGCCCCTGCCCGGCCGGACTGGCCCCCGCCCGACGGATCGACTGGACGCCTGGCGGGAAGCCCGTGTGCGAGACCGTCTCACGGGTCGGCCCGACCACGACCCGACCGGGCGGAGCGCCACCCCGCCCCGAGCCGTCGCCGCGACCTCCGCAGCGCCGACGGTGCCCGAGGCGATGGCTGCTGCCCCGACCGATGCCGCCCCGACCGCTGTCGTCCCGACTGCTGCCGCGCCGGCAGCCTCCGCTCCGGCCGCTGCCGCACCGCCGGCCTCCGTCCCGACCGCCGTCGCCCCGAGCTCGCCTGCTTCGACCTCGCCCGCGGCGACTGCCCCCGCCCCGCTCCCGGCTCCCCGCCCGGCCGGCACGCTGCCGCGGGCCCGCGCCGTCGAGGCGATCCCCGCCGGCGACCTCGTCCTCTCGCTCGTCGGCGTCGGTCCGATCCCGGCACGGCACGTCGCCACGGCCCCGCGCCTTCACGACGAGCGCCTGCGCGCCGACCTGCCCGAGGGCGTGGACGACCACACCCCGCTGGAGGCGGCGCTCCGGCTCCGCACCGAGGTCGCGGCCGAGAGGTGGCTGGCCCGTCGCACGCGGCAGGTGCTCGACCCGGCGGCGCGCCGCCTCACCGCGCTCAGCTCGCGGCACCGCGAGGTGCTCCGACGCCTCGACCGCTCGGGCGACGAGCCCCTCCTCGACACGACGGGCCGCACGGTGACCCGGGACGAGGCCCGGGCGACCGCCGACCGGCTGTCCGTGGCGATCGAGGCGTCGCTCGACTCGGGCTCGGAGAAGCACCGCACCGAGTCGCGGGCCCGCAAGCGTCTCCTGCTGCTCTTCGTGCTCGCCGACTTCGCGTTGTTCGCCTACTTCATGTCCCGCGTGCTCAACGTCGACGTGTTCATGCCGGCGACCGACCCGATCGCCTTCACGACGTCGATCGTGTTCGCGCTGCTCTTCACCCTCGGCGTCGCCTACGCGCTGCACCACTTCGGGCACGCGCACCGGGTGCACAAGGACGACTCCGGCGAGGTCGTCGTGCCCGACGGCGCGGTGCAGCTCCGGCTGCAGCTGGTCTACGTGCACGTGCTGACCGTGCTGCCCGGCGTGCTGATCGGCGTGCGCATCGTCGACGACGCCCTGGTCTCGGGGGCACCCCTGCCCCTGGCGCTGCTGCTGGGCGTCGCGATCGGCGTGGTGATGGCCGGCATCGGGCACCTGATCTACCGCACGGAGCTGCGCGACGGCACGAGCGCGACCGACCGCCTCCTGCACCTCGGGCGGCACCTGCGGAAGGCCCACCGACGCGACCGGAAGCTGCACCTCGAGCTCGACCGGCTCGAGAGACGCGTCGCGGTCGTCTCGGCCCGTGCGGAACGCGCCGCGGCCCGGATCGAGCAGACCGGCGACCGCCGGGCGAACCGCGGCCCGAGCACCCGCACCCTGCGGTACACGCGGTCGCTCGCCGGCACGGTGCACGTCGGGGCGGCCCTGCCGGTCGTCCGGCCGGCCCGCGGCGGCCTCGACGAGGCCCTCGGCCAGATCCGGGCACCGCGCGTCACCGACCTCGCCGACTGACCCGCGCCCGCGCCCTCGGCCCGCCCGCCGCCCCGCCGCCCCGCCGGCTCGACGGCGTCAGGGGACGCCGCAGGGGAGGGTCCACGCCTGCAGCGTCCCTTCTCGCCTACCGAGGCAGTCACCCCGAGGCAGTCACCCCGCCGCACCCACCCCTGCGCGCGCAGCTGCGTCCAGGCCCGGCCGCGTCCGGCGGTACTGCGCGGAGAGGTCCCCTGTCCCGCCCTCGACGTCGCCCGGCCAGCACACGGTGATGAGACGTCATCGATGAGACGTCACCTGTGCGGCGTGCGGGGCTGCATCATGCGGGGATGGCGCTGCCCTCGCGCCGACAGGGGCCGGGATGACCGCCGGCCACGGCTCGTGCTCGCTCCGGGAGGCGTCTACCGACTCTCCGCGCGCGGTGGTGCCTCGTCTCAGGTCGTGAGGTCCGCCTCCCAGTTGGTGCGCTGGATCTCGACGTCGAGCTCACGCAGCTCACGGGCCGTGTCGTCGGCCCGTCGGCGCAGCTCGGCGACGGGCAGCGCCGCGAACTGGCGGAGCTCGCTGCGCAGCTGACGGAACCCGCCGCCGCTCGCGCCCTGGGCCGCGTCGGCCGCGCTCGACAGGAGGCCGTGCCGCGCCCGGAGCGTCTCGCGGCGGGCCAGCGCGGCGGTCATGGTGCGACCGTCGGCGAGCAGCACGGAGGCGTTGGTCAGGTTGACCGCGACGACCAGCTCCTCGAGGCGGTCGAGCGACCGCGACACCTCGTCGACGAGACCCCCGGCGTCCTCGGCGGGCTCCTCGCCCTCCTGGTAGCGCGCGTTCTGGCGGATCCGCTCCTGCGCCTGCGCGATCCGCCGCTGCAGGTCGGCACGGGTCATGAGGGCCTCGGCGAGCTTCATGCCGCCATCCTGCCAGGCACCGGCGCCGCGGGCACCGCCGCCGGTCGCGCAGGAGGCGGCGGCACGGCCGGTCGTCCAGCCGCCGGGAGCAGGATGGCGCCATGAGAGCGAAGCGCATCGAGCCCGGGCCCGGCCAGGAATCCGTCTGGGACTACCCGAGGCCGCCCCGCGTCGAGGCGCGACCCGAGCGCGTCGTCGTCCGGCTCGGCGGCGAGGTCGTCGCCGACACCACGAGTGCCTACCGCGTGCTCGAGACGAGCCACCCGCCGGTCTGGTACCTGCCCCGCGAGGCGTTCGTCGACGGGGCCCTGTCGGCGGGCGAGGGCCGGAGCATGTGCGAGTTCAAGGGGACGGCCCGCTACCTGGACGTCCGGGGCGGCGGGACCACCGCCTCCTCGGCCGGCTGGACCTACCCGAGCCCCTGGCCCGGCTACGAGATGCTCGCCGACCACGTCGCGCTGTACCCGAGCCGGTTCGACTCGTGCGAGGTCGACGGCGAGGTCGTCGAGGCACAGGACGGCGACTTCTACGGCGGCTGGATCACGTCGCGCGTCGTCGGCCCGTTCAAGGGAGCCCCCGGCACCCTCGGCTGGTGACGTGTGGGTGCGGCGGGTCGCCGTCGTCCCCGGCGGGTCCACGCTGACCCGCCGCGAGCGACGCTGACCCGCCGCGAGCGACGCTGACCCGCCGCGAGCGACGCTGACCCGCCGCGAGCGACGCGGACCCGCCGAACCGATCCCGCCGAGCTACGGCGCCGGGCTCTCCGTCAGCGCCGCCACGACGGTCTCGGCGTCCGCCCACCACGTCGTGTAGTGGTCGGGGTCCGCGTTGACCTGCACCGCGTGCGCGGCCTGGGTCGGCGTCAGCTCCTTCCAGCCGGGCATCCGCACGAGCTTGGTGAAGAAGCTCGTCGCCGCCGTGTACGGGTCCATGCGCTGCTCGTAGGTGCCCCACTGGCCGTTGTCCCGCTGCTGGAACAGCCCCCGGCTGTCCGGCCCGACCTCGTCGCCGTGGTCGATGTTGCGGAGGCTCGACTCGCCCATCGCGGTCATGACCCCGATCGCCTGGGTGTGGGTGCCGATGCCCTGGGCCTTGGCCGCCTCCATGATCCAGGCGGCGTTGATCAGCCTGTCCTGGCAGTAGCCCGCGATCGGACCGGCGGGCACGCTGATCGTGCCGACCACGACAGGCTCGACGTCGGGGCAGGTGAGGCCCACGGCGACCGGCTCCGACGGCTCGTCCGACGTGCCGGTGAGCGAGGCGACGACCATCACGAGCGCCACGACGAGGGCGACGACCCCGCCGCAGAACACGACGGAGGCGGCGATGACGAGACGGCGCACGCTGGGCTCCCGGGGCGGTGACGAGGGCGAGGGGACGCGTCGTCGTCCTCGGTGAGGCGTCGCCGCGGCCGCCGGTCGTCCGGCGGTCCGGTCGAGGATAAGGGGCGTTCCTGGGCGGATCCGACACGCCGTCACCTGGGGATGTCCTGGCAACGCGCTCTCGGCGACTCGCTAACGTTGCCAGCCGTCGTACCCACGGGTCCCCCTCACGAGGCCGAACACCGGCCGCCCGACCACTCACCGAGGCTGCCATCGCACCACATGTGCCGCCGGAGACACAGAGGAACCACACGATGGACCGATCTCCCCAGCCCACCTCCGACGCTGGCCGCCGCGGCTCCGGCGCGCCTTCCCGCCGGCTCCGCGTCGACGACGTCACGGTCGTCGATCCCGCGATGATGAAGCGCGCCATAGGCGGCACCGTCGTCGGCAACACGATGGAGTGGTACGACGTCGGGATCTACGGCTACCTCGCCGTCACGATGGGCCGCGTGTTCCTCCCCGAGGCGGACCCGTCGTTGCAGATCCTCTTCAGCCTCGGCGTCTTCGCGGCGACGTACGTGGCCCGCCCGCTCGGCGGCATCGTCTTCGGCAGGCTCGGCGACCGGGTGGGGCGGCAGAAGGTCCTCGCCACGACGCTCATCATGATGGCGGCAGCCACGTTCGTCATCGGCGTCCTGCCCGACTACGACGCGATCGGGGCGCTGGCGCCCGTGCTGCTCGTCGTCCTGAAGCTGCTCCAGGGGTTCTCGACCGGCGGCGAGTACGCCGGGGCGACGACATTCGTCAGCGAGTACTCGCCCGACGCGAAGCGCGGGTTCTTCGCGAGCATCCTCGACCTCGGCAGTTACCTGGGCTTCGCGCTCGGGGCCGCCGTCGTCTCGGTGCTGCAGCTGTTCACCACCGAGGAGCAGATGACCGACTGGGCCTGGCGCCTGCCGTTCCTGCTCGCCGGCGTGATCGGCACCGTCGCCATCTACTTCCGCCTCAAGATCGAGGAGTCGCCCGCGTTCCAGGCCACCCAGGACGCGCAGGCGAGCGCGAACGAGGCCGTGGCCGAGGCGCAGGGCCGCCCGAGCAGCTCGCTCGCGCTCGTCCGGCAGCACTGGCGTCCGATCCTCATCGCGATCGGCCTCGTCGCCGCCTCGAACACCGTCGGCTACGCACTCACGAGCTACATGCCAACCTATCTCACCGATTCGCTCGGCTACGACCCGCTGCACGGCACCCTGTTGACGATCCCCGTCCTCGTGCTGCTCGCCCTGCTGCTGCCCGTCGCGGGCCGGCTGTCCGACCGCATCGGGCGACGCCCGGTGATGTGGCTCGGGGCGGCATCCGTGCTCGTCCTGGCTCTGCCCGCGTTCCTGCTCATCGGTCTCGGAAGCATCGCGACCACGCTCGCGGGCCTGTCGCTGCTCGCCGTCAGCGTCGCGCTGTGGGTCTCCAGCCAGGCGTCGTCCCTGCCGGCGCTGTTCCCCACCGCGTCGCGCTACGGCGGGATGGGCATCTCGTACAACATCGCCATCGCGGTCTTCGGCGGCACGACGCCCCTCATCATCCAGGGGCTGCTGCAGCTCACGGGCAACGAGCTCGTGCCGGCGTTCTTCCTCATGGCCACTTCGCTCGTCGGCGCGGTCGCGGTCTTCGCGATGCGGGAGTCCTCGCAGCGCCCCCTTCCCGGTTCGATGCCGAGCGTCGCCACGGCTGAGGAGGCACGCGACCTCGTCGAGAACCAGGACACCAACCCGCGACTGGACCTCAGCGAGATGCCCTTCGTCGACTACGAGCCAGGTCCCGACCCCACCGTCGCCGGCGGGGAGGCTTCGAGCACGACGCGCTGACCGGCCGCGTCAGCGGGCGGGCGGCACCGCCTCGGGGTCGCCCGCGTCGTCGGTCGACGCGACCCGCGCCTCCTCGGCTCGGGTGCTGCCACCGGCTCCCCGGTCGACGCCTCCTCCGCCGCCGCGCCCGCGCCGCGAGATCGTCGTGACGAGCCACAGGACGACCCCGATCGCCAGCAGGATGCCGGCGATCTGGTACTGCTCGCCGCCCCGGCCGGACGAGAACGGCAGCACCAGCCAGAGGCAGGCGACGACGCCGACGACGGGCAGCACGCGCCCGGCCCGGAAGTGGTGCCTGCCGACGTCGTCGCGGCGCAGCACGAGCACGGTGACGTTGACGATCGCGAACACGACGAGCAGCAGCAGCGACGTCGTGCCGCCGAGCACGGCGACGACGGGCGACTCCGGGCTGAGCGACACGTAGCCGATCAGCAGCAGCGAGAGCGCCGTCGTGAAGACGATCGACGCCCACGGCGTCTGGCGGGTGCGGTGCACCCTGGACAGGAACCCGGGCAGCACGCCCTGCTTGCTCATGCCGTAGAGCAGCCGGCTCGCCATCATCATGTTGATCAGCGCGCTGTTGGCGACGGCGAACATCGAGATGAACGGCAGCAGCTGACCGATCGGGAACCCCGGGGCGGCCGTGTTCACGACCGTGACGAGCGGCGTCTCGTTGTCGGCGAGCTCGCCGATCGGCACGACGGCGACGGCGCAGATCGAGACGAGCACGTAGACGACGGCGGTGATGCCGAGGCCCGTGAGCATGGTGCGCGGGAAGATCCGGCTCGGGTCCTTGGTCTCCTCCGCCATGTTGACGCTGTCCTCGAAGCCGACCATCGCGAAGAAGGCGAGCGAGGTGGCTGTGCTCACGCTGAGCAGCAGCGACTTGTCACCGGGCGTCTCGAAGATCGTGACGCGCGACAGGTCGGCGTTGCCGCCCGCGATGGCATAGAAACCGATCATGATGACCATCACGAGGCCGGACAGCTCGACCAGGGTCAGCACGACGTTGGCCTTGACGCTCTCGCTGACGCCGCGGAAGTTGACGAGCATCACCAGCAGCATGAAGCCCATCGCGATGCCCATCACGGCGATGTTCGGCAGCTCGAGCCCGACGCCGACCGCGAGGTTCGCCGCGAAGGCCCGGGAGGCCGTGGAGGCGCTGGTGATCCCCGAGCACATCACGACGAAGCAGACGAGGAACGTCACGAAGTGCACCCCGAAGGCCTTGTGCACGTAGAGGGCGGCGCCGGCGGTCTGCGGGTACTTGGTGACGAGCTCGAGGTACGAGAACGCGGTCACGAGGGCGACGCCGAACGCGATGAGGAACGGCAGCCAGGCGGCCCCGCCGACCTCGGCGGCGACCTGCCCGGTCAGCGCGTAGACGCCCGTCCCGAGGATGTCGCCGACGATGAAGAGCAGCAGCAGCTTCGGCCCGATGACCCGCTTGAGCTCGGTCTTCTCGTCCCCGTCGGGGCCGGTGCTCGGGCCAGCTCCGGAGGCGGCGGTCGGCTGGTCGGGGGGAGTGGTGGTCGTCGACACGAGGGCCTCCTGGGCGCATCGGTGCTGCACGGGTCCGGTTGACGGCCCATCTTGCTCCGCCCCGCGGCCCGGGTCACGTGCCGCGACCGACTTTGCAGACCGTGCAGCGTTCGCCCGCGCGCTCGAGGAGCCCGGTCGACCGTGTGACGCGCCGGGGGCATCGACGGGTGCAGGACCCCCTCGACGCGTCACTTCCCTCAGGGGAGCCCGAGGAGGCGGCCTAGACGAACTCGGACCGGTCGGCCAGGTAGGCGCGCAGCTCGCGCACCTCGTCGGGGCCGCGGCCCCAGCGCACGTGCACGACCCCGTCGCGCAGCACGAGCGGGTCGGACGCCCCGCTCCGCAGCGACTCGGCGTCGAGCGGCAGCCGGACGTGCTCGAAGTTGACGACCTCGCCCTCGGTGAACCTCTTCGAGGCGGCCCGGCGGGCGTCGCGGCGCTCCTCGACCGAGGCCGAGAGGCCCTGTTCCTTCTTCGGCTCGGTCGCGCGGGTGATCCGGCCGGTGGCCCAGACCTCGCCGTCGCGGCCGAGCAGCAGGACCCCGAGCCGCCAGGCCCGGCCGGCGGGCTGCATCGACGCCGAGGTGTGCACGAGCAGCAGCTTCCGCGAGGCCTTCACGGTGGCGAGCGCCTCGTCTCTGGCGTGCCGGGCGTCCAGCTCGGCGGCGGTCTCGCGGAGGAGGCGCGCGAGGGAGCCGGCAGCCGTGACGGCCTCGTCGTCGGTCACCGCGCCTCCTCGGGGGTGTGTCGGGTGGTGTTGTCTCGTTCCGGGCTGCGGGTCAGCTGTCGTAGCCGTGGTCGAGGAAGTCCTCGACGAGCTCGACGACGAGCGCGTGGTCGTCGGCCTGGGGCAGGCCCGAGACGCCGACCGAGCCGACCATGCCGACGCCGCGGACGATCACGGGGAACACCCCGCCGTGCGCTGCGTAGAGCGCGGTGTCGAGGCGGGACTTCTCGTCGAACGTCGAGCCGTCGACGCGGAACTGCTCGCCCACCCGCCAGGAGCTCTTGCCGTAGCGCTCGACGACGCGGGCCTTGCGGTCGAGCCACTCGTCGTTGTCGAGGGAGGTGCCGGGCAGCGCCGCGTGGAAGACGCGCTGACGGCCCTTCAGGACGGCGATCGTGACGGGCAGGCCGCGCCGACGAGCTCCGGCGAGCACGTGGGCGCCGAGGTCGAGGGCCGTGTCCGTGGTGAACCTGCGGAAGGTGAGGCGCTCCTCCTGCTCGGCGAGGGTGCGCAGCAGCGTGTCGTCGGTCATGGTGCCTCCGGTGTGTCAGGTCGAGCGAGCGTCGTCGCCCCGCCCGACGCCCGCCCGCGGCGGCGAGCGCGCGACACGGGTCGCTGCCGACGAGCCGGCAGTACACGTCGGACAGCTCGGCGGCCGACAGCGACCACGGGTGCTCGAGAGCGCGCTCGCGGGAGGCGTGTGCCAGCCGCCCCCACAGCTCGCCGTCCCCGAGCAGCCGGGTCACCGTCTCGCCCCAGACGGCGGGGTCGCGTGAGTCGAGCACGACGCCGGTCACGCCGTCGACGACGGACTCGCGAAGGCCCCCCGAGGAGGCGGCGACCACCGGGACCCCGCTGGCCGCGGCCTCGAGGGCGATCAGCCCGTACGTCTCGGAGTGCGACGGCACGAGCACGAGGCGAGCCTCGCGGAGCAGGGTCGCCAGGCCCGGGCGGGTCTGCGCGCCGAGGAACCGGACGTCGAGCCCAGCCTGGTCGGCGAGCGCGGCCAGGTCGCGCTCGTAGCCGGCGAACTCCGTGGAGGCGCCTCCCGCGATCACGAGCTCGGGTCGCAGCTCGGCGGGCACCGCGGCCACCGCCTCGATGGCGAGGTCGGGGCCCTTGAGCGGCTCCAGCCGGCCGGCGACGACGACGGTGGGGTGCGGGGACGTCTCGCCCGCGTCGAGCGGACGGAAGAGCGCGGCGTCGACGCCCGGCAGCACGACCGCGACCCGGTCGGGGTCGCCGCCCAGCCGGGTGGTGACGGTCTCGGCCTCGGCGTGGCTGATGGCGACGACGGAGTTCGACTCGCGGGCGAGCATCGCCTCGCCGGCGAGCCGGCCGGGCGACTCGGCGCGTTCGCCGTGCGAGAGGGGAGTGCTGTCCGCCGCGGCGATGGAGTGGAAGCTCTGCACGTGGGGGATCCCGCGCTGCCGTGCGATCGGCAGCGCGGCGACGCCGCTGAACCAGTGGTGGGAGTGGATCACGTCCCAGGGGCCGAGCTCGGCGAGACGCTCGCGGAACTCGTCGACGAACTCCTCGTGCCGGCCCTTCGGCACGGCCTCGACGGGCCCCGCGGTGAGGAACCGGAGCACGACGCCCGGCGCCAGCTCGACGGCCTCGGGCTCGTCGGAGGAAGACCGGCGCGTGAGGATCTCGACCTCGTGGCCCGCCGCGCCGAGCGCCTCCGCCTGGTTGCGGACGACGACGTTCATGCCCCCGACGTCGCCCGATCCCGGCTCGGCCCCCGGCGAGGTGTGGAGCGAGACGAGCGCGATGCGGAGGGGTGAGGTCACTGCCCGAGCGTACTCGCCGCGGACGGCGGCCTCCGCGCCCGGTCGCCGCCCGTCTCCGCATGAACTGTGTTCCGAACCATGAACTGCGATAAAACGCGGTTCATGGTTCGGAACGCGGTTCTTCGCGGGCGTGCCACGGCCCGCCGCGCGTCCCCGGGCATACGGTGAGGCATGGCGAGCGAGGCGACGATGCTGCAGGTGGGCGACCGCGAGGTCCGGATCTCGAGCCCGGGGCGGGTGCTCTGGCCCGACCTGGGGATCACGAAGCTCGACCTCGCCCGGTACCTCGCGACCGTGGGCGACGCCTTCGTCCGGGCGAACGGCGGCCGACCCGTGTCGCTGCAGCGGTTCCCCGCCGGGGTCGACGGCGACGACTACTTCTCGAAGAACCCGCCGAAGGGCGCCCCCGACCACGTCCGCAGCGTCGAGGTCACCTACCCCAGCGGCCGCTCGCACCCTCAGCTCGTGATCGACGAGCCGGCGGCCGCGGTCTGGGCCGCGCAGATGAACACGGTGGTGTTCCACCCGTGGGCGTCCCGGGCCGACGCCAGCGACCTGCCCGACCAGCTCCGCATCGACCTCGACCCGCAGCCCGGCACGGACATCGCCGACGCGGTGCCGGTCGCGCACGAGCTCCGCCGGGTGCTCGCCGACGCGGGACTCACCGCGTTCGTCAAGACGAGCGGCAACCGCGGCCTGCACGTCTTCGCGCCGATCGAGCCGACACGGGAGTTCCTCGACGTCCGGCACGCCGTGATCGCCGCTGCCCGCGAGCTCGAGCGGCGCCTGCCCGAGACGGTCACCACGAACTGGTGGAAGGAGGAGCGCGGCCAGCGCGTCTTCGTCGACTACAACCAGGCGAACCGCGACCGCACCATGGCGGGCGCCTGGTCTCCCCGGGCGCTGGCCCGCGCCTCCGTGTCGACGCCCCTCGACTGGAGCGAGCTCGAC